>WNGR01005380.1_pt1 | contig 13732 bp, 12 predicted proteins | sample 5407581 | NCBI WGS metagenome assembly WNGR01 (sample SAMN13153383, study PRJNA577476) | soil metagenome | isolation source: 80 cm soil or saprolite under Garry oak tree replicate 2 | place: USA:California | collected 2016-06-15 | reverse complement strand
CCTGGCGCTGATTGTTGCGACGCACTACGTACTGTATTAGAATGCTCAGGGTCGAATCCTCGCTGGTCACCTCCAGTGCTTGCAATTCGATCAGGTCGCCCAGCCAGCGTTGCAAGGTCGCCTGCAACGTAAATTGTAGCGCAGCCGCCAGCTCAGGACTGTTGGGACCAAAGATCAATTGCTGCAGACCACTGCCGAAATCGGGCCGATTGACCCGTTCGCCAGGGTTGGTGAAGAGCAGTTCCTCGATCATGTCCCGGATGTGGTCGTCATCGTCCGTAGCGGCAGTGCGACCCCTGCTATCAAAGTGGAATGGGTAGTCTATGTTCATCAGTCACGTCCCCTTCACTCGTGTTTGCGTAGAGACGATATTCAGTGGTGCACCGGAAGGAGCGCAGATTGCCTCGCTCTCTTGCAGCAAAACGGGGATTCCTCCTGCTTGAACCCGTGTGGCAGCGCTTACCCACGTAGCGGTGACATCGGGTCCATTCCCGTTAGGCGGTGATGGTAAGATACAGCCAGAAACCGTATAGATGCTCGATTGTGTCACAATCTGCTGACCGCTCACCTTCACACGCGGGTTGGTTACACCTGGCTGCGCCTGCCCAGTATGTGCACACAAGACAGTTGCGCCCTGATGCAGTAGAAAGCCCATTACGTCACCTCCAATGCGCCATCGTTGACCGAGACGCTAGCGTCCGAGAGTGTAATCTTGTTGTCGCCATTGCTGAACTCGATGCCATTTGTATCCATTACAAACTTCAGCCCATTCTTCTCGATAGTAATGCTACTCTCACTGTCTGAGTCGTTGATCGTGATGGTTGCAATGCCGGTCTTGAGCAACTTTATGTCAGGCCCACTTGCTCCCGTTGGAACGGTGCTCTGTGAGAGCCAGAAACAGCCCGTCCAGATAGGATAATCAGGGTCGCCATGCTCAAACTCCACCCACACAAAGGCGTCCTTGGGCGGGATGAGATACAATCCCACACCGTCACCGGCATAGGGCAGCGCAGGCATCGCCCAGCCGCTCTCCTCGTCGCCCAGGACATCCTGCACCTTGACCCGTATACGGCCCAATCCATTCGGGTCGTCGTTATCGGTCACTTTACCTCGATATTTGCCATAAAATGGGGGACCAGCCCCATCCATGTCATTCATCCCGTTCATCGTTTCTCCGAAAGGGTCCGCTTTACCCTACCCCTTGGTATGGCTTTCTAAAACAGTGAAGGTACGATAGACGTACCCGTCGCACCTCGTCCATCGCGTGTCAGCGTGAAACTTTGTTTATAGTCGCCAGTCGGCAGGCGTGTGATGTCATGTATTACCTGTGTGACATAGTAGGTGCCATTGTAACTTTGACCCGCGCCACGCACATCCACCAAGCGACGCGATCGCAGGGCACGCCCGTAGCGCACACCATCCACTACCCCGTTCGCCTGGATCACATCAGACGTTTCGCTGGAGCTTGTGAACAACTTCAACAATGCCTGGGCAACACTGAGATTGGCCGTGTCACGCGAGAATGTTTTGCGCAGTGGCTTGGTCGGGCTACTCGTCAACGAAGGCAGAAACTCACTGAGAGCGGGAAGCTGGATGGCCAGCTTAGTAAAGGGATCAATGACGCTCACCTCTGCCTCAGACGGCCCCAAGGCATCGAAGTGAAAATTGATAGGCGTATCCACATTCGTCTGCGGCCCCATATTCATCGACAGCGCTGGTTGCGGCTGCCCTTCCCGCTTCTCTGGCCCCCAATACGCGATATTGAAACCCGGGACACCCATCGGCTCGACAAAAAAGACGAAGCCGTTGCGCTGGGCCAGGCGTCGGATATAATTCAAATTATTGCCCTGCTGCGTCGGAATACGTTCCTTGTCACTGGGCGTATCATTCGTCTCCTTGACATCGGGTCTAAAGCCAGCATCTGCGAGGATTTTCTTCACAATGTCAGAATCTTTTTGATGGGGATAGGTTTTGTTCTGATCCTCAAAGCTGAGCTTGACACTGATATCCTTACCCATCACATGCAACTGCGTACGCCCCGGCTCGTTGTTCGGCATGATCTGGTGGTTGGTGATGATGCCATCGATCAACACCTGCGGCAGACCGCCGAAGAGCACCATGATGATGACGCGATTGGGTACATCCAGCACGCCGCTGCGCAGCAAGCCATACTCCAGTAGCGAGTCCCTGCCAAGATTGAAGATCATCTTAAAACCGTCATGCTGCCGATCATTATTGATCACTTGCAGGCTGACCAGCGCATCTACCACCTCATACGGGGCAGGCATTGGCATATCTGGGCGACCGAGCAAGAGTTGCAGGCGTATGCCGAGCATACCAACGAGGTCAGGCATGGCTTAACCTCCCTGTGGCAACGGAATAATCAGACGATGACCGATTTGTTCAGGCTCAGCCGTAAGGTCATCCGGCCGCATAGCATTATTGGCATCGCACACCAACCAGAACTGCTCCGGATCGCCCAGGTAGCGGGCAGTCACGTTATCGAGACGATCCCCCTGATTGACGATATGCTCTGCCAGCACAACCGCCTTCGTACCGTCCGGCAGGAAGCGGGGGCGCAGATAGGACACCGTCCGTCCATCCGGCAGATCAAACGTAGCAATCTCAATGTTGTGATAACGACTGGTGACAGGAAACATGACACACCTACCTCTACTACTAAGGCAACTTAAATGGCAACGGTATACCTAAATTCGGGACGACACTGCCCACGTTCTGTGTCGCCAGAGTCTCCTTGGCAATTTGATGGGCCAGGAAGAGAAAGTAGCCAGGATTGTCGATCTGCAGATCGTTGTAACTGAGCACATACAAACTCAGGTCGACCTTGGCCTGAATCGGATTCAGGTTCGGATCATACGCCTCCTCAGTAATGCTAAAGCCAGTCAAGCGCACAGGCAAGACACGTTGCGGCCCCCAAACGAAGATGGTCAGTGGTGCCTGTGGTGCGATAATTTCGGTGTTCCCGAGCAGAGCTAGCGTTGTGTTGGCAATCACTAGCGAGCTTTTGGGATAGAGCAGCATCTCCAGAGCCGAGAGAGCTGGATAGACAGTCGGCGTCACGTCCGGCTGATCGGCGGCATTGAATTCGACGTTCAGCGTGATCGTCTCGGTGGGTGGCCCGGCCAGTCGCAAGGCTTCTGTTTTGTCTCCCCCATCCTGGCGGCCGGTGGTACGGGCATCTACGCGCCGCGTCATGGTCTCCGGGTTGTATTGGAAGACGATGAGACTTGCCAGCGGGTTGAATATGTCTATTCCGATCAGCGCGCCTTTGATGAGGCGCGGGGACGCGGGGAAGGTGGTCATGGGTTGGGTCCTTTTCTAGATTTTATCTCTACCTATGCATCTATCATTATTCGTTGATTCATTTTTCCAGCTTTCCAGACACTAAACAACAGCTTCACTAGGCTGCCTCGATGGAATAGGAAAATCCCCTATCAGAACCACCTTGTAGGTACATCCAGTCATCTTGTTCAGGACATTAGCAAAAGGTACATAATCCTGATCTGTGACTGTATTCCCACGACACATTACTCCAGCTAGAGGATATCCAGGTGTACAGATTGGATTACCAGCTGCATCTGTCATATAGGTGTCAGGACGCCCTAGAAGGTGCCCAAACTCGTGAAACGCCGGAACTTGTTTTTCGACACTTCCAGGCTTTTGTGTTGGCGTCAGATCAAGGGTATCAAGGTCCGCACCCCCAAAGCCAGCACGACTTTGGATAAAGGTCTTTGTATAAGTGACTGTGATATTCACATGAGGTAATGTATGAGGTGCATAAATCTCGACATATGATGTTACTCGTGGACAGGCGTGTTTACATTCACCTGTTGGCACTAACATAAACTTTCTACTCCATGCAGTTTTTACAGTAGCAATGAAGTTGTTTTGCCAATCCTTTTTATCACTCTCTTTAGGCCATGGACCACGGAAGGTGAAATTCATCCGAAGCTGTACTTTCATGCTGCAATCTCGGTACAACAAGGCATCGAACCGTCCAAGACCACCTGCTTCCCGGTGATCTATTTGTATAGCAATCACTTCATGTTCAGGTCGAGGTGACCTCGGTGCAGGGACAGTATCGGCCTTTTGCAAACTCAACATTTCTAAAGTGGAGGGAACAGAATGTCGGATAGCAGGCATTTCCTTGGCAGTATTGTTCGCTTCTCTCTCGAAAACACTATCTCGGTCGGCAGCTACTCTCACTCCATGTAGAGGTTGAGTTGCTCGTTGCTGCTGCACCACATGCGTCAACTCATGCGCCAATAACCTCCTGCCCTCACTTGTCCCTGGCTTATACTCTCCCTGCCCAAACACCACATCCCGACCCACCGTATACGCCAACGCATTCACCGCCCGAGCTGACTCCGTCGCCCTCGCATCCGTATGCACCCTTACTCCACTGAAATCATGCCCAAAGCGCGGTTCCATAAACGCCCGCGTCCTAGCATCAAGTGGGTGCCCCGACGAACTCAGCACATCATGCACAATCGGCGGTACACTATTGGTGGGTGCAGCACTCACAGCAGCACGTTGTATCGTACCCTCATGTTTCTTGCTGCACTCTTCACATTCACCACCAGCGATGGTGTGTTGGCCGCAGGCGCGTTTGCGCTGTAGGAGACCAGTTTGCACTGGTGTGAAAGATGGCTGCGGTGCAGCTTTTGTCTGGATTTGCAAGCTCGTGCTCAACTGATTTACCCTTCGTATAATTAATATTAGTGACTCACAAGGTTTACTTACAATTTTTTCCCCTCATAATGCATTGAACCTTCCGAATATACTCAGGTTTGCGCCATAGGGAGGTGTTTGTATCTGGCTTGTACCAGGCGGTTGAGTTGCCCCTCGATAATCTTGCAGGATACGCCTCGTTTGCTCTGCTTGATTGAGAGGTGCTTTATTACCAGTGCCACCGAATAGTGCGGGAGTCGATCCCTGGACTGTTATACGTAATCCTAGATCAAGTTCCTTTGAGACTCGTCTTACGTATGTCCCTTCAACATAGGCATAGACTGGAAACTGTTTTACCAATGGCTGGCGTTCAGTAATAGCCGATGGTGACAAGGTTGGCAGGACTGCAGCAGTACCAGAAATGCCGCTTTTCTCGCCGAAAGAAGAGCCAGTTACACCAAATGCTGGCACTGCTGTCTGAGATATGCTTCCTGGTGGTGCGATAATCACGCCGGATCCACTGTATGTCAAAGGAAAGGCAGCAGGGGCTCCCAGCAGTGGATGGGCCAGAGGCTCTGTTGTTGGTGCATTGACCTTAAACGATGAGAGCGGTAATTTGCCCAATCCAAGACGTCCGCGCAAGGAAAAACCAGGATGGGTAAGTTCACTGCCAAATTGCGACAGAGAAGTTTGCAGACTTTTCTCAAGTCGGTCTACATCATAATGCAATTTGAGGTTGATATCTGCATGCAATGGGCCATAACCTAGTTGTCCAGTAAATTGCCCCAGCTCACCAGACGTGAGATAGACAACAATATTAGTTGGTTCCTTAAATTCGGGTGGATAGTCACTCCCGAGAGAAAGTATTGCTCTGCCGTGAAGCCTGCGCGATACGGGGTCAAGTAAAATCGTTGGGTTGACTAGACTGATCCTTGCTTGATTTTCAGGATTCACTTCACTCCCAGGCGGTGTTCCAGGTCTGGACCAGGTATGTAAGTCTACACTGCCTAAGATGAGTGCTAGCAACCTCTTTGGTGATAGATCAACTATAAATGTAGGGGTTGTTCCCACTCCTGAGGCATTAGTAATTTGCAAATTTGCAGGGAGAGGTATCTGTGTTCCAAGGAAAGAAGGATGAAGTGGTCCAGGTATAAGAGTGAGACCGGTACCAGGAATAGTAACAGGAGGGAGTTCAGTTGTGCCCCCTGTCCCACTTGCGGGTGTTTCCTGTCGTTGCAATAACATTTCTGCATTACCTAGTATCCGCTGTACTGCCTGAGTCGGTTTGTGTGCCGACAACTGCTGCTCACCACTTGTTCTCAGCGTAGATTGCCATGTCTCAGACGCAACATCACGTCCTACTGCATCAGCTATATGATCAGCTTCTTGTTCCATAGGACTATCAAAAGGACCGGTAGTCAGACTCTGATTTAGCATTGACTGGCTATCCTGTTGCACCACGTGTGTTAACTCATGTGCCAGCAACCTCTTCCCCTCACTTGTTCCAAGCTCATACTGTCCTTCCCCAAATACCATATCACCTCCCACCGTATAGGCCAGTGCATTCACCGCCCGTGCCGACTCCGCAGCCTTCGTATCGGTATGCACCCGCACCTGGCTAAAATCATGCCCAAAACGTGACTCCATAAATGTCCTTGTCGAGGCATCCAACGGTTTTCCCCGCGAACTGAGCACCTCATGTACGATCGGAGGCACACTTTTGACGGGTGTGGCGGTCACAGCCATCCTTTGTAACATTCCTTCACGTTTCTGGCGACATTCCTCACATTCACCGCCAGTGATGGTGTGCTGACCGCAGGCGCATTTACGCTGCAACATAGTATGATGCCGGGAAGTGAAAGGCGTTGTGTTTGCCTTCTGATGCATTATAGTAAGCCCGTTCATATTCTTATCTTTCTTTATGGCAAAAACCCACTACAGTTACCTTCGCAGCATCGGCATTCCGCACCGATACCGAGCTTGGTATGTAACGATAGTATTACCAGCTAATAAACCAATTACCTGTGTGCCTCATGGACAAATTTCTCCTTTTTTCGGAACACACACCTGAAAACTTCTTTCTTTCTTTCCCTTTTTAAGGGTAACTTTTTGACTCACTTTCGCCCCAGGATGTTTTGCCAAGAATTGAAGCCATGTCCCTTTGAAAGGGACTTTGCTGTCGGGCTCTGGCCATTCTCGGACTCTAGTTGGGGAGAAATGGAGTGCATCCGGATCGAATAATGGAAGCTCCGCATACTTTTCTTCAACGAATCCGGTGATAAAATCAATGACAGGTCCCTCATAAATCGTTCCTTCGGGCGTCAAGATATTAGCACTGCTTGGAACTACATCAGTATGCTTCAAGGATGTCCCAGAGAATAGGAGAAATGCGTGACCAAACTCGTGGGCGAGGGAAGTCGGAGTTGAATAGAAGATCCATGATTCGTTAGCGATGCCAGTAACAGGTCCAGTATAACTACTATCAGATGCAAGAGCCAGGCCTGGAGAAGGGATGGTAACTCCGCCTGCTCCTAATATATTGCCAGCCATCTCTCTTAGAGAGATTTTCACGTTCGTTTTGTCTAGTTTTCCATCCTTAAACAGTTGGTGAGGAGTGACTTTCTGATCCAATGCGAAATGCTGAATAAGCAATGTCTCGGTTGGGTGGGTGATAATTGTTTTCAGGATATTGAAACGAAAGGCGTCCTCAATTTCGGATGGAGTAGCACTTTTCATTGTAATGTTAAGGGGTTTACCTCGTACACCGCTGTACTGATAATTCCTGGCATCTTTCTCTGTCAAGAACCACTCGAAAGCTTCCGCTTCTGCTTTGGAATGGATTGCTAACTTTCGTTGCATTCCTGTTGACTGTCGTAGCTTGATTTCTCCCAACCGATTTGTTCGCACACTGATTTCCCGGTTTTTTTGATCTGGAACTTCTTTGGCATGTAAAGGTTCTCTCTTCTCTGCTGCTCGTCGATCTAATTTCTCTGTACTAGTGCCAGACCTCTGTATCACCTGCTCTGCCACCCGATCGGCTTCCTGCTCGTATTCATCTCCAGGCTGGTTAATAGTCAGCTTGATCTGAATCATATTTGACATAGCACTATGCACCCTCACCTGGCTGAAATCATGCCCAAAGCGCGGCTCCATAAACGCTCGCGTCCCAGCATCCAACGTCTGCCCCGGCGAACTCAGCACATCATGCACAATCGGCGGCACAGCATTCACAGGTGCAGGGCTGACAGCCGTACGCTGTATCATCCCCTCGCCTTTCTGGCGGCACTCTTCGCACTCTCCACCTGCAATCGTGTGCTGACCGCAGGCGCATTTGCGCTGCAAGATGCCACCCTTGATCGATGATTTCACAGCAGCCTTTTGTTGTGTATGAACTACCGCCTGTGCCTGCTGACTCATTGTGTACTTCCTCCAATTCCCCCATACACCGCCTGTGCAATCTGCTGCCCCAACTTATGTGGATTACCGTCACTCGTCAGTTGGATACTTCCTCCAGGGATATTGGGCAGTGCACCGCCTGCTTGCAAGCTCGAAGCCAGACCATCAGTAGCGAGCAGCCGTGCCAACTCTGCCTCTACACTCGCTTGCACCAGTGGGCGTTGGCTGTGTGTAATAGGCAGTCCATCTAAGATCAGCCGCTCGATGTGGATGTTGATGTTCATGCCATCGCTCCTTGTAGTGCTACTGCTGGGACCTGCCAGCGAAAGTCGGCTTCATTGATGGGCCGCTCTAGCTTGCGGAACTCGGCGCGGGCTGCCTTCAGCACAAGCGGCATGGTTACTTTTGTATTGGGTGGGCCTGCGGCTGCGAGAAAAGCGGCGTTGAGCGCGACGTTACGAATGCTGCCACCGGTCAGGCTGAGGCGTGCCAGCCGATCAACATCCAGCCCATCGGTCGGTGTCTCTGGCGGAAACACTTTTTCCCAGATGCGCTTGCGCTCGGTTGGGCCAGGAAATTGGAAGTTGACGATGAAACGGAGGCGGCGCGTGAAGGCGGTATCCAGGGCACTCTTCATGTTGGTCGCCAGGATAGCGAGACCACCATAGGCTTCCATACGCTGCAATAGGTAGTTAATTTCAATGTTGGCGTAGCGATCATGACTGTCTTTGACTTCGCTGCGTTTGCCGAAGAGGGCATCGGCCTCGTCGAAGAAGAGGATTGCCCCACCGTCCTCAGCCGCATCGAAGAGGCGGCGCAGGTTCTTCTCGGTCTCGCCGATGTATTTGCTCACCACGGCTGACAGATCGATGCGGTAGAGGTTGAGGCGCAGGGCGTTAGCGATGACTTCAGCCGCCATGGTTTTGCCTGTGCCGCTTTCGCCCGCAAAGAGAGCGTTGATACCCAACCCCCGGTCTATCTTGGCAGCAAACCCCCATGCCTCGTACACCTTGTTGCGCTGCATCACCTGGTCCGCAATCTGCTGCAGCATCTTCATGTCTTCAGCAGGCAGCACGAGGTCATCCCATGTGACCTTGGGGTCCAGCCGTTGCGCCAGGTAATCCAGTTGTGGACGCACGTTGACGCGGCAGGCATTCCACAGTCGGTCAGGCAAGGAGGTCTTGTCCCCGGCTGTCTCGGTCACTTCGGCTTGTGCAATGTGGCGGATGGTGGTCAGATTGAGGTTGAACTGGCTGGACAGGAGCGCCGGGCTATCTGGGGCTGCTCCTGCCAGCGCCGCTGTCCATGCTGCCTGTTGCTCAGCCGGAGTTGGTTTGGCGACATCCAGCGCCAGGTTGGCTCGACCGAGCCGTGACCAGGCTTCGCGGGTACCCAGGAAGAAAAAGCCTTCGCTGTGGGCCAGGAAACGGTTGAGAGGCAGCGCCTGTCCCTCGGCTGGCGTTGCGCCATCAACCTCTTGCGCGTCCAGGTAGAGGGCTAGTGGGAGCATGAGACTCTCGCGTTGCCACAGTCGGGCGAGTATCTCCAGGTCGGCTGGCTGGGATGGCAGCAGTTCGAGTGGGATGCGGTAAAGATGCCGACCAGTTTTAGCGGTAGCGTAATAGGCCACTAGTTGCTTGCTGGGCGCATCCGGCCCCACCAGTTGGATGATGGGCAACGCTGTTGACCTGGCAACCGCCTGTTGCCAGTAGCGCGCAATTGCCTCCACGACCGTCTGCTGCGAAGGTGGAGGCTCTGCCTGGTTCTCATCCACTTCGAGGGGAGCAAGCAAAGAGGCCAGCCGATCATCGAGGTAATTCAGCCCCTTCACATAATTGACGACGCGCTCATCGGCACGCAGCGGGCTAGTGGTGAGGGGTTGCGCAGCGGGCTGGTTGATCTCGATCAGTCGCCAGTAACGTAGTGGACGTTCCGGTGACAGCACGTCCCAGCTCGGGTTGTCGAAGAGGGCAAGGGCAAGAGCGAAGGTGGGATAGAGGCGACTCGCATCATCCTGAACACGAGCGCATAGGGTAGAGATGCGCGTATCGAGTTCCATCGCGATGCACAACAGCAGTACCTCTTGCTCGAAGCGAGAAAGCCCCAGTCGCTTACTCAGTATCACTAGCCCTGGCGGCGCATCGCCCTGTGACTCTGCATCGGCCATCTCGGAGGCCTTTTGTGCTATCTGCTCATCGGTGACAGAGGTCGCCGCCTTCGGCAGGGCAATAGGTGCTGGGCGAGCAGGCTCAGGTGGCGTCCTTTTCAGGAAGCCTTGCCTCTGTGGTTGTGGCGCTCGTGCTGGCTCAGGTGCTGGTGGCATTATCTCCGAGCTTTGCCACTGCTGCGCGTGTCGCTCTAAGCGCAGGCGTAACCACGCCAGCGCTAGCGAGAGGTAGCGCGCATTGCTTTCTTGCCAACTTGCCTGGTCGCTCATGGTATCTTCACCTTCTGCTTGGGGTCGAACGTTGGTGGTGAAACTGTTGAGTCAAGATCGGCATTTCTGTCAACCAGGAAGCTATCAACCCCGTCTACTCGGAGGCGCACGAAGTACTCGCCTTTAGGAACATTGCCTAAATTGAATGTGAGTGTGCCTGTCTGTGTAGAGTGAGATGGGGCTAAAAATTCTTGTTGACCCAGCAACAAGGCCACACGCTGCCATGGGAACACGTCTGGACTAAAACTCAAAGTTACGCTTACATTGTTGCTATTATCCCGCGTTCCATCAGCAATCGGCGTCGTGATCTGCGGTGCCAGGGCCAACGACAATTGATTCGTTGTCTGATCCGGTATGTTGGGCTGACTGACAGCAACGGCTACTGTATAGAAACCGGCAGGGAAAGTGGTAAGGGCCAAACCATCAGGGAAAGTAGTAGCGTCCAAACCAGCGGGGAAGTTCAAAGCAGCAGGGAAAGTGGCAGCGTTCGCTTGCAATTTGAATCTCACCTCTTTTGATGTTCTCGCTTCCGGTGGGATATCGATTTTGATGGGCTGCGACATCCTCTGCAACACGAGCAGCACAGTCACCTTGTCACCATCCAGGCGATTACCACTGATGATAAGCGTCTCACCCAACAGAGCTATTGGCTGTTGAGGAATATTCGGATCGTCAGGAGTTGCAACAGGACCACGCCTGGGCCTTGGTTTCTGATTTTCTAAACGTATAGTAAAGATTGTCGGGAAGGGTAGCGGGTCGGGCTGTACTGTCGTACCTCTGTTATTCCGACCACGGGTCAACACTGGTAACGGTGTCTTCGTCGGTTGTGTACTATCAATCAGCACGACGGAGACCTCATAGGCGACCGATATACGGTATTGTGATTGGAAACCGGACCACAATCTAAAAATCTCTTCCACAGTGAGAGGTTGGAGCGTAATACGTACTCGTTCTACCTGGTCTTGCAGCTCACTTTTCGGTAGAGCCTGTGCAATATCGCCAGGGAAGAGTATAGCATTGTCGTACAGAGCACTCATAGCACGCCCAAGCAAGCGATGGCTTAACGTCGAGGTCGCAGGAGGATCGACATTATCATCTTGACTGTAAGCGGTGAGCATATAGTAAAGATTTAATGCCAGTGGTGGCATAGCTGTCTCACCAGGCTTGACCCGTTGAGGTATATCCATATTGCGCCATGCAGCATTGGGCAATATTTGATAGAGGAAGAGATTGACAAAGTGAGTTCTTTGATCTTCATGCGCTTTGTCTGGTGGCTGCACCGTGACATCTGGATTGGGAGGCATGTCTGGATCATTATGGAGTGCATCAAAAAGGATGTTGCGTAGCGTGGCAGTGACGGCAGCGATAGCCAGAGCTTTGCTCATCAGTGTCCTCCTCTCGCGCGTTGGTTCAGATAGTCGTCCAGGCTCATCACTGATGGTGCTGAACGCGCGGCTTGGGGGCGTGGAGTCGCTGCTGGTGTGGTTCGTACTTCGATGCGACCGATGGTCACCTGGATCGTTGGTGCTGGCGTGGATGGCTCCTGCCTGGTGAGCGCGGCCTCATGCTGGTTTACTCGATTGTAGGGGGGTATCGCATATCCCACCTGGCGGGTGCTCTGCTGTGGAGGAATGGTCTTCGGCTCGGCTGGCCTCTGGGTAGGTAGGGTATCTACGACGGGGAGCAAGTGAGATGTCCCTACAGGTCGATTTCCCTGTGGTACGAGTGGCAGGAGCAAAGTACTTGCAGAGGATAGCTCTGCGGCTTCCAGCACTCCTCTTGCAGTCCTCGGCAGCAGACTTGAGTCTCGCTGCTGTCCTGCTGCTATACTGACGGTGCGTGCTTCAAGCGGGATCACGGTAGCATCTGTCGGATGGATTGGGTGCAGACCACTTACAGAAGCGTTCCTGGTACTCGCCGTTCTGCGTGCCTTGCCTGCTGAAGATGCTACTTCATCTCGCCCTGACGAGAGGGAATGATCTGCTGCAGGTTGCCCAGTACTCGTCGTTCTGCGTGCCTTGCCTGCTGAAGATGCTACTTCATCTCGCCCTGACGAGAGGGGGTGATCTGCTGCAGGTTGCTCATCAAGCGTCCGGCTGGGTGTATGAGGAGTCTGCGTCGGTGTTGTGGATGGCTGGCTCCCCTGCGGCACAAGAGGGGACGATATCTCTCGCGCATCCATTATCTGCCCAACTAGATCACCAAATGCTGGCTCGTCCGCTGGCCTATTTTGCAGGAACATCGCTCGTCCTCGTACCTCCGCTTGCGGATACCCTGTTGCAGTTCCTCTCTCAAAGAGGGGCATTTCCTGCGCATATTCTGCCCCTACAAACTGTTGTCCCGGGGCATACATCGGAGCGAGAATCGGTTGTACCGTTGGTACTAAACCCAACGCTCGTCCGGCTAATCTGGTCAGAAAGTCAGCCATCAGGTCACCATCTCCAGATACAACTGCCTGCGGGCAGCACTCATTGACAGAATATCAGCTTCGCGCCATCCATAGGCGCGGGCAAGGGTATGTACTACGCGCAACAAACGCTTCGCCTGCACGCAAATCTCGCTCCAGAAGAACGATATAATATCAAACATCACCGACCAACTCTCGCCGCAAGCTGGGCAACTAAGGTTGAGTTGGACCTCAGCTTGTGGATCGTACTGACCCATGGACTCCACAAGCGTAGTCAGCACCGTTTCTGGTAGAGCCGCCACCGCAACTGCTCCATCATCCTGAGATGCCTGCAACACACAGCACTGCACTAGCAGAGTACGAGCAGCAGCAACATCTCCACAACGCACAACCTGCGCAAGGTCCAGGCTGTTGGGCAAACGAAAGCGCAGAGCGTATCCCTCGATTGTCAACTCGTGTACCTGAGCTGTGGCAGCCCATAGGGATGCCCCTACCGATTCCTGCATACCCCTCGTTCCATCCTCAGTCTCTGGTACAAGATACATATCGGCTACATCAAGTACGAACTCGAGCCGCTCCTGGCAAGCTGAGCATTCGGCAAAGCCAGCAAGCTGCGCTCCAAAGGTTCGTTCACGGACGGCCAGCAAGTGGGCATCGCGCTGGCCGACACTGAGGGCAAGCAACTCATCTCGTGGTGCCTTTGGCAGTGCCAGCGCCAGGATGGTCAAGGCACGATCAACCGGGTGTTGCCGTAGCCCCACTTCCCAAATGAGAAGCAGCTCTTGTGCAGACAGACCATG
>WNGR01005377.1_pt1 | contig 13738 bp, 9 predicted proteins | sample 5407581 | NCBI WGS metagenome assembly WNGR01 (sample SAMN13153383, study PRJNA577476) | soil metagenome | isolation source: 80 cm soil or saprolite under Garry oak tree replicate 2 | place: USA:California | collected 2016-06-15 | reverse complement strand
TCAACGCCGTATTGCTGCGCCCTTTGCCTTACGACGAGCCGGACCGCCTGGTCTTTCTCAACGAGACCAGCAAGACAATGAGTGATATCTCGATCTCTTATCCAAACTTCACCGATTGGCGAAACCAGAACCACGTCTTTGAAAAGATCGGTGTCTCTAATCTTAACAGCTACAATCTGACCGGCAATGGAGAGCCGGAACGCATCCTGACGGCGCAGGCTTCGGCTGATCTGTTTGGAGCTTTGCGTGTTAAGCCGGCGATCGGCCGCCTTTTCACTAATGAAGAAGATCAACCAGGCGGCACACCCGTGGTAATTCTTAGTTATGGTTTGTGGCAGCGTCGATTCGGAGGCCAGGAGAGCATTCTGAATCAGCAACTCACTTTCAATAACAAAAGCTACACAGTCATCGGCGTAATGCCACCTACCTTTCAATATCCAAGTCGCGTCGAAATGTGGGTGCCTGTGGGCCAGCTTTCCGGGCAGTCGGATTGGCAACAACGTGGCAATCATCCCGGGCTGTACGGGGTGGCGCGCCTAAAGCCCGGCGTAACTATCGAGCAAGCCAGGGCCGACATGGATTTGATTAGTTCCAACCTCGAGAAACAGTATCCCGATCAGATGGCCGGCGGCGGCGTCAGAGTGCAGCAGTTGCTCGAAATTTTTGTCAGCAACGTTCGGCGCACGCTCTGGGTGTTGTTTGCCGCGGTCGGATTTGTCTTACTCATCGCCTGCGCGAACATCGCGAACCTTTTGCTCGCGCGGGCCAGCTCGCGCCAGAAAGAGATGGCCATTCGATCGGCGATGGGCGCCCGCCGCTGGCGGATTGCGCGCCAGTTGCTGACTGAAAGTGTGCTGCTCGCTTTGATCGGCGGCACCCTCGGATTACTGGTTGCTCGATGGGGAATCCAGCTCATTCTATATGTCAGCCCCAACGCAATTCCACGTTCGCGCGAGATTGGCCTTGACTGGAGAGTGTTGGCTTTCACGCTGGGTCTGGCTTTTCTCACCGGAATTCTTTTCGGACTCGTGCCCGCGTTGCAAGGCGGAACGGTGGATGTGCATGAAACGTTGAAAGAGACTGGCCGTGGCACTTCGGGAAGACATTGGCTTCGCAGTTCGCTGGTGGTAGTAGAAGTGGCTACGACGCTGGTCTTACTAATCGGCGCCGGCCTCATGATTCGCAGTTTTTATCGGCTGCAGAACGTTAACCCCGGATTCTCGTACGAACACCTGGTCAGCTTTTCGGTTACGGTACCCTCTAGAAAGTACTCTGCCGAGGATCAACGCGATCAGTTCTTCACGAGTCTGTTGGAGCGCATTCGCAGCTTACCCGGGGTTGACGGATCGGCGGCGGCGTCGGGCCTGCCGCTGGGAAACAATGGTTGGCAGACATCCTTCATCGTTGACGGAAGACCGCTCCCCGAACGCAGCCAGACGCCTTTGATGGAAGCGTGTCTCGTGACAACGGATTACTTTCGCACGATGAACATTCCGTTGCGGCGAGGGCGCTATTTTGAACCGCATGATAACCGGGCATGGTTGGCTGGACGCGATCTAAGCAAACTCAACGAAGGTGAAAGACAGATCGCGGGTCTGAACGTGATCGTGATTGATGAAGAGTTTGCGCGCCGCTATTGGCCGGGTGAGGATGCCGTGGGCAAGCGCATTCACCTCGGCAACCAGCCCAGTGCACCCATCCTGGAAGTCATAGGAGTTGTCGGCCGGGTGAAAATGGAAGGCCTCAGCCAGGACTCGGGCCGGGTACAGGGATACTTTGCATTCTCGCAGATGCCCTTTACTGGAATGACGGTAATCGCCAAAACTTCGACCGCCGATCCTAATCTTCTGGTGGCGTCAATGCGCGAGCAGGTCAAAGCCATCGATCGAGATCAACCCATCTACAACGTGCGCACGATGGACGAGATTCGCACCGACTCAGTAAGCACGGAACGTTTGAATTTGACGCTGTTGACGATCTTTGCGGGCATCGCTCTGGTGCTGGCGGTCGTGGGCATTTATGGCGTCATGTCGTATTCCGTAACCCAACGCACTCATGAAATCGGCATTCGCATGGCCATCGGGGCGCAACCGCGAGATGTGTTTCGCATGATACTCGGTCAGGGAATGGTGCTGACCGCGATTGGCATTGTCGTTGGCCTGGCGGGCGCTTATGGTCTGACGAGACTGATGAGAAGCATGCTCTTCGGTGTTGAGCCGACGGATCCGCTGACTTTCACGGCCATCGCGGTATTGCTTATCGGCGTAGCCTTGCTCGCCTGCTATCTTCCCGGCCGGCGCGCCACGAAAGTGGATCCCATGATTTCTCTGCGATACGAATAGAGAAGGATTTTTCGGAATCGCCACAGAGGCGCGAAGACCCAGAGACGAAAAAATACGTCAAAATCACTTCGCCAATGATTGGGTGTTTGCAATTTCTGCTTTGGTATTCTCTGAGTCTCCGTGTTTCCGTGGCTGGCCTTTGTCTTTTCAGGCGCCGTTTCCCCGTTCCCGCTGGCACGGCCCGTCATCATTAGGCTATAAAGACGATGTGCGATTATGAATTGCGCACTCTTGATTCCGCATTAATCGACCCATGGCCAAAATTCTGATCGCCGACGACCAGGCCGATGTGATCGCAGCAATGCGTCTGCTGCTCAAGCGCGAGCGTTTTCAGATCGAAACCGCTTCTTCACCGGCTGGGGTGCTCAAGGCAATTGATTCGCAGGAGCTGGACGTCGTCCTCATCGATCTCAACTATGCGCGTGACACCACTTCCGGCAGTGAAGGTCTCGATCTCCTGACCCGCATTCAGGAAATCGATCCATCGTTGCCGGTAGTCGTGATGACCGCCTGGGGCAGCGTGGATTTGGCCGTCGAGGCGATGCGGCGTGGGGCGCGCGACTTCATTCAGAAACCGTGGGACAACGCGCGCTTGCTGGCCGTACTCCGTACGCAGGTCGAGCTCGCAGAAGCCTTGCGCCGCGGCCGGCGGCTGGAAGCTGAAAATCTCGCCTTGCGTGACAGCGTCTCTGATTCGCCAGGTGAATTGCCTCAGATTGTCGCGGAATCGGCACCGATGAAGAACGTCTTAAAACTCGTCGAACGCATTGGCCCGTCGGACGCGAATGTGCTGATTACCGGCGAGAACGGGACCGGCAAGGAAGTTATCACGCGCGCCTTGCATGCGATTTCGCCGCGGCAGGCGAAGCCGTTAATTTCTGTGAATGCTGGGGCGTTGGCGGCAGGGATTTTTGAAAGCGAGCTGTTCGGTCACGTGCGCGGCGCGTTCACCGATGCCAAAACAGATCGTGTTGGTCGCTTTGAATTAGCAGATGGCGGCACGTTGTTTCTCGACGAAATTGCCGACGTCCCGCTCGCCCTGCAGCCAAAACTGCTGCGCGTTTTGGAAACCGGCGAATTCGAGCGGGTCGGCTCGTCCAAAACACGCAAGATCAATGTGCGCGTCCTGTCTGCAACCAATGCCGACCTGAACGCGGAAGTGGCCGAGGGCAGATTTCGTCAGGACCTTCGGTTTCGTCTGAACACCGTTGAAATTGATTTGCCTCCGCTGCGCGAGCGGCGCGAAGACATACCGGCACTGGCCGAGCACTTTCTCCGACAGCACCGGGAACGTTACCAGCGGCAGATTACCGGATTGTCGCCTGAAGCCTTCGAAGCTCTGCGCGTCCACTCATGGCCGGGCAACGTCCGCGAGCTTGATCACGTAATCGAGCGCGCGGTGTTGATGAGTTCGAATTCCCTCATCACCGCTTTTGATTTGGCGCTGCAGAATACGCCGGAGGCCCAGGTTTCCGCGCGGCTGGAAGAGATGAGCCTGGAAGATGCTGAACAGCTGTTAATCAGGAAAGCGCTCGCGCGTTTTGAAGGAAACGCCAACCGCGCCGCTGAAGCACTGGGACTTAGCCGCAGCGCGCTTTACCGTCGCCTGCAAAAGTATGGATTGTCGTAGGAAAGACTTCAGTCTGCGGTCTTTAAATACGGCAAATAGGTCAGCAAGTTATCAGTGAATCACAGACTAGAGGAAACTCTAATCAAGTGTCTTCGACGTGTAGCGTCGGCATGAGTTTAGCCCGGCGTTTTAACGCCGGGGGCCCTGCGCGGGCAGACGGCGTTGGGGTGGTAGCCCGGATCAGATCATGCGGTTCCCGTCGCGTAGCGACGGTTGAATCCGGCTCTCGTTTCATGCGTCGCTACGCGACGCGGCCAATCTTTGTTGACTCTTCCCGGCCTTGAAAGGCCGGACTAAATTCATGGCGACGCTACGCGTCGAAATAACTTATTCAGAGGTTCCTAAAGTCTATGCAACCCTCTTTGTTATCATAAGCGCGTGAGTACTCCAGCCAGGCCTTTTAAGAGCGTTTCAACGCTTTCCAGCCTCGACCCTGCGTTGAAGCGCGGTGGGCGTGTGAGTTTCGAGCGCAGGGTTACGATCCTGGCACTCGCCGCCGGTTTTCCTGCCGTCTTCCTCTGCGCGCTGTTTCTTTGGCTTGATAACTATTCCGCACGGCTTCAATGGACAGTTGACCTCATGCTCGTGCTGCTTTGGCTGAGCATTGCTTTCAATCTCAAACAGAGAGTCGTGCGGCCATTGCAAACTCTTTCAAATATTCTCGCCGCCCTGCGCGAGGGTGATTATTCGATTCGCGGGCGGCGGGCCGCGGTCGGAGATGCACTCGGCGAGGTAATGCTCGAAGTTAACGACCTCGGTCAGACCTTGCGCGAACAACGCCTCGGCGCATTGGAAGCGACTGCTTTGCTGCGCACGGTCATGGCGGAGATCGACGTCGCGGTATTCGCCTTTGACGCTGATCGCCGTTTGCGTCTGGTGAACCGCTCCGGAGAAAAGTTGCTGGCCCGGCCGGCGCCGCGCTTGCTCGGGCGAACGAGCGAAGAACTCGGACTCGCGGCTTGTCTCAATCTTGAAAACGGCGCGGGTCGACACACGGCGCAAATGGTTTTTCCCGGCGGCGTTGGGCGTTGGGACATTCGTCACGGCACCGTGCGCGAGGGTGGCATCCAGCATCAATTGCTGGTGCTGACGGATCTGAGTCAGGCGCTGCGCGAAGAAGAACGCATCGCCTGGCAGCGGCTGTTACGCGTGTTGGGGCACGAGCTAAACAACTCGCTGGCTCCCATCAAGTCGGTCGCCGGGAGTCTTGCCGATTTGTTGAATCGCGAACCGGCACCACTTGATTGGCATGACGATATGGAGCGCGGCCTGGAAGTAATATCCGCGCGCGCGGATTCTCTGTCGCGTTTTATCGAATCGTATTCGCAGCTTGCGCGGTTGCCGCAGCCACGGTTTGAGTCTCTGAATATTGGCATGGTAGTGCAGCGGGTCGCCGCTCTTGAGACGCGCATGCACGTAAGTGTCGTTCCCGGTCCCCAATTGATCGTCCAGGGAGACAACGTTCAGCTGGAACAGTTATTGATAAACCTGGTGCGAAACGCGGTGGATGCTTCGCTGGAAACAAACGGCGAAGTGCAGGTCGACTGGAGCCAGAAAAACGGCCAGGTCGAAATTCGAATCAGCGACGAAGGACCGGGGCTCGCCGGCACCGCGAACCTGTTCGTGCCGTTCTTTACTACCAAGGCGGAAGGGTCAGGAATTGGTTTGGTGCTTTCACGCCAGATCGCCGAGGCGCACGGCGGGATCCTAACGCTTCAGAATCGTTTGGATGCTCGGGGCTGCGAAGCCTGCCTGCGATTGCCGCTTTGAGCTTCGCGTGCGAGGCGTCTTTGCGATTGCCACTTTGAGCTTTTGGACGAGCCGCCATTTTGCCGAAGCCACCCGCGTAATCTCTAAGTAATAATGGCTTTAGTGTTTCTTGCGTCAAATCGAGCTAAAGCTATTGACACACCCCGCGAGTTTCGATAGTCTTTGCGCCCCCCAACTGATACCGCCGGTTGGTTCTGAGAGTCTGCGCTTGTTGGATCCTCCCAGTGCTAACCTAACTTTAAGTCAAGACAGAGCACAACCAGATTGGACGCGCTTCTCTTGAATATGTATTAAGGCATTGTCACGCTGTGTTTGTCAGATGGGAAGGCTTGGCCCCAAGCCTCGCTTGGAAAGCCTTCACTGATGCTGTCCGGCGATCAGTTTTGACAGACCGGTGAAATGATGATCAGACAGCCAACCTCATTGGCTCGGGAACCTCAAGACGATGATTCGCCAATTTCCCACAACAAGTGAGTTCAGGGAACGACTGCGCGCTTCGCTACAGTGCCACAGTTTGAATTTCGCCGCCATCAGCGTCGCCAAACATCGACCTATCTATATGAGCGGGGATCCAGCCGAGATTGTTTACTTTATTGAGTCAGGCCAGGTCAAATTGCTGATGCTGTCGCCTGAGGGAAAGGAGTGCCTGCTAACCATTCACACTGCGGGTGATACGTTCGGAGAACTCTGTCTTGCAGGATCGGGTCCACGTCAGGAAACGGCGATTGCGATGTCCAATACAAAGTTGAAAGGCTTTCTTGCGTCCAGTTTCTTTCAGCACTTGAGACGGAATTTCCTGGTCGAGGGTTTCGTGCAACACCTTGCTACTCGCGTCAGTGATCAGCAACAAGTCATCGCAAATCTAATTACCGTGGATAGTGAGCATCGGTTAGGCGAAACGCTGTTGCGCCTCGCCCGCATACTGGGCCAGCCTAATCCTCGCAGCATACGTATTGAGCACAAGATCACTCACGAAGAACTGTCTGAGATGGTTGGAACTACGCGGCCGCGCATCACTCAGTTTCTAAGAAAGTTCCGCAACCTCGGGCTAGTTGAAATGACCGCCGAGCGTTTTCTTATCGTCAAGGAAAAAAAGCTGGCTGATTATCTGGGCCGGCTCGCCTAAAGGGTCTCCATTGATTCTGATCCATGTCCAAAGCCTGCGGCTAATCCTCCTTTATTAAGTTGTTCAATATTGAACAGACAACTGCTGGAGGCCGGTCTAGAGTGCTTCGTTAGAAACAGCAAGATGAGCACTTCTTAGCCGGGACTCTGGGTTATGGGCGGGGTTGTCCTTCGCGCCGGCTCAAACCGCTCTGAATAGCAGCGTAAGAGGAGAAAACTATGGCATCCAGAACGACAAGTCTATCTGGCAAGATACCCAAGCTCAAAGATAGTGACGCCAAGCGTCTTGCAGCGTACCTATTGCGGGGAAATGACGTGGTGGCCCAGGCGCCGCTGCAGGGTGACGGAAGTTTTCGCATCACCTTGCCCCGCACAGCGCTCGCTTCGAAGAGTGCCTATGCGCTTCGCGTCGCGATCGCGCCCGCCGGCGCCGGTGACCATCTCGAGCACGTGCCGAACGTTCAGCAAGTGCCAATCAATCGCGCGGAGTTGGAAAAATCCGAGAAGGACTTTGTCGTGCCCGTAGAAAGGCTGGCCATTTCCGACGCGATATTAAAGATTTGGTGGCGCTGGTGCCGACAATATTGCATAACCGGAGTCGTGATTGGCCCGAACGGCTGTCCCGTGCCTGCCGCGGATGTCACCGTCTATAGTGTGGGGTATACGGGTTCCGGTTACAGCAAAGTGCCACGGGTGACGGTCACAACCGGAACCGACGGAACGTTTACAGCTTGTTTTGAATGGTGCGTTTGTCCGTTCTGCTTCTGCTGGCCCTGCTGGCCTTTCTGGTGGGATTGCTTCCCATGGTGGTGGGAGTACGACATTCTGCATGTGATCAGGGCTATTGAACAAAGACCGCCTATCCCGGGGCCTGGCCCCGTGGAAACGCGGACTGGAAACGTGAATCTCTTCCGTCCCCAGGGTAATGCGCTCGTCCGCGGACAGGGATTCCCCGAGGCGTTTAAAGCGGGAATAGTCCCCGATGAATCACGCACTGCTCTGATCAAGAGCAAGTTGAAACAAGCGAGTATCCGAGCAATCTTTCCCTGGTGGTGGTGGTGCTGTGACGATCCTAATATTGTCTTCAGCGTCAGTCAGGGCGGAACGCTTCTCCTTGACGAAAATCCGGCAACCGACACCCGCTGGTGCTTTGAAGACGGCAGCAGCGTGACCCTAACCACTAACAATCAGGCAATCACAGCTTGTTCGCCAGGTCCGATCGTTGAATCGGGATTTGCCTGGACTCGCGTTGGAAGCGTCCTCGTTGATCACATCGATCAAGGGTACGCGGAGTGGTGGGGCGGCGATTCCAACGACGCGGCTTTCGCCGGTTCGCTGGATATCTACGGTGGCTTCGCGCCGGGGACGCCGGTGGCGTGCTACCAGGTCGAGGCCGGCCAATGGACTGGTAATCCCGCTCGAGGTGGAACGGCGCCGGGATCAAGCTCTCCGATTTCGGCTGATTTGTATAACTATGTCTTTATCTTTGACGGCACTGCTACGCTCGTTTTTGCAGGCTGGATCAAGATGGGACCTTTTACCGGAGGTGCGGTGCCCAACCTTTATGCCACTGAGGAAGCGCGTCAAAGCGGTCCCACACCTCCAGGCCTGAGCGCGTTTCCGGCTGTGCCGGCAGGAGGATTCGTCTTGTGGGCCTACCGCGAACGGAAAGTCTACGCTGCTTCATCAGCTCTGATTGGCGGTAACCCAAGCGGGTCCGTCGATCTCACGTTGGTTGGCTACGACACTGGTTTCAATCCAGTCGCACTAACGCCTGACGCGCCCCTGACGCTGACCATCGACAACACAGGATTGACCCACGCGAAGATAAACAGCGTTCTGGCCTTCCGGGCAGACGGAACTGTCCCGCCGCTTACCGGTACAGGCGATTGCCCAGCGTATGACATCGGACCGGGTGGTTACGTGCAAGTGAACGTGACGGTCTCTGACGCGAACGGCCATCTGGATGAGTACAACGTCAGTGCTGAGCATGGCCACGGTCATACCGATCTGGTGACGCCGCCTGGGACGCGCGGGTACGTGACTAATCCGCTGGTTTCGTTCGGCGACCCGAACTACGCACAGAAGTCCTGGATTGGCGGGTCCGAGGTGATGACATATTATCCGCCGGTCGATTGCTGCTACGAATTCCGCATTCGCGCCAGCAAGCGAGCGACAGATGGCTACAGCGGCCCCAGTCTGTCAGATTACGACTTCCAGACGATCAGTCTGAAAGTCTGAAGCTGGGAGGCCGAAGGCAGAACCCTGCATGTGAAGTACGGAGGGGCAGAAGCGACAGCCTGCCTTCGGTCACCGCTAAGTATCATGCAAGCGTTCAATGTCGCAGTGAACGCGACCACCTTTTGGATGAGATTGGCTTTGGCCGTTCTCGCTACCTGGCGAATTACACACCTGCTGGCAAGCGAGGATGGTCCGCTAGACATTATTGTCCGAATACGAAGACGCTTCGGAGTAAGCTTCGCCGGAACCCTGATGGATTGTTTTCAGTGTCTCAGTTTCTGGGTCGCTGCTCCGGTGGCGTTTTTTGTAACTCGGAAACCGGCTGAGTTGCTCTTCACATGGTTAGCGCTTTCGGGCGCCACGTGCTTGCTGGAGCGGCTTGGCAACGAACCAGTAATGATTCATCAAGTTTCTGAAACAACTACAGGAGGGTCTGAGAATGGGTTGCTGCGGTCAGAAACGAACGGCGCTCAGGCACCCGACACCGACACGGCCAACTCAGTTGACAAATCAACAGAGTAGCCACTCAGTGTTCAGTGTCAGAAACAATCCGGGCTTCTCGATGACGGCGTCCTCTTCGGAAAACCCTCAACACAATGGGAATCGCGGCGTTCCCGCCCAGAACAATTTTGCCGCGCCCGGCGCTTCACAGATCGGCTCAGTTTCCCTCCGCTATCTCAAACAAACGCGTATTCTTGTCCAGGGACCTATCACCGGCCGACACTATGAATTCTCAGGCGCACGCCCCTGCCAATCTGTCGATGCGCGTGATGTCGAAGCACTATTACGTACCCGCTTCCTTAGTCGTCAGTAACGCCTCCTATAGATAAACGGGATCTGCAGCGCTCTTCTCCTAGTCCAAGCAGCGATGCAATGAGCATTCGTACTGGCACATCATTAACAAAGCGCAACGCTCGCAATCTCTCCCACGCCTGAATAGTCTGGGGAATGACTCCGGGTTCCTGGGCGAATGCCCCAATGGAAAGTCCCCCAACGGTTCTAAGAAATCGGAACTCCCGGCCTGTCAGTGCCCGTGGCTTTGAGAGAGTTGTCCCGGCCAGCTTTCTGTGAAGATCAGTCATGCGTGGGATCGAGACTGTCTCGGTGTTGCAGGCTTGGCAGCAGTCGACAGTCAGACCAGATAGAACGGACTCGTGAGTTTGTTTTATCACATCAGCAAGAAAACCTTTACTGCAAGCTGCGCCCCCAGCCTCTTCGAGATGTGGCTATCCTACTTCTCGAAACAGGATTGCGACTAGGCGCTCGCCCTCAAGTGGATCGACATTGAGCTTGATGCAGCCAACGGAAAGAAACTTGGTTATCTCTTCGTTCGCGAAGGCAAATCGAAGAACGCTCGACGACATGTAAGCCTGACACCCCCGCGCACAAAAGATGCTTGGCAACCCCTCGCTCGAAAGCAAGGTTGGAATATGTTTTCGCAGGTAATCAAGGACCGATATTTCGTTACTTCGCTCGATCATCTACATAAGAAATTGAAGGAGGATGAGAAGGTAAGAGAGCACTTGCAGCTTCCAAAGGACTGCGTGATACACTCCTTACGCCATACTTTTTTAACTAGGTTTGGAGCAGCCGGCGCGGACGCCTTCGCTATTAAGAAGGTCGCAGGTCACAGCAGTGTGACGATCCTCTGAACGCTACATCCCCCACACCGGAAGGCCAGGAGCGCGCTTTGGAGCGTTTCACCATTCTGAACAAACAGGCGGTTGAAAAGGTCGAAAACGATACGGAGTTGCTACAAATTCCGCTACATTACTAAATTGATTGCTTGTAAGTTGTTGTGCCCCTGTAGCTCAACGGTTAGAGCAGCAGACTCATAATCTGTTGGTTCGGGGTTCGAATCCCTGCGGGGGCACCAAATGCCATTGCCGATTTCCGATTGTTGATTGCCGATTTGCGCCTGGCGAGATTTTCTATTCGCCCACTCAAACCCACGATGACGCTAAGATGCGCGATTTGGGAAGTGCGCGATCGGCGGGTCATGAGATCAGTACCGTCCGCGGTAGCGGATGGGTTTGACGATCACGCTCCTTTTGAATCTCACCACCTTAGCCGGATTACTCGTCCAAGCGTATTAACTGCGTGACACAGCTTAACCGGCGTTTGGTCGTGTAAACGCTAGTCATCCTTATCCGCCGTTTGCCAAATTGATTCGGGGTTGCTGGTTTGCTACGGTCGTCGTCATGTCCGAGCGTTCCACCGAGCAGATATGCGAATTGCTCGACTCCCTTTATCGCGTGGATTCGGGACGAATCCTGGCAACCCTGATCCGCTTGCTCGGTGATTTTGATCTTGCCGAGGAGGCGATGCACGAAGCCTTTGCGGCTGCGCTGAGCCTGTGGCCACGGAGTGGAGTACCCGGCAATCCGCGACCATGGTTGATTTCGACGGCCCGATTCAAAGCCATTGATACTCTGCGTCGACGGGCAAGATTTGATGCGTCTCAAGACGAGCTCGTGCGATATCTCGAAGCGCAATGGGGTTCGCTCGAAAAATCCAATGCAGAGGCAAGGTCCAATGAAGAGGACGATCTTGAGGATGATCGGCTGCGCCTGATTTTTACCTGCTGTCATCCATCTCTAGCGCCGGAAGCGCACGTTGCGCTCACCTTGCGTGAGGTGTGCGGGCTGACAACCGAGGAGATAGCAAAGGCCTTCCTCATCACTCCGCGTACGCTGGCGCAGCGCATTGTCCGGGCAAAGGCAAAGATTCGCGAGACACCGATTCCGTACGAGGTGCCGACGCCGCAGGAATTGCCCGAGCGACTGGGCGCGGTGCTTCAGGTCATCTATCTCGTCTTTAACGAGGGTTATTCGGCTGCGGCGGGAGCGGAGGTAACGCGGGCCGAGCTAACCGGCGAGGCGATTCGATTGGGCCGGTTGCTGACCGAACTCCGGCCAGAGCCGGAAGTCATTGGGCTGCTTTCCTTGATGTTGCTGCAGGAATCCCGTCACGCCGCGAGAACCTCTCCGACCGGAGAGCTGATTTTGCTGGAGAACCAGGATCGCTCGCTCTGGAACCGAGAGCAGATCGCGGAGGGAGTGGCATTGGTGGAGAAAGCCCTGAAGTCCCGCCGCTTCGGTGCCTACACACTGCAGGCTGCGATTGCGGCGGTTCATGCGGAGGCGGAATCGGCCGCTGTGACCGACTGGCGACAGATTGTTGCGCTTTACGACCGATTGCTACGAATTCACCCTTCGCCAGTTGTACAGCTCAATCGTGCCGTGGCCATTGCAATGTGCGATGGTCCAGAGGCCGGTCTGACGCTTATCGACGCGGTGTTGGAACATGGCGATTTGGCAAATTATTACCTGGCGCATTCAGCCCGTGCGGATATGTACCGCAGGCTCGGCAGGACAGCTGAGGCTCGGTCCGCTTATGAGAAAGCTCTGGCGCTGACCCAACAGGAACCAGAGCGGCAATTCCTGCAAGAGCGGATTCGGCAGTTGAAATAAAAAAAGACTCGTCAGGAGCCGATGCGGATATTGAGATGACCGGGCGCAAAGCATAGTTCTAAGTGCGCCTAACAAAACCGCGGCGCAAGTAGGCGAGAAAGCAGGATGGTTGCGAGCCATGGGATCGAGTCGAAGGAGCGCCTGGGGCGCCACCGGTTTCTCCGAAGGCGGTGAACGCTTCAGAAGAGTTCCTCGGCCAGCGCGACGATGATGCCCGCAGGGCCTCGCATGTAGCAGAGTCTGTACTTGTCCTCGTACTGGGCCACCTCGCCGACGAGTTCGGCGCCCTTGGCGCGCAGGCGAGCGACAGTGTCGTCGACGCTTTCGACTGTAAACATGACGCTCCGGAGGCCCAGCGTGTTCGGCGGTGCGATCGCCGGTTCGATCTCGACCAGTTTTGGATTGCGAAACTTCGTCAGCTCAAGCCGCCCGTGCCCATCTGGGGTCCGCATCATAACGATGTCGACTTGGACACTTTCGAGCCCGTTGACGCGGTCCACCCACGGGCCCTCGACCGGCATCTCGCCTTCGAGCGTCATGCCGAGCGCGGTGAAAAAAGCGATAGCGGCTGCAAGGTCGTCGACGACGACGCTGACGTGGTCCAATCTCTTGATCGTCATGTCCCTAGTATAGCAGAGGCCGTGCGCGCGGTCCAGGCCGACCGTTCTCGCGAGTTGGACGTGGTTAGCCGAGGAAACGCAGGGAGACGAGGGCGCAGCCAAGCTGCATAAATGAGAATGAAGCAACAACGGGGGGAATCCATGAGCCACGATGACGACACGCCGAATTCCCAGATCTACAACTATCTAACCGAAATATGGTCATCGCTGGAGGACCGTCACACCGGCGCCGAAGAGCATGCCCTGGAACTGAAGGCGGAGCTGGAGAAGATCCGGGACATGCTGAAGCACTTCGGGAAAAGAATGAATGATCTGGAGTTCGCCATCCACCGGATCGCCAATCCCGCCAAAAAGAAGCCGGTCCTCCACGACGGCGACCTCGTGGGCGGGTCGTATGAGTGAGGAGGTGGTGGCGACGGCTATGGCGGACGTGGCGGGTCGGCTGACTTCGCCCTATGGTGACGATTGATGAAGTGGCGGCGTTCGGAGGCCCGGAGCGGCGTGTTCAGTCTGGTAAGACTGGATGGGACTAGCTAC
>WNGR01010654.1_pt1 | contig 13739 bp, 16 predicted proteins | sample 5407581 | NCBI WGS metagenome assembly WNGR01 (sample SAMN13153383, study PRJNA577476) | soil metagenome | isolation source: 80 cm soil or saprolite under Garry oak tree replicate 2 | place: USA:California | collected 2016-06-15 | reverse complement strand
TCGGTGAAGATCACCTGCGCATGATGCGGGCGCCGCACGAGCTTGGCCACCTTGTCCACCAGCTCCCGCGTATGGGCGCGCAGGTCGTGGTCAATTTCGGTATGGCGTGCGGTGATCGTGATGCGCATGACTCAACTCTCGCTTTCTCGCCTGGCAATGGTCTGTTCGATATGGGTGATGGTGGCGCGCGCGGCCGCATCCCACGACAGGCCTTCGGCGAAGCTGCGTGCCGCGCGCCCCAGCCGCTCCACCAGGCCGGGATCGTTCGCCAGCGCCAGGATGCGATTGGCCAGCGCCAGCGTCGCCGTGCGGCACCAGATACCCCGTCACGCCATCACGGACGGACTCGCGCAACCCGTCGCTGTCCGAGGCCAGCGCCGGCGTTCCGCAGGCCGCCGCTTCGACGTTCGTGATACCCCACCCTTCCTTCGGACTCGGGAAAACGACTGCCCAGGCACGACGCAATAAGCGACGTTTCTCCTCTTCCGGCACAAACCCCAGGAATCGAACCGCGGCTGCCAAGCCGAGTTCTCTTGCGAGCCGTTCCAGACGAGGCCCGTCATCGCCCTGCCCGCAGATGTCCAGCGTAATGTCCGCGCGTGACTGACGCGCTGCGGCAATCGCCCGGAGAGCCAGCTCCACTCCTTTATAACGCTTCAATCGGCCCAGGTACAAGAACGTGGGGCGTGGCGCGCGCGGCGTCGCAGGGTCGGGTCGATACGTCTTGGAATCCACGCCTGGATGAATGACGACGACCCGCTCCGCAGCGACGCCTCGTCGCACGAGATCGTCCCGCGTGCTCTCGGAAATGGCGTGAAATCCGGCCTTTCTGTATACCCACGGAATCGGCACCTCGGCCGCCCACACGATCGCCGCCAGCGGCGGACTCGCCTCGGCGAACGCCGTCATCCCGAAGAGGTGCGGCACGATCGCGACGAACGGCAGCGGCGTGAGCGTCGGCAGAAACAGGGGAATCTTGTTGATGTCTTCGACGACGACGTCGAACCGCGTCTGTCCCAGCGCATGCCGCACCGCGCCCCGTCCGTGCACCGCAAAGCTGTGTCTCCCGCCGACACGCGTGACCTCCAAGCCATCCACGACGGCGCGCGTCGTGCATCCGGGCCAGCCGCTCGCCAACAGGTGGATTTCGTGCCCCCACAGGGCGATGCGGCCGAACAATTCGTGCAGATGGATTTCGGCCCCGCCGGCGTGAGGATTCTCCCGATCGTTCCAATTGACGACCAGGATTCTCACAGCGCGCCGGTCTCGCGGGCGACGGCATCGAGGATGCCGTTGATGAACGCCGGCGCGCGCGACCCCGCGAACCAATGCGCCAGCTTCACCGCCTCGTCGATCACCACGCGCGTCGGGGTCGACGCCTCATCCAGCTCGGCGAGCGCGAGGCGCAGGATGTTGCGCTCCACGACGCCGACCCGCTCGAGCCGCCAGTGCTCGGCCGCGTCCGCGATGCGGGCGTCGAGCTCGGGCAGGCCGGCTACGGCTTTGGCGGCGAGATCGGCGCCGCGGTCGTAGCCGCCGGGCGCACGGCCATAGATGGCCGCCACGCGGGCGACCACTGCTTCAATCGTCGGTGCGCCGGAGAGCTCCCATGCGTACAGCAGCTGGAGCGCGCGCGCGCGGGCCTTAGTCTCGGGACGCTGCACGGAGCCTCTCGAGCGCGTCGGCGGTCTCGAGGGCCGCCTGCACCGCCTCGGCACCTTTGCTGACCCGCGCCAACGCCTGAGTCTCGGTCTCCGTTGTCAGCACGCCAAACCCGACCGCGATGCGATGCGCCAGCGCGACGTTGCCGAGGCCCCGCGCCGCCTCGCCGGCCACGTACTCGAAATGCGGCGTTTCGCCGCGGATCACGCAGCCCAACGCCACGATGGCATCGAAGCGCTCGCTCGCCGCTGCCGCTTCGGCAACGACCGGCAGCTCGAACGCCCCGGGCACCCAGGTGACCTCGACCTGACTGTCGGCGATGCCGCCGCGGCGCAGCGCCGCCCGCGCGCCTTCGAGCAGCTGCGTCGTGATGTGTTCGTGGAACCGGCTGACAATGATCGCCACGCGCCGCTGGCGGTTGGAGGTGCGCGCAGCGGAAGGTGCTTTGTGTGACACGATCAGTGCGTGAGGAGGTGGCCGAGCTTGTCCCGCTTGACGTCGAGGTACGCCCGGTTCTCGTCCGAGGGCGCCGGCACGATCGGCAGCCGCTCGACGATCTCGAGCCCGTAGCCTTCGAGGCCGATCAGTTTCATCGGATTGTTCGTCAGCACGCGGATCGAGGAGAGGCCGAGGTCGAGCAGGATCTGCGCCCCGATGCCGTAGTTCCGCAGGTCCGGCTTGAAGCCGAGCTTCTCGTTCGCCTCCACGGTGTCGTGGCCCTGATCCTGGAGCTCGTACGCTTTGAGCTTGTTGAGAAGCCCGATGCCCCGGCCTTCCTGATCGAGGTACACGACGACGCCCGCGCCACCGTCCGCGATCATCCGCATCGCACTGTGCAGCTGCCAGCCGCAGTCGCAGCGTCCCGAGCCGAAGACGTCGCCCGTGAGGCACTTGGAGTGCATGCGGACCAGCACCCGCGGCTTGCCCGCGACGTCGCCGTACACGAGCGCGATATGCTCGGCCTCATCCACATCGTTGCGATAGCCGATGATCCGGAACTCGCCGAACGGCGTCGGCAGGCGCGCCTCGGCGACGCGATGGACCAGGCGCTCGTGCTTCAGCCGGTAGGCGACCAGCTGGGCCACGGTGATGAACGTGAGGCCATGCTCCGTGGCGAAGCGCTCGAGGTCGGGACGCCGCGCCATCGAGCCGTCGGCGTTGAGGATCTCGCAGATCACGCCGGCCGGATACAGGCCGGCGAGCCGCGCCAGGTCGATGCTCGCTTCGGTCTGGCCGACGCGCTGCAGCACGCCACCCGGGCGGGCACGGAGCGGAAAGATGTGTCCGGGCCGGCGGAGATCGCTGGGGACGGTCGAGGGATCGATCGCCACGCGGATCGTCGCGGCGCGATCGGCCGCCGAAATCCCCGTCGTCACGCCGAAGCGCGCGGCGGCGTCGATGCTGATCGTGAACGCCGTCTCGTGCGATTCGTTGTTGTGCTCGGTCATCTGCGGCAGGCCGAGCGCCTGGCAGCGCGCGGGGGTCAGCGGCATGCAGATCAGGCCGCGCGCGTGGGTCGCCATGAAGTTGATCATGTCGGCGGTGACCTTGTCGGCCGCCCCGACCAGATCGCCCTCGTTCTCGCGCCGCTCGTCATCGGCGACGATGACGAGCTTGCCGGCGCGGATATCCGCGATCGCTTGTTCTACCGCTGTGAACGACATAGCTGCCTCACGTATTTTCCCAGCACGTCGGCCTCGACGTGCACCCGGTCACCGCTGCTGAGCCGCCCCAACGTCGTGTGCGCGCGTGTGAACGGCACGAGCGACACTTGAATACTGGACGACGTAATCTCGTTAACCGTCAAGCTGACCCCGTCAAGCGAAATCGAGCCGTGCAGCACCGTGATTTCTGCCACTTCCAGCGGCACGCGCACGTCGACGAGCAGCGCATCGTTCGCTTCCGCGACACGAACTACGTCCCCGACGCCGTCCACATGCCCTTGGACGAAGTGGCCACCCAACCGATCGCGCGCGCGCAGTGCGCGCTCGAGGTTTACCGTGCGACCCTTCTGCCATTCACCGATCAGCGTTCGACCGAGCGTCGTAGCGACGGCACGCACTGTGAAACCACCTTTTACGACTCGCTCGACGGTCAGGCAAGCACCGTTTACCGCGATGCTTTCGCCCTTCCTGACGCCCTTGTACGGCGCACCGATCAGCAGTTCAACGCCGTTTTTAACGCCGTTGTTCTCGACGCCGTCGTTAATACGCTTCTTTATTACGCCAGTCGCGTCGATTATTCCGGTAAACATAGCCGCCGATCCAAGACCAATAATGTATCAGCGCCTAAGGGGCGGCGCTCCACCACCACCCAGCGTGGCGCTTCGGCGAGCGGAAATGCCGGAATGCCTTGGAAAGCGGGCACCGCGCCCTCTCCGAGCCAGACGGGCGACTGCACCCAGTACAGGCGATCGACCAGCCCCTCCGTCAGGAGCTTGGTGCCGAGCGCGCCCCCGCCCTCACATAACAACGACTGGATCCCGGCGAGCCGCAGTTGGGCAAAGGCCTGCGCGAGCGCTTCGGGGCGGAAGACGCGCACGCCGTTGCCTTCGAGCACCGACACGTTGGCCATCGGCGCTTCGGGCGACGCGACGACCCAGGTCGGCACTTCCCGCGCCGTCTGGACGAGCGAAACGCCGAGGTTCAGCATTGCGCGGCGATCGAACACGATCCGCACGGGCGGCTTGCGCGGCGTGAGTCCGCCGCGGGCGGTGAGCTGCGGGTTGTCGGTCAGCGCCGTCGTGCCGCCGACGGCGATGGCGTCGAATCCCGCCCGCAACCAATGGACGTGATCGCGCGCTTCGGGACCCGAGATCCACTGCGAGCGGCCGCCGGCATCGGCGATCCGGCCGTCGATGGACGTCGCGAGCTTCAGCGCGACGAACGGCCGGTCCGTCTGTTGCCTCGTGAAGAGAAAAGGGGCGTTCTGCGCGGCCGCCTCCTCCGCGAGCAACCCGATCTGCGTTTCGATGCCGGCGCGCTTCAGAATCTCGACGCCGCCGCGCGCCTCGAGATCAGGGTCGCGCACCGCCGCGACCACGCGCCGCACGCCGGCCGCGCGGATCGCATCCGTGCACGGGGGCGTCTTGCCGTGATGGGCGCACGGCTCCAGCGTCACGACGAGCGTCGCACCTCGCGCCTTCTCGCCCGCGGTATGCAGCGCGTGCAGCTCGGCGTGCGGCCCGCCGAACTCGGCGTGCCAGCCCTCGGCGACCATCTCGTCCCCACGCAGCACGACGGCGCCCACCAGCGGATTGGGGGAGACACGGCCCCACCCACGCCACGCGAGCTCGAGGGCGCGGCGCATGGCCCCGAGCTCTTTATCGTTCTTCAAATCGAACCGCCGTGGCGGCGCCTTTGCGAGCCGGCCGGATCTCACCGATGATCCACGCCGGCACGCGGACACGCTCGGCGGTGCGCACGACCGTTTCGACATCATCACGTGCGGTCACGGCAATCATGCCGACGCCGAGATTGAACACGCGCCGCATCTCCTCCCGACCAACCTGCCCGGAGCGCATCAGGACGCGAAACACCGAAGGCCAGGGCCAGCTGCCGGCGTCCACGACCGCTTCCACGCCAGGCGGGAGCACACGGACCAGGTTGCCCGCGATGCCGCCGCCGGTCACGTGCGCGAGGGCGTGGACATCGGCGAGCACCGGGCGCAGTGCCGCGGCGTAGCTGCGGTGCACCGCGAGCAGGACCTCCCTGACCGACAGCGTCGTCTCGGGGAACGGGTCGTCGATCCCGAGCTTCATCGTGTCGAAAACGATCTTGCGGGCCAGCGTGTAGCCGTTGGTGTGGAGCCCGGTGGACGCGAAGCCGATGACCTGGTCGCCCGCGGTCACGCGATCGCCGTGCAGCGCCCGGTCTTCTTCGACGACCCCGACGATCGACCCGGCCAGGTCGTAGTGGCCCGGCTGATAGAGATCCGGCATCTGCGCCGTCTCGCCGCCGGCCAGCGTCATGTCGTGGGCCTGGCAGCCGCGCGCCACCCCCGAGACGATTTGCTCGGCGATTTCCGGAACGAGATTTCCGGCGGCGATGTAGTCGAGGAACGCGAGCGGCGTCGCCCCGTGGACGAGGATGTCGTTGACCGAATGATTGACGAGATCTTCCCCGACCGAGTCGTGGACCCCCGCGAGGGCCGCGACCAGGACCTTGGATCCCACGCCGTCGGTCGACATGACGAGCACGGGGTTCTTGTAGCCATCGGGCACGCGCACCATGCCGCCGAAGCCGCCGACGGCTCCCCGCGCGAGCGGCGTCCGCGTGCCGCGCACGAGCTCGGCGATCCGCCGTTTCGCCTCCTCGGCGGTGTCGAGCTTCACGCCGGCGGCGGCGTAGCGGTCCGCCTTGGTCATTCCTCGCCGTCCAACGAGAAGTGGACGAGATCGCGGAACGCTTTCACGCGGCTGCGGACCTCTTGCAGCGTGATCTGCTCGAGGCGCTGCACGCCGAACGCCTCCACTGCAAGCGATCCCAGCGCCGATCCGTAGACCATGGCGCGGCGCAAGTTGGAGAACGCGAGGTCGCCGGTGCGCGCCACGTACGCCATGAATCCACCCGCGAACGCATCGCCGGCGCCGGTCGGGTCGAAGACCTCCTGCAGCGGGTACGCCGGCGCCTTGAACGTCGTGTCGGGATCCACCAGCAGCGCCCCGTGCTCGCCCTGCTTGATCACCACCATCTTGGGCCCGCGGCCGAGGATCCAATGCGCCGCGCGGTAGACGTTCCAGTCGCCCGACAGCTCGCGCGCCTCGGAGTCGTTCACCATCAGGATGTCGATGTGGCGCAGCAGCTCGAGCAGCAGGTCCTTCTTCCCCTGAATCCAATAGTTCATCGTATCGCAGGCGACCAGCTTCGGCTGCTTCACCTGATCGAGCACGTTGAGCTGGAGCTCGGGGTCGATGTTCCCGAGAAACACGTACTTCGCGTCGCGGAATTTCTCGGGGATGCGCGGCTGAAATTGGGCGAAGACACCGAGCCGCGTTTCGAGGGTCTCCCGGCTGTTGAGATCGTACGAGTAGCGCGCCTTCCAGCGGAACGACTCTCCCGGCTGCCGCTCCACTCCCGCCAGATCGACCCCGCGGGCGGCGAGCTTTTGCAGGTGCGCTTCCGGGAAGTCGCTCCCCACGACGCCGACGACCTGCACGGGATGCAGCACGGCACCGGCCATCGAAAAGAAGACGGCGGCGCCGCCGAGGGCATCGGCCGTCTCGCCGAACGGCGTGATGACGGAATCGAGGGCGATCGAGCCGACCACGAGCAGGCTCACGCTTACATCCGATCCGGGGCGCGGATCCCCAAAAGAGAAAGGCCGTTCGACAGCACCTGTTTGACGGCGCGCGCCAGCACGAGCCGGGCCGCTTCTTCCGGCTCGCCCAGGACGCGGTATTTGTGATACCACGCATGCGCGAGCCGGGCCAGACCCTCGAGATAGCCCGTGATGCGATGGGGTTCGTAGGCCGCGGCCGCGCGCCGCACGACGTCGGGAAACTCGGCCAGCTCCTTCACCAGCTCTATCTCTTCGGGCTGGGTGAGGACGGACAGGTCAACCCCATCCGACCGCACGCGGCCCGGCTCCTGTCCCGCCACCCGGAAGATGCCGGACATGCGCGCGTGGGCCATCTGCACGTAGAACACCGGATTCTCCTCGGTCTGACTCTTGGCGAGATCGACGTCGAACACGAACTGGGAATCACCGCGTTTCATCAGGAAGAAGTAGCGCGCCGCGTCCACACCGGTTTCCTCGAACAGATCGCGCAGCGATACGAACTCGCCGCTGCGCTTCGAGAAGCGCACCTCTTCCCCGCCCCGCATCACGCGCACGAGCTGCACGATCTCGACGTGGAAGAAGTCGTCGGGATATCCGAGCGCCTGGAGCGCCGCGCGCATGCGCGGAATGTAGCCGTGGTGATCGGCTCCCCAGACGTCGATCGCTGTCCCGAAGCCGCGCTCATGCTTGTCGCGATGATACGCGATATCGGGAACGAGATAGGTATAGGTGCCGTCGCTCTTTTTGAGCACGCGATCTTTGTCGTCGCCGAGCGCGGTCGTGCGGAGCCAGAGTGCCCCGTCCGCCTCGAACGTATGGCCTTTGGCCGCAAGCTCGGCGAGCGTGGCGTCGATCAAGCGCCGCTCGTAAATCGTGGACTCACGTGACACGACGTCGAAACGGACCCCAAACTGACGCAGATCCTCATCCTGCTCGGCCCGTTGCGCGCGCACGCCGATCTCCCGGCTGCGGCGCACACCTTCCTCCTCGGGGAGGTCCGCGAACCGCTTTCCTTCCTGCTGCAGAATCGTCGCGGCCAGCTCGGTGAGGTATTCGCCGTGATAGCCGCCCTCGGGGATGGCGCCAGGCCGTCCCGCCTGTTCCTGGACCCGTGCCCAGAGCGACCGGGCCATCTTTTCGATCTGCGTCCCCGCGTCGTTGACGTAGAACTCCCGCGTCACCGCCCAACCGGTCCACTCGAGCAGCGCGGCGATGCCGTCCCCGAGCGCGGCCCCGCGCCCATGGCCCACATGCAGCGGGCCCGTCGGATTGGCCGAGACGAATTCGACGTTGACCTTCGCCTTCCGGCCGACATCGCTCTTTCCATAGTCCTGGCCCGCGGCGATGATGGACGGCAGCACACCGACGACCTGCTCCCCCGCCAGGAAAAAATTGATGAACCCCGGCCCCGCGATCTCGGTCTTCCGCACCAGACCTGCGGGCAGCTCCAGCCCGGCGAGCAGTTTTTCGGCTACGGCGCGCGGCTTCTGGCCGAGTTTCTTGGCGAGCGTCAGCGCGAGGTTGGTGGCGACGTCGCCATGGGTAGGATCACGCGGCCGCTCGAGCGCGACCTCGACATCGGGCGCGCCCAATCGTGACGCCGCTTGTGCCAGCGCCGTGCGGATCGTCTCGAGTGCCGTCACTTGTCGGAGCTAGAGTCTTTCTTGGGCGGCTTCACGTCGGGCTTCGGGGTCTTCTCGGCTTTCTCCGCCGTACTGTCGGCTTTCTCCGACGTTCCAGCCGGTCGTTTGTAATCGGTCGCGTAGAACCCGGAGCCCTTGAAATGCACGCCGGCGCCGCCCGAGATCAGCCGCTCCGCGCTCTTGCCGCACACCGGGCATTTCGCGTGGCGCTTACTCGTGATGCGGGGAAACGTCTTTTCAAACAGGTGCCCGTTGGGGCACTTGTACTCGTAGGTCGGCATCGGCGGACAACTTAATCAGTCTTCCGCCGGCGCACGAACTGGAGCGCGCCGGAGGGGCAGCGCATCACCTGCTCCGCCACCACATCCGGGGGCTGGAGCTCGGGGCGGATCCACCGCTTGCGCTTGATATCGAACACGTCCGGAAGCCCCATCAGACAGACTCCGGAGTGAATGCACACGTCGGGATCGAACGTGACGATGATCTCAGCGGCTTCATACATCTGGCGCTTCTTCATGCTGGAATCTTGCTTCCCTTGACGCTCCGCGCACCAGTGGCGAGCGCCTCTCGCAGATCAGTGTCCTGGGGGTGGCGGAGTGGGCGGCGCGGACACTGACTCCTGCTGTTTCGCTTGATACACCGACACCAAGCCCCGCATGATGAAGAACACGCCGAGGGCGTCGAAGAAGATGCTCAGGACGTTGAAGTCACCGCGAAAGACCGAGTCGCCACGCACCAGCCCGATGGCGATGATGACCGCGCCCCAGAAGATGCTCTTCATGAACCGTTCCAGGTTCGAGGAGCTGTCAATGTAGCAAATCGTTGGCGTATTAGCCCTGGGCACGCGTGAGCCGGAGCTCGGCCCACGCGACCTCGCGGGCCTCGATCACGGCGCGGACCTGCCGCTCGCGCGGCGAGAGCGCCGCGCCCCCCGTCCCCCCGCGGCGAGCCCGTCGAACACGATGAGATCGACCGGACTGCCCAGAAAGCGCGCATCCTTCGGATTGAAGCCGAACTCGGGGAGGTACGGCACGAGCTGCTCGTGAACTTTCCCGGCGGTGACGGCGAGACTGCGCTGCACCGCATTCTCGCGAATCGCTGCGCTGTAGCGCAGCCTCCAGACCACGAAGTAGAGCCACGCCATCACGATCCCAATCACGATGCCGACGAGAAGGCCTCCGAGCGCTCGGTCCATCACGCTTCCTTATAGAAGGGGTTGCCGCTATTACGGCGTCGCTGTGACGGCCCTCGGATGCGCAACGGCGTCGTGGGGATCGGCAAAGCCCGTCGTCGTAGTCACGTGGCGGCGGCCAAGGCGAAGGGGACAGCCAAGCCTGCCCTGCTCAAAAGCTCGCACCTTACGAACGCACGCGCTGCCCCCAACGCTCGAGCCGTGGCTCGGCTCGCGCCGCCAGCCGGAGGGATCCGGCGAGGAGGAGAAGGAACAGCAGCGCCGTGGCGAACTGTCGGGGACGCCAGCGCGTGAGCGGCGGGGTGAAGCCGGCGAGGCCCAGGGCCGTGGCCAGCACGATCACCGCGTCGAAGCTGGCGCGTTGCCAGTAATCGCCGTTCAAGTGCAGCCACATCCCGAACTCGTCGAAGGTGAGGCCCAGACCGATGCCGTAGACGACCGCGGCGGGGGCGGTCGCCGGGCCGGGATGGAACAGCAGATAGGCCCCCACGCCGACGAGGAGGAAGATCCCGTAGTTCAGATGGTGGACGTGGGTATCGCGCACATAGAGAAAGATGTCCGGCATCCAGTGCAGCATCATCAGAATGCTGACGACTCGCGCCGCGATGAACGTCAGCATCAGGCTCAGGAGAACCAGGCGCGCGAGGTGGCGGGTGTTGGACGGGAGCATACGCTCCCATCAAGACTCGGGCTTTGCCTCATTGGACACAGGCTAGACGGAGCACACCTCCACTGCCTCCTTCAGCGAGCGCAGCGGTTCGCGGGTCGGGACGAATTCGTGCGCGACATACCCCGAGAACCCCGTTTCGGCGATCGCCCGCGCGATGGCGCGATAGTTCAGCTCCTGCGTGTCGTCCAGCTCGTGGCGTCCGGGCACGCCCCCGGTATGGAAGTGCCCGATGTGACTCGCGTGCTGGCGGATCGTACGAATCACATCGCCTTCCATGATCTGCATGTGGTAGATGTCGTAGAGCAGCTTCACGCGGGGTGATCCAACCGCCTCGATGATCGCCGCACCGAATGCGGTGCGGTCGCCCTGATAATCCTTGTGGTCCACCTTGCTGTTGAGCAGCTCCACGCAAATCGTCACGCCGTAGCGCTCGGCCGCCGGTGCGATGCGCTTGAGCCCCATCACACACGCGTCCGTCGCCTGCGCGTCGCTGCGTCCCTGCCGGTTGCCGAACATCGCGATGAGGTTGGGCACGCCGTGCTGCTGCGCCAGCGGCAGCGCGCGTTCCAGTTCGCCGACCAGCAGATCGTGATTTGCCGGATCGTTGAAGCCGCGGGGGATGAAGTCGTCCCGCATCGCCGCGTACCCCATCGAGCAGACCAGCCCCTGGTCGCGGACGATCGGCCAGTCGTCGGACGCGAGCAGATCGATGCCGGCGAGTCCCAGAGCTTTGCCGGCCTTGCACAGATCGGGCAGCGGAATCGACCGGTAGCACCAGCGGCTGGCGGACTGCTTGAGACTGGCGGCCGGACGGCCCGATGGCCGGACGGCCGGTAACGACCCCAACAATGGTGCAACTGCAAGACTCAACAACGCCTCGCGTCTCGTGACCGCCATTAGAACTCCAGCCCCTTCAAGTATTTGTAGCTCGTCGCAATGTCATCGAACGGCTGCGGCGGCTGATCATGCTCGACGAAGAAGTGCTTGATCCCCGCCTGCTCGCGCTTGGCGAAGATGCGCTTCCAATCGATCTTCCCCTGCCCCACATCGGCCATCTTGTGCTCGGGCGCGCCGGCCGAGTCCTTGACGTGCACAAGCGGAATCCGGCCCGGCCAGCGCGCGAAGTAGTCGAGCGGATCCTGACCGGCCTTCGTGATCCAGTACAGGTCGATCTCGAGCTTCACGAGCTGCGCGTCGGTGCTCTGCAACAGCAGATCGTAGGGCACCTGCCCGTCCATCTTCGGGAATTCGAAATCGTGGTTGTGATAGGCGAACTGGATCCCGGCATCGTGCGCGGCCTGCCCTGCGTGGTTGAAGACCTGCGCGAAGTTCTTCCAGTCGTCCAACGTCTTGCGCCGTTCTGCGGGAATCCAGGGCATGACGATGTACTCGTGCCCGATCGTCTTGGCCGCGTCGAGCGCTGCCTTCCATTGGTCGTCGCTCTCGAACGGGATGTGCGTGGAGGGGGCCGAGAGTCCGTGTCGGTCGAGGATTGCCTTCACATCGGCCGGCACGTGATTGAAGTAGCCCGCGAACTCGACCTCTTTGTAGCCGATCTGGGCCACGTGCGCGAGCGTGCCCTCGAAGTCTTCCTTCATTTTGTCGCGGACGGTATAGAGCTGCAGGCCCACCTTGTCGAGACGTGCGGCGTGCGGCGTGCGGCGTGCGCCCCCGCACGCAATCGCGACGCCCGCGCCGGCGATCGTCTGGACGAATTCGCGCCGATCCATCCTGCCTCCTCTCGCCTTCAGATCTCGTGTCGCTTCAGGGCGTCGACGGCGTAGGCCGCCGCACGCGCGGTGAGTGCCATGTATGTGATCGAGGGATTCTGACACGCCGTCGACGCCATACAGGCGCCGTCGGTGACGAACAGATTCGGAACATCCCAGCATTGATTGTGCGCGTTGAGGACCGACGTCTTGGGATCCTTGCCCATGCGCGCCGTGCCCATCTCGTGAATCACGAGCCCCGGTGGGTTATTGCTGGTGTACGGCTGGATGTCGTGCGCGCCGGCCTCGGCGAGCATCTCGGCGGCGGTGATGGACATATCATGCAGCAGCGCCTGCTCGTTCTCGCCATACGCGCAACTGATCCGGGCGACCGGAATGCCCCACGCGTCCACCTTGTTCTTGTCGATCTCGACGAAGTTCTGCTCCTTCGGCAGCATTTCGCCGAAGCCGTACAGGCCGAAGCCCCAGGGACCGGGTTTCCGGAGCGACTTCTTGAACTCGGCCCCGAAACCTGCCTGCTCGGTGCCGCGTCCCCAGTCGGACCGTCCTCCACCACCCTGGAAGCCATAGCCGCGGAGGAACGCGGACTTGCCCTTCCCGATGTTGCGGAAGCGCGGGACGTAGATCCCGTTGGGGCGATTGCCGATGCTGTCGCGGTCGGCGGGTCCGTCCATGCGGCCGTTGGCGCCGCCGCCCATGATGTGATCCATGAGGTTCTTGCCGACCTGGCCGCTCGAGTTCGCGAACCCGTTCCCCGAGTTGAGCAGGATCCGCGCCGATTCGATCGTCGAGGCACAGAGGAAGATGAGGCGCGCCTGGAACTCGAGCGCGTGTTTGGTCTGCCCGTCGATCACGCGCACGCCGGTTGCCCGGCCGCGCCGTTTGTCGTACGTGATGCTGTGGACCACGCTATAGGGCCGCAGCGTCAGGCGGCCCGTCGCCTGCGCGGCCGGCAGCGTCGCGTTGACGCTCGAGAAGTAGGAGCGCGTGATGCAGCCGCGATGGCACGGCCCGCAGTAGTGGCACGCGGCGCGGCCGTTGTGCGCCTCGGTCAACACCGCGCAGCGGCCGATCGTGACCATGCGCTCGCCCGGCCACGCGCGCCCGACCGCCTCGCGCACCGACTGCTCGACGCAGTTCAGCGCCATCGGCTTGAGGAACTTGCCGTCGGGGAGCTGCGGCAGCCCTTCGGCCTGGCCGCTGATACCGACGAACGTCTCGACGTAGTCGTACCAGGGCGCGATATCGGCGTAGCGGATCGGCCAGTCCACGCCGATCCCTTCTTGCGCGTTCGCCTCGAAATCGAGGTCGCTCCAGCGATAGACCTGCCGGCCCCACATGATCGAACGCCCGCCGACCTGGCGGCCGCGGATCCAGGAGAACGGCTTGTCGGGAGGCGTGGTGTAAGGATTGTCGAGGTCGTTCACGAAGAACTTGTAGGCCATCTCGTCGCACGCGTAGCACTGCTGCTGGATCGGCTGTTCCCGGGACAGCCGCTTGCGGTCGCCCATGCCGCGGAACTTCATCTCCCACATCGGCACGTGCTCGACGTAGTCGGTCTC
>WNGR01006046.1_pt1 | contig 13742 bp, 15 predicted proteins | sample 5407581 | NCBI WGS metagenome assembly WNGR01 (sample SAMN13153383, study PRJNA577476) | soil metagenome | isolation source: 80 cm soil or saprolite under Garry oak tree replicate 2 | place: USA:California | collected 2016-06-15 | reverse complement strand
AACTTCACGCCCGTCCAGGTTTACACCTGCAACGGCACCAGCGCGCAGCAGTGGACCGTCGTCCAGGCTGGCAGCACGCTGCACGCGCTCGGGAAGTGCATGGATATAAACGGCGGTGGCACCGCGAACGGGACGACGGTGGACCTATACGACTGCAATAACACCGCGGCACAGGTCTTCATCCCGCAATCAAATGGATCGCTGTACAACCCGCAATCCGGCAGATGTCTCGACGACACGGGCTGGTCCACCACTCCCGGCACCCAGCTGCAGATCTGGGACTGCACAGGCAACGGCAACCAGAAGTGGAACCTGCCTTAACTGAATGGGCCGTGGCCGGCTCGCTCAGACGCACTGTGCGAGCCGGCCATTCCCGCATCGTGGCTCAGCCCAGAGGCCCAGACCTGGCCGACCCGGTGCTGGGCCGCGGCTGGAATCTGACCTCCCGGCTGCACACCCTGCTGTGGGACGACACCTTGCCGCAGGTGGGCCGTGCGTGCCCGTGCTCCTGGCTGAGCCGGGTGATAGGCGGCGCCGGCTGGCCGGGTTCGAGTGTCCCGTCAGTGATCTGCAGGCGCACGATCGTCGCCAGGCGCACATAGGCCCGCGGGTCCGCCAGCCCGGTGAGAGCCGAGGTCATGAGCGCCGCCCCTCCCGGAAATTCCGGTCGAATTCCTGTGCTTTCCAGGCGGCCGATGGATCAGCCTTTCGGCCTCGGCCCGGCCGGGCGCGGGTCGGGTCGAACGGAGCCATCGAGGTTGCGGAGTTTCTGATGGACCCGGCCAGCGTCGGGATGGCCTAGCTGGTCAAGGATTTCTGCGGAATATAGCCACACGTCGCGGGCCGCGCCGAAGTCACCTACGGCATGGTGCGCATCGCCGAGACGGGCCAGCGTCGTGGCCTGGCCCCAGCGGTCACCCAGTTCGCGGCGCAACGCGAGGGCTTCGTCGAAGCAAGCGATGGCTTGCTGGTGACGGCCCAGGTGATCATGGGCATAGCCGAGGCTGTCCAGGGTGTGGGACTCACCGCGACGGTCGCCGAGGTCGCGGTAGAGGGTGAGGGCCTGGGCGCAGTAGGTGATGGCCAGGCGGTGGTCCCCGAGCAGCGTGTGACACCAGCCGATGCCGTTGAGTGCCCTGGCCTCACCGAGTCGGTCGCCGTTGGCCCGGGACAATGTAAGGGCTTCCTGGGCGTGCGGAAGCGCTTCCGCGGGGCGGCCTTGCTGACCCAGGACTCCATCAAGGGCGAGGTGCGTGTGGGCTTGTCCGATCGGGTCGTCAAGTTCCTCGAACAGGTACAGCGATTGCTTCAGATGAGCGTAAGCCTCGTCATAACGTGCGAGCCAGCGGCAGGCGCGGCCGAGCGTGCGGTGTATGTGGGCTTGCGCTTGCCGGTCGTTGCTCTGCTGCGCAGCGGTCAGGGCGGCCTGCTGCGTGGCGACGCACTCGTGCCAGTGCCCCCGGCGCCTGAAGAACTCCACAAGGGCCCAGGAAAGCTGCCAGGCGTAGGCCGACTGCCCGGTGACAACGGATAGCTGGATCGCCGCGAGGACGACCGGATACTCGGCTTCGAACCAGTCCCACGCCTGCGCGTAGTCGGCGGGCTGTTCTGGTATCACCCCCTCGATGGGTGGGGCGATCGGAATCGGGCCCACGCGCGGGTACATCAGGAGGGCGGCCGCGTAGGCGGTTCGCAGATAGTGATCGAGCCCCCGCTGAACCGCGGCATCCCGTTCGCTCTGAGAATCGCGGGCGTGAGCCTCGTCAGCGGCGTAGGCGCGCAACAGGTCGTGAAACGCGTACCGGCCAGGAACGCGTTCCTGGATCAAGTTCGCGCGGGCCAGTTCGTCCAGCACGGAATGTACATGCCGCACCGTGAGCCCGGTCAGGCTGGCCGCCGCAGCCGTCGTTATGTCCGGACCTGGATGCAGCCCAAGCTGCCGGAACAGCCGCGCGGCCGCGAGGCTAAGTTGCTGGTAGGACCAAGAGAACACGGCACGCGCGTCGGCGGCGACCTCGCCGCCATTCCACGCTGCCAGCCGATCTTCATGACTGTCACGCGTTCTTTTCAGCTCTGCGGCCAGGGTGGAGAGGGGGAAGCTCGGGTGGGAGGCAGCACGGGCGGCGACGATGCTCAATGCCAGTGGCAGGCGTGCGCACGACGTGATGATCTCCTGCACCACCCCTGGTTCGGCCCCCAGCCGGTCCTCGCCGATCCGGCGAGCCAGTAGCTGACAGGCTTCGTCCATGGTTAGCAGGTCGAGGGGCAGCGGGCGAGCACCTTCAGCGATGATCAAGCTGGTGAGCCGGTCGCGACTGGTGACTACCACCATGCACCCGGGTGAGCCGGGCAGCAGCGGGCGGACCTGATCGGCGTCGCGAGCGTTGTCAAGCACCACCAGGATGCGCCGGCCGGCCAGCAGGCTGCGGTAGAGGCCAGCCTGGGCGTCGAAGCTGACCGGGATCCGCTCCGGTCGCACGTCGAGAGCGTCAAGGAAACTGCGGATCACTTCGGCCGGTACGACCGGCGGCCCGGTCGGGTCGAATCCCCGCAGGTTCGCATACAGCTGCCCATCGGAAAACCGGCTCGCGACCTGGTGTGCCCAGCACACCGCCAGCGCGCTCTTCCCGATCCCCGCGGTGCCCCCGATCGCGGATATCACCACCATCCGCCCCTCGCTGGATTCCTCCAGCAGTTCGGTCAGGGCATCCAGTTCAGCTATCCGCCCAACGAAGCTAGCAGTGACGGCGGGCAACTGGCGAGGTATAGTCGGCCCGGCCCGCGGCAGCCCCAGCGGGGTCGGGCCCTCGGGCGGGTCAGGATGACCTGGCAGGCAGATCCACGCGGCCGCCTCCGTCTCCTTCACCGAAATGCGCACCCGCCGGTAAGTTCCGGGGCGGCTGGACGGTGTGTGCCAGATGACCTCCTCGTAGAACCACTGCGAGGCGATCACGGCGAGCACGTCCGATGCCGCCGCCAGCTCCCGCTTGAGCACCTCAGCCTCCAGCAGCCGGAAGGCGAGATTGACCGCAGTGGCCGCCACGCCGTGCTGGTCATGGTGAACCTCACCTGCGTGAACCGCCATCCTCAGCCGGATACGGGCGTGCGGGCCGTGTTCGCGATTGTGCTCGCGAAGCGCAGCGGCCAGCTCTCCAATGACACCGGTCACGAGAAGGTCCTTGGTCACCTCGGGAGGCACCAGTATCAGGACCCCGTCGCCGCGATCCTCGTTGTAGCAGTCCTTCCAGGCCACACCCGACCGGGTGAACGCGCGGTCCAGCGCACGGTACATGCCAGCCCGCACTGCGATCTGGTCGGCATTGGTGCGGGACCGGTCCCCGTACCCCTGCACGTCGACACATACGATCGCCCGGTGGACAGCCGATCCCGATATTCCCGACTCTCCCAGCTTCTTGCGGCGGGCTCGCCCACGCATGAGAGCCTCCAGCGGAACTCCACGGATCCCTCCTGTAATCATGCCCGGACGAACTGCATTTAAGGGGAGCCGCCGGCGCAGGGGAGAACTGGACCCCGCGCGACCTGCGGCACACCTTGCCCGCAAGGGCAAGACCGCTTCGACGTAGCTCCCGGGCTTCCCGTTTGGCACTCGCGGCGAGACATACATTCGAAAGATCCTGAGCGGTACTGGATTTGAACCAGTGACCTCTTCCGTGTCAGGGAAGTCCAGGGTCGTTTCGGGTGTCTGTCACCGTCGGACTGAGTCGAACGGGGAGCCCTTGGCCTGCACGAACATTCTGAGTACGTCGCGCTGAGTCCGCTGACGGCTGGACGCGCTGGCTTCCATTCCTGGCTCTCACGGCTTCCGCCGGCCCGCAGCTTCCCGTGGCGAGCAAGATCATTAAGGCCATCGCGGTGCCCCGGATTTGCTCTGCTCCGGTCGACGCCGGCAGGCCGGCTGACCTGATCGTCCATGATCCCAACTTGTCCCAGCACCCAACGGATGAGATCACGATCGCGCAGGTCAACTCGATGATCATCGACGAGGCGGCCGTTGTTGAGCGCGAGTCCGGGTGATCTGACCGCGAAATTTCCCTGGCGTCAGAGCTGGATCGCGGCAGTGCGTAGGTCCGTCATGCCCAGCAGCGTATGCTTGCCGCCGATCCGGCCCCAGCCGGTGCGACGGCCGCCGGGCTCTCGGAGCTCGTTCTTACCGCAGCGCCTTCACCCTCACGCCAAGATCTGACACGCCCCAGCCCCGTCCCCGCCGGCACGATGTCACATCGAGCCGGCTCCAGCCGGCACGCTGCCACATCGTGCCGGCCCGATCCGGGGAGCGGACCGGTCACTCACCCGTTCGCCAGACGCGGTTCGCGAGCTCGCTCACGAGGCGCAGCTTGTTCTCCTGGGCGCTCTCGCTAATCGCGTTGCCCGGTCCCGCGGAGGCAAAGCCGCACTGTGCCGACAACGCGAGCTGCTCGTGGGGGAAGAAGCGGCTCGCCTCGCGGATCCGGGCGGCGAGCTGGCCGGCTGATTCCAGCTTGTCGAATTTCGTCGAGACCAGGCCGAGCACGACCACCTTGTCGTCGGGGATGTCGCTGAGGGCGGTAAACGAGCCGGAGCGCTCGTCGTCGTACTCGAGCAGGAAGACGTCGCAGTTGGCGGCCCGCTGGAAGAGTTGCTTGGAGATGGTCTCGTAGGTGCCGGAGCTGATCCAGTCGCTGTCGTAGTTCCCCGGCACAGATGGAGGCCGAACGAGACGCCGGGAACCCCCGCCACCTCGTTGAGCATGTCCGCACCCTCGCTGAAAACCCGGTCGACCGAGATGCCGGCCCGCTCCCACGCGTCCCGCTGCGTCTGGTCGACGAGCTGACCGAAGTCCGGGGCGTCGATCTGGATGTAACGGCAGCCCAGCCTGGCGAGTTCCTCCGCTTCCTCCTTCATCAGCCGCACCCCGTCCGCGCACAGCTCGAACGGGTCGCTGTAGGCGTCACGTTAGCGCTGTGGTGACCAGACGAGGAACAGCATCAGCGGGCTCGGCAGCGTCACCTTGACCGGGCGCCGGGCCCTGGCCCGGGCGTGTTCACGGGCGAGCTTCAGGTACTGCGGGCGCAGCAGCGAGCCCACCGTGTCCGCGCGATACACGTGTGCCATGAGTGGACCTTCTTTCGCCTTCCGGACTCGGAATTCACGGCTTTCCGTCTCCCCGGCACAGCAGCGACTGGAGCGCGTGCCGGAGAGCCTTTTCGGGTGCGCCAGCCGCACCGACGGCCCGCCAGCCCACGAAGCCGTCCGGCCGCACCACCGGTGCGTGGACGACGCGTGAGGCGGCGGTCGTGCGGATACGGGCGCCCAGTGGCATGCGGCAGGCAGGTCTCCCGCTACAGCGGGCGGCCTGTGGTCACGGTGAGGCTGCCCTAAGGGGCAGACGGCGCGCTGGCCGACTTGAACGTGGCCTCCACGACCGTCCCCTCGCCCGGAGCGGACCTGATCGTCAGCCGGCCGCCCGCGATCGCGGCTCGCTCGCGCATGCCGAGCATGCCCAGGCCGCGGGAGGGTGACAGCCTGTTCGCGGTGACAGGGTCAAAGCCGCAGCCGTCGTCGGCCACGCGCAGGCGGAGCCCGGCAGCGTCGAACGCCAGGGTGAGCACCAGCTTGCGGGCGCCGGCGTGGCGGATGACATTGTTGGCAGCTTCCTGGGCGATCCTGAACGCACCGAGTTCCACCTCCGGCGTAAGGCGCTTCTCTTCGCCGGTGACCTGCATATCCATACACACGGCGGACGCTTCCCCGAGGTCGGCGAGGAACCCGCGCAGGGCGACGGTGAGCCCGAGCTGCTCGAGGGCGGGTGGACGCAGTCCCGCGACGACCGCCCTGAGCCGGTCGGCGATATCCAGCGCCTCGCGGCGCGCCTCGCCCAGACCGTCGGTGAGCACGGCAGGAGCCGACGGCGCGGTTTCCAGCCGGTCAAGAGATCGGGCCAGGTGGACCAGGAGCTGGAGCGGCTCGTCGTGCAGCTCATGCGCGATCCGCCTCCGTTCTTCCTCCTGGACCTGGAGCAGGAGCCCGGTGAGACGACGCACGTGCGCGCGGGCCTGGCGTTCCGCGTCGATGTGGTAACCCACGAACACGGCAACCGCGATGACCAGACCCAGCTCGATCAGGTCGTTGCCGACATGGCCCCGGTCACGTGGCAGCAATACATCCGGCAGCCACAGCAACGTGGCCCATACCGCGGTCGCGACCGAACCGGCCAGCCCGTATCGCAAGGCGGCATAACTGATGGGTGCGAGCAGCAGGGCGATGGGGATGCCTGCGGGGACCGCGTTGGGCTCGGCCAAGATCATGTCGATGACCAGGTGCAGGAGCGCGATCGCGACAACCACGGCCTGCAGGACCCAGAAGCGCACCTCTCGCACCGGCGGCTGCAGCACGCTACGCGGGATCAGCGCCCGGCGGTCGGTCGGCATGCCGTTCATCATGGCCTGGCGCGGGAGCCGGTGGCGGCCGCGCGGTGGCTCACCGCGTACAGCGCCGCTTCGGTCCGAGAGGTCACCCCGAGCTTGCCGAGCACGCTGGATACGTGTGTCTCCACCGTGCGCAGCCCCAGCCCGAGCTGGCTGGCGATCTGCTTGTTGGGCAGACCCCGTGCGATGAGGTTCAGCACCTCGGTCTCCCGCGGAGTGAAGGCAGGCGGCGGGTTGCCTGGCCCGGAGCGCCACCGGCGGCTCAGCCGCCGGGAGATCGCCTCGTCCAGGACGAGCGCGCCGCCGACGGCAGTCCGCACGGCGTTGCCAAGCTCCCGGGCGGTCGATGTCTTGAGCAGGTAGCCGGACACCCCCGCCTCGAGCGCGCCGATGACGTAGGCATAGTCGTCGTAGGCGCTGAGGATGATGACGCGGGTATCCGGGGCCTGCTCCGCGACCGCCCGCGCGAGGGCGATTCCGTTCATGCCAGGCAGCTCCACGTCGACGAGAGCGACATCCGGGCGCAGGTCGCGGATCAGGGGCAGCGCCTCTTCTGCGGAGCCTGCCTGACCGGCCACCGTGCAACCGGGTTCGCGCTCGAGCAGCTCAGTGGTGCCCTCGCGAACCAAGGCGTGATCCTCGACCACGACAATGCGGATGTCCATCAGGACCAGGCTAGACCTGGTTCTCCGTGATTTCCGCACCGGCAACCGCACGGCAAGCACGGGCCGCGCGCCCGTGGTCGCCCTGTTCCGGCCGGGCCGCTGCGGGCCCACGATGATCTCGTGATCGTCGGTAGGGTGGTGCTCGACCTGGTGATGGGCGGCGTGGTGCTGTCGCTGATCAGCGTCGGCGTCTTCATCGCGGGCGGGGTCGCGGTGGCCGTGTTTACGCTGCTCCGCGCGAGTTCCCGTGCACGGAGGCGGCGCGGTCAGCTCAGCCAGCTGAACCTGGGACGCCACGGCACCGGGATCGACGAGATCGACGAGGCGCTGGACCGGATCCTGGCGGAGGAGCGCAGCGCGTCCTGGCTTCCATGACAGGTCGGCCTCCGTGAAACTACGGAAATTGGTCCCGTAAGTTCACGGACCTTTGGCCTTGTGCGTAAGATCACCGCGGCACAGATTCCGGGTATGTCTCCTAGCTCCTCAAGCCCCGCCCGGGCCGGCCCGGGCCAGGTCAATAGCACAGCCGGCACCGTGACCGCACGCGAACCGGTCCCCATCGCCATCCGGCTACGGCAGCCGCAGCGAGCCGGGGCCGATGACCACTTCGGTCCCTCAGACCCGCCGCGCGGATGGGACATCACCGCCAACCCCAGGGTCGCCCGGCTCGTGCGCGACCGGCGCTTCCAGTTCCTGCTCATCGTGCCCAACCAGATCATCTTCTGGACCGTCATCTTCGTCGGGCTGCTGGGCACCGCGATCCCCGAGCTCAACTTCGGCACTGCCATCACCTGGTACGTGTGGTTCTGCATGGTCTTCGTCCTGATGGTGGTGGTCGGGCGGGCCTGGTGTGCCATGTGCCCGTTCGGCGGGTTCGCCGAGTGGGTGCAGCGCCGCACCTTCTGGCGCCGCACGCAGAAAACCCTCGGCCTCGGCCTGAAGTTCCCGGAGCCGCTGGCCCGCTACGGCTTCCTGCTCCCGGTGGCCGCGTTTCTCGCGCTGACCTGGATCGAGGAGTTCTTCAACATCGCCGGGCCCGGCAACCCCGCCGATACCAGCTGGATGGTCGTGGGCATCGTCGCGTCGGCGCTGATCTTCTTCCTGGTCTTCGAGCGGCGGACGTTCTGCCGCTACATCTGCCCGCTCACCACCCTCATCGGGACGGTCGGCTCGATGGGCTCCGTGGCCGGCTTCCGTACCAGAGACCGCGACGTCTGCCTGACCTGTAAGACCAAGGACTGCATGCGAGGCGGCGAGAACGGCTTCGGCTGCCCCTGGTACACGTGGCCCGGCAGCGCCGACTCCAACCTGTACTGCGGGCTGTGCTCGGAGTGCTACAAGGCCTGCCCGGAAGGCAACATCGGCCTGTTCCTGCAGAAGCCGCTCACCTCTGTGGTCGCTCCCGGGCGGCGCCGGGCCGACGTGGCCTGGGCCATCGCCGTGCTGTGGGGGCTCGTCCTCTACCAGCAGATCAACGCCACGAACCTGTACGCGACCCTCGACGACTGGCTGAACTCCGTGCTGCATTTCCCGCGCTACCCGAACCCGGTTGACTTTGCCGGCCTCATCGGGCTGCTCGCGCTGGCCACCGCCGGCGCCGCGTGGCTGATCGCCGCGGGGTTCGCCCGGCGCGACCTGCGGTTCCCGGCGGGCGGTAACTTCCTTGACCGGTCGTCGCGGTTCCGCGCCTACTTCCTGCCGATTACCTACGGGCTCATCCCGGTCGTGGGCGCGGACTACTTCGCCCGGCAGCTGCCGAAGTTCTTCCAGCATGCGCCCCGGCTGGTGCCCGCGGTGCAGCAGACTTTCGGCGTCGCGGGCATCCGCTCGCCCCTTTACCAGGCCCGGCTGCTGTCCGATCCCCGCATCGTGATCGCGCAGGTGACGGTGGTCGCCCTCGGGACAGTCGCCGCGCTGTGGTCGATGTGGCGGATAGCGGGCCGCGAGCTCGTGCCGATCAGCCGGGGGACGGCTGGCGTGCGGGCGGTCACCGCCGTCCTCGTGCTGGCCTGCGGTCTGGCCGCGGCCTGGCTCTACGTGCTGATCAACGCAGCGGACTAAGGAGGCAGCCATGATGCTCATAGCAGGGAGCGAAGCGCCGGCCGGCACCGGCCAGCCACGGGTGACCGTCCTCACCGACCGTTGCGTGGGCTGCCAGGAGTGCGTGATCCGATGCCCGTCCGGGGCACTGGCGCTGGATTCCGGCCGGTGGGTGGTGGTGGCCGACGACGCGCTGTGCGTCGGGTGCCGACAGTGCGAGCGGACCTGCCCGTTCGGCGCCATCACAGTGACCGGGCCGCTCATCGTGGCGGGCCGGACCGAACCCGAGCCGCGCCATCCCGACCGGCTCACGGGAGACACCGCCGAGGTCAGGCGGGGATTCGGCTCCTGGGACGAGGCGCTCGCCGAAGCCAGCCGCTGCCTGGACTGTCCCGATCCCACCTGCGTGCGGGGCTGCCCGGCACACAACGACATCCCGTCCTTCATCGCCGCTATCCGGGATCATGACCTCGTCAAGGCCCACGACGTTCTGCGCCTGACCTCGGTGCTGCCCGACGTGTGCAGCCGCGTGTGCGACCAGGCGGCCCAGTGCGAGGGCGCGTGCACCTGGTCACTGGCCGGCGGTACGCCGGTCGCCATCGGCAAGCTGGAACGTTTCGTGGCCGACAACGCCCCCGTCCCCAAGCCCGCCGGCGGCACGGCCCGGGCCGCGAGCCTCTCGGTCGGGGTGGTCGGCAGCGGGCCGGCCGGGATCGGCGCGGCGTGGCAGCTCGTGCAGGCGGGCGCGTCGGTGACGGTCTACGAGCGCGAACCCGAGCCCGGCGGCCTGCTGGGCTGGGGGATCCCTGCCTTCACCCTGCCGCCGTCCGTCGCCGCGCGTCCCTGGCAGCAGCTCATCGCCGCTGGGGTGGACCTGCGCTGCCAGGCAGGCGTGGGACCGGAGGACATCGGCGGGCTCCTGACCGAGCACGACGCGGTGGTCCTTGCTCATGGTGCCGGGATGCCGCTGCGCCTGCCCGTCCCCGGCGGCGATCTCGATGGCGTGACCGACGCGACCTCGTTCCTGCGCACCGGGAAGGCCGCTCTCGCCGGCGGCGGCGCGGACATCGCCCGCTTCCGGGACCGCTACGGCTTGTACGCTCTGTCCGCTGCCAGCAGCGATGGCGCCCAGCCGCGGGTCCTCGTGCTAGGCGCGGGGAACACCGCGCTGGACGTGGCCCGGACGGCCAGGCGGCTCGGCCTGCGCGCGGTGTGCGTCGACTGGGTCGACGAGCGCTTCGCGCTCGCCCGTCCCGACGAGCTTGCCGAGGCGCGGCACGAGGGCGTCGAGGTCCGGTTCCTGCGCACCGTGACCCGGCTTGAGGGTAAAGACGGCCGGGTGCGTCGCGTCGTCCTGGCCCGGACCACCCAGAAACTGGCCGCCCAGCGGCCGAAGCTCCGGGGCGACGAGCACGAGCTGCTCGGCGTCGACCTTGTCGTCATGGCGATGGGCTACCGGAGCGACCCGGCATTCGCGGCCATGCTGCCGGGTAGTCCGGTGGCCCGGGTGGCGAAGGGGCTCCCCGGCCGGCGGTGGCTCGCCAGCGGCATCCTGGCCAACCCCGCGCCGGAGTTCGCCCGGCGCAAGCCGGTGGGCGCGCTCGCGCTGGGCAGGGAGGCCGGCCTGGCTGCTTCGGCCCTGCCGTTCCAGGAAAGGCTCTGGGCGGCCGGGGACGCGGTCGTCGGCCCGTCGACCGTGGTGGAGGCAATGGCCCAGGGCCGCCGCGCTGCGGACGCCGTGCTCCGTGCGCGGCCCAGCCGCGGCTCCCGGCCGGAACCACGACGGGTCCTCGTCGCGTACGAGAGCAGAGGAGGACGGACCGCCCGTGCGGCCGGGCTTGTCGCCGACCGGCTGCGGGGCACCGGCGCCGTGGTCCGGGCGGTCCCGCTCTCCCAGGCCGGGCTCGCGGAACTTACCGACACCGACCTGCTCGTCATCGGTACCTGGGTCGAGGGCCTGGTGCTGACCCGTGTCCGGGCCGCCCGCGCCACCCGTGCCTGGCTGACGGAGCTGCCCAGGCTGGCCGGCCTGCGCGCCGCCACGTTCTGCACCTTCGCCGTCTCGCCCGCGGCGAGCCTGGCCGGGATGCGGCAGGCACTCGAGGAGCGCGGCGCGGTCGTGGTGGCCGAGGGCGCATTCGGGCCAGGGGCCCGTAACATCGCTGAGAACGCTGCGCTCTTCGCCGAGAGGCTGCTGGCGGCGGCATGGCCTGGTCAGCGTGGCACATGTTCGTGACGGAAGAGACGACACTCGGGCTTCCGCTCGGCCGGGCGGTAGCCCAGCTGGGCAGTGCCATCGAGTCCGGCTGGTTTGGTGAGGTGTCTGATCACGCCTATGCGGCCGGGCTCGCGGTACTGACCCGGGCCGGGCCGCCCGGCGATGTCCGCGGGCTCGCCAAGACCGGGCAGGTTCGCCTGTCCGGGCCGCGCGAGCGAGTGACCGGTGTCGCCTACGCGCTGCGCTGGGTGGCGACCGGACCCGCGGGCGGCCTGTTCCCGGCCCTCGACGCGGACATGTCCCTCACCCGGGTGGACGCCAGCCGTACCCGGCTGGCGATCATCGCCTGTTACCGGCCCCCGCCCGGGACGCTCGGCGTCCAGCTCGACCGCCTGCTGCTCAGCCGCGTGGCACGGGCGACGCTGCGGTCGCTGCTTGACACCCTCGCCCAGGAGATGACGCAACCGGCCCGGACACTTGCTCCTACCGGCGCCGTCGGTCCCGTGAGGCCGGTGAGGCGTTATGCGGAGGTCGAGCCACCGTCCGTTCGGCCGAAAGGATTCTTGAAATATTTAGCCGAACGGCCAGTGGTTTGTCGCAGCACCTCGCCCACGGCGCTCGGGCAGGTGCCGGGCGATCACGACCCTGCGAGGCGCGGGATACCGGCTCAGCTGACGCCGTCGTCACGCCCCGAGAAGGTAGCTGACCACATCGGCTGCCGAGTAGTCGATGCCGTGGCTGTGCAGCAGGTCAGGGAGGAAACCTAGGTTCTGGCCGAGGGTCACAAGCGGTGGCTCCGGGCGGTCGCCGGGGCGGCGCTGACCGAGCCCGATGGTGGCTAGCAGGCCGTTGCACAGGCACCGGCGATCGAGGGTGTCCTCCGCCGGCCCGCCCTTGCGTACATATTCGTCGGCGGGCTCGGCCGGGCAGCGGTAGCCCACGCTGCTGTCGGCTCGGTGGAATGGGGTGCGCAGGTGGCCGAGATCGCACAGCCGCGGCCGGGCCGCGTAGACGTCCGCGTCGGCGAGCGTGCCCGCTAGCGCGGCACCGCCGCTGGTCACTGGATGGCACCTGGGAGCAGATCCTGGACGGGCTGCGGGCCGGCTGTGATGAGGCCGAGGGCAAGGGCTGGACGGTCAGCGCCGACTCCACGGTCAACCGCGCGCACCAGCACGCGGCCGGGGCCCGCCGCGCCCTTGCCGCTGATGACCGCGCGGGGGGCTTCAGCGAATGACAAGAAAACCGGCCGGGAGGCGATCGGCCGGTCCCGCGGCGGGCTGACCACCAAGATCCACCTGGCCGCTGACCTGCGCTGCCGCCCCGTTGCCCGGCTGACCAGCCCCGGCCAGCACGGCGATTCCCCGCGGTTCATCCCGCTGATGGAGGCCATCAGCATCCGCCGCCGCGGGAAAGGACGGCCACGGCGCCGGCCCGGCCGCACGATGGCAGATAAGGCATACTCCGCCGCCGCCAACCGTGCCTGGCTGCGCCGCCACCACATCACGGCCGTCATCCCCGTCAAGGAAGACCAGAAGAAACACCGCCGTGACCGCGGCCGCACCGGCGCCGAGCGCTGCTTCAGCAAGCTCAAGCAGTTCAGGGCCGTGGCCACCCGCTACGACAAGCGCGAGCGCATCTACCAGGGCACCATCGACGTCGCCTCGATCAGCATCTGGCTACGCGACCCCGTCCCATGATCCACGGGACTAGGAGCCTACGGTTGGAAGTGCGTCCCGACTGACTCGGGCGGTGCCATCCCCGTCATTAAGGCCTGTCATGAGACTCCGATCGCGTCACCGGAACCTGATCGTGCTGAGTACCCATGCCGTCCCGTCCAGTAAGCTCGGCGTCCGGGAGCCCGCGCGGCTCGTCCGGCGCCGGCGGTTCAGGTTCATGCGCACCGGTGCGCTGCTCACGGTCATCGGTATCATGCGGCTGGCACAGATGATGCGCTCTCGCTGGCGGACCAGCCTTGGGCTTTCCGGCGTGCTGCTCGAGGTCTTCGGTCAGACCGTGTTCACCGGCAGGGCGCAAGGCCCGGCCGAGCTCATCGGGCTGGTCCTCATCCTGTTCACCGTGCTCGTGGCGCGACCTACCCGAGGGGTTCGGGAACTGGAGAACCGTCTATAACCGGCACCGCCGCTGGTCACTGGATGGCACCTGGGAGCAGATCCTGGACGGGCTGCGGGCCGGCTGTGATGAGGCCGAGGGCAAGGGCTGGACGGTCAGCGCCGACTCCACGGTCAACCGCGCGCGCCTGGCTGCGCCGCCACCACATCACGGCCGTCATCCCCGTCAAGGAAGACCAGAAGAAACACCGCCGTGACCGCGGCCGCACCGGCGCCCGCCCGCCCGCCTTCGACGCCGGCTGGTACAACAAACGCAACACCGTAG
>WNGR01005375.1_pt1 | contig 13745 bp, 12 predicted proteins | sample 5407581 | NCBI WGS metagenome assembly WNGR01 (sample SAMN13153383, study PRJNA577476) | soil metagenome | isolation source: 80 cm soil or saprolite under Garry oak tree replicate 2 | place: USA:California | collected 2016-06-15 | reverse complement strand
ATCAGGTACTACCAGGCGCAGGACGCGTCGATCAGCGCGGCCCAGCAGCAGAAGAACCTGGCCATCATGAACCAGCAGCAGGACATCACCGACTTCGAGAGTCAGTTCAACGGGCCGTTCCCGTTCACCTCCGACGGCATCATCATCGGCACCCCCGAGGCGAGCTTCGAAGAGGAAATGCAGACGATGATCACCTTCGCCGGCGGGGTGATCGACCTGGGCACCCTGTACCACGAGAACATGCACCAGTGGTGGGGCGACAACGTCACCGAGGGCGCGTACAACCTGACCTTCTTCAAAGAGGGCATGGCCACCCTCGGCGAGGACCTGCAGGCCGCGCGCGACGCCGAGACCAAGGCCGGGGGCCCCGGCACCGCCGCGGGCCAGAAGGCGTTCCAGGACAGCCTGATCGCGCAGTTCAACAAGACGTACGCCCGGGCCGGCAGCTTCTGGACGACTGCACCGTCCAACCCGACCCCGTTCAGCCTGTTTGCCAACGCCGGCACCTACGAGCGGCCCGCCGCCACGTACATCGCGCTGTGGCAGATCCTCGGCACCGCCAGGTTCACCAAGGCCCTGCAGCAGATCCAGCGCCACTACGGCGGCGGCCACATCACCGAAGCCCGGCTCGAAGCCGGTTTCCGTCACTGGCTGCCCAATAAGAGCGCAGCCTGCGAAAACAGGCTCAGCCAGTTCTTCACGCAGTGGTTCGACACCGCGTACCCGAGCGGCGGCGGCACCAACAAGCCCGCCATCACCGGGCCCGGGCTAGCTGGTGCGGGCTTCTACGACGCCAACGGCGGCTGCCCCGCGTAGCGCGGGCGTCAGGAAGCCCGACGGCGGACAACGGCACCCTTGAGCCGGGCGATGGCCTCGCGCTCGGCCGCTGCATCCGGACGCTCGCCGAACGTCAGCGACTCGATCGGGCCGTTGAACCAGTGCCCGCGCGGGCAGCGGATCCTCGCGCTTTCCAGCGGGCCGTCCGTCGAGCGCATCAGGTAACGGCCCTGCACCTCGGCGGGCAGCCCGCAGCGGACCGAACCCGTCTTGTCCATATACGCCGGGCAGTCAAGGAACATCACGCTGGCATCCATCGGGAACCCCCATTCCCCGTCATGCTGGAGCCTGCCGGACGGACGACGCCGCGCGTCCGCCCGGCAGGGCTGGGCTCCCTCTCACCCCGCTCCAGTTCGCGAGGGCGCCCTTGCTGAATCGGAGCGACGGACCGCGCGCCTGATACACCGGAAATGCCGGAATCTGCCCGGTGCGGGCGCGGGGGCGTGACACCCGGCCCGTTCGGGCCCTATCGCTCGTAACGCCGGGCGAGGGCGGGCGGGGCGCACGCCAGCCAGCCGTCGGTGATCGCGTCGCGCAGCGCGCGGGCGGAGACCTTCGGCAGCTGGATCAGGACCGCGGAATACCCGTCGAAGTGCGGGATGGTGAAGACGGCACCCGGGTTCGCGGCGAGCACCGCTTCCTTCTCGGCGAGGTCCCCGACGCGGACGGCCAGGATGGGACCGTCCGGCGGAACCTGATCGCCGAACCGCCGGATGTCCGCCTTGCTGAACGGCCGGTCCCAGGCGAAAGCCTTGCCGCCGACGAACCAGGTCCGGTTGCCGTGCCGCTCCCCCTCGGTCACCTCGGGCAGTTCGGCGGCCATCCGGGCCACATCCTCGAGAGTCGCCACATGGCCACGGTACCGCCGCGGCCGCCCACGCGGCTTGTCTCAATACACGTATGTTCGTAGGTATTGACAAGCTCTTGTCCTGGCCTGACCATGATCTCAGCCTGAGGAGCCGTCTGGGCTGGTAGGCACCCTGCTGGCACTATCTCGGTACGTCCTCGCCCTGGTGATGCTGAGGCTGGAGGTAGCCCAGTGACAAGTAGCAGTGAAGCATCGGGTCCCCCCGGATCGGCCGGGGCGGTGGCGTCTCAATCCACCCGGCTATTCGTCAGGCAGACATCTGGTCTCGTCCGCGATCTGGGCATCCCGGCGGCGACGGGAATCTCGCTGGCGTCGGTCGCCGTCGTCAACACGTTCATCAACTTCAACGCCGGGCTTACGGACTTCGCCAAGGCCGACATGTACCTGCCGCTGGTGGCGGGCGCGATCATCTGGCTGACCGCCATGTTCGCCTACCGTTATCTGCTTCGCGCCGTGCCCCGCGCGGGCGGCGAGTACGTCTACCTATCCCGGATCGTCTCGCCCGTCGCAGGTTCGGTGGCCGGACTCGGTATCGCCGTGGTGTTCACCTACGTGCTGTCGACTAACGCGCACTTCGCCGCGCAGTTCACCCCGTTCATGCTGAGCGGGCTGGGCTCGGCGTTCCACAGCACCGCGGTTGCGAACGCAGGCAACCACCTGACCAGCAACATCGCCATCGCCTGGCTCAGCGTCGTGGTCATGCTGATCGTGGCCGCGCTGTCGCTGTTCTCGGTGCGGGTGGTGGCCCGGATCATCTTCTGGCTGATCGTGCTGCAGGTCGTGGCGTTCGTCGTGCTGATCGGGATGCTGGCGGTCAACTCGCACGCCGACTTCACCTCGGCACTGGCCACGTACAGCAACCACCCGGGCGCTTTCCAGGCGATCATCGCCGGCGGCAAGGCGAACGGCGTCGTGTTCGGCACCTCCATCGCGGCCGCGGTCGCGATCATCCCGTTCATGGTGCTCAACTACAACGGCGTGCTGTACTCCTACTACGTCGGCGGCGAACTGCGGCGGCCCGGCCGCACCTACCTGTACGCCTCGGCCATCAGCATCGGCGTGCTCGTCGTGCTGTGGATCGGCGTCTGGGCGCTGCTGCGCGCACGGATCGGCCTCACCTTCATGCAGGCGCAGGCGAACCTGGGCGTGGTCAACCCGGCGGCCTACGCGAAGATCACCAGCCTGAGCTCGGTATCCGGCGGCCTGGGCTACGGCATGGTGCTGTCCGGCGACCCGATCACGAAGATCCTGTTCGCGACCGCGGTGCCGCTGGCCGAGATCGCGGTCAACCTAGCCTTCCTGACCGTCACCACCCGGGTGCTTTTCGCGCAGGCCTTCGACCGGCTGCTGCCGGTCGGCGTGGCCAAGATCGGCGAGCGCAACCACGCGCCGAACGTCGCCATCGGCATCGTGCTCGTGATCGGCATCGGGTTCTGCTTCCTGACCAGCCTGGTCAACCTGGGCAGCATCGTGGCCCTGCAGAGCCTGTTCTTCGCGCTGATCCTGCTGGCCGGCGGCATCGCGGCGACCATGCTGCCGATCCGCCGGGCCGACCTGATCGAGACGCCGGGCATGCCGGAAGAGGCCAGGAAGCAGTGGCTGCGCAAGGTCACGCTGGTCGGCGGGGCCACCCTGGTGCTCGCCCTGTTCACCGTGTACGAACTGGTCACGCACTCGAGCGTGTACGGGAAGTTCAGCTGGGAGTCGATCCTCACGCTGGTGATCGTGCTCGGCGCCGGTCCGGTGATCTACCTGATCGCCCGGACGGTACGCAGGCAGCGCAACGCGCTCGACCTGAACATGGCCATGCGCGAGCTTCCTCCTGAGTGAATGGGCGGTGCGCAGACGGATGTGGGGTAAGTCCAAGGGCTCGAAAGAGCGCGAGCTGCGCATTTACTTCGCCACCGACATCCACGGTTCCGAGGTGTGCTTCCGCAAGTTCCTGGCCGCGGCCAAGGTCTACCAAGCCGACGTGATCATCCTGGGCGGCGACTTCGCCGGCAAGGCCATCGTCCCCGTGCTCACTCAGGACGGCATGCTGCGCGCCCGGGTCGGCGGCGAGGACGTGACCGTGCCCGAGGCGGAATGGGACCGGCTGGCGGCCGACATCGGCAAGACCGGCCTGTACCCGGTGCGGATGGACGCCGCCGAACTGGGCCAGCTGTCCGGTGACGAGGAAGCGCTGGACCGGATGTTCCGCGACGAGATCGCGGCGCAGCTGCAGCGGTGGTGCGACCTTGCGGCCGAGCGGCTTGACCCCTCAGTGCGCTGCATCATCACGCCGGGCAACGATGACCCGGTGGACGCGGACGCGGTGCTGGCCGCGCATGGCCGGGTGGAGTGCCCCGAGCTCGAGCTGTGCGACCTCGGGCCGGTGACCATGGCCAGCCTCGGCGTGGTCCCCACCACGCCGTGGAACACCGAGCGGGAGTGCACCGAGGACGAGCTGGCCAAGCAGATCAGCGACATGCTCGACCCGCTGCCGGGCGGCCGGCCGTGCATCCTCAACCTGCACTGCCCGCCGTACGCGTCAGGGCTCGACGACGCTCCCGAGCTCGATGTCACGCTGAAGCCGGTGATCCGGGGCGGCCGGCCCAGCATCATCCCGGTGGGCAGCCACGCGGTACGCGACGCCATCCGGCGCTACCAGCCGGTGGTGGGCCTGCACGGGCACATCCACGAGTCGCGCGGCGCGCAGAAGATCGGCCGGACCCTGTGTGTCAACCCGGGCAGCGACTACTCCTCCGGGGTGCTGCGCGGCGCCGTGATCGAGATCGCCCAGGACGGGTCGTGCCTGGACTTCCTGCTGACCACCGGCTGAGGCGGGCGCCTCGCTAGCCGAGGGCGCTGTCGGGGCGAGGGAAGCTGGTGGTGAACGCGTACCTGGAAGCGCGGTACAGATGCCTGGCGAACTCCACCGGGCGGCCGGACTGGTCGTAGGCGATGCGCTCCATGGTCAGCAGCGCCGTACCGCGGGTCTCGTTGAGCGTGCGGGCCTCGGCGGTCGAGGCGTTCTTCGCGCCCATCCGCTGGGTGGCCGAGTACAGGCCGATGCCGGAGGCACGCAGCAGCCCGTACAGCCCGTGCTCCTCGAGCATCTCGACGTTAAGCTGGACGAGCCCCGCGGGCAGGTAGTTGTGCATCAAGGCCATCGGCTCGCCGTCGGCGAGCCTGATGCGCTCCAGCGACATCACCAGGGCCCGTTCGGGCAGCTGCAGCGCGTCGGCGACCTGGTCGCTGGCGTGGCTGACCTCGGCCTTGAGCACCTGCGTGGTGGGGGTCCGACCGCTGGCCATCAGGTCGTCGTAGAGACTGGTCAGCTCGACGTTACGATCGATGCGCTCGTTGGCCACCAGCGTTCCGGCACCGCGCTTGCGCACGACCAGGCCCTTGTTGGCCAGATAGAGGAAGGCCGCCCGCACGGTAGGCCGCGACAGGCCGAGCATCTCCGCCAGCTGGACCTCGTTCTCCAGCCGGGTGCCGACCTTGAGCGCGCCGGATCTTATCGCCAACTCAAAATGCTGAGCCAGCTGGAAGTACAGCGGCACCGGGCTGGTGCGGTCGATGGTGATCGGGCCGCTGGTGCTTGGTTCGCGTTCAGGCATCGTCGACATCCGGCGGGAGGCTAGGCTCATTTGTCTGCACATTCTAACCACTGCAGCTTTCGCACGGAAACCGGCACACCCGGCCAAGAGGAGCGGCCCGTGCAGGCCCGGTCAGGAGGCTGGTTTCGCTGCATCGCGGCTGGCCCAGTTCTCGCCCTTATCGATCTTGTTCGTACATACTCACAGACTCTTGACAGGTCATAACTGCCGGAGAGACGATCCAGCTATCGGCAGATGATCTTGTCCACGGCGGGAGGCTGAACAGCGATGACCGCCAGCGGCCAGGGGCGGGCAGACGCCCCCGGGCAGGCTGCGGGCACCCGGGGACGAGCCGCTGACCTGAGTATTGGCGTGGTGCTCGAAGCCTTTCTCGACTGGCCGCTCGAGCAGGTGCTGTCCTGGCTTCCGCAAGCCGCCCCCGAGATCACCCATCTGGAGGTCGGCGCGGGTGGCTATGCCCCGCACCCGCACTGCGACGTGGCCCGCCTCCTCGCCAGCGGCCAGGCCCGGGCGGCCTGGCTGGCCGCCATCACCGGACACGGGCTGCGCGTCGACGCGCTGAACGCCTGGGGCAACCCGCTGCATCCCGACCAGGACCTGGCCCGCGAGCACGACCGGGCGCTGCGTGACGCCATCCGGCTGGCCACGCTGCTCGGCGTGGACCGGGTCGTCGCGCTGGCCGGGTGCCCGGGCGGCACCGCAGGCGATCGGGTGCCGCACTTCGGGGCCGGCGGCTGGCTACCGTACCTGGAGGGCGTCTACCAGCGGCAATGGGAGGAGCAGATCGCGCCCTACTGGTCCGGCCTGGCCGGGTTCGCCGCAGCCGAGAACCCCGGGCTGCGCATCTGCCTGGAGTTGCACCCCGGCACCTGCGTGTTCAACGTCGAGACGTTCCGCCGGGTAGCCGCGCTCGGGCCTGCCATCGCGGGCAACCTCGACCCCAGCCACTTCTTCTGGATGGGCATGGACGGCCACAAGGTCGCCGCAGCCCTGGGTGACCGGATCGCGCACGTGCACGGCAAGGACACGATTTTCCACCCGGAGAGCCTGGCTCTCAACGGCCTGCTCGACCGGCGCTGGCCGGAACCCGCCGCCGAGATGCCGTGGACCTTCGCGGTGCCCGGCCGCGGTCACGACCTGGCCTGGTGGGCGGGCCTGGTCCGCACGCTCGGCGGTTCAGCGGCGCGGGTCATCTCGATCGAGCACGAGGACCCGTTCGTGCCGGCCACCGATGGCGTCCCCGAGGCCGCCCGGTTGCTGCGGGCGGCGATCGAGGACGCCGCGCTGGAGCCGGCGTGACCGGCCGGGTACGTGTCGGCCTGGTCGGGACCGGCCTGATCGCCCAGGTCATGCACCTGCACTACCTGGCCGAACTGGCCGACCGCTATGAGGTCGCGGCCGTTTGCGACCTCGACGCCGACGGCGCGCGGATCTGCGCCGACCGCTACCGCATCCCCGCGGTCTTCACCGACTGGCGCGAACTGCTCGGTCATCCGCTGGACGCGGTCATGGTGCTCACTTCGGGCAGCCACGCCCCGATCGCGGAGGCAGCGGCCCGGGCCGGGCGGCACGTCTTCGTGGAGAAGCCGATGTGCTACTCGGCCGACGAGGGCCGGGCCATGGTGGCGGCGGCCGAGCAGGCCGGGGTGAAGCTGATGACCGGCTACCCGAAGCGGTACGACCCGGCGTTCGCCCGCATGCGGGAGGAAACCGCACGGCTCAGCGACGCGCGGCTGCTGCGGGTGACCACCTTCGAGTCGCCGCTGCGGCCCTACGTCGCGCACTACCCGCTACTCCCCCGTGCACCACTTCCCGACGAGGTCGCGGCGGGGCTGCGGGCCGACAGCGACCAGCGGATCAGCGCGGCGCTCGGGCCGGCCACCGCACTGGAGCGGCAGGTCTACGAGGGAGTGCTACTGGACACCCTGGTGCACGAGCTGAACACGGTGCGGGGCCTGCTCGGCGAGCCGACCCGGCTGGAGTACGTGAGCCTGGCCATGAACTGCGTCACGGTGATGCTCAGGTTCGGCTCGCTGCCGGCGGCCATCCACTGGATCGACTTGCCGGGCATCGCCCGGTACGGGATGGAGTTCGCGCTGTACGCGCCGGACCGCCGGCTGCGGCTGACTTTCCCCTCGCCGTTCCTGCGCAACGAGCCGGCCACGCTGGAGATCGAGGATGGCTGGGCGGGCGCGGCCCGGGCCTGGCGAACCGAGGAGGTCACCAGCTACGAGAGCGGGTTCAAGCGCGAGCTCGAGGCGTTCCACGAGTGGATCGTGACCGGTCGCCGACCGGCCACCGCGGGCCGGGACGGCCTGCGCGACATCGCGTTGTGCCAGGCCATCATCGACTGTCACCAGCATGGTGCGCCTGTGGACGACCCCGCTGGGAGGACGAGCTGATGAGCGACGACAGCGTGAACCATGGCAGCGTGAACCATGGCAGGGCGCCGATCGCGGTGGCGAATGCCCCGGTCAGCTACGGCGCCTTCGAGTTGACCGTCGGCCAGGACCCGGATGTGCCGAGTGGGACGCAGGTCCTGGACCAGGTGGCCGCGGCGGGCTACGCCGGAATCGACCTCGGTCCCGTGGGGTACCTGGGCGACGGCGAACGCCTCGGCGAGTTGCTGGCCGAGCGCGGCCTCGGCCTGGCCGGCGCGTACGTGGAACTGCCGTATTCCGACCCCGGCGCGCTCGAGGGCGCCGTGGGCGAGCTCGACGCCATCCTCGACGTATTCGACGCGGTGCGGTCCTACCTGACCGGGCCGCCGCCCAGGCCGACGCTCGCCGATAAGGGCAGTAAGCGGCGGGCGATGCTCCCGGCCAGGTCCGTTCGGGATCATTCTCTCGGTTATGACGCCGACGGGTGGCGGCGGTTCGCGGCCGGGCTGGCTACGGTGCTCGCCCGCTGCCGTGACCGCGGCTACGAGCCGACCTTCCACCCCGAGACCGGGACCCACGTCGAGGCGCCGTGGGAGATCGAGCGGGTGCTCGACGTGTCCGACGTCGGGTTGTGCCTGGAGACGGGGCACATGATGCTCGGCGGCGGCGACCCGGTGGCGATGCTGCGGGACCTCGGTGACCGCATCAACCACGTGCATTTCAAGGATGCCAGGCGGTCAGTCATGGAGGGGATCGTCACCGACGAGGCGCCGGTGATAGAGATCTGGACCAGGGAGGCGTTCTGCGAGCTGGGCCACGGGGACCTCGACGCGGACGCCGTTCTCGACGGGCTGCGGCGGATCTCGTTCGGCGGCTGGCTCGTGGTGGAGCAGGACATCCTGCCGCGCAGCGCCGAACGGTTCGCGCGGGCCGCCGAGGAACAGCGGCACAACCGCGCCTTCCTGGCCGAACGGGGTCTGTGAGCATGGCGCCATTCCGGCTCGGCCTGGTCGGCGCCGGGCGGATGGGCCGCACTCACCTGCGCGCCCTGGCCGTCTCCGAGCGGGTGGCCGTGACCGCGATCGCGGAGATGTCGGCGGCGGCCCGCGAGGCCGCCGCGGCTCCTGGCGTGACGCTGCACGCCAGCCTGGCGGGGATGCTGGACGCGGGCGCAATCGACGGCGTGCTCATCGCCGCGCCCACTGACCAGCACGGCGCCATCATCGCCGAGGTCGCCGCGCGCGGGCTGCCGATCCTGTGCGAGAAACCGTGCGGGCTGACCGCCGCGGCCGCCCGCGCGTCGGCCGATACAGGCGCGGCGGCGGGCGTGCCGCTGCAGGTGGCCTACTGGCGGCGCTTCGTCCCGGGCCTGCAGCGGCTGCGGGACCGGATGGCCTCCGGCGAGTTCGGCGTCATCCACCTGGTCACCTGCTACCAGTGGGACGAACAGCCGCCCTCGACGGCGTTCCGGGCGCATAGCGGCGGGATCGCGATCGACATGGGCGTGCACGAGTTCGACCAGCTGCGCTGGCTGACCGGTCAGGACATCAGCAGCCTGGCCGTGGTGGCCTCGGGCCGGGCTCCCGACGGGATCGCCGACGTGGACGGTGCACAGGTGATCGTGTCGCTGTCGGGCGGCGGATGCGGGTTCATCTCCCTGGGCCGGTACTACCCGGCCGGCGATGCGGTGTGGGCCGAGGTGTTCGGCACGCGCGGCAGCGAGCGGTGCGAGGTCATCGACCCAGCCGAAGGCGAGCGCGCCCAGCTCGAGGCGCTGCGGCGCCAGGCCGAGGGCTTCGCGCAGTTTGCCGCGGGCGCGCCGTGTGCGGGTGCCACCGCCGACGACGCGGTCGCCGCGCTGACCGCCGCCGAGCTGGTGACCGCGGCGATACCGGCGATGACCGCTCCGTGAACGCGGTGCTGCGGATCGGCATCATCGGCTACGGGGTGATGGGCAAGGCGCACAGCTACGGCTACCGCGTCGCGCCGATGCTGCGCCGGCTGCCGGTGACGCCGGTGGTCACCGTGATGTCAGGGCGCCATGCCGACGCTGTCGCGGCTGCTGCCGCGGAATACGGCGTGCCCGCCACCGTGACCGACTGGCGTGAGCTGATCGGCCGGGACGACGTCGACATCGTGGACATCTGCACCCCGCCCGGCACGCACGCGCTGATAGCCCGGGAGGCCGCGGCAGCGGGCAAGGCGGTGCTATGCGAGAAGCCGCTGGCGCTGAACTACGCGGAGGCGGCCGAGGCGCTGGCCGCGGTCACCGCCGCTGGCGTACACAATGCGGTCGGCTTCAACTACCGGCGGCTGCCCGCGGTGGCACTCATGCAGCAGATGATCGCCGAAGGCGCCATCGGCGAGCTGAGGCTCTGGCGGGCCACCTGGCTGTCCGATGAGTTCGCCGACCCCGCCACGCCCTACGACTGGCGCTTCGACCGCGCCATGGGCGGTACCACGATCGCGGACCTCGGCTGCCACCTGATCGACATGGCGCTGACCATGGCCGGCCCCGTGGAGAGCACGTGCGCGCAGGCCACCACGTTCATCCGCTCACGCTCCGGGATTCCGGTGACGGTCGATGACGCGGCCAGCGCCCTGCTCCGCTTCGAGTCCGGGGCGCTCGGCACGATGGAGGTCGCGCGGGCCGCGGTGCGGCGGCCATGCGACTTCACCATCGAGGCGAACGGCAGCTACGGCACGTTGATGTTCGACTACGCCCGGCTGAACGAGCTGTGGTACGCCAGCGCCCACGACGACGCGCGGCTCTACGGGATGCGGCGGATCCGCGCCGAGCACCCCGATCACCCCTACGCGGCCCAGTGGTGGCCACTCGGTCAGGGCGTCGGTTACGGCTCCTCGTTTGCGAACCAGGCCGCCGACCTGCTAGAAGGGTGGCCAGAGGCACCGTGGGCGCCGGGGTTCCGTGAGGGCGCGGCGGTGCAGGCAGTCTGCGACGCGATGGAGATCTCCGCAGCTTCCTGGCGATGGGTGAAGATCAGCGAGGTAACGAACACGGTGCAGCCTTGGGAGGGTGACATCTGGCCGGACGGCTGACGATCATCGGCGGCGGCGTCATGGGGCTCATGAGACAGGCTCGGGCGGTCACGGGGTCAACCCGGCTGCATCGGTGAAGCGGCCAGCCCGAACCGCGTCGACGAGTAGCTCGAGGTCTGAGGGCGGAGCCTGCCCCTGGCCGGTGAAGGCGGCGAGCTCGCGCAGCAGGCGGAGCGCCCGCCCGGTCCCCTGACCCACGCGGGGAAATCGGCGCAGGTCGATAGCCTGGCCCGCGACGAAGAGCTCGAGAGCGACCACCCGCGCGGCGAGGTCGGCCATGTCGGCCAGGCGCCGCGCCGATAGCGGGGCCATAGTCATGCGGTCCTCGATCCCCTCGGCCTTGCTCGAGCTCACGACCTCGAAGGAAACCGGGTGGGCGAGCGCGCGCGCCTCCGCGGCGATCGACTGCGCGGCGACAGCGAACTCAGCGAGCGCGTCCTCGCCGGTGTCCGGCTCCGCAGCAAGCCCGGCCGGGAGGCCGGACAGCGGGCTCTGCAGGAGCTTGACGGTTCGCTCGGCGGCGCTGGTCACCACCGTCGCGAGGGCAATGCGGGCGAAGTCGAGCGCGGCGGCGACCGGGACCACGTCGAGATTGCCGACCGACACGATGCGCCGTTCCGCCAGGATGACGGCGGGGTTGGCCGGGGCGGAGTTCAGCTCGGCCTCGATCGTGCCCCGGGTAAAAGCCAGGGTGTCCCTGGCCGCGCCGAGGATCTGGGGGATGCTCCGGAATGTGAGCGGGTCCTGCAGGTTTCGGGCGTGACCGGGCTCGAACAGGGAGCTCCCGGCGAGCAGCGCGCGGAGGCGGCCGCTCGCCGCGGCCAGGCCCGGGTGGGGTCGGACCTCGGCGACCACGGGATGGAGGATGCTGAGGTTGCCCGCCCACCCCTCGAGAGCGAGCGCGGCGGCGACCTCGGCTTCCCCGAGCAGCCGATCAGCGGCGAGTTGAGCCAGCCCGGCCCAGCCGGTGGCGAAGGCGTTGTTATTGATCAGCGCCAGGCCTTCGTTCTCTTGCAAAACGAAGCCGGTCTCGCGGAGCAGCCCGTCAGCGAGGTCCGCCAGGGGACCCAGATCAGCCTGCCCCACTGAACCGAGGCTGCGCACGGTCGGCGAGACACCACGGTTCAAGGCGTCGACGATCATCTCGGCGAGTTCGGGGCGCACCCCGGCCGCGCCCTTGGCGTAACCGTTCACCAGGCAGGCCATCGCGGCCCGCACCACCGTGGGTGGGGCGGGCCTTCCCTGGGCGATCAGGTGATTCCGGATCAGGGTCTGGCTGAAGCCCCGGCGGCCCGCAGCGTCGAGCGTGACGCGCTTTCGCTCGGCGACAGCGGTCGTCAGGCCATAGACGGCCGCCTCCGATCGCATGGCCTCCTCGACAACCTTCCGCGCCTCGGCCATCCGGTCACGCGCCGCCGGGGCGAGGATGGCCTTATCCCGCCCCTCGGCGACGGCCGCGAGGGACTCGATCGTCAGCGACACGCCGTCAAGCACCACCATGAGCGCTACCCTCCCTCGGCCAGTGCTTTAGCTGCAGCTTCTCCGGAGCAGGGCCCGGCCCGCCGCCCATATTGACACACCGGAGTAGGCTGTCCGCCACCTGGCCGCACGTTCGCGCCCTGGGTGGGCCGGGTGCTGGCCCAGCTCGCGCTGCAGCAGGGCGCCGTTTACGACATGGGCGCTTCACGTCGGCCAGGTTCGGCGGGGTTGCGGAAGGGGTGGCTTCGTGAGTGAGCTGGAGGAGCGCGTGAGCTCATCGATCGTGGACCGGCTGCGGTCCGGCCCGGTGCTCGGCGCCGAGGGTTACGTCTTCGAGCTGGAGCGGCGCGGCTACATCAAGGCGGGCCCGTTCGTCCCCGAGGTGGTGCTCGACTACCCGGACGCGGTGCGCGAGCTGCACCGCGAGTTCCTGCGCGCGGGCGCGGACGTGATGGTGGCGCTCACCTACTACGCGCACCGGGAGAAGCTCCGGGACGTGGGCCGCGAGGGCGACCTGGAGGCGATGAACCGGCAGGCGGTTCGGCTCGCCCGCGAGGTCGCGGACGAGGGCGGCGCGCTGGTGGCCGGCAACGTCTGCAACACCTGGGCGTATGACCCGGACGACCCGGCAACCGGGCAGACCGTTCGGGCCATGTACGCCGAGCAGCTCGGCTGGGCGGTCGAGGAGGGCGTCGACTTCGTCATCTCTGAGACCAACGACTACCTTGGCGAGGCGCTGATCGCGGTCGAGGTCATCCGCGACCTGGGGCTGCCCGCGATGGTCACGCTCGCGCCGACGCAGCCGGACCAGACCCGCGACGGCTACGGGTACGCGGAGGCGTGCCGGATCCTGGCCGCGGAGGGTGCCCAGGTGGTCGGCCTGAACTGCGACCGCGGGCCTGTGACCATGCTGCCGCTGATCGCCGGCATCCGAGACGCCGTGGACTGCGCCGTCGCGGTCCAGCCGGTGCCGTACCGGACCGACGCGGCCGCCCCGACGATGGAGACCCTGCGATCGGCGGACGGCGAGCGGGCCTTCCCCATCGCGCTCGACTCCTTTACCTGCACGCGGTTCGAGATGGCGCAGTTCACGTTGCAGGCCCGCGAGCTCGGCGTGGACTACGTGGGCATCTGCTGCGGCGCGGGTCCGCACCACGTCCGGGCCATGGCCGAGGCGCTGGGCCGCGAGGTCCCGGCCAGCAAGTACTCGCCGTCGATGGACCTGCACCCGATGTTCCGGACCGACGTCGCGGCCAAGGACGCCGCGTTCCTGCCCTCCTGGTCCGCCTGACGGTCCGTCCTGCGGAGCTGCTGAGGCGATCGGCCGGGCGGCAGCAGCATGGGAGCAACGACGGTCGGGCGCTACCCGGACGTACAGGGCAGCAGGCCGTAGGCCTGCTTGACGGCTAGGACGCGCATCACCGCGGAGTCGGCCGCGGATCGGAACGCGGGATCGCGCTTCATCTTGCTGAGCACCGCGGTGTCCATGGCGGCGGCCGCGGGCAGGCTGTCCGA
>WNGR01005374.1_pt1 | contig 13746 bp, 18 predicted proteins | sample 5407581 | NCBI WGS metagenome assembly WNGR01 (sample SAMN13153383, study PRJNA577476) | soil metagenome | isolation source: 80 cm soil or saprolite under Garry oak tree replicate 2 | place: USA:California | collected 2016-06-15 | reverse complement strand
ACAATGGTCGCTTCTTGGAGTGTATGCGGAGAAAGGGAGAGAGCCCTTAGATCTCACAGAGTAGAGGAAGAGACAAGTGGCGATTCAAGAAGACCAAGCTGGGGTGCTTGGTCTTGAGCGACTACAGCTTAAGTATTACAAGAAGAGGGCTTTGAAGCGCCTCATGAATCTCGAACCCTACTACACCGATCCTAGTATCGAGTCATAGTATCGTACATGTGATTCTTGTGCTGACTGATGCTGACTGATGCTGACTGTCCATGACTAATTACCGCTTACTCGAGTAGTCATCACCTGTGAGTAAGTGTCTTTCTGCAACCGTAACATGAATGGTGAGCTTCATGTTGTTGCATTTGGCCAGGAATTGTGGGCGAATTGTGCGATTGGGAGGAGGTCCGCCCAATTGTCCTGTTGCACGTTGCTCCAGTGTCTTAGGTATTGTTCGACCCACTGGTTACTACGTTCCGACTGTCCGTCCATTTGAGGGTGGTATGCTGATGAGATGTTTTGCTTTATCCCCAGGACTTGACACAAGTTCCTCATGAATATCAATATGAATTGTGGTCCTCAGTCTGTGATGAGTCGTTTGGGGAGTCCATAGTGGGGATACGCATGTTGTAAGTATAACTTTGCAACTCCTTCACTAGTAATCATCTCGTTGCAGGGAATGAACAATGCTGCTTTGGTGCAGTCGTGGTCGGTGATTGTGAGTATCGAGTCGTATCCTCGTGACGGTGGCAGCTTCATGATGAAGTCCATGGTAACAACCTCGAAGGGTTGCACTTCAGGATCTGTCGTGATGGGGTACAGGTGCGGTTTCTGATGGTGTGTGTTGATTTTGTTTGCTTAGCACACCACGCACCCTTTCACGTATTCTTCCACGTCTTTCTTTAGGTTTGGCCACCAATAGTTCTGCTTTAGTAGCACTGTTGTATTGCCAATTCCGGGGTGTCTGCGATACGGTGGGTCATGAAATGCGGAAATTACCCCCCTCTTAAGATTGTTGTCGCCAGCAACAACCAACGCATCTCCCTTCCACCAGCTGTGGTGTTCTTGATGAAGCTGGTGAGTGTTGGCCCATCTTCTTATCATCTCCTCATTCTCCAGATTGCTCATATTGATTTTTGAGTGAGTGTCTATTTCTTCGATTGGCTCTTCACTGGCTAGTTTGATGAAGACCTGTGATGGTAATACCACCACGTTGTCATTGTCTTCTTCTCCTGTGTCGTAATCTGGCCTTCGTGATAGGGCGTCGGCTCATGCATTTTTGTGACCTGCAACATGTTTGAGTACGAAGTTGTACTCTTGCAGTTCTTGGAACTCTCTTGCGATTCTTCAGCTGATCTTCCGGGGTTCCTTCCAGTAGAGGAGGTTGGAGTGATCTGTGTGGATGACCACTTGGTGAGGTGCTCCTGCTAGGTAAGTTCTCCAGTGACGAAGGGATTTGATGACTGCCAATAACTCCTTGTCATAGATGTCGTAGTTTCTCTCTGTTTCCAAGAGTGTTGTGGAGTAGTAGGCTACGGGATGCCATCGTCCCCATTCGTCTTTCTGATTGAGTGTTGCTCCTATTGCATAATTTGATGCGTCCACTTCTAGTTCAAATGGTTGCTCCAATTTTGGCATAAGGAGTACTGGTTCGGCGCAGATCAGCCCTTTTAATCTTTGGAAGGCTTCCTCTCTTTCGTTGGTCCATTCCCATGGGACCCCCTTCTTCATAAGTTCGTTCAGGACTCTTGTGATTTTCGAGAATCCTTCGATGAATCGTCAATAGAAGTTGATGAATCCCATCCATCCTCTTAGTTCTTTGAGGTTTTTGGGACATTCCCAGCCTTCAACTCCTTGGACTTTTACGCGATCCATTTGTACTTTTCCTCTGCCTATGACCAATCCCAGGTACTCAATTTCTGGTACTTCGAAGGTGCATTTTTCTGGTTTGAGAAACAGGTCATGTTCCTCTAGTTTGTTTAGCACTGCGTGTACCAATTGTTGGTGATGGGGCATATCGTTGGGGGTGGTGATTAGGATGTCGTCCATATAGATTATGACTTCTCCAGTTGCTGTGAGGTCTCTGAAAATTGTATCCATCATGGTTTGGAAGGTGCTCGGGGAGTTGGTCAGCCCGAAGAACATGACACAGGGTTTGTAGAGCCCTAAGTTCATTTTGAATGCTCCTTTTTCCTGGTCTCCTTCCCTGATGCGTACGTTGTTGTAGCCCCAACGAATATCAAGTTTCGTGAACAGGGTGGCGTCTCGAAGTCGGTCTATAAGCTCGGGGATCAGGGGTAATGGATACTGATTTTTGACAGTGAGGGAGTTTAATTGTCAGTAGTCCTGTACTGGTCGTAGTTTCCCATCTTTCTTCTTAATAAAGAAGAAAGGCGACGCATAAGGGGACTTTGATGGTCAGATGTATCCCTTTTCCAACTGTTCTTTGATGAACTTGCGTAGCGAGTCTTCCTCTCCTTTTGCCATAGGGTATATTTTGCAGTCGAATGACTTTGGTGCGTCAGGTAGGAGTTCTATGGCATGATCCCATGGCCTTTCCAGTGGGAATCAATGTGACTCTTTTTCATTGAACATTCACGCGTGTCTTCTATACTCTTCTGTGACCATTTGTTCGAAGGTCTTCTTTGTTTTGTCCATAGCCTTTTGGGCTAATTCGGACGCCGTCGTGGTTTTTCGAAGGATAGCATATGGTTCCTCTTCTTCGACTAATTCCTCCCACTCTTCTTCTGTTATCATTGTTGATAATTGGGTTTCGGGATTAATACTGGAGATCACCACTGGTTGGCAAGTTTTGTCCAGGGTTGCGTCTTTCCAGTGGATGATGGGTTAACCAAGGATATCCCAGAATTACTTCGTCCCTTCCCAGGTTCGTAATGAGGAATCAGAGTGTCTTGGTTTCAGTTCCCGTATGCACTTGTAAGTCCGTGAAGTGACTAATGGCTCCATCTTGGTTGTGTGTTCCATCCATGTTCCAAATTTTAATGGGGTTTTCGACTGGAAGGTAGGCGATTTTGAGTCGGTGGAGTAGGCTTTTTGAAATAAAGTTATCTGTTGCTCCCAAGTCGACAAGGACTTCTTGTTCAGCCATCGCATGTGCAGATTCAAATAAAACTGGGATTTGCATGGATCGATATCTGCTATTGTACATGCTAATTCATAGTGCCCTAGCCCAGGCTGCCAGGTTTAGGCGTTGAGAAAATCCTTTTTGCCAAATAATTTGTCCGCAAAGCAATCTCAAACTTCTTTGGTTTCTGCATGGAGGGTTGTGATCAGCACTTGTGCCTTCTGGGCTGCGCTCACTGGTCCATTGGTCTGGATGGTGACTGTTGGAGTACTGGATGTAGAGGCTTCAGCAACTCTTGTGTGCTTTTGGGGGCAAAATCTGGCGATATGTCCCTTTTGGTTGCACTGGAAACAGAGTCCACTTTGGATTCGTTGCCTCTTTTCTTCGTCTGTGACTGTGGTGCATGCCCTTGTGCGTCCAATGTCCATGGCATTTGGGTTGCGATTGTTGAGCATGTTTCTCCACTGAAACTTTGTTGCTCCTCCTCTTCGGTCGCCTCCTTTAACCCTCTCTTTGAGGTAGATGTACTCTTGCTGGTGGTGACGGGTGGCACCTACCCAGTCGTTCCATGTGACTGGGTGGTCGAATTTTATACAATTGGTGACTAGTTTGTAAGGTAGCGCCCTTTGGAAGACGTCAAGGGTTGCTTCTCCATCGAGGTCATATCCTGCCTTCTTTGCGATTGACTGGAATTGGGATATGAATGTATCCAAGTCGTCGCCTTTCATTTTAAGGTCCCTAATATTGTGTTGGGCCTTCTGTTTTTCCACCATGTCTGTGTATGCTTGGCAGAATCATGTTTCGACTGTGGTCCATAGATTTTCTTTGGCATGGGGAACTCCTCCTGTTACTTGGTTTATAAGCCATTGGGCTTGTTCTTCGACCCAGTCATTTACGAGGGGTCCTCTTATGTATGACAGAAATGTCATGCTTCTTTGGTATGGGATGGCGAGTTGTTCTACATGTGGGTTCATTCCTCGGTAGAGAAGGAAGTTAAGCAAGAATGCTTTGCTTTCTTCTCAATCCCTGTGGAATTCTTTTGGTGGGTTGCCTCCCAATTTTCCTGTGAGTGCGGGTGGTCCTGTGGGGGCTCCTCCACCTCCTCCACCTCCTCCACTGGTGGTTGTGGGTGCTGTGGTTGTGGTTTGTGCTTGGGTGCTAGTCATGGCGTAGGGAGTGAATATTTGAGGGGTGGTTACCGGTTGTTTCCCTTTGTCAGTGGGATCTTCTGTGTCTGCAAGTTCCCCTTCTGACAAGTCGACATCGATTCTGTGTACGTTTCTATAGGGTCCTAGTCTGTAACTGAGTGGAGCTGGTTCTGTAGTATACCAACTTCCGACTTTACTGTCATAGTCGATTAATACCCAGAGACGTTTGTCCTCTAGGAAGTGGACTGGCAAGTATCCTTGAAGGTCTTTGTCGAATACGTAGTACCCTTCTTGATCGCTGAAACTTTTGTATACCACTACTCCTTTGACGTAATCAGGGAGGTCGTCTTCTGTACTTCGTTCAATAAGCTCGGATCTAAAAGTCGCTCTGGCTCTGCTAGTTGAAGCCATGGTGGGGAGAGACTTGACTTAGTGTAACGCCACGACTGGCATTATCGTGCAACATGCGTTCGGGGTTCTGATTCTTCGTAGAGTGAAGCTGTATCAGGGCTTCAGTTCGGTGATGCACAAGTACCAAGTCAAGCTTTGCTCAAGACTGGTGTGAGAGGAAATGCCAAGTCGTCAACATGACTAGCGGGTGCAAGACAAGAGATGAAGGTCCGCTTCTGATTGGGTATGCGAGGCAAAAGATGAAGGCCCATGACTAGTGAGAGACTTCGAAGTGAAAGTCCTCCTTTGGAACAACCCAAGAGTTCCCTATATGGTTCTGGAGACTATGTTGTGATTGGGGAAGAAGTCAAGTCTACCATACAAGCTAGGTAGACTAGGGTTTATATACTAGTACAGGATGTTTGTGTTGAACAAACATATGACGCGATCCTAGTCAGTATGAGTCATGACGTAGGTAGATGAGTAAGTGTGAGTCAGCGTGCGTCATAGTGACGTCAGTAATGATGTCATATGGAACGATCAGTAAGTGATGAGTCAGGGGTCTGAGTCAGAATGAGTCATGGGGGTTTCAGCACGTGTTACGTATCGACGCAAAGACACTTACCTTATGGTTATGACTACAAGGGTAAGCAGTAATTAGTCATGGACTTACGGATCAGTCAGCACATCAGTCAGCCCAAGTATCACATGTACGATAATATGACTCGACCCTAGGATAGCAGTACTTGGTTTCAGGTTCAAGAGGCGCTTTAAAGCCCTCTCGTTGTAGTACTTAGGATAGGGAGCAGAAGACCTAGCTCGCCAGCTTGGTCTTCTTGAATCGTCACTTGCCTTCTTCTCTTCTACACTCTCATCATCTTGCATCCAAGTGTCTATGAACCTTGTGACTTAAGGTTGCCACGTGACCTAGAGCGTCCGCGTGCACATTCCACTGCTAAGTCGTATTGCGTCCCACCGTCGAGCCCACGTCAAGGCTAACGTTTAGTGACAACGTAACATTAAGACCAAGCTATTCACCGTGGCACGCCTTACCACCAAAGACCATTGGGTTTTCGCACCCTATTCACTCGAACAACGAGGAGAACGAGATGTACCTCTCATATACCTCAAAGAGGCAAGGTGGAGAACTGTCCGAGGAAGCACAGGATATTTCGTCAATATCCCAACTAGGCCATCGCAGTATTACCCCGTTGAGTTCAACCACAACTTCGTGTGTTGGACAGAGATTACCTGGAACGCCCCTTTGCAAAGGTGGAACGTCGACAGGCCCGCAGGACCAGATTACCATTGTGACATCTTTGAAGATGAGGTACGGACGGCCGGACAAGTAGGACCAATAGACGGACAACCACCTCCAACCCCGAGAACTCCAGCCCCGTCTACCAAGGACGAAGACAAAGGAAGCGAATGCTCCGAAAACACGATTGAATCAGGAGCACCAGGAAATACCACAGAAGAAGAAAGATTGGCTGACTTAGCTGAGTCGATCCACATTAATCCACCAGTCATGACTACATTGACGGAACAAGCAAGGACCACCATCGAAGAACCCGTCTTCCTCAGAAGGGAAGTCACCGACGAAATCGACCCATGCACGGGACACAGGGTTGAACGCATCGCCAACATAGTAGACGATGAAGCAGCGTTAAGACGAGCCCAAGAACCCGATAGACCCGATCCCCCAAGTGGTGGACCCGAAGTACTTCCAGAGTTACCGCCCATTTGCCTCCCACAAGACGACAGACCCGGGGGAGGATTTCCTGGAGGTGGAGGATTCCCCGGAGGCGGAGGATTCCCTGGAGGAGGAGGATTCCCCGGAGGAGGTGGGTATCCAGGAGGCGGTGGGGTACCACCTGGAGGACCACCGGGTGGAGGATGGGGACCGCCGCCCGTCCCTATACCATAAGCACAGCAAGGAAAATTGGTAGGAGAGCCACCCACAATCTACGACGGGGACCGGAAGAAGACCACCCTCTTCATCAACGAGTGGGAACTATACTGGGCTGTCAACAACGACAACGCCCTTATGATCAATCCCTTCCGACGAGCTATGTTTTTCCTCACATATGTAAAGGGAACTCGGGTTAATGAATGGGTAATGGCAGTCAACCGATGGCTGGCCAGGCAGATACAAGGCAGAATCGCCACCAATGACGAACGACTTTGGAATGAAGTTGCCTCTTCCTTCACTCGATGCTTCGCCGACAGCCTAGCCAAGGAAAACGCGCAAGCTGTACTAAGAGCAGGAGTTAAAATGAAAGGAGAAGATATCGACACCTATGTGGTCGAAATTGAAGAACTTATTCGATTAGCTGAGTACCGATTTGACGTACCACAAACTATCGAAATGTTCACCGATGGATTGCCCACGGGATTGTATCAAAAGATACTAGAACTTGATCAACCCCGCTCCTACGAACAATGGAAGCAAGCAGCCATAAACCGCCAACAAGATTATATTCACATGAAGGCCCGACTCAAAGCACATCGCGGAGGCATGGTAACATCACACCTGAGGGGATGGATGCCCCAAAGGATGTTGACTGATCCAAATGCAATGGACATGTCAGCTGGATGAACACGAGGACATATAGCCGGAAGCGAAGAAGTAAACCCGGCATCAATGACCAGCAACACGTACACCCCGCGAGGAGGATTTCTCCAACGAGGCAGAGGGGGCGGAAGGCAAAGAGACCTACATGAAGTTGAGTGTTACACGTGCCATAAAAAGGGACATCTGAGTCGCAACTGCCCCCAGCACACGTGGAACAAATCTAACAACCAACGCAACTGGACCCCGAACCTCAGCAGAGGACACGATGCCATCGTCGACGACCGAAGCATCTGTGATGAGGAAATCACGGTGGCACGAACGAACACCCAAACTCTGCAACAACAAGCCGATACATGGCTTTGAGGAGTAGCTACGGCAGGAGAAGACGTACAAGAACTGGTAATAAGGGACCTTGTCGGAAGAGAGGGTTTTCAGAACACCTGAACCCATCGGCCTGGGTAAGGGCAGTCCATAAGTTCAATTCTGTAATAGTGACTACACGATTTCGATCCATGCATATCCCCGTCTCTATCAGAACCAGTAACGCAATGGCTGACATAAAAGCACTTGTAGACTCTGGAGCAACCGACTGCTTCATGAGTGAAAAATTTGTACAACAAATGAAGTTGGGGAAACAACCTCTACAAAAACCACGAAAAATATGGAATATCGACAATATGGCAAATCAAGCAGGAGAAATTACACACTACATCATCCTCGACATACAAACTGGCGGAATCCGAAAGAAGATACAATTTCTCGTTACCAACATAGGAAGCGAAGACATCGTATTAGGATATCCATGGATGGCTGCATTCGAACCAAAATTCACATGGAAGAATGGTGTAATCAACGAACAAGAATTGCCTATCATTCTCCAGTCTGTAAATCCTTTCATCCCAGGGAAGAGCTCAATAATTGCACGAGCAAAAGGACTGGATGATGATAGCCGAATTTTGGCCACAACTTCCACAGAACTTGCGATTAAAGCTCAGCAATATACACAAAAGGTGGAAGTCCCAGCGGAATACCAGCAGTTCGCCAAAATATTCAGCAAAGAAGAATCGAAGAGATACCCACCGAAGAGAGCCTGGGATCATGCAATCGAATTCAAAAAGGACGCACCAGAGGCCATTGACTGTAAGGTATATCCAATGAACCGAGTCGAAGATGAAGCTGTACGAAAATTCCTTCATGATGAGCTCAAGAAAGGATATATTCGTGAGTCCAAATCGCCATACATGTCTTCATTCTTCTTTGTTCGCAAAAAGGACGGCAAAATGCGACCAGTTCAAGACTATCGAAAGATCAATGCCATCACCATCCGGAATCAATATCCCCTTCCACTAATCGCAGACCTCATACGCAACCTAAGTAACGCACACATTTACACAAAGCTTGACATGCAGTGGGGATACAATAACGTACGCATTCGCGAAGGCGATGAAAAGAAGGCCGCGTTTAAAACCAGATATGGACTTTTCGAACCTACGGTCATGTACTTTGGACTCACCAACTCGCCAGCAACATTCCAGACCATGATGAACTATATCTATCGCGACGTTATCCTCAAACATGAACCTCTTGGCACCACTATTTGGATCTATATGGACGACATCGGAATTGCCACTCGCACCAACCTTGCTGATCACCAACGAGCAGTCCACAATGTCTTACAAGTCGCACAAACCCATGACCTGTACTTTAAACCAGAGAAATGCCTCTTCCACTCTTCTTCCATGGATTACCTGGGGGTAATCCTTGAAAAGGGGGTGACACGAATGGACCCTGCAAAAATCACAGGCGTCGACACTTGGCCAGTACCCAAAAATGCAACGGAGGTACGAAAGGTACTTGGTTTCTTCAACTTCTACCACCCCTTTATCCAAGATTTCGCGTTCATCGCGCGACCACTACACAAACTTACATGAAAAGACCAAGAATGGCAGTGGGGAACAGAAGAACAAGAGGCTTTCAATGCACTGAAGAGACGCGTCACATCGGAACCAGTGCTAGCACACACCAAATTAGACGACCAATTCAAGTTGGAAGTGGACGCTTCAGGATACGTGGTAGGGGCAGTACTTCTACAACGAAAAGAAGACAGTAAAAAGCACCCCATAGGATACTATTCGGCAACCCTCAACGAAGCGCAACGAAACTATGACATCTACGACCTAGAACTGCTGGCTATCGTAATGGCACTTAAAAACTGGAGGCCCCTATTAGCAGGGTCTCCTCACAAGATCGTCATATATTCCGACCATCTCAACCTACAGTACTGGAGACTACCACAACAAATATCGCGCAGAGTAGCACGAGAAGTATTGGAGCTGTCGGAATACGACTTCGAGATACGTCATCTTCCAGGCAGACTCAACGGAAGGGCTGACGCGCTATCAAGACAGCTAGGGTATGACCAAGGGGAAAATGACAACAAAGACATAGTCATATTACCCAACCACGTCTTCATGAGAGGAGGAGCAACACAAGGTGCCCCTCCTATGAGAAGGATTATAGTCCAGGAAGAAATGGAAGCGACGGACCCAATATATGCCCAAGACGAAGAGCTGCTCAAACCATGGATCGACACTCATCGACTAAAGAAGATCGAAGGAACGTGGTATAAGGATGGACGCCGTGTAGTGATGGGAGGAATGGAACACAAACGAACCTTTATACGAATCCACCACGACGCACCAGTATATGGGCATCCGGGAATCAACAAAACGTACCAACTGGTGAACCGCAGGTATTGGTGGCCGAACATGCGACAAGATGTGAACGACTATGTGCGAGGATGTGCGGAGTGTCAGAGGAACAAGATCAACACACGACCCACCAAAGCTCCTTTGTCGCCCATATTTCCCATTCATGAAGCTATGCCATTCGAAACTGTCGTTCTAGACTTTATCACTAAATTGCCAATCTCACAGAGGTACGATTCGATACTCACCGTAACCGACCATGACTACACCAAGGCAGCAATATTTATTCCTTGCAAGGAGAGTATGACCGCCGAAGAGACCGCGGGATTAATCCTTCAGCACATATTCCCGCGATTCAGACTCCCACTGAAGTTCATTAGCAACCGGGATCCAAGATTCACCTCAAAGTTCATAAGAGGTCTGTGCAAAGGAACAGGAACAATGCAAAATATATCAACGGCATATCACCCACGAACGGACGGACAATCGGAGCACACGAATCAATGGCTAGAACAATACTTGCGATTCTGGGTCAATGAAAGGCAAGACAACTGGCACGCGTATCTACCCCTAGCAGAATTCACGCATAACAATTGGCCGAATGAGACCACGGGAGAGTCCCCTTTCTTCACACTATACGGGTTTAATCCACAAGCTGATTGGACAGATAAGCCGTCACCGATACCACAAGTGGCACTGAGACTAGACCAGTTCAAAGAGGCTAGACGACGCGCCCAAGAACTGATGATCAAGGCACAAAAGTCATGGGTCAAACACAAAGACACGCCCAAATACCAAGAAGGGGACCTCGTTTGGCTAGAAGGATGCCACTTACGAACAAACCAACCCACCACCAAGCTTGCGCCCAAGCGACATGGCCCCTTTGAAATCGTCCAGGTGATGTCCTCCGTCAACTATAGATTAAAACTTCCCACACAGTGGAGCATCCATGACGTATTCCACATCGATCTTCTCACCCCCTATCGAGAAACCGACCTCCACAGATCAAACTATTTGAGACCAGCTCCAGACCTCGTCGATAACAAAGAAGAATACGAGGTCGAGAAGATTCTAGACTCTCGGCAGTTTGGCCGAAGACGAAAGAAGCAATATTTGATCAAATGGAAGGGATACTCGGACTTCGACAACGAATGGGTGGATCACAAGGATGTACACACCCCTGAAGCGATAAGGGAGTTTCAAAGTTCGAAGACTGCTCCAAACACTCATATAAGGAACGGAACAATGGGCAAGTACTCTATCATCCCTTCCACAACAACAACGACTACCATTCACTCCTCCCCCCCTATGTCTGATGCCACCAACACATACTACCTTAGCTCCCTGGAGCGAATCTTCGGGGCTGAACTTGACTCCCAACTCATCACCTATGACGAGGCACGAGAACTCTGTGCCAAGAAGTACATCCGACCCTACACTACCGACGAGAACGAACTCGCCACTCCCCTTACAGAGGAAGAGCTGGCTTGAGTACGGGAGGTCTCCCAGACCTCCAGACGGCGCCAGTGCGCCCGCGTACACTATCACCCGTACTGCGAGAGCTGTCAGACCCTGATGGGATGGGAGCCACACCGACTCACCAAGCCGACACCCAAGTGCTTGATCATGAGCTTTGGGAAGCTGAAGGAGTACTGCAAGTCCCTCCCCGCGTGGAAGGAATCGCAACCGCAAGCACCAAAGAAGGTCAGCATACAGTGGAGGGAGGAGCAGTTCATGTGAGCCGTGCATAAGAGAAACGCCGCGAAGGTAGCCCGGGAAGCACTGCGCCGCCAAGCACACCAGCGACACAAGGACCCTGGAGCCGCACCACCAGTCTTAGGGACTGGTATCCAGATGAGCACCCATTCATAAAAACCACTCGCGATTCTGACGACCCCACCGAGACCCCGTACACTCTCACGACCAGTGGATACCCACTGTACAAGAGGACGTACATGCCTGCCGCACTACAGAGGCAGGATCCCATTGGGTTTAAGCCCAACTGGGGGGTCCACTACATCAACTACCCCATTCGCCTCCCTCACGAGTCGACCACACAGCAGGCCCAGTATACGCAGGCCATCATGGCCCCCAACCCACTGGTAATAGCGCTTCGCAAGGACTCGGACAAGGTGTTTAGCAAACCCTTGTATGCTTCACCGATGTATGCCTTTGATGGCAAACCCACCTACGCAACCGGGGAGCTCGATTACCTCAAGGCGGACACACAAGGGCAGGAGTTCACGGACCGACTGATCGACCGCGAGGGCGACTTGTCACTCAAGGCAGAGGTCCACCGATTCCGCATGATATTGGCTGAGTTGGAACGGATGGAGATCGTCCTGGTGGAGAATGAGGAAGCATGGGGGCAGTTGGCCGCAGCTAAGTTGGGAGTTATCAGACGATTGGAGATGGCTGATGCAAACGGAAGGATCAATGCGAACAACCAAGGGTTCGTGGATGATGCGCTTCACGTCAATGGGGAGATATTGCGTGGGCGCAAAGGCTGAAAAGGGGGTGATGTTACATATCGATGCAAAGACACTTACCTTATGGTTATGACTACAAGGGTAAGCAGTAATTAGTCATGGACTTACGGATCAGTCAGCGCATCAGTCAGCCCAAGTATCACATGTACGATAATATGACTCGACCCTAGGATAGCGGTACTTGGTTTCAGGTTCAAGAGGCGCTTTAAAGCCCTCTCGTTGTAGTACTTAGGATAGGGAGCAGAAGACCTAGCTTGCCAGCTTGGTCTTCTTGAATTGTCACTTGCCTTCTTCTCTTCTACACTCTCATCGTCTTGCGTCCAAGTGTCTGTGAACCTTGTGACTTAAGGTTGCCACGTGACCTAGAGCGTCCGCGTGCACATTCCACTGCTAAGTCATATTGCGTCCCACCGTCGAGCCCACATCAAGGCTAACGTTTAGTGACAACGTAACAGCACGTGTAAGGTAGTAAGTGAGATGAGTAAGAAAGAAATGAACGTGTCTGAGATCGTAACACCTACGCAATAACCCAGGACACGAGGAGGTTGATTGCCCGACGCGCAAGCAATGTCATGCGTGTGGAAGACAGGGACCACTGGGGTTCATGTGCACCCATCGCTGCCCACCAGTCAATGACGAAGATCCTGCAGCAGAGGAGGTAGACATTGAGCTCTACAGCAATGGGGAGAGTTGAAGTCGGGCCAACTTCAGATCTGAATGGGGGGTAATGTTACGAATCCGGACATGTTTCTTTCCTTCTTCTTCTTTCCATCACATTCTATGACGTGCCGAACCCCTGACTCATACTACTTACGAACTGCTTACTGAGCAATGACGTATGCGCTGACTGATCACTCCATATGACGCCATTACAACATCACTATGATGCACACTTACTCATGTACAATAGTATGACTCATTCCTAGGATCCCGATAGTAGGATTGCATCATGTGTTTGTCTCAGACAAACACCAGCTTGTATATATAAACCATAGTCTACTTAGCTTGTACAGTAGACTCAATATCTCTTTTAATCACAGCATCCGATTCATAGTCTCTAGGACAGTCACCTTTTGCCCTCCCTAAAGGTGCAATAGAGGGCCTTCGTTTTGCCTCTCGCTTGCAGACAACATACGTTCTGCGTCCCTGGTAGAGACTCCCCACTATATCTGGTTAAGCCCTGCTCCCACGATCTTATTCATCATCACACTGAAGTCCTGACAAGACTTCACTCTCGAACAAAGTACCATGCACGTCGCACGTAGTGTTTAAAAGTCCGACTCAGTCCGGTTTTTTGCCTTAATCTGGAAGAACCGGAACCGGAACCGGTTCCCTGTGTCACATCCTTTGCCCAAACCGGACC
>WNGR01005372.1_pt1 | contig 13746 bp, 14 predicted proteins | sample 5407581 | NCBI WGS metagenome assembly WNGR01 (sample SAMN13153383, study PRJNA577476) | soil metagenome | isolation source: 80 cm soil or saprolite under Garry oak tree replicate 2 | place: USA:California | collected 2016-06-15 | reverse complement strand
GCAAGGATGCTTGGAAACGTTTTTATCGGGGCCTGGCCTGTCCCGGGATTTTCGTGATGCGACGGGAGAGCACCTCGACCCTCCCGAGATCGTTCGGCTAGCGAAAGCAAGTAATCAGGAGGCCGAAGCATGTCTCAGCCGATACGAGGACCGACTGGCGCGAGGTCTGGCTCATGTGATCAACATCCTGGATCCCGACGTAATCGTTCTCGGCGGCGGTATGTCGAACATTCAACGGCTTTACCAGCGCATCCCACGGCTCTGGAACCAATACGTCTTTTCTGATCGCGTCGATACCAAACTCGTTCGCCCCATTCACGGAGACTCGAGTGGGGCGAGAGGCGCAGCGTGGCTCTGGCCAGTGGAGCGTAGTTAGCTAATCAACAACGTCCCCCTTTGGTCTGTTTTTACGCTGCTTCCAGCAGCTTGCTAAGCGCGGGAGCCGCCGTTCCAGCGGAGCAGGTTCAGGAATTCACGCCGGGTCTTCGGCCCATAAGTGAGATAGTGCGGCTCGGGATGTTCGCGGTAGGCGAGACGCTCGGTGGCAACGCGGTCGGCTCGAGTGTGCTTCTTCACTTCATCGGCGCTGATTGCGTAGGGCCGGGTCGCGTTTATCCCAAAGATCTTGGCGCGGACCGGCGGAGTGATCTCCGGGTAGCCGTGCTGCGCGCGAGTTTCGGGCGAAATTTGGAAAGTGCGAAACGCCTGGATCTGGTCCTGTGGCGAGCCGTACCAGATGGAGTCGGTGCCCCAGAGCACGTTGTTCTCGCCGCAATACTTGAGGAGCTTGCCTAGCGCATGCGCCGCGCCATCGGGGTCGCGCATAAGGAAGCGCCAAGTGCTGCCGAGTTCAGCGTAAACGTTGCTGTTCGGTTTAACGCCGTTCTCGACCAGCGAGCGGATAAGAGTATCGATACCGTCGCTCGCGCCGCGCCCGGTGTACGCGCGCTCGGAGACGCCGGTAACGAAACCCGAGTGATAGACGAGAAAGCTCACGTCCGGAAAGCGTTTGGCTACGATACCGATGTCGCTGCACTGGCTGTGCTCGTAGGATTGCTTGCCGAACGGCAATCCCTTATGCACGCAGATCACCTTCACCCCCAGCGAGCGCGCCTTGTCGATGAAGCGCATACCGACGTCGTCTGATAGGAAAAAGCCCTTGCCATCCACACCCCACTGGGTGTACGTCTTCCACGCGCTCACCTTCCAGCGCTCTTTCAGCTCGTCCATGGCTTCAAGATCGCCCGGCTGATTGGGATTCACCCGGCCATGAATTAGCAGGCGATGCGAGCCTTCCATTCGATCGACGATGCGCCGCACCGCATCCGCCGCTTGAATCGTGAGCGGCTCGGCATCGCGCCGCGACGGCACGAACGACAGCACCATCATGTCGGTGTCGCTGTCGAGAAATACGTCTTTGACGAATTCTTCGGGTCCGAGGCAGTTGAGATAACTGCGCGCGCCTGGTTTGGCAGCGAGCCCGCAAGCCGTTTTGGACGACCACTTGAACGCATCGGCGGGTGCGCTCTTTACCCATGCACCAGTCGGATCCACGAAGTGCCCCTGCACATCGAAGATGAATTCACCTTTGCCACCGACTCGCGCCTGCGCGAGCTGCGGCTCGAGCGCGGCTTCAGGTTCGAGTTCGAAAAAACCATCGCGCTTCCCCGCCGCCGCATTGGCTGCATTGAACGCGAGCAGTGCGCTCGCAGCGCCGCACGCGGAAATGAGAAAATCACGGCGGCTAAGATTTAGGCGCTTAGCGTTCTCACTTGCCGCTTCGTGCGCCAACCGATTCGAGGCGCGATTGGCTTGCGAGAGTGGAACCGGCTCGAACTCTCCGTTCGAAGTCGTGTCGAGCTTGATCGGCAGCCGCCGGCCTTCGGGATCAACCCTGTGTTTCACGGGAATCACTATAGACCAAGAGGTGACGACTCGCTAGCCGCTTAGGCTGCTTGTGATGTTCCATATCGAACGTTTTTGAACAAATCGGAATTCGAATCTTAAACTCGAAACGTTGCACCATAACCTTTTTCCACTACCCTATTTGGTCAGGAAACGCACGGGCAGTCCCTTTGCTGCCAGAGCTTTTTTGTAGAGTTCGCGAGTGATTTTCTGAGAACGGTCGGGAACTTTTTTGATGCGACTGTAGAGGCGGTGCATTTTCCTGCTGATCGGTTCCACTCTGCGGATGAGGCTGTTCTCGTCAACTTGGGTGAAGTCGCCGCCCTCGACAACGACCTTGCCGGCGACGATAACCGTGTGAACAGACTGACCGCCTTCACAAAAGACGAGTTGGTGCACGATATCGCGCAGCGGACGAAGTCGAAGGCTCGGTTTTAGTAGGATCAGGTCAGCGCAGTAGCCCGACCTGATCACGCCGATTTTGCCTCGCCACGCGGGAACAGCCTGCGCGCCGTTAACCGTTCCCATTCTTAGTGCCTCAGCCGCAGTAATCCAGTTAGTTGGATCTTCGGCAACGACTCGTGATAGATAGGCGGCCAATCGCATCTGCTCAAAGATAGAATAACTATCGCTTGTGTCGCCGCCGTCGGTGCCGAGAGCCACGTTGACGCCGCGGGATTTTAATTTGGCAACGGGAGCGATGCCGCTCCCGAGCTTCAAATTGCTCGCCGGATTGTGAACGGCGCTGGCGCCGGATGAGGCCAAGAGATCGATTTCTCGATCATCCAGCCAGACGCTATGCGCGGTTGAAAGGCGAGAAGAAAGAAATCCAATTCGCGCAAGATGAACGCACAGAGGTTTTTTATAAATCTGGTGAGCTGCCCAGGATTGCAATCTCGTTTCCAGAAGGTGCGTGTGGATCCCCAAATCAAATTGTTCGGCGACGTTGACGACCTCGCGGAGCAGCGCATCGCTGCAGTTCATGGGAGAAGAAGGTCCGAGCATCATGCCGCAGTGACTACGGGTGCGACGGAGACGCGCGAGAACCGTGAGCACTTCCTCTCTCCACGGCTCGGGCGCTGTTTGCTTCGCCGACTTTCTACCGTTCGACTGCGTCGCTAAGCGAATGAAATCTTGATCGCGCAGCGACGGAACAAGCATGCCCCGAATTCCGGTCTTTTCGAACGCGCCTAGAATGGCTTCCATTTGGTCTACGCTCAGCCCCGGGCGTGTGGAAAAATGGTCGACGACCGCCGTGACTCCGTTCTTGAGCATTTCCGAACAGGCCAGCTCGGCCGCCGTTCCGATCTCTGCAGCCGTGAGCTTGGCGAGGTCCTCCGTAGTCGCTCTGTAGCCGCGCCAGATTTCCATCCGCATGTTGTCGCGAAAGCTCTTTTGCAAAATCTCAGTCAGATGACAGTGGGCGTTTACCAAGCCCGGCATGACGATCATTCCCGAGCAGTCGATTCGCTTTGTGATCGGAGTTCCTTCTGTGTGGATCTTCCTTCCGACCTGGGCAATGGTTCCGTCGTCAATGAGAATTTGCCGCGCTTCGAGAATTGGTTTCGTGGCGTTCAGCGTGACGACGGATGCGTTTTCGAGAAGGATGGCCATGAGAGATTCACCTCAGAGGCGCAGAGTTCGCCGAGGGTTTGTTCAAAACTATATCCTCATTTTGTTTGTCTCCGTGACCTCAGCGGCTCAGCGGTGCAATCTCCGAGTCTCTCTTTCACCAGAGAGGCAGAGTTCGCAGAGGTGACGGCACATTAGCGTGCGTAGAGCGCATCGATGATTCCGTTCTGATCCAGCTCTTTGATAAATCTCAGATCGACGAGATCTTCCGGTTTGAGGGCCCGTGCTCTAGGATCTTTCTCTCCTAAAGTCGTCAGAACGGTCTTCAGTCCCTCAAGCGTGGGATACTGTTTCCGGGGAAGCTGGCTATCGCGAATGTAGCGATCGTAGGCTTTTTCCATGCTCTCCTGGTCGCGGATTTTGCCAAAATACTTTAACGCTACTTTAAGCCCGGTCTCACGATCAGTCTTGAGCCGTGGATCGCTTCCACGTGAGCTTTCACATATTTGCTTACAGCGTCGGCGTTCTCCCGAATAAATTTTCGGGTCGTAACCGCGCCCGTGTGTTGAAACGCCAGCCCTAAGGAGGCCACATCGGCAAGCACTGTGAAACCGTTTTTTTGTCCGATAAAGCTCGTTGGTGGATTGAAGACGGCGCCTTCGACGCGCTTTGATGCCATTGCCACAAACCGGTCCGTGTTCGTTCCGACCTGAACGACGGCAACGTCTTTATCAGCCGTCAATCCGATCCTCTGAAGCGCAAAGCGAGCGACAAAGTCGGAAACGGAGCCAAACCTGCTGATCGCGACGGAGCCGCCTTTTAGTTGGGCGGGAGATTTGATTTCCGGACGGCCCATCAGCCACCAATCGAGCGTGACCGTTCCTCCCGCGACGAACACCGGATCGCTCCCGGCGAGATGAGCGTTGACAATCTCCGGGCCGGCATTTTGGGAAATCGCGATGTCGCCAGAAACAAGCGCCATGGCCGCTGTCGTCCCGCCCGTGAAATAAACGAGTTGAACATCGAGTCCATTTTTCGTAAAGAGCCCGGTTTCCTTTGCGATCCAAGCAGGCAGTTGATCGTAACTGATGGCGCTGTAGGCGACGGTCAGCGTCGTTAACTTCTGAGCCGAGTCCGCGTTGACCGCTCGGCCCGCGATGACCAAAAAGAATATCAGCAAGATTGAACCGCTTCGAGTACGACCGTTCGTCACCGAGGTTTTCCCTTGAAAAATTGCTAACCACGAAACGCGCGAAGGGCGCGAAGTTTGGATTCAGACATAAATCACCTTCGTGATCTTCGAGTGCTTTGTGGTGACAAATTCCTCCGCTGCGCTATGACAGCACGTGCTTCCACTTCGCGGCGGTTTGCGCGCGCTCTTCCGGAGTCAGCGCGTGATCTTTCGAGAAGTCTTTGATCCAGCGAAATGGCCGGCAGGCGTCAATGATGGCGCGCGAGTTGGTGAAATCGCCCTGGGCTCTTTTTTCCGGAGGAATTCTTGGATCGATGGGGCTGCTCCAGCATCCACGCATAATTTCGATCGATGTTTCCGGATAGCACCTTGTGGCGATCGCCAACAAAACATCAGCCGTGTTGGACGGATCGATATCGTCGTCAACGACGATCACGAAACGTCCCAGGTAGCCGCCCTCGCGGGCGCCCAACGCGACGTGAGCCGCCTGACGCGCATGCCCGCCGTAACGTTGCCTGAGTGAAATGACTTGCAAGAATCTCATTCCGGATTCGATCTGCCACACGCCCTTGACATCGGTCACACCGCACTTTTCCAGCTCGTTCCAGATTTCCGCCGAGCGAAACAGTAGCGAGAGATAGCTGTCGAGCGGATAAATCTTCAGATCTCCGACGACTGTGATGATGGGATCGGTTCGGTAGTAGACACGTTTGACATGAATCACCGGCGCGGGACGGGTTGCCGACGCATAGTAGCCCGTCCATTCGCCAAAAGGTCCTTCGGGTCGGGACTCTACGTCAGGCGGCGGCATCTCGCCTTCCAAAACAATTTCCGCGTGCGCCGGAATCGGCAGCCCGGTATGCTCACCGGCAACGACCTCAAAAGGCTTGCCGGCAACATGGCCGGCAAAATCATACTCCGAAACGCCCCATGGGAGTCCCAGAGATGCCGCCGCAAAAAGAACCGGCTCGATTCCGCAGACGACCGCGACGGGACAGGCCTGCTGCTTCGTCCAATACTGCTCGGCAATCAGCCGTGTTTGCTTGCCGGGAGAAATATAAATGCTCACCAACGAAGGCTCCTGGACCTGCACCCTTGCAGTGCCAAGGTTGACCCAGCCTCCTTCCGGATCTTTTGTGATGACGGCGTCCTGGGTGCCGATGTACTTTCCGCCGTCATCTTTGTGGAGCTTGGGCGCCGGGAACTTGAAGACGTCGATGTCTTTACCCCGCTGGACGTGTTCCGTGATCGGTCCCGAAGCGACCCGCTTCGGCGGAATGGGCTTGTGGTCATCCATCCGCTTGCGGATTGCGTCAACCAAAGCGGGCCCTCTTAACGTGTCGTCAACGCCCAAGGCGTCAGCGGTACGCCATTGCGTTTGAAACATATTGATCAGAACACGGTAGCCCTGCGGATATCCTTTGACCTTGTCGAAAAGTAAAGCCGGAGGCTCTGCTCCTGAGCCCGACACTTCAGCAACGGCCCCGATGTCAACATCCGCGTCCGCACCTTCGATGATTTTCAATTGGCCATTCGCGTGCCAGTGATCGATCAAGTTTCGCAAGTCACGCATGGTTTGCTCCTTTATCTTATGGTGACAAATCTCACGTCAGGTATTCCGCTGCTTGTCCGAATCGATGGAGATAAAAAGTTTCCCCTCTTCCTCTGTCACCCCGTACCGCTCGATCGTGTATCCCGGACAGTTCAATCCTTCTCCGGTTTCGAGATCAAACGTGAAGGCATGTTGCCCACACCGAATCATCTTGTTCCAGACATTGCCTTTTTCCAACGGTGCCCCCTCGTGCGGACACCTTCGTTGAATCGCATAGACGGTGCCGGAGCAGCGCAGAATGAGCACGTCTTTTCCACCGGGAAGCTTGGCAGTGAAGAAGCCTTCATCTTCCAGAGCAGCCAGCTGTCCGACAAAAATGCTTTCCATTGAATTCGCTCCTCGAAAAATTCAATTCAGATTTTGGCGCGTTCCCAATCTCCTAGTGGAACCCAAGCTCGCTGTCAAGTTGCACTTACCGGTATAACTTCTGAACCAGCCCGCTTGCTTCCAACCCTTTTAGAAACCGCGTCTCTGTGAATGCCTCCGGCTTGAGGCCCTTCGCTCTAGGATCTCTTTTGGCGATTTCGTTGAGCACATTCTGAATGCCTGCCAGATCGGGATAGGGAACTCTGGGAAGAATGTCTTTGTAGTGGCGATAGGTCTCATCAACGAGTTCAGTCTCTCCGAGGCGCGCGAAAGCATCGATCGACTTGAGGCTGGCCTCCTTCTGCGTCTTAAAAAATTGAATTCCCTCCACGATCGCCTTCATGAAACGTCGAGTTAGCTCCTCGTTCCTCGCTACATTTGATGCTGTGCTAACGATGCAGGTATTGGGGTAAGCAAGATTGAGCTGCTCCGGCGTAGCGATTTCGTTGAAGCCGGACTTGCGGGCAACAATATCAGCCGGCGGTCCGACAATGGTCCCGTGCACGGCGCCGCTTTTGAGAGCCGCGATGCGTGCGGGTTGACTACCGGCCTGGAGAATCGCAACATCTCGGTCGGGAATAAGGCCCCACTTCTCGAGCGCGTATCGAACGACAAAATCGGTGGACGAACCGAAGCGACTCACCGCGAGTTTTTTCCCTTTCAGGTCTTGAGGTTTCTTGATCTCGGGCGCAGCAATAATACTGAAATCGATGATATTAATCAGACCTCCGAGAATCACCGTATCGGCGCCCTGCAGCCGCGCAACTATCGAAGGCTCGCCGCTAACAACCGCAACGGGCAAATCGCCTGCAATAAGAGCTTGAACGATCCCGCTTCCTCCCGTGATAAGGACGAGACTTACATCGAGCCCATTTTTCTGGAAAATGCCCGCATCCTTAATAACGCGGAGAATTGCTTGCGAACCAGAGATAGATGAGTAGCCGAGATTAATGCGGTTTGGTTTTTCCTGGGTTGTGCCGGGAAGGGGAGAGACAGTGGTGAGAAATAGGGCTGCGATTAAAGAACTGAGAAATCTCATACGGCCTCCGTTCCGTCCCTCAATGAGGTGCGGTCGCTTCGTGCCTTCTTTCTCATCTATACCACTGCTTTCTCGCGTGATGTCAAATTTTTTTCAAATTCACGGTCAAGTAGCGCCTTGACATCGATGTCTCCTTTCCTTATACGCAGTTCATTGGTGCAACGATGGAATTGGAGCTTGCAGAAAAAATTGTCGGTGCGCTAAAGGAAGCGGGAATCAGCTTCGTTGCCTATTTGCCGGAAACGAGGCTGAGTCAGATCACGCCCATACTGCGCGAGAACGGTTCTTTCATGGTCGTTCCGGTTGCCAACGAGTCAGAAGGAGTTTCGATCGCCACCGGCGCATCATTGGGCGGGCGCTCCGCGGCGGTTTATATGGAAGGCAGCGGCGTTTACGTGTCGTCTTACAATCTGCTCGTGCTGGGTAAGCGACTCGGGACTCCGATGCTGCTCATTGTAGCCTATTACGGAAGCGTGCTGGACAAGCGAAACAGCTTTCTTTACGCCCTTCCCGGCATTCACTTGATTCCGATTTTGCAATCCCTTGACATCCAGTATGAAGTTTTGGACAAGGCGGACGGACTAGAAGACAGGGTCAAGGGAGCGGTAAAGATGATGCATGCTATCAAACAGCCAGTGGCGCTGCTCTTTACCGGCGAGTTTACGGCATGAAGCGGTCCGAATGTTTCGAATTCTTGGCGCCGTTAATCACGGACCAGCTCGTGATCGGTTCTCTTAGCGGACAGCGGGTCGAGTGGGGGCACCTATGCCCCCACGAAGGCAACTTGTTAGTCGCCTCCATGGGCGCCGCCTTGGGAATCGGCGTAGGCCTCGCGTTGGTCTTGCCCCATCGGAAGGTTATTGTGTTGGAATCTGACGGGAGCCTGCTCCTTTCTCTGTACAATCTTCCCACCTTGGGTAATTTGAGTCTTTCCAACCTCGCCGTTTTCGTATTCGATAACGAGGTGTACAGCGGCACGCGCATCAGCGAGCCCAGCGCAACTGCCGGAAAAACTGATTTAGCCGGTGTGGCTCGGAGTTGTGGGATCGAACAAGCGACGACGGTGCGCGAGATCGACTCCTTTAAGCGTGAAGCGGAAAAAGCGCTGGAAGAAAATGTGTTACGTTTTCTCGTCTGTAAGGTGGCTGCGACAACCGGACATCGCCAGATCGAGCGACCCAACGAAGATTTATGGGAGCATAAATATCGGTTTGTGAGATATCTCGAGAGAACCGAAGGCAAAAGGATCTTTTTAGGTCGCGGATAAAGGACCCGTGCGCCGCTCGAAAAAATGGTTCTCGCGCTGCGGGAGCCCTGTGCACCGTTATGTAGTCCGCTTTGATAAGTCTCTGGGTGAACGGTGCCTTAAATCCATCGTTCCCGCGCTATCGTTTGCATCCGCCCTTCTCAGATATTCTTACAGTGTTCATCTGATCGAACCCTGAAGCGCTAAAAACAGTCCGGTCGGATCCATTTCTGGTTGCTGTCCGTTAGTTCATAGGCTCGTGTTTCTTGGGGGCTTTTTTGGGCGTGGCGAAAAAGCTGTGCAAGGTAAATTTATAGCCGGATTCGCCGTCAAGGCCGCAGGTCTCGCACGGGACTCTCTGCACATACGTTCCGGCAATTTCGCTCTTGTCGTTTATCCCCCAGGAGCCGCCACCGTCGACCACGTCGTCCGGTAAGCCGGTAATCGTGAGGTAATTGCCTTCGTCGAGAAGAAAGAATTGCAGCTTGCCGTCGCTGTCGTAACTCGATCCGACTACCTGCCCGAGGTTGTTGATGTCCATCGGGAAGGTCTGAGCTCCGCAGCAAAAGGGTATTTGAGCTCCCGGAAAATCCAACGGAGTGAAGTTGCCGTTGTCGTATAGGAAGGCCAGCTCACTGTCGTAATCGTTGATGTCGCTGCTTCCGGGGCGGTGATGCAAGTACGTCCCGATGATCTGCCCCGCGGCGTTGATCCCCCAAAGAGAGCTGAACATCGCTTCGGGGAACGGCGCGTCGATGGTTGTGTACACGCCGTCTTTCCAAACAAACCCATGAAACCTCTGCAATGCTTCCCCAAAAAGGAAGCCCCAGTACTGACCCACGACATGGCCGAGATCGTTGATCCCGAAAGCGACCGTACCATCGGAGCCCGGATAGTTGAGAAGAATGATGTTGCCGTTCTTGTCGCGCACGAAGGCGTTATTCCTCTGGTTGTCGCTGCAAGAACCGACGACCTGCCCGGAGTTGTTAACGGCGGATACGCTCGTGCTGTCGTTGTCGAATATATCGGCTACGTCCCCGGGGCAGTGAATCTCGGTAGCCTTCTCTTTTTTAGTGACGAAGTATCCATCGCTGGCGAAATTGTTTCCGACCAATTGTCCCTTGTTGTTGACATCCGTTAGCCGCACGATGTCGTCACGTTCCTGGCCAAGAAACGTAAAGTGGAGCGGTATGTCCATAGTCGTGAAGTTGTACGCGGCGTCTGCCCCGTAGCTGGCGCCTACCAGGGCCGCCAACGATAAAAAAGTGCCTACCCACAAACCTACGACGACTTGACCGAACATGCCTAATTGTTTCATTTCTGTCTCCTCATCCTCGATCTATGCCGAACCGGGTGAAGGTTCCTGTCCGGGTTGCTTGATAATGGCCGCCAACGTAGGCTGCGTCCTTCGCACGTATGGATCTATCCATACTGCGCCAAAGCCTCTTTGGGTTTCGAATTGCGCTTAATCGTACACAGCAACGCACAGCAACGGATGTGCCATTGAGCTCACCCCTGAAAGATCGGACACTTACACCAAGTATAGTAGGCCACACCGCGTGACAATCGGTGACGCAGTTGTCAAGTTTTGTCACGGTTTGTCATTGACGGACCGGCACGAGGGGGGTTTAGGTGCGCCATTTGACTAGCCGACTGGAAACGCATCCCCACACGAAAGGTGCCTCAGCAGCAGCCCAACCCGATGCCGGCATAGCCCGTATTGGTCCGCCACTGTGGGATAGGTTCGGGACGGGAAACAGTTTTTGGGGTGTTCCAAAAACGTTCCGGTTTTGTGCGAACTCCACGTAGCAAATCTTAACGTTCAGTAACCAACCGCTGAAGTAGGAAGGCTTCTCTTCGTTGGGCGCTTTCGGACGGGGGTTCGATTTCCTGCCCAGTTTTAACATTTAAAAAAAATTCCTCGGTTGCTTCCCGCCGGTTCTTCCACTCCCTGGACTAAATGAAAATGCAATTTGATTCCGGCCCGGATTGGGTGTGAATGATGCAGCAAAAATGACAGAATGATGCGAGGAAAGCAGCTTGGATGATACGACCTGGGCTCTACACCCAGAGTTGCTGGCTTCAGCGTGTCTTTGTGGCAAAAAAAAAGAGCGAGGTTGTTGACGAAAGACCGGTAGCGCGGCCCGCTTCCCGCAGGCTGCGGCTCGGCCTGCTCGCGCAGCGCGTTTTGCTAGTGGCAGTGATGGTCGGCATCTGGTGGCTGTCATCGCTGTCAGTCCCGCACTATATACTGCCCGGGCCGACGCGCGTGTGGGAAGCACTGCAACTCATCACCGGCAATGGTGATCTGTGGGGCAATCTCGGCATCACGTTCTGGCGGGTTGCGGTCGGTTTCGTATTTGCGACGCTGGTGGGTCTGCCGTTCGGCATCGTGCTGGGGGCGAACAGGCGCGCCGGCGATTTCTTCGAGCCGGTGATTCCGGTCTTGAACACGGTTTCCTCGGCGATCTGGGCGATCTTCGCCATCATCTGGTTCGGCATTTCCAACGCCACCACGATTTTCGTTGTGTTCATGACTGCGATGCCTTTGATCATCACGAATGTCTGGCAAGGCACACGGACGGTGAATGCCGATTTCATCGAGCTTGCGCAAGTGCTACGCATGCCCGATTGGAAGGTCATGACCAAAATCTATCTACCCACCATACTTCCGTATTTTTTCTCCGGCGCCCGTCTCGCGTTCGGCTTCGGCTGGCGCGTCTCGCTCGTCGCCGAGACCATCGGCTCTTCCAGCGGCGTGGGATACCGGCTGCGTCAGGCCGCCGACTTGATCAGAACTGACCAGGTTTTCGCCTGGACCTTGACCTTGGTGATCATGATGGCCACGATTGAAATGGGAATGCTGAAGCCGCTGGAGAGCTACCTGTTTCGCTGGAAAAAAGATGTGGACGCGCAATGAACAATTCAGAAAACACGATTGGAGTGCTGGAGTGATGTTGATGCTCAGTGACCTGCCAGTCCGTCGCTCGGGTTACGACCCATGGACGCGCTAACTCAGCAAACGTGCACCGATTCGGAGCATACGACGTTTGCGATTCGCCTTAGCGGCGTCAGCAAAAGCTTTGCGAACGCGGGCGAGCCTCTGGAGGTACTGAGAGAAGTCGATCTCACGGTCCGCGAGCAGGCGATCGTTGGATTGCTCGGCGCATCCGGCTCCGGCAAGAGCACGCTCCTCAATATTATTTCCGGTATCCTCAAACCCGACCGCGGGCAGGTTTGCATCTGCGGCGCGGCGAGCGAAGAATTCAACGACTGGTGTGCGATCAGCTATATGTTTCAGGATGACCGGTTGCTGCCGTGGCGCACCGCGATCCGCAACGTCGAGTTCGCCCTCGAAGCGGGCTCCATGCCGAAGGCGGAGCGCGCTCGGCGCGCGCGGGAAGCGCTGCAACTGGTGGATTTGGGCAGCTTTGAAGGAGCGTTTCCTTACCAGCTTTCCGGCGGCATGCGCAGCCGTGTGGCGCTCGCGCGAAGCCTCGTGACCGAGCCGCGGATCCTGCTGATGGACGAACCTTTCTCGCGGCTCGACGCGCAAACACGCACACTCATGCATGGCGAGCTGCTGCGCATCCACCAGCTCAAACGCATGACTGTCGTCTTCGTAACGCATGATGTGGCAGAAGCCGCGCTCCTGGCCGACCAAGTGGCGGTCATGTCGCCGCGGCCGGGCACGATCCGGGAGGTGGTGGACATCGCGTTGGCGCGTCCGCGCGATGTCACACAGCCGGAGGTGACGCGATACATGCAGCGACTGCGGGCGCTGATCTGAATAATGGATGAAGGATGAAGGCGGAGAGGATGAACGCCTCGCGCCGAGCGCTTAGCGCATAACGAAACTGTGTTGCGCCGACGCCGCGCTCCGATAGAAACTGATCGTCACGCGAGTTGGAGGGCCAAGTGAAAACTAAACAATGGACGCGGTTGGTTGCGGTTGCGGCGCTGAGTATCACAGTTTTGACGCCGCGTTAGCTACTCGCTCAGAAGATGAAAGTCGGTTACTGGACCAGCGGCTTCAGCCTGGGATTCGGCGCGGTGATGGAGCAGGTGAAGTTCGCTGAAAAGGAAGGCCTCAATATCGAATGGGTGAAGTTCGCCGAGGTCAACGGACCGACGCGGGCGATCGTGTCGAATGCCATCGATGTCGCCTTTGCCGCGCCCTCGACCAATTCGATGGGCATCGCCGCGGACGGTGTGCCGGTGAAGATTGTGCTTGCGACCCAGGTCGCCGAGGCGCAAATCGTGGTCTCCGATGGCTCGCCCATCAAAACCATGACGGATCTCAAGGGCAAGAAAGTCGGTATGTCGCCTCCCGGAAGCGCGAACCACGCCATCACCACCGCGATTCTAGATCTCAACTTCGGCATCAAACCCAACGACTACAGCATCGCTCCGGGCAACGAAGCGCAACTAGCACAATTCCTGATTCAAAAGAAAATCGATGCCGGCGTGCTCCGCTCAGTAACCATCGCCCAAATGGGGGACGTAAAATTGCGACGGCTGGGAGGTCTAGTGGACGAGTGGAAAAAGCTGACCAAGAGCGATGCACCGCCTATCCTCGCGGTCACTATCGCGTATAGCGACTATCTCGCCAAAAATCCGGATGCCGCAGCCAAATTCATTGTCGCCGCGCGCAATGCTCTGCAATATGGTTCGAAGAACAAGCCGCGGGTTGCCGAGATCCTGCAGAAAGCCGCGAATATGAACGCCACCGACTCTCGGGCTTATGCCAGTCAATGGGACGGCGCTTACATTGCGACGTTCGAGTCGCAGGACATCGCGTCGCTAAAACGGAT
>WNGR01013033.1_pt1 | contig 13754 bp, 13 predicted proteins | sample 5407581 | NCBI WGS metagenome assembly WNGR01 (sample SAMN13153383, study PRJNA577476) | soil metagenome | isolation source: 80 cm soil or saprolite under Garry oak tree replicate 2 | place: USA:California | collected 2016-06-15 | reverse complement strand
CTCTCGTGTAGATGCACCGGTACCGTGACCAGAAATCATCAGCAGCTGTGACCACAGTGCCCACTTTTCCTGTCCAACCCTCTCCTGTTGTTAGGGGTAGACCACCTCCAACTCGGTTTAAAGTCAAACGTTCTGTATACAAAAAGAAATCCTCATTTCAAGCATTCACTGTGGAAGCTGAATTTGGGAAGTATGCTTCAGGTGAGACATCTTCGGAGGAGACTGACATTCTGCAGTTCTGGGAGGCAAGTTTCCTTTCATTCAATGGTGCTATAGCTTACTCCTGAATAGGCCAATAGAACTGAGTTCCCCACGCTGTATGCGATGGCCATGGACTATCTTCCTATCCAGGCGATGTCTGTACCTTGTGAGCGTGTGTTCTCATTAGCAAAAGAGACGGACACCACAAAACAAAACCAGATCAGCCTGGTACTCATGGAGGCCCTCCAGTTACTCAAGTTTTCAATTAAGAAGGAGTGCCTCAACTTCATGGACAGATGGTCAACATCAGAAGTGGCCATGAGTGGGGTATTGAAGCCAACTGATGCACCCCTTGGCTCTCTACTCCTAGGCGATCCCAATACTGTGTTGGATACCATGTTAAATGACTTTAGTACCTACAATCGTGAGAGTTAACCATGTATTCTTGAGCCAAGCTGCTACTGTATATCAATCATAAATGTTGTTTGCTGTTGGAGCTTAGACATTGGAGTTCTGAACCATCAACACATCAATATGCGTCAACTGCCGGCACATGTCTGCACCCAATTGTACCTTTCCCCCTTCTCCTGGCTTGTGCTCAATGTCGATGAGTCACACACCTTCAAAGGCCACAAAAAAACTCTGAGGAACAGTCTGTTCCCCAAAAACTAGATTTCGTGTGTGTCGGTGGACGGTACAGAGTAGGTAAACTGCTTGGCTCCGGCAGATCTGGTGAGTCCAACCACTAACTCCAGTTCAACACATTTTTCTGAGCTCTCTAGGGAGCGTCTACCTAGGGAAAGATATCAGGACGTCAGCTGAAGTTGCTCTGAAGATTGGGCATGCAGACCACTTCCCGTCAAGGCTTGCTCATAAATACAATGTGTACAAGGCAACTGCTGGCTGCACGGGTATCTCTTCAGTATGCTGGTATGGCAAAGAAGGCCTGTATGAAGTTATCATTCTGGAGCACATCAGGACCTTGCTTGGTGATTTGTTCAGTGCGTGACAGTTCAACCTCAGGAAGACATTCTTATACGCCCCCCAAATGGTGCATTCATCTTGTACATAAAATGACCCTCCTGACTCTTTCTTGTGTGCACAGCTCTCAGTGGTCAAGTCGCTACATATTTGACACTACATACATTGCGACATCAAGCCAGAGAACTTCATGGTTCGGCTCGATAACCCTACCATCTTCCTCATCAACTTTGGCTTGGCGTGGCTATTTCGCAATCCCACAATGTATTTACACATCCCATATTCCACAGATCAGCCAGTCGTTGGCACTCTTCCATTCACGTCCATCAATGGCCAGCATGGATATGCCCAATCACATCGCGACGACCTGGAGTCTCTTACCTATACCATCATTTGTTTAGCATGTGGCGACTTACCTTGGACCAGCATTTCTGCCAGCAGTGACCAGAAAGCCGTCCTTCAGAAGAAATTGTCGACCATGGCAGAAGAGCTGTGTGAAGGCTTACCTGTTCCTTTCAGCAAATTTGTCCATTATGTCCACTCCCTTGGCTTCGACGAGAAACCGGACTATCAATACCTTCATTCCGTCCTCTTGCAGTGCTCGCAAACTGAGACTGTCCAAACTGATAAAGCGCTTCTCTCCGCTTGGTCCCCTGTCGACGATTGCCATACACCCATTTTCAGTGATTGAGTGTGAGTAAACCCCATGCTATGAGTAGTGAGTAAATGGTCTAACAACAATTGTTTTGTTTCGTTCAGCCTTCGCTCTTCAAGTCGATACTTATTTCATGCACCTACTTAGACCACTCCCTTGAAAACACTTGGGGAATAGGACTATTTCGAGGCTTTCCAGGGTGTAGGGTTCATGTAGCATGTTCATGTACTATTGTAGTTTGGTGTACAATGTACGCTGAATTTCTCGTTGAATCAAAAATTCACCATTCAGTTTTCCCAAGCCATGCAAAACCCATAGTCCTGTAGTCCCATACCCATGGTGTGGGTACCTACGCATTTTCCAACTCGTCAACTTAACAGCTTGCAGTTTGCATCCAACTGAGATTGAGACTCGTCACTTACACAGCTTTTTTTTTTAAATCAATTTATAGTACCAGGTTACAAGCCTGAGACTAAGACCAGTCACAGCTGAGAACCACTAGATTTATGAACCATGCATGAGTCCAAACAGAGGTCCAAATCATATCGAAAATAACTAGCGCATGCCCCCTAGCCAGCTTTGAGCTGGAGCTGTGACTAAGCTGGAGAAAGCCAGCATTTTGACTGGCTGGGCTCAGCTGGCTCAGTGAAGTTGGTGTCGAAGGCTCTGCTTGGCTTGGCAAGCTGAATGGCCTGGCCCATTCCAGCTTGGCTCTGGCTCGGCTCAGCTTGGGTAGCTGCCAACACACTAGGTCATCTAAGGTGGAGGTGGTAGTGGCATCAATGAAGAGTGTTTGTGGGAGTATGGTGATGTCATCATTGTCATCAGGACCCTCATAGAAGTCAGGTCATCTAGAGAGGGCGTCTGCTTTGTTGGCAGTTCCTGGCTGCGCACTCAGCCCATTGTTGTGCAATGTTGTTGATCTGGAGTGTCATTTTCCTTGACTGGTACCCTGCTGTTTCAATGATAACGTCCTCTCCTTCCAATTCATTCTTCGTCCAATTGACTTGTGGATTAAATGCTTGGAACCATGGGTGTCCCAGGATGAGATGATCTCTTCCTAAGTTGGCAATGAAGAACCATTGTTTCCATTTTTCTTGTCCTTTTTTGATGTATAGGTTGCAGTATTTTGTGATGGTGCCGGCTTGATTTTCCATGCCATTGACATTTTGTACTATTCTGGGGTGTTGTAGTAGGCATGTGCCCATGCCGAGTTTCTTGAGGGTTCGAGCGTCGATAAAATTTTCAGTAGCTCCGCAATTGAGCAATGCTTCTACTTTGGTCTTTTTGTGCCACATGTGTAGATCAATAGGTATTGTGATTGAATCTTCTTTGATACTATACATGGAGCTAATTTCTGCCTTGTCCATGACCATTAGGACTCAGCACTTCAAAAATCCTCCTCTCCCATGTCGCGTTCATCGAGGTAGGCTCCTCGCTCTTCTTTGGTCATGCTTTTTTCAATTTCCGCGATCTGTTGTGCTTTGGAGAGTGGGGGTCTCGGACTTTTGGCTTTGTCTGGTTCGCTTTTAGCAGGGGTGGTGTCGGTGGTGCAGACTGCTGTGTTGGGGCATGGGGTAGCATTACCCTGTGCATCCTTTGTTGGGCAGAACTTTGCCATGTGTCCTTGTTGATGGCAATGGAAGCATCAGCCTTTGGCCAAGAGTTTCTTCCATTCTTCATTGGTGAGTTTCTTTAGAGGTGGTGCTGGGGTACGGAATGTGGACGCAGCATCAACGTCCATCAGTACGATGCCATCATTGTGAGGTACGTTGCGTGGGGCATTGGTGCTTTGGTATTGCTGATTATTGCGATTAGGTCTTTGTTGATTGTTTCAATTACGTGGGGCAAGGCCCACATTCTGAATCTCTCGGAAGCGTTCTGTTTCCTTCTGTGCTGCCTCCTTCCAGCCATCCATGTCAGTTGGCCAGGTCTCACGGAATAGGATGCGTCAGTGGATGTGATCCTGCAGACCGACTTTGAAGCAGGCAATAGTGCCTTTGGCGTTAGTCTCCCACTCGGCTGCATTGGCGAGGCGTTTGAAGGTGGCAATATAGGTGTCAACATTGCCATTCTTCATCTCCAACTTCATGAGTTGTTCATAGGCACTCTGGGTATGTGTGGTGTCTTTCCATGCCACTTTGAACGCTGTCTCGAACTTGTCCCACAGGACTTCGTCAGTTTCTGTGATGGGGTTTGCAGCACAGGTGGTTTTTGCCTCAAGGGCAGTTTCTTGGGCGTCGACCCAGGTGTCGATGTTTGGGCTGCGCATATATGAGAGTGCGTGGATGACTCTGCTGAATGGGTTTGACATGATGTCAACTGTTCTGTTCAGTCGTTTGTAGCATTTGAATTCACGTAGGAAGGCATCACTCTTAGAGCAGTCGCCACTGAAGATGGCGGGTGGGACACCTCGAAGGCCTCCCAAGTTGGGTGCTGGGGCGGCACCTCCTCCTGGTGCAGCGCCGCCTCCTCCTCCACCTCCTCCTCCACCTCTGCCTCCTCCACTTCTGCCGGTTCCAGTGGCTGCGGCAGACATTGGATGTGAGGGTAGTGGTGCATGTATAGGGTTCTGTTGTGGTATGCTGGGGTTCTGACCGCTTAGAATTGCTGTGGCAATCTGGGGGATGACGACCAGTGTAAGTGCATCTGGGGTAAGAGGAAGAGTTCCTTGTAAGGAGACAATGGGGGTGAGTGCTATGGTGAGGATGCTAACGTCAATTGATGTGTTTGTGTTGACAGGTTCAGTGGGTTCAGCGGGGCTCAGGTTTTCGGAGCGATCGCTGAAGGGCGTGTGTGTGCTTTTGGGACTGCTGCATGGGGTAGGTGCACGTACTGGGGGAAGGTACTTGGGGTTCTGAGGATCGTCGGGGTTCCACCAGCCGAGGCCTAGGACGTTGTCCCTCATGACGTGGTGGGCTTCATTTGTGAGAAAGGTAAAGCCTCTTTTCTCTAATCCGTACCACGTGTTGTTGATAAATTCGATGTGGACGTCCTGTCCTTGATAGTGGATGCGGTAACCTCCTTCTCTATCAGTGATGGAGGTTCTCCAGACGGTGTTTTTCTTGACGTGTGGAGGTAAGTCGTCGCTTTTTCTTCTTGTGACTTCAGTCCACTGATTTCCTGGTTCTATGTCAAGGGTGATGCTTGCCATGACGAGGTTCGATGATTCAGGGGTTCTAGGGTCAAGGGTTCGAGGGTGTGGGGACGCGATGGGTTGTCGCAGTAGTTTAGACTTGTCTTATGTTATGCCCTAGTGGGGGCACTACGCACAACGTGTGCAAAGACAATACTGCCAAGTCAACTATGACTTGTGAATGATAGAGGCAAGAGGATCACACAAGGATGGAGAGACAAGACAGTAGTATTCGCTAGTAGACAAACAAAGACAAGTCTAAGGAAAGTACTACTGGGTTTTATGGGGGTTTATATAGGGAACAGAGTCAGCCACAATGAGTAGTACTGATACTGGGAATGAGTCATGCGGAGTTGAGAAGTAAGTAACCATGAGTCATCGTACAAGCTAGGTGAGTCATCATACAAGCTAGATGAGTCATCAGAAGTAAGTCACAATGAGTCATAGTATGAGTCATACAAAGAAAAGAAAATTATCATACAGTATGTCATAGGATCATGACAGGGGTTGTAGTCGTGATCGTCTTCACTGTCGCCATTGTGGGTGTCATATTTGCAATTGTCCATGTGGAAGTTGTCGTCCTCATGGGAGTCGGGGGTCATTGTCATGGGAGCTGTCGTTGTTGCGATCGTCTTCACTGTCGCTGTTGTGGGTGTCATCTTTGCAATCATCTTCATGGAAGTCTGAGGCTCATCATCCTTGTGGAAGTTGTTGTCCTCGCGGGAGTTGGGGGTCATAGTCATGGTTGTCTTCACCATCACCATTGCAAGTGTCATCTTCACAATTGACTTTGTGGAAGTTGTTGTCCTCACAGAAGATGTTATCCTCGTGGGAGTCGGGGGTCATAGTTGGTGGAGCCATCATCGTCACGATCATCTTCTTTGTCACCATTGTGGGTGTCATCCTCGCAATCATCCTTGTGGAAGTCATTGTCCTTGTGGAAGTTGTCGTCCTTGTGGAAGTTGTCATCCTTGTGGAAGTTGTCATCCTTGTGGAAGTTGTCATCTTCACAGAAGTTGTCGTCCTTGCAGGAGTCATCATCATCGCTGTGATTGTAGTCTGCAGCACACACAGCTCGGAGCTGCATCAGCTGAGCCGCTGTGGGTGGGTCATGCAGCTAGGAGGGTCTGCATTGGCAGCATGGCCCCCATCATTGTTGCCATTGCTGTAGTGGTGGTAGTGGCTGGCAGCAGACACAGCTCAGAGTTGCATTGACTGAGCTGCCATGTTTGGTAGTCAGCCACTAGTCTGCATCAGCAGCGTCCCCCCATTCAAAGTTGTCAGCATTGTTGGGGTCATGAGTTGAATGTGGGAAGCTTTTCAGTGCACAAACAGGGATTTGTATTGGACTGGGAAAATATTTCTTCGTTTTAGTTTTTTATTGGCTTCAGTGGAGGTGTCCAGAGAAGTCATCTCTGTGGGAGTTGCAGGCACCTGTACATTGTAGTCCACAGCCAGGACGGTTCAAATCCTTCCTATGCAATGATCCTGTCAATGACCTTCATCCATCCATGTGCAAAAACAGAGAACTTGAACCACATGACTCAGAGGCAAGGAGGGATGGTGGAAAGTGGGCAACTGATGTGAAGTGTAGAGACCAATATGGCACTTGCCAGTGGCAGCTAAGTCATGCAGAGGCATTCCAAGTCCACCAGCATTCTGATATTGAAAGTGTTGAAAAAGATGGGCAGGCCTTACAGCAAGCAGTTGTCACAGTTGTCCTAGTTGCAGTTGTCATTGGCATCGGTGTAATGGTGGTCATAGTTGGCACTGCATTGTGGACTTGGAGGACCCATAGTACCTGCCAAAGACCGGTTGAGACTGGCCCCAACCGGTCCTGTGATGGTTCACCTATGCATCAGATTCTGGTGAACTGCAACCAGTCCGTCTCCAAAGCTCATAGGACTGCAACTGCAGGTCCAGTTGTGGCCAGTTGCAGTCCAGTCTGGTTGCAACTTTTTCCAGTTCACACAACTGGACTTTTAAACACTATGCACATGTCACCACCCAAAATCTCTCATATGACCAGGACCACAATGGCCTCAAGGTCACGGTGCTGCACCTCCCCATGATGAAGGCAGCTGGCAGTGAGGGTGAAGACGTTTATTAGGCAACGCAATATGGCAACACGGACCCCACTGCCACCCTGCAAAACCACCTCTGGCTCAACCAACCCTCTGAAGCCTTATACCTCTTCACGTACTGAGCCAAGAATGCACACTGCCCTCTCACCAAGGCAAAATTCCTTAAGAGGGTGGGCAAAGCTGCCCACACCACTGGCCTTGAACCACTGCAGGGTAGTGTTGTGACAGCTCAAGCCAAAGTTTTTGCTATCTTGGGAAATAAAATAGTTAAAAATCTGAATATATTTGTGGAGGTAGATTACCTCAGAAGCCAGGGGGTCCTCTGCCAACCCTAAGTGATCCGATCAGTGGTTCCTGAGTTATTTGACTGGCTAAAAATCGGCTTGGCTTTAACCTTTTTTAGCTGGTCAAATAACTCAGGAACCACTGATCAGATCACTTAGGGTTGGCAGAGGACCCCCTGGCTTCTGAGGTAATCTACCTCCACAAATATTTTCAGATATTTAACTATTTTATTTCCCAAGATAGCAAAAACATCAGCTTGAGCTGTTGCAACACTACTGCAGGGCCACGGTATCTAAATCAGCTCCACACTTGAATACCTTCTCTGGGGCATGCCTTTTGATGTCATGAAAGCCAAGGGTCGATGGGCCAGAGATTCCTTCCTCCTCTACCTCCAAAAGCATGCCATGATCGTCACCCCCTACATCCAGGCCACACCCACCATCCACAAAGCCTTTATCTGCTACACCATGCCCCCCATGCATTGAACAGTCCACCACCACTCCCTGTGCACCTGCTCCACAAGGTAAGCAATGCAATGCTATCTCTTCCTAAGTTGGGGGTGCCAAGTCTCACTTGCCACATCATCAATTCCTAATAGGTTGGGTGTCGCGCTCACCTCAGACACAAATACCCCTCATTTTTGATTGAGAAGCACTTCATGCTTCCACCCAGTCTCTACATGCCCTGCATATCTACCATAGACATTCACTACTCCCCTTTTCCCTCACTTCCATACTGCCTCATAGTATTCCTGCTGGCTAATACAAAAGGTGTCATTTTTCTCTTCGCCCCATGCCTCCATGCCATTTCCTTCTCCAGTTCCCCCTCACAGTGAGGCATGGGTCTGCACTCAGTCAGCCTAGTAGCAACCTGCAAAAAGGTTGACTTAGGAAATTATTTGTTTTGTACTAATTTGGTTGTCTTGGAAAAATAATTTATTAATGTGATGTTCTTTATTAGCTAATACAGTAGTTCCGAAATTCTTTGATCAGTAAGCAAGTGAAAATAAATGTTTGGGACGGAGATCGAACTTTGAGGCCGGTCCGGAGCGGTACGGAGCGGTCCGGTTCGTGGGGAACGATGCGAAAAACAGCAAACTCAGCCTGCTGCTGCTAGGTGGATCGCATTTACTGTTTCGAGACGATTACCTCTCCAAGTCCTAAAACTAGGCCTGAAGCTTGGAATAGATTTTCTACCACACCAATGGCTTCTTCAAGCTCAGTCCTCTCACAACATTACACCCGCATCTTGGGCCGCGGGAGCAGCAGAGACTCCTCTTCCCCCTATCCCAGCGAGACCCCAGTCATCATCCTCCGCGTACAGATCATCTCCTGCCAGGATCTGGAAGCCAAAGACCGCAACGGCTTCAGTAATCCGTGCGTCCCCCTACCTCTCGTTACCTTACGGATATTGCTCTGCTTACCTTCCCCTCCTCCCCGCTCCTTCTGCTTATGTAGCTTCGTGGTCGTCTCTGTTTTGGGCAAGCGGTTCCAAACGCCGGTGTGCAAGCGCAACCTCAATCCCGTCTATGAACCGAAGGACGCGACGTTCGACTTCCCAATATACACGTCACTTGTGCACCAGCTTGGCACGCTCGAGTTTGCCGTCTGGGACAAGGGCTTGATCAGAGACGATTATCTGGGCGAGCATTCGTTGCCAATAGACCAATGGTTCATAGGAACGGCGTTCGCCTTTGACGATCCCAGCAATCAGGTACGTCACTTTACCACCGAAGATCGGACTAGGGATTTTAACCCCTCCCTCAGCCCTTCTCCCGCAGCCTCGTTTCCTTACACCCAGCCACAACCGTGTGTGGGACTATTCGCATCAAACTCGGCTTTGTCCACCCCGCCAACTCGATGGGTCTGTCCGACTTCGGGAAAACCTACAACGCATTGATGAACACTGTTTTGGGGCCCGCAGTTGCAGACAAAGACTACAATGGCGTTGTCGTGCTTGAGATCTGTGGCGCGAACGACCTTCCGGAATGGCCCAACAGTGAGTTGTTTGTGCCCTCCAACCCCGCATCGCCGCTGACCGGAACGCAAGTGTTTTACCTGGGCTGGGATATGGACCCTTTTGTGCAAGTGTCAATCGGAGAAGAGGTCAAACGTACGCACGTCATCCGGCACTCGCGAAACCCGGTCTGGGATGAGGAGCTGGTCTTCCACGTGCGCGGGCACGACCTATCGCTCCCTATTCAACTCACCGTTCTCAACTGGGAAAGGTTCATGTCCCACGGCTACGTCGGTGAGGCAAAGATAAATGTCGCCACCCTCGTTGAGGGGGCTGCGAAGAAAGACCTTAATACCTGGCTTTATCCTGACGACCTGCCCACTATGTTCGAACTTCGTCTGACCCCGGCCAAGAAACCAGGGCTGGTGTATAAGACTACTCCAACCATCAGATTCCGGTGAGCGCCGTAGTGCTGCACTTGCAGGTGGGGAAAGGATTGCTGATGCTCCTGTGCGCAGTGCCCGTTATCAACCATACGACACGCTGAGGAAACAGGTGAGGCAAGGAGTATGACACGGAGTGCACGCGAACGATCTCGCGCGGAGAGCCCATATCAATGCCCAAGTCTCCCAGCTCGACGCCGTCCACCGCCTCGACAGTGGTAACACCCAGCCATCCACACCCCACCCCACGATTCGCCAGGCCACAAAAGGCCGTCTCAAGATATGAAGAACAAGCGGTTGATGAAGCCCACGCGGGCTCGAGGAAATAGAAGTCAACACTGCTATCAGCTCAAACTCGCTGCATCCTCAAGACACAAACTCGACTCTGCCCCTTCGTCTCGGCACGCTATGTGCCCCGGTATGTTCGACACTTGACGTATCGCAAAGCCCCTTCAGTCCGAAGCGGGGGGTGTTTTAATGTATGGTCGGAGTTATAGATTCGAAGGAAGGAGAGTTGGAAGGAACAATCGCTTTGTGAAGTGCTACACACGGGTTCTGTACCTGAAGACACTCTAATGGATTAACAACAAAAAAAATCCGCCGCTGCACCTCGACACAGCCAATTATTAGTCAACGCGAGGCTATCATCCGTAATGCATATGATCCTGTGTTTTGGGATGTCACCGTGTCCTCTTGCTCGATGGCCACCGCCCCCACAGGAATCGAGAAGAATTCTCGACTCATCATTGGCAGAGCTGAGTGTGCAATGTGGCGAATTTGGTGCGGTTAGGGAAGGAGCTGCAGTCGGTCGATCACTGCGGCTCTCTCAACTTTGAGAGGTCCTGGGCCCAGATCGCGCTTATCCATCTTATCAATCCTGATATCGTTATTTGAGCGGCAGTCCTCGTAGTTACAGTACAGTTTTCTGTATCGTCTGAGCACGTTTGTGAATCAGTTCCGTTTCTATGATCTTGAGAACAACTCGTTGGTTACTTTGGTCGACCAGGCGCCATCTTACCCGTGACAACAACAAAACACACGAAGCCACGGGGCTGCGCCTCGCACGCGAGTCGAGGCCGATAATATGAAAACAAGAAGCAACTACAAATCGTAGGGGATCGGGCCATGGCTCTCGTGGTCGTTGGCTCGCAACAGCGCGCGAAAATCGTACAGTAACACAGATAGAAAGCAAGTGTTTATGACCGAGCATGTAGATGTCAGTATGGTGATACCGAGTCTCTCGTATCTGTTCAGAAGGCAATGAAGCAAAGAGAAAAAATGCCAGCCGTAATATCGGCTATGTGTGTGACCGATACAAGCAGGATTTCGTTATATCCCTCCTGGGACTAAGTTGTTGTTATCTGTGGCCGAAGTTCTGCAGGACGGGTTTCAGCGCTCGCTGGACCATCTCGAGAATGTCCGCGACTAGCGCCTGATTCCTAGCCAGATTATCGAGCACGAACGTTGTTGGTAGCTGCGCTTGTGCCTGCGCCTGTTCCAGCGCCTGTTCCAGCGCCTGTTTCTGCGCCTGTTCATGCGCCTGTATCGATATCACCTGCCCGAGCTCCTCGCATGCGTCATGGAATGCCTCGCGCTGCGATGGCAAAGCATCCGCAACGGGATCCCGCGCCAGTATCTCGAGAGTGAGTGTGATAAGGTCCTGCTGCGCGGCGGGCACGAACACAGGCGACGCCCGGTTGCCATGTTGGTCAAACGTGCCGTCGCCAATGCGGTACTTTTCCGTATGACGCAGATCGAACAGCGCCCGGCGGTCCCGGTGGATTGAGGACTCGTTGTCGGACGTCCACCACTGCGTGTTCATCGGTAGCGTATCCTTGATGTCTGTGAGGAAGCGCACGATGTTCCGCAGCCGCGCGTTGTCACTGCGTGGGTGATATTGAGGAGCGACACCGTCGTCGCCAACACGAAATCGCTTAGCCAGGAACTGCTTGCCGGTGATGTCATCCCAGATGAAACCGACTCCGGGAGTTACGAAATTGTCAAGCGTATTACGCGGGGGGGTGATCATGAATGCGGCGACCACGGCCGCGGCACACCGAACGGAGACCGCGACGTCGTCATTGGGCGTGTCCCACAACTCGTCAATGATCTCCAGCGACTCTGGGGAGTTCAGCAACGGTAGGATCTTCAGGCAATATTGCTCCCCCGCAGCGTACGGCGCGAGTACGTCGCGAATCGCGCCAGGGATGTAGTAGAGCGCCCTCAAGCAGACCCGAGCTCTTCGTTGCCGGACGGATTTCGGCAGTCCGCTTGTGAAAGTTCGCTGTGCCAGCTGGATAATATTCCAAGGGAGCGGCGCACGAGAACTCGTAAGTCCAGGTAAGACTGCGAGGACGGGGCGAATGTTGCGCTGTACGTCGCCATCGTTGTGTGTGGGGAAGGCCTCGGACTCATACAGACCGGGGATCCCAGCGACAAATTCCTCCAACTCGTGATCCTCGTTGAGCCAGTGAAGTGTCCGAACGAGCAGCTTTTTGTACATGTCTATCGAAAGGGGTTCAGCCGAGTTCTCGAGCTTGGAGATTATGTTTTCCGAGAGGGACTTGGCCTTGTTCTTCTGCTGGTCCAATGATTTGACCAAGTCCGCGCCAACTGTACTCCAACATTTGTGCAATTGCTTTGCAACGTGATAGAGGACTGAAAAGAAGGAAAAGGTGATTATTTGAACGGGGAACCGAAGGACGGGCGTCAAGGGCGTTCGATAGGGACAATCATGAAAGATGAGCGGCATTAGAGTGAGGGCAATATACGAGAGGGCGCAGAATCCGACGATTGCGAGGGTGAAATATGCGACGATGTGGTTGCTACGAAAGGCAAAGACGACGAGTCCTGCGAAGAACAGGAACACGGAGAGGAGAAGAAGGAGAGGTAGCACCTCGGCAAACCCGAAGATGCCGAACCTGCGCGCCCCTCGGGAAAAGTACTCGTGTATACGGGCATGGTGAAGGGGTGCGTATTTTCGTTGAACTATCTGGAAGTATCTGCGGGCCCATTGTTGCAAAAGTGTGGCCATGAGCGCGCACGTGAGACTGAGCACGAGGCTGAGGAACCAGACTGAGTTGATGAATACCACTGACGTGGAAGGGACGAAGGAACTTTGGATGGATGAGCCCGTAGTGGTGGTGTTCGAAAGTTGTTGTGATATTTGTGCGAGGAGGAACTGGGTGGTGACATTGGGATCTTGCTGCAAGTTCGGATAGCTGAGGGCAATGAAAGTAGCCACCGTGGAGGAGAAGAGACCAGTCTGGAAAGTAAGAGTGAGAGGGCATGGTTGACTGGAGAAGAAACGTACAAAAACGAGGATGCCTTCTGCACCTCCTTTCCAATTCTCCACATTTTTTTCGTCTTCAAATTTTTGTACACGGGTGATATACATAGAGAGGATCGCTGCAGAAGGTTCACGATACTCAGTTGTCCTTGGAGTAGTGGCATCGTCGTCTGTGTTCTGCAGAGGTTGCTGGAAGGGACTAAGATCCATGATGGCACAGTTGAAGACTCTGTTCCACACTTCAACCCCGCGGCAGAGTGAACGGGAGTTTTTAGATTTTCCCATCCAGATAGAGATTATATCATCTTCACAAAAAAGGCAACTTCGTAGAAGGACATCTGTAAGCACGGCTGAGACTGAAATGTCTTAGTTTTAGATTTAAAACTTTTAATTGGTGTGGATAAATGTATTCTACGAAAATTAATGATATACAGTCATTCACCGGTCTATGAGACACCCTGGTCAATGAGACAAATCTGATCTTCGAGCTCAAATCTTGTTCGATTCTCTCAATCTTTTTTTCCTTGTCTTCACATACCTTGTAGCTATCTAATTCTGAAATTTCTAAGCCATATGTTGTTCCAATCTTCTGTTCTCTGCAGGCGAAGTAAAGTTTGAGATAAAAGTGAATATGATTTTGAGAGATTAAGGGCAATAATGATCAGAAAGTGTCGATTTTTTTTCATGATATCATAGGAGATGCTTAGTACATTGGTTTAGAGAC
>WNGR01005368.1_pt1 | contig 13754 bp, 11 predicted proteins | sample 5407581 | NCBI WGS metagenome assembly WNGR01 (sample SAMN13153383, study PRJNA577476) | soil metagenome | isolation source: 80 cm soil or saprolite under Garry oak tree replicate 2 | place: USA:California | collected 2016-06-15 | reverse complement strand
GATTCGCTGCCCGGGTCGAGCCCCTGTGGCACGACCATCGATTATGTCTGTCTTATAGTCACGTTCGGTTATGTCTGTCTTGTAGGGACTCTCCTGATATGCGGCGGCAACCTTGCTGAAAGCAACCGTTGGACCTAATTTTTTTGGTGAAGAGTGGCATCCGGTCAGCACAATGCAGAAAACCAGCAGCAGCGATCGCTGCAAGAAAACTGGGACCATCAGTAGCAGTTGCATGTAACCCCCCAAGCGGTCGCGATCTCCGACGGGATAAAGGACCGCACTCGTTGGTGTGTTTTCCTCACAAGACCCTCATTTTACTGAGAACAGGGCGAGTCACTCACTGAGACGCTCTGCAGGTCCTTGGTATCACCTCAAATCTCCCCCACTTGACAAGCCCACCCTCCAGATTGGCTACAAATAGAGGGAGCAGAACAGAAATCGCGCCAGGCGCCCGTCGTAACCCAATTTTTTTCAAGACTTTGCAGTTAGTCACTCAATGTTGACAAGACTTTTCAGGTCCGCGAAGCTCCTGGTCCGGAAATAAGTCTTGTATTTGGAAGAGTTTAGCCACTTTCCACCCAGGGAGGGGGTAGCCCTCCGATTGGAGGTCAGCTTGTGGTCACTGTTCGCTCCCAACTGCTCCCTGATCGCTCGCAACGATTTGTCCCTGGAAGCCGCGTCTAAGATATCCGAACATAAGCGATCCAGAAGGTGATGGCGTTTGAACTCTTAGAGTCGTTTCGGATAAATTCGAATCGATTAGCGATGCGGCCCTGTCCCATACGCGGAAGTCGTTCTCAATCTCGTGGTGCGGCCTGTTGAAGACGCGAGCATACCAACTGTAATTCGCACAGTCTATAGGACCATCCTCATAGGTCATCAAGATGTTCCCAAGGATTGTCGTCTGTTTCGGATCTGCCGCGACGATTTCCGGAAGCCCGTGAAGCGGACCTCGAGTCTGATAGAAATTGATGGCGCTTGCTACGTTCGCTGGGATGATGGCTCCCCTGCTCCCAGGCTTCGCTATCGTATCTATTTGGATTGTGAGTGCCACGGGAATTCCCATTTGCCCGAGTGCGTGGGCGAATGTGACAGTCTCCGCGGCACCCCAGCTGTGCCCGTAGATAATGATTGTCGATTCCCTCTTTTCGTTAGGCGTGAGAACCCCATCACCGTCAGAGTCGAGCAGTTGGACCACCTCATGAAGAGCCTCCCTTCCATGGTGGTTCCCAAACACTACAGCTTCGATGAGCGGGTAGCGATCGCGAAGGTAGGCGGCGAACTGGACCTCAGGGTGCTTCGCATCGTCCTGGCTGACAAAGCCTCCAACGAACCCAATAACGATCACCTTCCCACCGGCGGACTCGGCCGGCGGGAAATGGGGCTTCGAGATCGAGAGTTGCGCGACCCCTGGTGCGGCGAAAATCGCGGCTGCCAAGACCAAAGCCAACATTCTAAATTTCCAATATTGAGGTCCTCTCATCACAGTTCTCCCCCGCGATCGTTGGTTGATAGCTGCGGAGTTGAACTGGTCGAAGAAAGCGCGCTCACAATCTAGAGATGGCCTTAGAATGCGAAGCATCATCCCGCAGATTTGCAAGAGCTGTGAGAGCCTTCTCCAGACCAATCGCAGTTACCGAGTCTGCGATTCAATGTAGTGGGCTATTTACTCAACGTCCATTACATCTTTCTGGTATCTCATGAGCCTGTTCGCCACCAAAAGCACCCAATTCCTCACGGTTTATGGGGTCATTCTGTTCGGAGCCTCGATCTCCGCGATCTGGCTTTTGTGCCTTTGTCGGTGACTCCTTCTGGGGTGTACCATCTGCACCATGCGAGCAGACGAGCATAGTTCCGTCGACGATCGAGATCTGAATCTCCGTCAAATTATCGACTCGGCTCCTGCGTTGATCCACACCGCACGACCAGATGGTTATCTCGATTTCTTCAACCGGACCTGGTTGGATTTCGTTGGGCAGCCGCTAAAGAATCTGCTGGGATGGAAATGGACTTCCTGGATTCATCCTGAAGAAGTCGAGAGTTTTGTGCAGAGGTGGCGAGAGTCGATCGCCACGGGAGAGCGCTTCGAGAAAGCCGTACGAGTGCGGAGGGCCGACGGAGTCTATCGTTGGATGCTTCATCGCAAGGTGCCACGACGGAGCGTGGACGGAACTGTCATCCAGTGGTTTGGATCGAGCGTCGATATTGAGGAACGTAAGCGAGCCGAAGAAGAACTCCAGACGACCGCCCAGTTGCTACAAAGAAATGAGTTCTATCTGTCCGAAGCGCAACGTCTTGGCCGTATGGGCAGCTGGGTTTTCGAGCCTGCAGGGAGGTTCGGCTACTGGTCGCGTGAGCTTTTTCAGATATACGGTCTTGATCCGGAAAAACACGCCCCTAGTCTTGAGGAATATTTGGCGCGCGTCCATCTGCACGATCGTGAATTTATGGCGTCGCTGATCAAGCAAATGCTTGCGGAAGGTTTGGGATGCGATGTCACCAAGCGTATTGTGCGACCTGACGCCGAAGTCAGGCATATTCGGTGTGTCGGTGCTCCTGTTGTAGAAAACGGGTCTCTGAAACGAATCGTAGGCAGCGCCATGGACGTAACGGAGCACGAGCTCCTAACCCAGGAACTCCGGCGTCGCGAAGCCTATTTGGCAGAAGCTCAAAGGTTGAGTCACACAGGCAGCTTTGGTTGGAGACCAGGCTGCGAAGAGCATGTGTGGTCGGACGAAACCTACCGTATCTTCGAATACGATCCAGGGCAGAAGATCACGCTTGATATGATCGTGGAACGCGTTCACCCTGAAGATCGCAATTTCGTGCTCGAGACTGTAGAACGAGCTTCTACCAGCGGCGGCACCATCGATTACGAGTATCGTTTGCTCTTTCCCGACGATCGCGTCAAGTATGTTCGAGTTCTGGCGAAACCGTTGGGAACCAATTCCGATGACCTCGAGTTCGCCGGGGCGGTCATCGATATTACCGAGGCAAAACGGGCAGAAGAGAAGATCCGACTCAGGGAGAGAGAGCTTCGGACCATCATTGAGATAATGCCCGCCTACGTTGGGACGTTTTTTCCTGACGGAACAGTTGATTTTCTGAGCCGGAGCTGGTTGGACTACGCCGGCCAGACCAGAGAAGAGGCGAGGGGATGGGCGGGTGCGGTCCATCCCGACGACGCCGATCGGGTATTGGCAAATTGGCAGGCGGGATTGGCCTCAGGAGAACCTGTCGAGCAGGAGGTACGTTTCCGGTGTGCGGACGGTACTTATCATTGGTTCCTGAATCGCAGCCTCCCTCTCCGCGATGACGAAGGGAAGATCGTTAAATGGTATGGGATTGCCTTCGACATCAGTTCATTGAAGGAGACAGAACACGCTCTTCAAACGCGAGAGCATCAGTTGCTTGGCATTATCGAAACAGTTCCCTCTATGCTTTGGTCAGCATCGCCGTCCGGAGAAACAACTCATCTCTCTCAAAGATGCCTGGAATATTGTGGGGTTCCCTTGGAAGAGCTCGTTCATCGTGGATGGGAGAGATTCATTCATCCAGATGATCTGGAGGAGACTACGAGGGTATTCGCCCGGGCAATCGGCTCTGGAGAGTCATACAGCGCAATACACCGCTTGCGACGCGCAGATGGAGAGTACCGATGGCATCACGCGATGGGCGAACCTTTGCGAGATCCCGACGGCAAGATCATTCAGTGGTATGGCCTCACGATCGACATCGATGAGCGAAAACGGGCGGAAGACCACCTTCGGGATACACGCATAGAGCTTAGCAGAGCGTCGAAAATCGCAACCGTAGCTGAGCTATCAGCATCGATCGCTCATGAACTCAACCAGCCGCTTATGGCTGTGCTTGGAAATGCTCAAGCCGCCAAGCGTTGGTTGGCAGCCAATCCGCCCGATCTAACCGAAACAAACGCCTCGATTGAGCGAATATTGAGAGATATCCGCTCAGCTGATGAGACCATGCAGCGCATTCGCGCTCTTTTTAAGAGCGAACCATACGAGAAGAGTGACGAGAGTGTTCTGGAGATTATTCGAGAGTCCTTACGTTTCGTCCATGAAGACCCTAACAAGCGCGAAGTCCGAATTGACTGGTCGATCGAAGATAGCCTGCCGCCAATTTGTGTCGACCGTATTCAAACCCAGCAGGTATTTATCAACCTAATTTCGAATGCGATTGAAGCGACCGAAGGGAGTGCAAATACAGCCAAGATTCTGCTGAGAGTCTTTATTACAGAGGAGGACGAGGTCGTTGTCCAAGTCATCGATAATGGCACGGGACTCGAAGATACCGAAAAGATATTCGATGCCTTTATGACAACCAAAGAGAAGGGCATGGGCATTGGCCTGGCCGTCTCAAGATCTATCGTCGAAGCCCACGGCGGGCGGCTCTGGGCGGAGAGCAATCCTGACCGCGGCGGCGCCACTTTCAATGTCGCCTTGCCCGTGTCGTCAAAACGTGAGGTTCGTTAGCTCCTCGTCCAACGATCTTCGCCCTTGAATCCAGATTAAAGAATCCCGGCGAGCCATGCTGGTCTCACCGGGTTGCTAGCAATCAATTCTTCGACTACTTGGTAACCGCATCATTAATGCCTTCGCCGGTCTTTTCCGTACCGGTCTTGACACCTTTTCCGGTGTCTTTGGCCGCGACCTTGGTTCCATGACCAACGTCTTTGGCGCCCCTCTTCGTGGCCTTGGCGACTTTCTTAGTCGCATGCTTAACGACATGACCGGTCTTGGTTGCAGCGTCGTCCACGTCGTGGGCAGCATCCTGGCCAACCGCGATTCCTACATAGAGAACCAGCAATGCGGGAATCCCTCCAATTCTTAGTAACTTCATCGTTTCTCCTTTTCATTTGCAGCCATCAGTTTGAGCAACACCTACACGCGGACGTCCTCAACGGGAAGAGGACATTGATCGGTTCTAGTGATCTTCACATGAAACGGACGCGCCGCTTCGTAGTGGAAATATGTAATGCTCTTCTCGCCAAAGACACTTTCAGCTATCGTGGCGCGAAGTCTTGTGGACGCTCCAGATCAAGCCGAGATGAAATCGCCATCCTCCACCCTACCCCATTCTTCAAGTCCGCACGATCTACCAGAAACATGTAATAGCGACTGCTCGAGTTGGACTCATACGATAGAGACCGTGTCGGTTCCACTCGAGTCGCTTTTATGTTTTCCAAGATCGTTGTCGCATTGAATGATTTGCCTGAGTCGCAGCGAGCACTTCGCACGGCGATTGAGCTCGCGCGAGCCTCCAATGCGGAGCTCGCAACGGTGTCCATCGTGGGAGATCTTCCCGCCTACACCACGTTTGACATCGTTGTCGATCCAAGTGCTCCCAACGCGATGAAGGAAGAACGGCGGCGAGCCCACGGTGAATTGCATGAGAAAGCATCACTGTTGGCCCAGGAGCATGGAGTTCGCGCGAAAGGCTCGATCGTAGAAGGGCGGGAGGTACAGGCGATACTTCATTTCCTTAAAGATGAACGTGCCGATCTGCTTGTTATTGGTCTTCATCAGCACGACTTCTATTTATCCCGACTTTGGAGTTCCGTTTATGACCTCGCCCAGGAAGCTCCCTGCAGCGTGCTCGGCGTTCATTGAGCGCGCCGGTCAAGAGCAGCGAGGGATTTCAGTCCAAATTGATTTTGGCCTCGGAGGCTTTACGGCATGAGTAAAAAATCGTTGATTATCCCCTTGGTCGTCTTGCTCGCTGCTGCGGGTCTTCTCTTCGGTATTGCCGGGCACTTGACTGGGTGGCGAGGAAACCGACCCGACCAGGTGACGGATGACGCCTACCTGAGAGCGGACATGACGCCTTTGAGCACGCGGATCTCCGGAACGGTCCGCAAGGTGAACGTTAATGACTATCAGAGCGTCAAGGCGGGCCAGATTCTCATCGAGCTTAACGACGACGACTATCGGGCGGCTTTGAATCAGGCCCAAGCTGCCCTGGCCGCATCTGAAGCCTCGCTGGCGGACAATCAGGCGGCGAAGAGAATACAGGATGCTCAAATCGATGCGGCCAAGGCGGGGACTGTCCAGGCAGAGGCTGTTATCAACGCTGCCAAAGCCGGCATCGCCTCGGCCTCACCCGAACTTGATCGCGCTTTGACTGAGTTGCATCGTCAGCAATCCCTATTCGACTCGAAGGCGGCAACTCACCAGCAGTTGGAAACGGCCACCGCGCAGCAGGGCCAACTCGGCGGCGTGGTTGAAGCGCGCAAAGCGGATCTTGCGCGTGCCGGGGGAGCCCTGGCCACAAGCCAGAGTCAACTTGAGGCGGCGAAGCGTCAACGGGAAGCGCTGAATACAAAAGATGATGTTTACAAAGCTGATATAGAGGCGAAGAAAGCGGCTATTGTCGTCGCCCAAGTGAATTTGGCCTACACGCGAATCGCAGCACCAACCGATGGAACGGTCGGAGAACGTCACGCCCTTGTCGGCCAGTTGGTCGCCCCTGGAACGCAAGTGATCGATTTGGTTCAGAACGAAGTCTGGGTGCAGGTGAACTTCAAAGAGACTCAACTAACCAATATGCGGGTCGGCGATACAGCAGATGTCCGGATCGATACCTTCCCCAACCGGGTGTTTCACGGGAAGGTCGAGCAACTCTCTCCCGCCAGCGGTTCTCAGTTCGCCCTTTTGCCGCCTGACAATGCTACTGGCAACTACACGAAGGTCGTTCAGCGAGTGCCCGTCAAGATCGTGTTTTTTCCGGGACAGCCTTATCTCGATCGGTTGCGGCCGGGATTCTCGGCAGTCGTCACCGTTCATACCGTTAAGGCTGGAGGACGATCGGACGGTGATCAATGACAGGCCCTGATGCCTACACGCAAGATACTCGCCCGGCAGTGACAACACATCCGTTGCTGGGGGTCGCCGGCGTGCTCCTTGGCGCACTCATTGCGACATGCACGGGTCGCTTGATGAGCGTGGGGCTGGCAGACATTCGAGGTGCGTTGCATCTCGGAGTCGATGAGGGGTCCTGGATCAACACCGCGTTCAACGCCTCCATGATGTTTATCGGACCCTTTTCCGTATACCTAGGTGGTCTCCTTGGCCCAAGGCGAGTCCTTTTGGCCTGTGCATGGATCTTCACAGTAGCAAGTTTTTTGATCCCTTTTTGCCATTCACTCGAAGTGGTGATAGCTCTGCTTATCATTGCTGGCCTTAGCGCCGGTACGTTCTATCCGCTGACGTTATCCTTCGTGCTCAGAAACCTTCCGATGCGCTTTGTATTAGTCGGAATTGCGATGTATGCGACGGACATCATCTTCACAACGGACATGGCGCAGGCGTGGGAATCATTCTTCATCGAACACCTCTCCTGGCATTGGATTTTCTGGAACGGGACCATTTTGACTCCAATTATGGTTGCGTTGATTCACTTTGGTATTCCCTGGCAGCCGCTTCCAAAACCGCAGCCGGGGCATCCCACTCCGAATTGGAGGGGCTTCCTGTATGCGAGCCTCGGGGCTGCGCTTCTTTACACCGCGCTCGACCAGGGGCAACGACTGGATTGGTTTCATTCGTCGCTCATCATCGGACTGGTAGCTTCAGGGTCCCTGCTCATACTGGCAGCGATAGTTCGGCATTTCGTCCTGCCGAATCCTCTGGTAAATTATCAGTTCCTCATGCGCAGGAACACTTTGCTGCTGGCGCCTGTCCTTATCAGCTTCCGCTTCATCATGCTTGCTACAGTTGTGACCATTCCCAGTTTTCTCGGCTCGGTCCGAGGATTCCTTCCTCTACAGGAAGCACCGGTCCTGGCATGGGTGGCACTCCCGCAATTCGTGCTCGGCATAGCAGCAATGGGTTTGATGCGCAGAATTGACCCCCGACTGATTCTTACCGTCGGCTTCGGCTTGGTAGGGGTCGCATGTTTGCTCGATGCGCGTGTTACTTCCGTGTGGGCAGGGCCCAACTTTGGAATCTCCCAAGCCGTGATGGCCGTAGGGCTGGCTCTGGCCTTCAACTCGATGGTTGGTGCTATCGTGCTCGAAATTATTGACACCGGTGGGTTGACACGGCCCGCTGACGTGTTGACCTTTGCAGGCTTCTTCCAGGTCACCCGTTTGTTTGGGGGCGAGATGGGGTCCACGTTTATGGGACACTTCATCGCCGTTCGAGAGGAGTTCCATTCGAACATGCTTGGGCTGAATGTCCAGCATGGAAATAGGCTTACCGACTCGAGACTCCTCGGCCTTCAACATGCATTCGCTCCACACTCAACTGGCCTCACCGCGATGGGCCGCGCCGCCGAGGTTCTGGGGCTGCAGGTTCGCCAGCAGGCCTATACATTGGCAATCTCTGACAGCTTTCTTCTCCTGGCTACATGCTGCGTGGTGTGCCTCGTGGTGGTTTCCTTCATGTCCAAAGTGCCAACTCAGTATCGGCAGGTCACTGCCGCACCAGTTGAGGCCAAATGACAAGCACACTCCATGAAAGGGGACAGGTTATGACATCACCCTCCGCAGCACGGCGAGAACTTCGAGCAGCAGCCAGGCTGTGCTTGCCCTTGGCACTCCTCGGTTCGACATTCATCACGACGTCGGTGGCGCAACAATCCTCGGCGAATCCGATGCAATTAACACTCGAGCAGGCGATCAATCTTGCCTTGAAGCAAAATCATTCTGTTCACCTCCGCAGTTTTTCTGTCGAGCAGATGCAAAGCAAGAGAGACGAAGCGAGGTCCAACTATCTGCCTCAAATCAAGGCGAGCGGGAGTGTTCTCCATGTCACAGAGCTTGCAGGCGTTGAGATCCCAGCGGGTACATTTGGGAACTATCCGTCGACTGGACGGGTGCCGGCGACGTCGCTCTTTATCGATCAAGGAAGTGCCACCGGATACACCGGGGGCGTGGGGTTAGAGCAGCCTCTTACTCAGTTGTTTCGCATCCACCAAGCGAACGTTGCCGCAAAACAGGATGTGCTCATCGCCAAGACACAACTTGATCAAACCCAGAATGCTATTGCACTGCAAGTCCGCCAGCTCTACTACAACATATTGATCCACCAACAAAAGCTGAAGGCATCCCAGGACCAGTTGGCCGCAGCCCAGATCAAGGATGAGGAGAGCCGGAGCGATGTAGCAAGGGGCAACGCCCTTGAAATATTGGCTCTTCAGAGCAAAGCAGCTATCCTGCAGGCACAGCAGGATAGCCTGACTTTACGTCTGCAAAGAAACGATCTTCAGCGTCAGCTGGCGGACGTTCTTGGACTTCCAGTCGATACCCCCCTTGACCTCGACCCCGGAGCGGCCGCGGTTGCGCTTGACGTTCCAACGCGGGCTGACGCGATACGGATCGCGCTCGAACAGAACCAGGACCTCAGAGCGGCTCGACAGACTCTTGTTAAGGCTCAAGCGGGCCTCGCCGCGGCCAAGGACGCCTACATCCCCGATGTGACAGCGCTCTCCCGGTACAGTTACCAGAGTGGAGTGCCGTTTCTCGTCCATAATTTCGGAACATTTGGGTTTTCACTAAGCTACGATCTCTTCGACGGCGGGCGGCGCGAAGCCAAAGTTCGGGAGGCGCGGAGCGAAGTGCACTCTGCGGAAGTTGCCGTAGACAAGTTGCAGTCTGAGATTGAAGTTCAGGTGCAAGGTATTTACGACAGAGTCGACGAACTTAGGCAGATGGTTGATGTTGCCGGACAGGTTGTGAAGGTCCGAACAGAAGCCGCGAGGCTTGCCGAGCGACAGTTTGAGCAGACTGCGGCGCTCAGTTCCGCTCGCAGTCAAAGTCACGCTGACCTGGCGAGCGCAGCCGCATCCTTGCTGGAAGCAAGTTGCGGGCTCTCCTTGGCGGAGGCAGACTTGAAGAGAGCGATCGGCCAGATGCCGCAATAAAGAGAATGTTATGCACGAAACGGTTCCTACACGAAAGCAGGTATGAACTCCATGGACAACACCCTAGTCAGTGTTTTGGCTGCGCTCGGCGGTTCCATAATCGGCGCTTCAACTCCGGTCCTTAGCAATTTCGTTCTCCAACGAAGTCTGACGCAGCGAGAACTGACCAATCGCGAAATAGTTCAGCGCGAGGACCTATATTCGGAGTTCATCCGTCAGGGAACGGCTTGCTACGCAAAGGCCCTTTCGCAAAGTCTGGAAAACCTTGACGAGATTGTTGCAATGTATGCCCTAGTGAACCGGATCAGGCTATTTGCATCTGGCAGCGTCCTTGAGGCAGCCGAAGCGTTCGTAAAGAAACTTGTCGAGAAATACGGTGAACAGAATATGAGCATCGAGCAAATCAAATCGGTAGCTCTGGAACGGCACGCAGATCCCCTGAACGATTTCGCGCTAAAGTGCAGGGCGGAACTTCGCGAGGTCTACGAACGAGCGACTTGGCAACGCAAATAAATCCCGAGGGTTCATCCTTTACAAATTCCCTTTAGAAGGTCGACCAGAGCATCGCCGTCAACCGGTTTACGGAAGAAGCCGACTGCTCCCTTTTCAAGGTAGAATGATTCCGACTTCTCAGAAGGCTTTCCAGTGATGATAACGACTGGCAATGAGCTAGCAGTATTGTTCATGTGGTGAAGCAAGCCCAGACCACTCATCTGCCGCATCTCCACGTCAGTGATGACGCAAGAGCTCCTGTCCAGACCGCCTGACTCGAGAAACTCCTCCGCCGAACAATAGCCTTCAGCTTTATATCCGCAGGAGGCCAGTAAGTTCATGAGCGACTCGAGAACTCGGAGATCATCATCAATGACTGCGATCGTGCGCGCCTGCATGCCCATTGAAACCTCCGCCCCTCTGGTACGATTCATAGAAAATCATTCCGTGCAACCTAGGATGCTTTGGAAGACTCAAGATTTAGTTTGCCGGCGAGTTTAACCAGAGTTGCGAAAGAATCGGCTTCCATTTTCCGCATGATATGCCCCCGATGTATCTGCACGGTATATTCCGTGATTCCTAATTCCCAGGCCGCCTGCTTGTTCAAAAGACCACGCACCAACAGCGGTAACACCTGCTGTTCCCTTGGAGTCAATGATCGATAACGGGCGAGTAGACTTCTCTGTTCGATTTCGGCCAACCGCAGTTTTCGATCCTGATCGAGTGCCTTTTCGATACAGGCAAGTAGTACCGTCTCGTCAATAGGCTTGGTGAGGAAGTCAATCGCTCCTCCCTTCATCGCCGTAACAGTGGACGGAATATCGCCGCGGCCAGTGATGAAAATGACTGGGATTGTCGTTTGGGCGGCTATCGACTCTTGCACTTGTAGTCCATTCAATCCCGGCATTCTCAAATCGAGAATCAGACACGCACAGGAGTCCTGACGTTCGAAGTCGAGGAAGTCTTGTCCGCAAGTGAATATTTGAACATGCCTGCCATTGGCCCGGAGGAGCGATGAGAGAGCGTCTACAACACTGGCATCATCATCGACGATGTAGACCATTTCGCTTGAGGGCACCATCCCCTCCCGGAGTGAGCTACTGATAGCTGGGCGCGTCATTGTCCGCAAGCCTCGAAAATGCTCGGCGCGCCGCTTCTACATGCACGGAAGCGCCTCTTTGTGGGAGATTATATTGCGAAGGCATGACGAAGTCACCGACGTACCTTCGAATCAGGCATTACATGAATATGTAATTGCGAAAACCCTACTGTTTCCTGGACGAGGACTTTCGAAGAGTATGTTCGTTCACTTCTCCATCACAACGAAGAGGCACCCCTGCTGTTCATCTTTTCTTTCCGTTAACAAGGCATCATTATTTGAATCCACTAGCTGCGGAAGTGCCGGTCTAAACAGGGCTAGGCGGAGAGTCAGCAGCACGGTCACCCCAATATCGATCCACATCATGGACTCCTCCTATCGTTCGGGCACTCGCTATCGTTGACGCGCGACATTGGAAACTCAGCATGGCATAAAACTCCGACAGAGTGGCGGGTAGTAGCAGGCGATTTGATTCGCGCGGGAAATCAACATCTTGGCCATCATAGGGATGGTAGCGTTCAGGATTCCATTACATATTTGTGTATTGGTCCAGGCTTACATAATTGCTCAAAGGACGCGCTATACGGCTCCGAAGGATTGACCCTCCGACGGTCGAACCGGAAGATTGAGACTAAACCGGCAGCCGGTCGGATGCCCACGCTCTGCAACCAGGGTTCCTCCGTGCAAAAGCTCGATGGAACGGCTAATCGCTACCCAATTCACAATCCACAATGATCGTCGCTGTAGAAGGGTCCTAGGCCGGTCGAGGTCTCCATATTGGTTTTAGCTGCCATAGCGTGACTACGAAACTCTAACCAATCGTGGGACTAGGCTTATGGTGAGCTGAAGCGAGGTAGTTCGATGCGAACGCATGTCACTCCTCCTTCTCGTCGAATGGCTTCAAGCGTGCCCCCTTGCGCCTCGATAATAGAACGACTGATTGCGAGCGCCATGACTGTTCCCCGTGATTCATCCGCAACGACCGCTTCTGGCAGATGCTCCACACTGGTAACACAACTACCGTTGCTTTCGACTTCGAGGCTAACGTGATCGTCGGTGAAGTCGGTCCTCACCGTTAGCTTCTTCGGTTCCTCACATCGGGACATGGCTTCGTAGGCGTCCACCAGCAAATTGAAGAGCACCTGCTGTATCTGGGCTGAATCTGCGAAGGCAACTGGCAAGTCCCGATTGAGTTCGCAATCGATTGCGACTCGCTTGTCACGAACGTCTGGGGCCTGAAGGTTTATCACCTGCTCAATCAAAGTATTTAGCTCGATTGCCCGTGGATTGGGCCGACGACGATCGAAGAGTTGGCGCATCTCGTGAACGATATTGCCAGCAGACATTCCGTCTCGAACCACCCCCTCGAGTGCGGCATTTGCCTGCGAGATGTTGAGGTTGTCAGAGGAAAGCCAATTGAGCGCTGCTCGCGCGTTGGCTACGACAGCCGCTAATGGCTGCACAATCCTGTCAGAGAGGGACGCAGAGAGTTCGGCAATTGCTGCGGACTGTGTGGCACGACCGATTCGCTCCCGTGCTGCGTCGAGAGCCTCGCAGGCTCGTTTCTTGTCATCGATATCGATGTTCACGCCAACCCAATACCTAACTTGACCATCCGAATCCCTGAGAGCCTCCGCTCGCGTTAGGAACCAACGGTATTTTCCATCGGCTCCCAATAGGCGGAACTGGTCATCTCGCGGGCGCCCCGTTTGAATTTGTTCTGCCCAACTCCTGCTCGAGGTGGGCTGGTCCTCAGGATGCAGAAATATCAAATGGGCGTCCCATGGTGCTTCGAAATTTGCAGCAAACCGAAGCGGGTGATCTGATGGAAGGCCCAGGTAATCCGCGGTAGCCCCATTGACGAATGCCAGAGCCCCCGACGCACGGGCGTACCAAGCTTGAGTCGGAAGAGCGTTAAGGGTCACTTGAAGATTCGCCTCAACAGGCGGAAGCGCTTTGCCCCACGGTGATGAGACGACGGCGGTAAAAAGCCACACTTCTGAGCCGTCGGGGGCAATATGTCCCGTTCCGACAGCATCTACCGCACTTCCTCGTGCAGAAACCCTGGCACCGAGAAAGAAGCGTGCGCGATAGGGCTGATGATGAATCCGCGCTTCCTGCCATAGAGTGGAAGATATTTGTCTGTCTTCTTCCGCTACAAGTTCCAGCCAATTCAAGTCCCCAAGTTGAGCCGCGCTCAGGGCCGTGATCTCTCTCAACACTTGATTTGCGTAGATACACCGGCCGTCGGAATCTGCCAACCAAGTGGGATTCGGAGAGTACT
>WNGR01010293.1_pt1 | contig 13757 bp, 19 predicted proteins | sample 5407581 | NCBI WGS metagenome assembly WNGR01 (sample SAMN13153383, study PRJNA577476) | soil metagenome | isolation source: 80 cm soil or saprolite under Garry oak tree replicate 2 | place: USA:California | collected 2016-06-15 | reverse complement strand
CGGCAGGCGGTGACCGCCTTTGCCAGCGGAGACATCTCGAGGGAAGAAGGCCTCGCGTCGGGCTGGCTGGCCGCAAGCGTTCTGTGGGACGACGACGCTGGGCGCGCCATCATGGACCGGGAGGTCCGGCTCGCCCGTGAGGCCGGCGCGCTCGACGAGCTGCCAGTTAACCTGGTCCCGCTGGCCATGTCCGCTACATGGAGGGGAGACCTTGCGGAGGCCGCCTCCCTGATCGCGGAGGGCGACGCGGTCTGCGAGGTGACCGGGAGCCGCCTCGCGCCCTACGCCGCCATGTTCCTCGCTGCCATGCGGGGTAACCAGGCCGAGCTGACCTCGCTGGCCGAGGCGGCCATCGCCGCGGCCGAAGCCGGGGGAGAGGGCGCCGCGGTGACCTACGCGCATTGGGTGGCCGCGATTCTGCACAACGGGCTCGGCCGTTACGCCGACGCGCTCGCGGCAGCGGGGCAAGCAAGGGCGGGCAGCCACCTGTACGTCTCCATGTGGGCGCTGCCCGAGCTGATCGAAGCCGCCGTGCGCACCAGCAACACCGAGGTTGCGGCCGGCGCACTCGAGCGGCTGGCGGAGTCCACCAGTGTCAGCGGCACCGATTGGGCGCTCGGGGTCGAGGCGCGCTCACGGGCCCTGCTGAGCGAGGGCGAGACCGCCGACCGTCTGTACCGGGAGGCGATCGAGCGGCTCGGCCGCACCCGGATGCGTGCGGAACTGGCCCGCGCGCATCTGCTCTACGGCGAATGGCTCCGCCGCGAAAATCGCCGTATCGACGCCCGCGAGCAGCTTCGCGCCTCCTACCAGATGCTGACCGCGATGGGTTTGGATGGCTTCGCGGAACGCGCCCGCCGCGAGCTGCTGGCCACCGGGGAAACGGTGCGCAAGCGCACGGTCGAGACCCTCACCGACCTCACGGCCCAGGAAGCCCAGATCGCCAAGCTGGCCCGGGACGGGCGCACCAACCAGGAGATCGCCGCCCAGCTGTTCATCAGCCCCCGCACTGTCGAGTGGCACCTGGGCAACGTGTTCACCAAGCTCGGCATCACCTCCCGCAAAGACCTCCGCTGACGCATCGCCCGATCCGCCGGGCAAACTTCAGAGCAATAGCCCACAGAAGGCAACCTCCGCAGCCTGCGGGTCGATCAACTGGCTGCGGTCAACCTCCGCCTGCCCGGCCACGGCCGCGCCGACGCGTCCTTCGATGACCAGATGACCGCTATGGTGGCGGCCCGCAACGAGGGCCTCATCGCCGGTGTAGGCCTGAGCTACGTCAGCCTCGAACAGCCACCTAGCTCGGCTAACGGCCCGAAGGCTCGGTGTAACGATCCGGAGGCTCAGCGTACCGGCCCCGAGGCTCGGTGGACCTGCTGTTCGTAATCCTCGGCCGACGGGTCGGACGTCCGGCGCATGAGGAACACGAGGGAGATGATCAACCCGATGGCACCGCCAATCATCAAGATCAGGCCTATGAGCTGCACATTCACGTGGGCGGGGGACCAGTGGATGGCGTACCGCAGGATTGCGCCGATCACTACGAGCGCAATGCTCCCGCCGATGGTCATGGACAAATTCTCCTGTCATTTCGGTGCAGCTTTGCCGCGCCGCTGGCCATCTCGCCGAGGCTGATGGTCCCGCGGTGGGCCGCCGGGTGCGAGCGGGAGATCCACAATTCGGGTTCGAACTGTCCCAGATTCATCGCGTCCAGCGGGGCGGGCAGCGCGTCGGGGCTGGCCGTCAGCCAGCCCAGGCCGGCGTCGGCCCGGCGCTGGCGGACCGGCGAGAACTCCGCGTCCAGCGGCGTTTCCAGCCAGACCACGTCCACATCGGCGGCGGCGGCCGCCGACCGCAGCGCAGATGCGGTCTTGACCGTGAGGGCCTCGGGCAGGCGGGGCGGGATGATCACGCGCAGGCGCGGCCGTCCCAGGCCCGCCGCCTGCCGGGCCTGGCTGACCCCGTGACCGACCGCCGCCAGCACGTCCCGGGCGGTGTCCAGCAGCACGGTGCCCGCCGCCGTCAGTCGCACCCCGTCGCGGCGGCGGTGCAGCAGCCGGGTGCCGACGATCTTTTCCAGCTGCCCGATCTGTTGGCTGAGAGTGGGCTGGGCGATCAACAACCGCTCCGCGGCCCGGGTGAAGGTGCCCGCTGGCGCGGAGAACGCCAGCGGTGATAGAGGTGGCCGGGCCATGCGGTAGCCGTGAACCCAGTGGAGCGGGCCAGCCCGGCATAGCTTGTTGCTTTGGGCACATAGCCGGCACATCTTGGACGCCGACCTGGCGCCTCCTGTCTGCTGAGAGTACGAAGGTCGTTCGTCCAGCCGGCCGCCACCTTGACCGTGGCTCGCTGGGCCCATCGAGGAGGAAAACATGAACGTTTCAGACCAGGTGGACGCCCTGCAAAAGCGGGTCGCGGAGCTGAAGAGCTCTTTCGATCAGGCCCGGCGGGAAACCAACGAGCAGGTCAAGGCGCGCATCGACCAGGTCAAGGCGGACATCGCCGCGCGCCAGGATGCCGCGAAGGAGAAGGCCGAGCAGGCCGCCGACCGTACGCAGAGCCAGTGGAAGTCGCTGAAGGCTGATGCCGCGGCCAAGAGGGCGGACTTTCAGGCCCGCATCGATCGCAAGCGCGACGAGCATGACGTTAAGCGGGCGGAGGATGACGCCGAGGCTGCGGAAGATGACGCCGCCGATGCCCTGGATTACGCCTCGTGGGCCGTCGACCAGGCTCAGCTGGCCGTCCTGGACGCGATCGACGCCCGTTCCTGGGCGGACGCACGAGCCGCGGCCTCGCCATCAGGCTAGTCATCAGCGTCCCTTACTGGCTTCATGGTCCCGGCATCACGCGAGTCGGCCCGGCGGCGCCAGCCTTCCTCTGGGTTGCGTGTGACCTGCGCCCTGCTGGGAGGTGCCTCCACCGGGGCGATCGTCTCGCCGTTCACGCTGCCCGCGGCGTCGGTTCTGCTCGGCTGGGACACCGCCGTCGTGATCTTCCTGGGGTGGGTCTGGAGCGCTGTCTGGCGCCTGGATCCCGGCAGCACCGCCCGGCTCGCGAAACGGGAAGACCCAGCAGCGCGGTCGCAGAACTCGTGGTCGTGGGCGCGGGCACCGCCATGCTCGGCGCGGTCGGCTTCGCGCTGGTCAGGGCGAGCCAGGCCACCGGCGGCATGAAGGCGTACCTGATCGCCCTCGGGGTGGTCAGCGTGGTGCTGTCCTGGACGGTCGTGCATACCGTGTTCATGCTGCGATACGCCCGTGCCTACTACTCCGATCCGGTCGGCGGCATCGAGTTCGGTGAAAGCAACCCGCCTAGCTACCTGGACTTCGCCTATTTTGCCTTCACGATCGGGATGACCTTCCAGGTGTCGGACACGAACACCACCTCCAAGCCGGTCAGGCGGATCGTGCTGCACCATGCGCTGCTGTCTTACCTGTTCGGCGCCGTGCTGCTGGGGCTCGCGATCAATGTGATCGCCACCCTGCTCAGATGACGACGCGGGCGGATCCGGAACTCCCCAGCGCACTGGGTGACGGGCGAGCTGGCTGCGCGGCAATCCTGCTATTGGTCTCAGGTATTGGCCAGCGGCGCCCGCTGAGGGTTGCACTGTTCGCACAGAAACTGTCCGGCCGGAGGATCAGATGAGCGCCAGCTCGGTCAAGGACGCGGGCAACACCAGGCCGCGTATGCCCGTGAAAGTGCCTGCTGACGCCGCGACCGAGGTTCCGGCCAGGCGCGCGCGGGTCCGGGCCACCGCAGCCGCGCGCGGCGTCCCGCTGGCTACGATCATCACCGCCGTCGCCGTGGTGGCCCTCGCTTACCTGGCCGGCAAGCTCGCCTACCGGCTGCGGGACGTCATTCTCCTGATCGCGGTGGCCGGGTTCATCGCCCTGATCCTGAACCCGCTGGTGGTGTACGTGCAGCGGCGGATCCCGCGGCGCGGCTGGGCCGTGGCCATCGTCACCGTGTGGGCCGCCGTGGTGACGTGCAATCCGCGGCGCACGGCCGCGGCTGGATCGGCCACCTGGCCCGCCGCCTGCACCTGACGGCCTGGGCGGCGCGGAACGCCCCGAAGCTGCAAAGCCTGGGGACCAGCCTGGCCAGGCCGGCCCTGTCCTTCGGCAAGGGCGCGGCGTCATTGCTGGCCACGCTGGCCACCATCACCGCGCTCGTGCTGCTTCTGCTGCTCGAGGGCCCCAAGATGCGCCGCGGGCTGCTCGGCCTGATGTCGCAGGACCGCGCGGCCCGCTACGCCCGGGTGGCGCACGAGATAAACCAGTCTGTGATCGGGTACGCGGCCGGCAACCTACTCACCTCTCTCATCGCAGGCGTCGTGATCTTCGTCGCGCTCGCCACGGTCGGCGTTCCGTTCCCGTTCCTGTGGGCGCTGTGGGTCGCCCTGGTCGACTTCCTGCCCATGATCGGCGGAGCGCTGGCGGGCATCCCGACCGTCCTGTTCGCCGTCAGCCACTCGCTCACGGCGGGCATCGTCACGGCAGCCGTGTTCATCGGCTACCAGCAACTGGAGAACCACGTCCTGAACCCGGTGGTCATGAGCCGGACGGTGAAGATCAACCCGCTGCTCGTCCTGCTGTCCATCCTTATCGGCTCGTCGATCGGCGCCTGGCTCGGCGGCCTGTTCGGCGGCTTCGTGGCGGCGCTGCTGTCCATCCCCTGCGCCGCCGCCCTGCAGGTCGTCGTCAGGGAGCTGTGGCAGGCCACCGCGCCCGGCGGACCACTCGACGGTGAGCCCGGGCCGGCTACCGCGCCGTCACCGCCGGGAAGCTCTGGGTTGCCGGAGGACGGACGCGCCTAGCCACTGGCAGGCGAGCGGGGCGAGTTCGACCTGCAGGCGGTCCGCGCCGACGGAACGGCCGAGGCTCTCCTCGGCCTTGCGCACCCGGTACTGGACGGTGTTCTTGTGCAGCGTCAGCCGTTCGGCGGTGGCCTTGAAGCTGCCGCTCTCGGTCAGGAAGACGCGCAGGGTGTCGCGCAGCGTCGAGTGGTGGTCGTCATCGTCTGCGAGTGATCCCAGGGTCTCGATGACCCAGGCCCGGACGAGCTCGACCGAGCCCGACATCAGGGCCAGCGGCGCGACATCGCCGAAGCGGGTCACCGGCGGCCCGGCCGGGCCCGCGGCCAGCGCGACCGCGTGCGCGCCCAGGGCCTGCTGGTGGGTGCGGCGAAAGCCGGGAACACCAGCGCCTGCAGCACCGACGGCGAACCGGATCCCGGCGTCTGTCCCGGTGGAGGAGGTACCCGCAGACCGGATGGGGAAGGAGTCCCTGGCGCCCAGCGGCAGCCAGGCCCACGCGCAGAACTCGTCCTGCGGAAGGAAGATCGGCCGCGCTTCGCAGCCCGCCCAGCGGGCTACCTCCGTGGTCGCCTGCTCCAGCCGGGACAGGGCGTCGCCGCCGGCCCGCATCCCTCCCACCCAGCACATCACGCCGGCATGGTGCTGCCGGAGCCGGTAGCCGAGGATCGCCTCGGAGGAATCCACATCGACCCGCTCACTTCTCAGCAGGGCCCGCACGCGGGCCGCGCGGGCCGCGCTGCGGTTCCGCAGCCAGTTCTCCTTCTCTGCTTCGTAGGCGGACACGAGCTCCTCTGATACCTGGTCGATGTACCTGGCCGTGATGGCGGCGATACGCAGCCCGGCCGCGCTGACGATCGAGGCGTCGTCGGTGCTGCGCCCGAGTTCCTCCAGGCACCAGTCCTGGAACCGGGCCGACCCGATGCGGTAGGCGCGCAGTAGCGCGGCAATCGGCACGCCGCGCTGCGCCAGCCGGCGGGCGTACTCCTCGGCCGCCGCGGGGGCGTGCACTTGCTCCAGGTCGATGTCGTGCTGGAGGACATGCAACATGGTGGCCACGTTCTCCGCGACGCTGGCTTCCAGCAGCGACAGGACCCGCTTGTCGCTGCGCAGCTACGGGATTCCCCGCACGATCAGGTCGTAAATATCCGCGGACAGCTCAGCGGTGCGGGGGGTGAGCTTAGCGGAGACGTCTGAGGCGCTCTGGGCGACGGACGGGCTTGACCTGTCCACCGTGGAATAGTACGCCGCTGCCTCTGAAGTTGCCCAGCGCCGGATTTATCCCGGTTCACCGGCGGCTGGTCCATTGCGGGCCGACGACGGCCCACGCCGACTCCCACCTAGCGAGACGATGCCGGTCAAGAGCCATCCAGCACAACAGGTAACAGAGGGTGAGCACCACGGCGGCACCTACCATGATGGTGGTGCCGGCCAGCACCGCATTGACCATCATGTCGCTCGGGCTGGGCGGGGAAGCCGGTGGCTCTCCGGAGCGGTCCGGCCAACCCCGTACGGAGGTTCGGGCTGCCGCCGCGCGGACGGTGGGACCGGTCGCACTGGTCAGCGTGCCGGACCGCCCGGTTCTGTCAGGCGGCCGCCAGCTGGCTCCCGCCGCGGTCGTCTGGCTGCCGGCCGTCGGCCCGGGCCGGGACGGGACCGCAACGGCAGGCCGGAACCGTGCCGCCCGCTGGGACTGGTAGAAATGCCCGGCGAAGAATGCCGCCGCCACAAGAGCGGTGAGGAAGGCCGCGGCCAGAGATACGACGATGGCCCGCTCGATACGGTCAGAAGGCCGCCGCAGCTCGTTCCGGCCGAAAAGCAGCCGCCTCAGGCGCGGCAGCGGGCGGCCCGTTCGGCGGGCTGGACCTCTCATGACTTATCACCTCGTGCCTTCGCCGGGAGGCTCCGGCGTTGCCTTAGCTTCGTGAGCCGGGCCATTCGTGCCGCGTGAGCCGTCCCGACTCGTCCTGGATTTCCACGGCCACCTCGGCCAGCGCGGGCGCGTGCTGCCGGTAATGATGCGCGCAGAACAGCAGTGCCCGCCGACTGGGCAGCAGGACCCGAACGTAGGCCTGAGCGCCGCACCGGTCGCACCGGTGCACGGCACTCATCGGCCTGGTAACGCCCGGAGGTTCGCTGGGCGTCGCTTCGTCCCGTTCCTGGCGCTGCGCCCGGCGCTCGGTCCATGATTCTCTCGCGCTCATCGCGGGTACCTCCTTGGCCCGGTCACGTGGTGCGTCACGGCTAGCTTTCAGTCCACCGTGCGCGGCAGCGGTTGGAAAGGCGATGGCACCTGTCGTGGTATTGCCCGGCCCTATACCCCCGGCGACCTTGAGCGAAGGGTCGCGCAGGACGCGAGGCTGGAACCGGAGCGTCGAGTTGCCGGAGGACCGGCCTATGCGCGTAGCACGACTGGCGCCTGAAAGCTTGTGCTCGCCATCCGATGCCCGCCAAACCCGTCCAGTGGACTGTGGAATCCACCGGCGGGCGGAGGAGCGAACGTGGCACCAGAAACCGACATCCTGCTGCCCGCGGTGCGGCGGGAGAACTACGACAAGGGCATCGAGCGCTTGGCGGCGATCACCGCCGCCAACCTGCTCCCGGCCGCGACCACTACACCTGCGGCGAACAAGCCCGTGAAGCCATCGCCGGCCTCGCCCTCGACTGGGTCATTGACCCCTGGCCTGGCGAACTCGGCCGAGGCGGACCCGACTGCAGCCGGCACGCCGCAGGGCGTCGAGCTACGCCACCTGCGCTACTTCGTGGCGGTGGCCGACGCGGGTACCTTCACGCATGCTGCGGAACGTCTGTACCTCGCCCAGCCGACGCTGAGCCAGCAGATCCGCCGCCTGGAGGAGATGGTCGGCACCCCATTGCTGCAGCGCCGCCGGGACGGCGTCCGGCTGACCGAAGCGGGCACCGTGCTGCTGGAGCAGTCCCGGACCCTGCTGTCCCTGCTCGATCGCGGACTGAGCCGCACCAGGCAGGCCGCCGGCCTGGGACGGCCGCGGCTGCGGTTCGTCGTCCCGCCGTACCTGCCAGAGACCCTCGCGGTGCAGACGGCCCCCCGGCTGCGGTCCGCGGCCGCTGCCGCGGGCGTCGAGGTGGCCTGGATGGAGACGGTACTCGACGCCGAGTTCTCGGCGATCCGCCAGCGCCGGGCCGATGCCGGCCTGGGCTGGCTGACCTTCCCCAGGGAGGCCATGCCCGCTCCTCTCGAGGTCATGGAGCTCGGGGAATTCGAACCCGACGTGTGGATCCCCTCCCCGGACCAGGCAGCTGGCCAGGCCATCAGCCTCGATGAGCTGGCTCACATGGACGTCATCCACGGGCCGCGCCGCGTCAGCCCCGCGACCTACGACACCTGGATGGCGGTCCTGTAGGCCAGGAACCCGCGCTTTGCGTTCACCGACCCGCCGTTCCGGAACTCACTGCTGATGACCCTCGCTTTTGCTGCAACGGGGAGCCGGCCTGCCGCGGTGCTGACCGGCCCGCGCCATCGCATCGGGGCCAGTCCCGGACTGCCACAACCCGACGGGGTCACCGATACCACCAGCGATGCGACGGTGCCGGTCCGCATCGACCAGCATCCGCTGACCGCCACGGCGGGCCTGGTGTGGAGCGACGACCTGCCCCGGGTCCTCCAGCAACTGCTTTTCGATACCGCCGATGGCATCACTTTCTGACCGGCGCGGGTCAGCAGCCCGTGGCGGCAGGCTTCTCGCATAGCACGGGCCAATATCAGCAGAGCCGGCGTCGTCTTTGCCCGGGCGAGATTGTGACGTGGACTGGCCGAGGAACGGCTATCCGCCGTCTCATTCCTCCGGAAAGGATTCAGGAAATGGGCAAGACCAAGGACATCCGCGAAGCGGTCGAGGCCGAACTCAACTTCGACCCGCTGGTCGACGCCGCGGACATCGCCGTACGGAACATGAACGGGGAGGTAGCGCTCAACGGCACAGTGCCGAGCTACCCGCAGTACCTGGAGGCGGCCGGCGCGGCGCAGCGCGTCGCCGGGGTGACCGACGTGCACAACCACCTGGAGGTGGTGCTGCCGGAGGGCGATTATCGCGACGACGTCATGCTGACCACTGCGGCCAACAACGCGCTCGCGCTGAACATCACCGTGCCGGACGGCGTGGAAGCGACCGCGAGCGACGGCAACCTCATCCTGACCGGCACCGTGAGCTACGGCACCGAGCGGGCCGCCGCCGAGCAGGCCGTCTCCCGGCTGGTCGGCGTGCGCAACGTCAGGGACGACGTCGAGATCGCCTACGACGCCGACCCGGTCGATGTCGACCTGCACGTCCAGGAGGCGCTGGACCGGTACGCGCTGGTCCCCGACGACAGTGACGTCGAGGTGGACACCAGCGGCAACGTCGTGAAGCTGACCGGCCACGTCCGCACCTGGGCCGAGCACGATGCGGTGGTCGGCGCCGCATGGATGGCCAACGGCATCCTGGAGGTCCGCGACGACCTCGCCATCACCGGCTGACCGCGACCTGACTGCGATTTCCCGCATAGGGAGCGACAACGGCGCATGGCTGCGAGCGAAAGCGTGGATACCCAGCCGAAGGTGTCGGCTGGCCAGGCACCGCCGCCCCGGCCGAAGGACCGGAAGCGGCCGGTGATGCGGTGGGCCGTGCACGGCGTGCTGTTCGTGGGACTGACAGTGGGCTTGTTCGGCGTGCTGCCCCGGCTGGGCGGGCTGGCCCGCGACACCGCCGAACTGCGGCACGCCCGCCCGCTCTTCGTGGCGGCAGCGATCACTGCGCAGGCGGTGTCGCTCGCGTCGTACGCGCTGCTGTACCGCCGGGTGCTCGCCTCGCTCGGAGCCCGGCTGCGCATTGCCCTGGCCCTGCGGGTCACGCTGGCATCCTTCCTGGTCAGTCACGTCACCCCATTCGGGTCGGCGACCGGCACCCTGCTGAACGTGTCCACGCTGGAAACCGAGGGCATCGCCGCGCCCACCACCGGCGAGGCGATCGGCCTGACCAGCCTGATGTCCACGATCGCCCTGATCGCGCTGTTCGCCACCGGGCTCGTGACCACCGCCGGGAGAAACCTGTCCCGGACCTACCTGGCCACGGCGGGCATCGCCGAGCGGGCCGGGCGCCGGGCGGCCAGGGTGGCGCGGCACTTCCGGTCCAGCATCGACCCGGAGAAGGCGGCCCGGACCAGCAAGCGGCTCGCGTCGCTGGCCCGGTCCGCGCTGACCGGGCGGGCGTTCCTGGCCAGCTTCGGGTTCGCTTCGGCCGACCTGCTGTTCGACCTGCTCTCGCTCGACCTGATGTTCCTGGCCGTCCGGTACCAGCCCGGCTTCGGGCCGCTGGCGGTCGCCTACGCCGCGGCGAACATCGCCAGCGCGATCCCGATCACCCCGGCGGGCTGGGAGTCATCGAGGTCACGCTGGTCGCCATCACCGTCGGCTTCGGCGCGCCACGGGCCACCGCGGTGCTGGCCGTGCTCGGCTACCGGATCGTCAACTACTGGCTTCCGCGGCTGCCCGGGGCGGCGGCCTACCTTCGCCTCCGGCTGACCGGGAAAAGCTGATCCTAGGAAAGGAACCCATGTCATGTTCAAGTCATCATCCACCTCGCTGATCCTGCTCGGCATGCTCGCCATCATCGTGGGCATCATCGCCCTGGCCTGGCCCGGGGTGACCATCCTGGCGCTCATCATCTTGTTCGCGGTCTACGCCTTCATCGACGCCGGGCTGCAGACCATGCGGGCCTTCAGCAGCCCTGCCGCCGGGCCGGTCTTCGGCCACCTGCTGCTGGCGCTGATCGCGCTGGCGGCCGGGGTGATCGCCATCGTCTGGCCCGGGCCCACCGCGCTGGTGCTGGTGCTGGTGGTGGGGATCTGGGCCTTCGCCGGCGGGATCATGGAGATCGCGGCAGCGTTCGGCGCCGGGGAGACCGCCGGCACCCGGGCGCTGTTCGTGCTGAGCGGGCTGGTGTCGGTGGCGTTCGGCGTGGTGCTGTTCGCCCGGCCCGGGGTCGGCGCGGTCACCCTGGCCCTGCTGTTCGGCCTGTTCAGCCTGATCTACGGCGTGTCCCAGATCGTCACCGGCGTCCGGCTGCGCCGGACCGGCAAGACCCTGCAGGCGGTCCTGCCCGACGCCGCCTGAGCCCGGCCGGGCGTAGGCAGGCGCGCTCCTCGTGAGGACCGCCAACCGCACCGACAACGGAGGCACCACCATGGCCACATCCGAGACCGCAGACCACGGCCGGCCGGCGCGGCCGGACATCTTCCAGCACCATCCGGTGGTCCTGGAGCAGCAGGCGCAGCGAGCCGCAGACTTCCAGCTGCGGATCGCCGACAAGATCACCGCCTTCGCGGGGTCGATGAACTTCGTCTACCTCCACATCGCGCTGTTCACCGTCTGGATGCTGTTCATCGAGTCCAAGCCGTGGCCGACGCTGACGCTGATCGTGTCCCTGGAAGCGATCTTCCTGTCCACCTTCGTCATGATCGGCCAGAACCGGCAGGGGGCCTTCCAGCAGGCCAAGGCCGACCACGACTTCACCGAACAAGAGCTGGAACTCAAGACCAACACCCAGCTGACCCGCGAGATCGACAGGCTCACCACCGAGCTGCACAACCGGCTGCTGAGTAAGTCCGCCCGGCCGCGGTCTTGATCGCCGACCTTGCCGTCCTGACCGGACAGGCCCTAACTGACGTGTCCTTGTGACACGGCGGCAAGACGCGCCACCTGGGGGAGCCTAGGCGAGGGCTGTACTGGCTGGTGCACGACTCCGAGAAGGAACGGGGGGAGACGGAGCGGATTCGCTGGACGCAAGCGTACGGGAAAATGATCGAGACCCACGCTGAAGATCAGCTTCGCCGGATGGCCCCGCCACTTCTCGGTGGCGGCAGTACCTTCTTCACGGAAGAGAACCTGCTGGCGGCGTTCCCGGGGATGAAGAACTGTGATGCTGGTATCGACTTTCGGCGGCGAAATCGTGCTGGCGGAAGTCGTCAGCGCGACCGTGAAGACGTCCACCCGTGAGTTGGCCGACCTGGATTCGTTCCGCGAGGACGCCGAGAAGAGGGGATCGAACAGCCCCGGGTGTGGCTTGGCATGGCCACGCCCGGCGATGCGGTGGGCAACTTCGGGTCCGCGCTGCACATGCTGTCCGAGCAGGCCACGTATCTGTACAACGAGGGTTCGCGGTAGTTGTACGACACGCACGCCTCGGTCAACCGGATGGCCGAGGACCAGGCCGACCGGCTGAAGGACCGGCCCGAGGAGACGTGGGAGGAGATCTTGCGGCGGCTGCGTACCCGGGAGGCTCCGGCCCGCGGCATGTTCGCGCGGGTCCAGATCGGCCCGGAGAACAGCGGGGAGATCGCGGACGACCCGGCGGTGCGGCTGGCAGTGCTGCACCCGCAGTACTCGCACACCCGCGGGGACTCCGCCTCGGCGGCTTACATGTCGCAATGAGCGCTCTATCTAAGCGCGGCAGCGGGCAGCGGATGAACCGGAACATGATCGTCTTTCTGGCTGCCGACGCCCGCAGGTACGCCGAGCTCGACGAGGCCGCGCGCAAGTACCTAGCGTGGAAGGACATCGGGGGAGCGGATCCCTGAACTCGACCTGTCGACGCAGCAGGTGGCCCAGGCGCGCAAGCGCCTCAAGGACGCTGACGAGACCGTGGACCTGCGCATCTCGGCTGGCTATCACTGGCTGCTAGTCCCGGTGCAGCCGGCGGTCGACCGCCCGGTGTCCCTCGACGAGATCAAGACCGACACGGCCAAGGACCGCCTAGCTGAAACGCGCCAGCGACAAGCTACGCGCCGCCGACCTGCTGCGCACCGTGCAGGGGCCGCAGAACATCCGGCTGGACCTGGACCGGTTCCTGTCTTCCGTCTGGGCCGCCGGGCACATCGCGGCGGGCAAGCTCTGGGAGTACTACTGCCAGTACGTTTACCTGCCCCGGCTGGCCGAGCGTTCGGTGCTCGACCGCGGTATCGTCGCGGTCTTCGATCAGGTGATCTGGGACCAGGACGGCTTCGCGGTCGCGTCTGGCTACGACGAAGCCAGCGGCCAGGTACGTCGGCCTGTCGATCCCCAGGGGAATGTCCCGCCGCAGATTACCGATTCGGCGCTGCTGGTCCGGCCTGATCGCGCAATCGCCCAACGCGAGCAAGAGCGGGCCGAGCAGGAAGCCGCCGGTGCTGCTGCCGCAGCGGCAGCAGCGGGTGCTGGCGGCGCCGGAGCCGGAGCGAGCACGGACAGCGATACGGCGACCGGCGCAGGAACCGGCCCCGGGGGAGGATCGTCCCCCGGGCCGGTATCCGCGTCTGGCGGAGCCCTCCCCATGGCGGGGCCACACCACCGGGCAGCGGCCGCCCCACCCGCGCCGAGCCCAGTCACACCCCGGTTCTACGGCACCGTCCGCCTCGACCCGGAGCGCTTCGGCCGCGATCTCAACCGCCTCTACCAGAAGGTCATCCAGCACCTCGCCGCTCCCGAGGGCGTGGATCTGGAGATCACCGTCGAGATCAGCGCGTCCAAGAAGGACGGATACCCCGACGACAAAGCTCGCATCGTCACCGAGAACGCCCACACGCTGAAGTTTGACCAGTACGGCTTCGAAGATCATTGACTTCGTCAGTGTGGCCGGAGGCGTGGCTGACTTGACCGAACGGAAGCTCCCCTACCAGTAAACCTGTCCGTCCGTGTGCCGTGGCACCACACCGTATGGGATGCGACGATCTGCGCCGATAATGCGTCTACACTGCTCGTCGCTACGCAATAAACATCCTTAATTGCGGGGGTTACAGAAGGGTGTGAGGTCGAGGCCGGTGCTGGCGAGGAAGCCGCCGAGCAGGCCGGGCCGGTACTGCATCCGCCTGAGCCGGGTCTTGATCAGGGCGGTGAGCTGGGGAAGGTTGCGTTTGGCCAGGTTGGCCAGGGATCTTTTGAGGTGGGACCAGA
>WNGR01007038.1_pt1 | contig 13757 bp, 10 predicted proteins | sample 5407581 | NCBI WGS metagenome assembly WNGR01 (sample SAMN13153383, study PRJNA577476) | soil metagenome | isolation source: 80 cm soil or saprolite under Garry oak tree replicate 2 | place: USA:California | collected 2016-06-15 | reverse complement strand
CAGCGCCACGGATTCCGGGGAAGCCTTGGGTATGTCGGATCCCTGTGTCATGTCGGTATCCACCGGGCCGGGCAGGACCGCGTGCACCCTCACCCCCTGCCCGGCCACCAGGGCGCGAAGCGACTGGGTCAAGGAGAACGCGGCCGCCTTCGAGACGGAGTAGGCGGGGATGATGAACGGCAACGGGGCGAGAGCGTTCGCCGAGAGGATGTTGACGATGGCCCCTCGGGAGCGGGTCAACGCCGGCAGGAAGGCCTGGGTCACGGCGAGGGTCCCGAAGACGTTGACGGCCAGGTGGCGTTCGAGCACGGCGGGGTCGGTCAGGTCGTCGGGCAGCATGATGCCGGCGTTGTTGATCAGCATGTCCAGTGACTCGACTTGGCTGGCAGCTGCCTGAATCTGCGCCGTGCTGGTGACGTCCAGCCTCAGGGACGTCACCCGGTCGTCCGGGTGGGCCAGCGCCTGGCGACTGCAGGCATACACGCGCTCGGCGCCTCTGGCCAGGGCTTCGGCTACCAGTGCCTGCCCGATGCCGCGGTTGGCCCCGGTCACCAGGACCGATTTGCCTTGTGTGGCCATGCCTGTTGCTCCTGTTGTTTCGGTTTGATCGGGCGGCTGATCGCGACCATTCCCTCGGTCGCCATTCGAACCGGGCTTCACAGGTCGGGTCGGGTCGCCAGCCATTGTGCGAAGGTCTTCGTTCGCGGTGCCAACGCCCTGGTGGCGGCGAAATCGGCCTGAAACGTCGGCGGGTGGGCGAACCACTCGAACATCGCTCGCTGGTCGGCGTCACCACCGAGTACTTCGATCGGCAGCGGGTCGTATCGGGCAGGGACGTCGTAGCGGTGCTGGTAGGCCGCGGCGATCTGCTCGCCGGTCAGCTCGTCGCCGGCGATTTCTATCGACCCTCCTGCGACACGGTCGGGGTCCAGCACCGCAGCCGCGGCGACTGCACCGACGTCCTGGGCGGCGATCATCTGGAGCGGGATTCCGGGTGGCAGAGGTATCCGCACCATCAGCGTCCCGTCCGCCATGGTCGGTGTCAGGAACTGTGCGAAGTTGTCCATGAAGAACACCGGTCGGACGAAGGTGGTGGCGAGACCCCGCGCGGCAAGGTATTCCTCGATGTCGCGTTTGCTGTCGAAATGGGGAATCCCGGTGTGGCGCTCCGCTCCGCCGACCGAGTTGTAGACCACGTGCGGGACGCCGGCTGCTGCTGCCGCGTCGGCGATCGCGTGCCCGTGCCGCACCTCGAGGTCGGTGCGTTGGTCGTATCCGGGTGTGGTCATGGCGAAGACTCCGTGCACGCCGGTGAAGGCCGCGCGGAGACTTTCGGGATCGTCGAGGTCAGCCGCGACGACGTCGGCGCCGAGCTCGGTCAGGACGCGCGCCGCATCGGAGTCTGTGCGCCGTGCCAACGCCCGGACCGGCGTGTTCGCGTCCAGCAGTGCGCGGACGGTGGCCCCACCCTGCAGGCCGGTCGCACCGACCACCGCGATCGGTTGCCGCGGTGTCGGGTCGAGGGTTGTCACAGGTCTTCCTTCCGTTGTCGGTCGGTGCCGGCAGGTCGTCGCTTTCGCTGTTGCGTGCCACGGCGGATCTCCCTGCCGTTGGATCGTTGTAGCGGCCGGCGCGGTGAGCGGAGGTCACCTAATTCCGGCGATTTGCCGCGTGACGCGCGGGTCGCGCAGTTGGGCCATCTGCTGGCTTCGACAATCGCCGGAATTCGGTGATCGCCTCTTCGGCTGATCAGAAAGCGATCTGGAGTGCCAGGCTGGGTCGGGTCATGGCCGGGCGAGCGCACGATCGTGACGCGGGCCTACCGGTTCGCCCTGGACCCGACCCCCAGCCAGGTACGGGACCTGCAACGGCATGCCGGGGCTGCTCGGTTCGCCTACAACTGGGCGCTGGCGACCGTGCAGGCGAACCTGGGTCAACGGGCCGCCGAAGTCACCTACGGCATCGCCGTGGATGACCGGACCCCGGCTGTGGGGTGGAACCTGCCGGCGTTGCGCCGCGCCTGGAACGCCACCAAGGGTGATGTGGCGCCGTGGTGGGCGCAGTGCAGCAAGGAAGCGTTCAACACCGGCCTGGACGGCGTGGCCCGCGCATTGCGCAACTTCAGCGACTCCCGGGCCGGGAAACGGGCGGGCAAGAAGGTCGGTTTCCCCCAGTTCAAGGCCCGACGCCGCACCACACCATCGGTGCGGTTCACCACCGGTGCCATCCGCGTGGAGAGCGACCGCAAGCATGTGACGCTGCCCCGGATCGGCACGATCAAGACCCACGAGTCCACCCGGAAACTCGCCCGTCGTATCGAGCAGGGCAGTGCCCGCATCCTGACCGCGACCGTGCGGCGGGAGGCCGGGCGCTGGTTCTGTTCGTTCACCTGCGAGGTCCAGCACACCGAACGGGCACCTACCCGACCGGACGTGGTGGTCGGGGTGGATCTGGGCGTCACGCACCTGGCGGTGCTGTCGTCCCCGGTAGCGGGGGTGTCCGATGCGGATGGGTTCGTGCCCAACCCCCGGCACCTGGGCCGGGCACAACGCGACCTGGCGCGCGCGTCGCGGCGAGTGTCTCGTCGTGTCGGCCCAGATCGGCGGACCGGGCAGCGGCCCTCCAAACGCTGGGAGAAAGCCAACCAGCAGCGCAACACCATCCACCACCGGGTCGCCAACCTGCGCCGTGATGGCCTGCACAAGCTCACCACCGGACTGGCCGCCACGATCGGCATCGTGGTGGTCGAGGACTTGAACGTGGCCGGGATGCTCCAGAACCGGAAACTGGCCCGGCACCTGGCTGACGCGAGTTTTGGTGAGATCCGGCGGCAACTGCGGTACAAGATGTGCTGGAGTGGTGGTCGGCTGGTGGTGGCCGATCGTTGGTTTGCTTCGTCGAAGACGTGTTCGGCCTGTGGGGCAGTGAAACCCAAACTGTCCCTGTCGACGCGGGTGTTCCGTTGTGAGCATTGTGGGCTGGTCATCGATCGGGATCTCAATGCCGCGATCAATCTGAAGCGTCAGGTCGCCCAGAGTGGCTGGGAGACGATAAACGGACGTGGAGCCGACCGGAAGACCAAGCCTGGCTTGGCAGGTGGCTGTGAAGCGTCTACCCCGCACCGGCTTGCCGGGCAAGACGGGGACCGCTCGCTGGTAACGGCGAGCTGCGAGTAGATGGCTACTCATGTTCACTCACTTCGCAACGGTTCATCGATCTGTTCACTGAGGACGGTGTGTTCAACGGCATCGGCGGTGTGGCTGCACGGGAGAGCTACCGCGGTGAGCATCTGGGCGATGTGGTTGTCTGGATGGGCAAACTGCTTCCCGACGTGCACCGGGAACTGCGCCGGGTCAATGTGCTCGGGGATGTCGTCGCGATCGAATTGTCGATCCAAGGCACCTTCCTCGGGCCGTTCGAGACGCCCGCCGGCGTGATCCAGCCGACGGGGGCCAAGCTCGACATCCCCACCGCCGACTTCTGGTACGTACGCGACGGCAAGATCCAGGAGTTCAACTGCCATGTCGGTACCACCACCATGTTCGCGCAGCTGGGCATACTGCCGGACTTCCCGTCCGCGGTCGCGGCGTCCGCGCCCGAACGATGAGGATCAGGTCAGCAGGCTGAGTTCGAGTACCGGAATGGTGCGTATTCCAGCGGTTTGGCGTGCGTACTCGGCAAAGCCTGGGTAGCGCCGCGCTTGTTCGGCATAGATGCGGTCGCGTTCGGCGCCGGTCACTTCCCGGAGGGTCACCTGGTATGTCTCGGTTCCGCGTTCGACGCTGCCGTGACCGGCGGCGGTCAAGTTGAGGTACCAGTCCGGGTTGGTGGGTGCGCCGCCCTTGGTTGCGAAGACGTAGATGATGTCCGACTCGGTGTCGTGCGGCAGGTACATCGTCGGGGTGACGTACTCCCGCCCGCTGGTGCGGCCGCGGTGATGCAGCAGGATCATCGGAGCGCCCTCGAAGGTCCCGCCGACCTTGCCCCCGTTCGCTCGGAACTCCGCGATGGTCTTCGCGTTCCAGTCGAGCGCGTCGCTCATGTCGAACTCCTGTCCACGATCCCCGGGGTAGCGGTTGGGACCGGGTGATGGCAGGCCGAGAGCGCCGCCGGCCCGGCTGCTGGCGAGCCTGGCACCGCTGGACCACCGTGGTCATCGCCGGGTTCCGGTGATTCCAGGGCCAGCAGTACGATGGGCAAGTGCCGCAGCCTGTCGCAGGAGACGGTTCGGGCACCCGTGGCATGCTCGACCGGAAGGGTCTCCTGCAGTTGCTCGACCGCGCCGTCACCAAACGGCTGACGGTCATCTCGGCGCCTCCGGGAAGTGGGAAGACCTCGCTGTTGCGGGCATGGGCCGACCATTCGGCGAAGCTTCGCCGGGTCGTGTTCGTGTCCGTCGAGCGCGGCCAACGCGACGATCAGCGGTTCTGGTGCGCGGTCCTCGACGCGATCCGCGGCCCGGCACCATCGACAGCTGCCGAGGCGCCGGTCGCCGCACCCGACGTGGACCAGGTCATCGACAGCGTCCTGTCGGAGATCACCGGACACGCCGAGCCCGTCGTGCTGATCATCGACGACCTCCACGAGCTGAGATCGACCGACGCCATCACACAGCTCGAATACGTACTCGCGCACCTGCCGGGCAATGCACGCCTGGTGCTGTCCTCTCGCCGGGATCCGCCGATCAGACTGCACCAGCTCAGACTGGCCGACGCGCTCGCCGAGATCCGTGCCGGCGATCTGCGATTCACCGAGGACGAGACGCGCGAACTGCTTGCCAGCTCCACGATCAGTCTGTCCGACGCAGGGGTGGCCGCGCTGCACCAGCGCACCGAAGGGTGGGCGGCCGGCCTGCGCCTGGCGGTGATCTCGCTGAGCGGTCACCCGGAGCCGGAGCGCTTCGTGGCCGAGTTCTCCGGGACCGACCGCGCTGTCGGCGAGTACCTGATGGCCGAGATGCTCGAGCGCCAACCGAGCGAGGTGCAGCGCATGCTGTTGCGAACCTCGCTGGTCGACCGAATGAACGGTGAACTCGCCGACCTGCTGGCCGACCGCTCGGGCTCCGAGCAGATGCTGCTGGCACTGGAGGAAGCGAACGCGTTCGTCGTCTCGCTCGACGCCGCGCGCACCTGGTTTCGCTACCACCACCTCCTGGCGGACTTCCTGCGCCTGGAACTCCGCCGTACCTCCGCCGGGGAGCTTGCTGACCTGCACCGCCGGGCCGCGCGGTGGTTCGCCGACCGGGGAGACGTCGTCGAGGCGGTGCGGCACCTGGTCGCCGCCGGCGACTGGCCCGATGCCGCTCGACTCGTCGCGGACAATTCGTTCAAGTGGGTGCTCGACGGTCAAGTGGGCACGATTCACGCAGTCCTGCAGGCGTTTCCGGACGGGGCGTCGGTCGATCATCCCGACCTCGCGCTCGCGCACGCGGCCGCTGAGCTGAACCAGGGGCGGACGCAGGAGGCGGCCGCTCAGCTGGCGCTGGCCGAGTCCCACCTGCCCAGCGCGGCTCCGGCTCGCCGCCGTCTGATGGTGGCGATCGCGTCCCTTCGACTGGCGCTGGCAAGGCGTAGCGGCCAGTTCAGCGAGGTTGTCGAGCAGGTGAAGATGCTCGACGCTTCGATGGCGGACGCATCGAGCGAACCGCTCGCGATGGGCAGTGAACTACGTGGCGTCGCGCTGCTGAATCTCGGGATCGTCGAGACGTGGACCGGGCGACTCATCGAGGCCGAGCGGCATCTCTCCGACGGAGCCGCACTCGCCCGCAGGACGGGCCGAGCCTACCTGGAGGTCGCCTGCCGTGCGCATCAAGGCTTTCCGTCGAAGCTGGTCTCGGTCGCGACAGCACGTGACCGCGGCCGTGCGGCAGTCACGCTGGCCGAACGCTATGGCTTGGACGATCGACCGATACTCGCACCCGCGCTGGGCGCGGTCGGCGGCATGGCCATCTGGATGGGCGAGTTCGACGAGGGGGAACGCTGGCTGCGCCGCGCCTGGGAGGTCGGCTCCGCACACGTCGAGCCCGCCACCGCGGTGCTCCTGCACTTGGCGAGCGGCATGCTGCACGCCGGTCGCGGGCAGCAGCGATCGGCGCTGGACGCATTCACGGCGGCAGCGCGAACGCAGTCGCTGCTCACCGGTGTGCACGCTCTCGCACCGCGGATCACCGGATGGCTCGCCACCACGCAAGCTCGCCTGGGAATGCCGGCGCAGGCGCGCGCGACGCTGGCCGGATTCTCCCCCGAGCACGGGCGAACGGGCCCCATTGCCAACGCGCGAGCATGGATCTGCCTCGTGGACGGGAATCCCGGCAGGGCAGTGGAGGCGCTCCGTCACGTTCGGGACGCCACATCCCCGGTCGAACCGTTCACACTCGTTGAGGCGCATCTGCTCGCCGGCACCGCGTACCTACGCCTTGGCGACCGAGACGCCGCGGCAGCGGCCGCCGAGGCAGCCCTCGCGACCGCCGAGCCCGACCGGCTGGTCTTCCCGTTCGCCATGACCGAAGCCGCGGAGTTGCTCGGCGTGCTCCGCCACCACGAGACGGCCCATGGCGCCAGTCTCATCGACATCGTCGACCAGCTGACGGGCGCGTCGCCGCCGAGCACCAACCGAGAGCCGCTCCCGCACTCGGGTGAGCTCACCCTCAGCGAGCTGCGCGTCTTGGGACTTCTTCCGACAAACCTGACGCGGGCAGAGATCGCGCATGATCTGCACGTCTCGATCCACACGGTCAACACTCATATCCGCAACCTCTATGCCAAGCTCGGCGCTGGCGACCGGTCTGCTGCCGTTCAACGCGCACGCCAGCTGCGGCTCCTGGCACACCGGCCTTCGCCGACATCCTCGACCTAGCCAAGAGGCTGCGTGCCCGATCACTGGATTCCGGCGTCGCCGATTCACCAGGTCGGGCAGCACCATCACCATGTGGCCACGCCGCCGTGTTTGTACGCGATCCGGATAAGGGGCCGGCTCGGAGCGACTGCGCTGTCCGCCTTCCCCACGATGGTGGCCGAGCTGACCGGCAGTGAGACCGTGCTCACCGGCGTGCTTGAAGATCAGTCCGCGATGTTCGGCGTCCTTGCCCAGATCGAGGCCCTCGGCCTCGAGCTGCTCGAACTGCGCCAGGTCAGACCGCGAACCCGATAGGAATCACCAGCTTCCGGCGAGGACAGCTCACCTCGATCACGGCGATCATGGGTGGCCTCGACGCCTGAGGAGAAGACTGCCGATGAGCAAAGACCAGCAGAGCCAGCTGGACGCCATCCTGCGTCAGGGTGCGCTCGACACCGCTGCCGATGTCGCCTCGGTACGAGCCGCGTTCAACGCGTTGATGGCACAGGTCCCGGTGCCCGCGGACGTCCTGCAGAAGTCGATCGAGATCGGCGGCGTCGGTGGCATCGAGGTCACGATCCCGGGCAATGGGTCCGAGCGCGTGATCCTCTACTTTCACGGTGGCGTCTACGTCATCGGCTCGGCGGCGACCTCGGTCCCACTGGTGGGTGACCTCGTTCGACGAACGGGCGTCAATGCCATCACCCTCGACTATCGACTCGCCCCGGAACACCCATATCCGGCCGCGGTCGACGACGCTCGCGCCGCCTATGCGGGACTACTCGCGCAAGGCATGGATCCTGGTCAGATCGTTCTTGCCGGCGATTCGGCTGGCGGCGGGCTGGCGGTGGCCACACTCATCGCCGCGAGGGAGGCCGGACTGCCCATGCCGTCATGTGCATTCTTGATGTCGCCCTATGCCGATCTGACCCTGTCCGGCGAGACATTGACCGAAAGGCAATCGCTGGACCCGATCCTGACCCAGGAGGGCCTCCGCGTCCGGGCTCCGGAGTATGTGGCCGGGGCCGACGCCGCCGACCCACTGATCAGCCCGATCTTCGGCGATCTCAGCGGCCTGCCGCCGCTGCTGATCCAGGTGGGGTCGCACGAGATCCTGCTCAGCGACGCGCTCCGGCTCGCGGCGCGCGCAGCCACGACCGATGTCGCGGTCACGCTCGATGTCACACCGGGCGTCCCGCACGTGTTCCAAGGCTATGCCGGACTTCTCGATGAGGCCGGCGCGGCGCTCGATCGGGCATCAGATTTTGTGCAGGCACAACTCGGGTATTCGCCGACCCGCGTCCACCCGGTCTGACCCGTTTCTGATCGCGGCGCGATCCAGCGCGTCAGGTTGCAGAGGAGAGGCAGATGAGTGCTGCCGGTCCGGGCGCGCCCGAGGCGGGTGTCGCCAAGGATGACGCCACTGTGGACCGGCGCTGGCCGGTCCTGGTCGTCGTTGCCGTCGCCCAACTGATGGTGGTGCTGGACGGGACGATCGTGAACATCGCGCTGCCGTCCGCCCAACACGCGCTGGGCTTCTCCAACAGCGACCGGCAGTGGGTCGTGACGGCGTACGCGCTGGCGTTCGGCAGCCTGCTGCTGGTAGGCGGACGGCTGGGGGACATGTTCAGCCGCAAGTGGGTGTTCGTCGCCGGCCTGGTCGGATTCGCCATCGCCTCGGCGATCGGCGGCGCCGCCGGCTCGTTCGGCGTCCTGGTCACGGCACGGGCGCTACAGGGCATGTTCGGCGCCGTGCTCGCGCCGTCTGCCCTGGGCACCCTGGTGAGCGCATTCAGTGACCCGCGCGAACGGGCCAGGGCCTTCGGCGTTTTCGGCTCGGTCGCGGCCGGCGGGAGCGCCGTCGGGCTGATCGTGGGCGGGGTCCTTACCGAGTACCTCTCGTGGCGCTGGTGCCTGTACATCAACCTGGTGTTCGCCGCGATCGCCGTGGCCGGCGCCCTGGCCTACATCCGCGGCGGCCGGCCGGCCAGCCGGCCGCGCATGGACTGGCCCGGTGCCGTGCTGGCCTGCGCTGGGCTGTTCGCGATCGTGTTCGGCTTCTCTCATGCCCAGACCGCCGGGTGGACGGCCGCGCTGACCCTCGGCTCCCTGGTCGGCGGCGTGGTGCTGCTCGCCGGGTTCATCCTCGCCGAGCGGCGTGTCCGGCACCCGCTGTTGCCGCTGCGGGTGATCGTCGACCGCGCCCGTGGCGGGGCCTATGTCGCTCTCGGCATCTCCGGGATCGCGATCTTCGGCACCTTCTTGTTCCTGACGTTCTACCTGCAGGTGGTCAAGGGGGACAGCCCGCTGACGACAGGGCTGCTGTTCCTGCCGATGACCGGCTGCATCCTGATCAGCTCGAACCTGTCCAGCACCATTGGCTTGGGACCGCGCGCCCTGATCGCGGCCGGCATGCTGCTGGACGCCGGTGGTATGGCCCTCCTGACCCGGATCACCGTCACCTCCAGCTATGTCAGCGCCGTGCTGCCCGCCCTGCTCATCCTCGGCCTGGGCCTCGGCCTGATCTTCGCCCAGACCATCAACACCGCCACAGCCGGCCTTGCCCGCGAGGACTCCGGCGTGGCCTCCGCCCTGGTCAACACGATGCAGCAGGTCGGCGGGTCGATCGGGACGTCGGCGCTCAGCACGATCGCGCTCAGCGCCACGGCCAGCTATCTGATCGGGCACCCCACCAGCCCCCTGGCCGCAGCGATCGCGGCCACCCACGGCTACACGATCGCCTTCGGGGTATCGGCGGGGCTGCTCGGACTCGGCTGCATCCTCGCGATCGTCCTGCTGCCGTCTCGGCGCCGGCTCGCCGACCTCAGGGACGCCGACGCCGCAACGCCAGCGCCCACCCCGCCCGCTCGCGCCCAGGAGGCTCCCGAAGCGATTCCCGTCGCCTTGTGCAGCTGCTCACCGGTGATCACCACGGTTGCGGGATCGTCAGGCGGGCCCGGCAGCAGCTGACAGTGCCGAACACCGAGTTCCATCTCGACTGCCGCCTGGTCAGCGTCGCGTTTCGGTCCACATCGGCCCGGGTAGGCCGTTGGTATGGCGCCTGACAACAACTTCCGTCACGAGCTCGCGCAGCAGTTGCGGGTGGACTCGATCCGGTGCAGCTCGGCGGCTGGTTCCGGCCATCCGACGTCCTCGATGTCCGCCGCGGACCTGATGGCCGTGCTCCTGGACGGGCATCTTCGGCTGGACTACGGGCACCCCGGCGAGCCGCACAACGACCACCTGATCTTCTCCAAGGGCCACGCGTCGCCGCTGTACTACAGCATGCTGAAGGCGGTCGGCGCGATCACCGACGACGAGCTGATGACGTACCGTCGGTTCGGCAGCCGCCTGGAAGGCCATCCCACGCCGCGAATTCCGCCCACCGACGTGGCCACCGGCTCGCTCGGCCAGGGCCTGCCGATCGGTGTGGGCATCGCACTCACCGGCCGGCGGCTGGACAAGCTGCCCTACCGCGTGTGGGTGCTCTGCGGGGACTCGGAGATGGCGGAAGGCTCCATCTGGGAGGCGTTCGAGCACGCCGCCCATTACGGCCTGGCCAATCTCACTGCGATCGTCGACGTGAACCGCCTCGGCCAGACCGGTCCGACCATGGTCGGCTGGGACCTGGACCGCTACGCGGCCAGGGCCGAGGCGTTCGGCTGGCGGGCGATCACCCTGGACGGCCACGATCTGGACGCCATCGACGCGGCCATCACCACGGCCGAAACCACCACCGACCGCCCCACCGTGCTGTTCGCCCGCACACACAAGGGCCGGGGGGTCGCGGCGGTCGAGGACCAGGAAGGCAAGCACGGCAAGCCCTTGGACGACCCGGACGCCGCGATCGCCGAACTCGGCGGCCGCAGGAACCTGGTCGTGCGCACCGCGGTGCCGGACACGAGTGCGGCGCCGAACCTGTTCGCCGCCGATCCGGCCGCCGCCATGCCAGCCTACTCGGTCGGTGATGATGTGGCCACCCGGCTGGCGTATGGTGAATCGTTGGTGGCGCTGGGAAATCTCCGGCCGGACGTGGTCGCGCTGGACGGTGAGGTGTCGAACTCCACCCACAGCGAGCTGTTCGCCCGGGCGCATCCGGACCGGTACTTCGAGATGTTCATCGCCGAGCAGCAGATGGTGGCCGCGGCCGTCGGCATCCAGGTGCGGGACTGGGTGCCGTTCGCGTCGACATTCGCCGCGTTTTTCTCGCGGGCCTACGACTTCGTTCGGATGGCCGCGATCTCGCGGGCGAACATTCGACTGTGCGGCTCGCATGCCGGCGTGTCGATCGGTGCGGACGGGCCCTCGCAGATGGCGCTGGAGGACATCGCGGCGTTTCGGGCGGTGCACGGCACCACTGTGCTGCATCCCTCCGACGCCAACCAGACCGTCAAGCTGGTGGCCGCGATGGCCGACACCGCCGGCATTTCCTACCTGCGGACGTTGCGCGGCAAGACCACCGTGCGCACCGATCCGAGCGAGGACGTCCGGATCGGTGGCAGTCGGGTGGTCCGCTCGTCCGCCGACGACCAGCTGACGGTGGTCGCGTGCGGTGTCACGGTCGGCGAAGCCGAGACGGCGGCCGATCTGCTGGCCGAGGGTGGCATCACGGCGCGGGTCGTGGACTGCTATTCGATCAAGCCGATCGACGTGGCCACACTTCGGTCGGCCGCCCAGGACACGCGCGCGGTGCTGACCGTGGAAGACCACCGGCCGGAGGGCGGCCTTGGCGACGCGATGCTGGACGCGCTGGCCGGAAGCGCCGATCCGGTGGTGGTGCGCAAGCTCGCGGTCGACGTGATGCCGATGTCGGGCACACCGCAAGAACTGTTGGCAGCGGCCGGGATCGACGCGCAGGGCATCGTGCGGGCCGCCCGCGAGGTGCTCTCGGAACGCCGGCTCGCGGTGGGGTAGCGGGATACGAAAGGTCGGCGCGCACGACGACGTGCGCGCCGACCTGTTCTCCGCGATCAATAAAGTCGGCGTATCGTTGTGTCGAGGTAGTCGAACTGCTCATATATGGACTGTGGTGGCCATGCGACCAAAAATCCTGTCCGATCTCAAAGTGATGCGTAGCAAGGATGTATCACAATGGTATGGCGAGGTGATGGGGGCATGGGGGAGCCTGAACCACTCGACCAGCGAATTTTCGCCAATGTTGTGGCGCAACCTGGGGTATTGGCGAGATCATTCCGAGACGCTTGATCAGGCTGCCACGAACATGGCGACCAAACTGGCGGATGCCAGTGGGGTGCGGCCGGGCTGTGATGTCCTAGACGTGGGCTGCGGCCTCGGCGAGTCCACCTTTCTGTTACGAGAACGGCTGGACAGCGGCGCCGACCTGTCAGGAGGCCGGCTGGCCGGCTTGGACATCACCGCGCAACACATCGCTGTCGCCGCCGCCCGGCGGACGGGTGATCGGCCGGAGTTCATCGTGGGCAGCGCGACTGAGTTGCCGTTCAGCGACGAATCATTTGACCGGATACTCGCGTTGGAGTGTGCCTTCCACTTTCCCGATCGGCGTAAGTTCTTTGCCGAAGCGCTGCGGGTCCTACGGCCTGGCGGCGTGCTCGGTATGGCCGACGTTGTCGTGGCTCGCCGGCCGGCTCAGGTACGACAGTGGCTGAACACCGTCGTGCCGGGGTGGGCGCGTATCCGAATCGACCGGCTCGGGTTCATGATCCTCAAGACGCCGAGTGAGAATCTTGTTACACTGCCCGAATATCTCGACCAGTTGTATGTCGCCGGGCTGGTCATGCCCAGTTCGGAGGATATCAGCGATCGCGTCTTTCCCTATTTCCGGGAGCACTGGCGGACGTCGAACAATCGGGCGGCTCAGGAGCGCGCACTGCGTTCCGGTGGACTGGATGCCGCGCAGGCGCATGCCCACGCCAGCGCGTGGCGGCGACAGATGCGGATCTTCATGCTCAGTTGGCCGATCTCGGAGTACGTCATCGTGACGGCACGGAAGCCCGGTGGTGGTTCAGTTCAGGTGGACGGGTAGGGATTTCAGGCCGTGGTTCCACGCGGTCGCGGCCCGTAGTGGTGGGCCGGCCAGGCGGATGTGGGGGGCACGGGTCAGCAGGGTGCGCAGGGCGACTCGGCCCTGGAGGCGGGCGAGGGGCGCTCCCACACAGAAGTGGATGCCACTGCCGAAAGACAGGTGCCGGTTCGGATTTCGGGTCAGGTCCAGCGTGTCCGGCTCGTTGAAGGCGCGTGGATCCCGGTTTGCCGAACCGACCAGGAACAGCGCCCGTTCGCCGGCCATGATCCGTTCGCCGTGCAGTGTCAGGTCGGTCAGTGCTACCCGGTCGCCGAACTGGAACGGCGAATCGTAGCGGAGCAGTTCCTCGATGGCCGTGGTCTGGCCGGCCGGATGGTCGCGGAACCAGGCCAACTGTTCGGGATGGCGCAGCAGGGCGAGTGCGCCGTTGCCGATCAGGCTGATCGAGGTTTCGTTGCCGGCGCTGAGCAGGAGTGCCGCTGTGACCACCAGTTCCTCGTCGCTGAGGAAGTCGCCGTCCTCGCGAGCCGCGACCAGTTCGCTGATCAGGTCGTCGCCTGGTTCGCGGCGTCGTCGGCCAATGAGGTCGGTGAAGTAGTCGCGCAGTTGGTATGCGGCTCGTTCGCATGCTTCGAATTGGCCTGGGGCGGTGGCGAAGCCGGGGTCGAAGCCGCGTGCGTACTCCATCGACCAGTCGCGTAGCGGAAGCCAGTCACATTCGGGAATTCCGAGTCGGGCGCAGATGGACCTGATCGGCAGCGCGGCCGCGAAGGCATCGACAAGGTCGACCTCGTTCTGGCCGGCGGCACGGTCGATCAGGTCGGTGGCGAGTTGCTCGATGCGGGACTCGAAACCGTCCACCATCCGCGGTGTGAACGCCTTGTTCACCAATGCGCGTACCCGGGTGTGGTCCGGCGGG
>WNGR01012650.1_pt1 | contig 13760 bp, 15 predicted proteins | sample 5407581 | NCBI WGS metagenome assembly WNGR01 (sample SAMN13153383, study PRJNA577476) | soil metagenome | isolation source: 80 cm soil or saprolite under Garry oak tree replicate 2 | place: USA:California | collected 2016-06-15 | reverse complement strand
TGCTGTTCGCGGTGAAGATCGCAGCTGTTGCCACACCCTGCGCGTTCGTCAGAGCGGTATTCACTCCGCCAGCAAAGGTACCGCTGGCTCCGCTCGCCGGTACCGTGAAAGTCACCGTCGCGCCACTCACCGGGTTATTACCGGCGTCCTTGACTGTCGCTTGCAGTTGCGTCACAAAGGCCGTGTTGATGGTCGCGCTCTGAGGAGTTCCGGCAGTGGTCGCGATGCTGGCCGGTGGACTGGCCAGGTTGGTCAGAGAGAAATTGGCCGGAGAGGCCACACCCGTTACCGATGCTGTTCGCGGTGAAGATCGCAGCTGTTGCCACACCCTGCGCGTTCGTCAGAGCGGTATTCACTCCGCCAGCAAAGGTACCGCTGGCTCCGCTCGCCGGTACCGTGAAAGTCACCGTCGCGCCACTCACCGGGTTATTCCCGGCGTCCTTGACTGTGGCTTGCAGTTGCGTCGCAAAAGCCGTGTTGATGACCGCGCTCTGTGGAGTTCCGGCGGTCGCCGCAATGCTGGCCGGCGCGCCAGCCACATTGGTCAGCGAGAAATTAGCCGGGGTGGCAGCACCCGCCACCGATGCGGTCACGTTGTAAGGGCCACCCGCAGTGCTGTTGGCCGTGAAGACCGCGGCTGTAGCCACACCCTGTGCGTTGGTCGTTGCAGTGTTCACTCCGCCAGCAAAGGTACCGCTGGCTCCGCTCGCCGGAGCGGTAAAGGTCACCGTTACGCCGCTCACCGGGTTGTTCAGGGAATCCTTGACTGTCGCTTGCAGTTGCGTTGCAAACGCCGTGTTGATGGCCGCGCTCTGGGGCGTTCCGGCCGTCGCCGTGATGCTCGACGGCGTACCCGCAGTGCCGCCGGCAGCTGTAAAAGCTGCCAAAACCGCGCCCCAGTTGCCAGATGCGGCCAACGATGCGCTAGCCGAAGCAATTCCTGCTGTAGTTTGGATCTGATCCTCAGAGATCAGCTTGGTGTTCGGCGAATCGCAATGGACCGGAAACCGTGTCGGATACAGTAATGGTGTTCGCACCGCCTTTGATGTTCTCCGCGTAATAGATCGCCAGTGTGACTGCGCTGGAGGTGAAACCAATTTGCGCCGCTTGCCGGTAAGTGTTGCCGTTAGAATCTACAACCGTAAATACCTGCGAACTGGAGAGACCACCGCGTATGGCGACCGCAATCCAATTTCCTGCGGTGGTGGGGCTAGCGAAAGCGAGGGATGAAATGGTTGTCGTGCCAGCATCCTTGCTAGCGTGCTGAACAAGTGCAATGCCGGAAGCTGCGAGGTTCTGAGTAGGACACAGTGCCGCTACGAGGAGGAGCAGTCCTAGGATGAGAGACCGATTCCGTGAAGCTTGGATGGCCGTATAGACAGAACGATAAGAACTAAGCGACATGCAGCATCCTCCGAGGATTAGGAACTAGGCTGTGGGCCAATTGCGCTTCCAAGCCCATCCGAAAATCGAGACCAAAGCAAACCACGTTGAACGGGGTACAAGAGGGCTGGATTGACAGTGCCGGCCAGGGATTTCCAAGTTTCCTCGTCAAGTACACGCCCCGATCGCCAAGATGGAACTTGGCGACAGACCTCCACAAACGAAACATCATGGAGGAGGAAGCACTCTTTGCTCCAAACGGGGGCGAGATAATTTGTTGAAATGACAGTACTTACGTAAAATTAAGAGGGGTTGTCCGAGAGCCGATGAGAAGTACGAGGGCATCATTGTGCAGAGCGTTTCCACACGCAGGCACCTCGGGAGAGTCATCGAGGCATTCTCAAGCTGGGTGGACTCTGGATACCCGTGTACAACACTGGCTCGGCGACGAACACGCCAAGGACCTACTTACGCCCGGCATGCCGACAACCTATTTGTCGCGCAAAACGTTGCTAACACCTGGGACGCCATTGATTGAAGCGCCGGTCCTCAGCCGAAAAAGGAAGTAGGAGGTGCCTTCAATATGCTCCCATCCCGGAAGGCTGACCGGAATGCTGGATTTCGGAAAGGTGACCTCTGCCGGCATAGCATCGGTGACGATCGCAACGGCGCCCGTCTGGGCGAAGAGAGAGCGGACCTTTTCCTGACTGTCCGATGAGGCGAACCAATATTCGTTTACGTACGCCGTCGGAATCTCCGAGACGACACGCACGCCCGCCAGCCTCGCCCAGTAAAAACTGTCGCGGGGAATACCTATGGTGGCCAGGGATTGCCCTTCGAGAATACCTAGTCTTCGCAAGCCTTCGGCTACGTCCCCCTGTTCGTTCGGAGCGCGGAGCAGAACGGAGTGGTGAAAATCGTTGATTGCCACTTTTAGAATGCCAGCACCGGTCGTGAGAACTGTCGCGACTACGGCACAGAGCGCGAACTGCTGGACCACATCCTTTCTCAGTAATCTCACGGCTGCAAAGAGGCTTATCCAGAGTATCCCCACAAAAGCAGCAACATATCGCGGCTCAACCCGTACAAGGGCATACATGCCTAACGCCGCAGTTGCCGGGAACCAGAGCACCCAGCGCCGGAGAAAGGCCTTGAAATAGCCAAGAACCGTTCCCTGTGCGATGATCAGGACAAGCAACAAAACCAGATACTCTTTGTGGTAAATCAGGATGTCCCAATAGTTGTTGTAGCTCTCCCGCAGAATGCGTGACTGTCCCGCCGGTGAAAAATGGAATTTCCGCCCGCCCAGCCAGTAACTGCTGCCATACCAGAGCGGAAAAGTGCCCGGGACCGGGGTTGCAAATTCATAAAACGGCGGATCTATGGAAAGGCGGCGAGGCGGGTGAGTCATATTGTCTCCGCCCTCGATTTGTCCTCCCCACTCCACCGAATTGGCCTGGGGACCGGCCAGCCACATATAGGTCAAAAGTCCGGCGTCTCCGAACGTATATCGTCCCTTTGCATGGGAGATCGCTCTGACCCACGGCCCTGCAATAAGAACGAAGCAAACGGGAGTCAGCAGGAAGGCCAGGGCTCTCTTGCGCTGCCGGAGAGAAATAAATCCTGCAACCGCCATGAATACGAGGGAGAGAGGAAACATGGCGGTCTTGGCGAAGTACGCAAAGGCAAGTGTGGCTCCAAAACCTATGTACGTCCAAGCGTGAGCCTCACCTGACTGCATGCGCAACAAGAGGCCCATGGCGAGATAGACAAAGAGCAGGACGAATATGTCGGGCGTTGAACCTGGATCACCTTGGCCGGAATGCCCGCTAAGGTTTGCCATGAACAGAGACGTATAAAGAAATAATCCCAGTCCCAGCGTGTGCCAGGCGATTTCCGAAAGGCCCGCCGCCTGGTCTTCCGAACGCACGTCCCCTTGTTCCGTTCGAATAAGCTGACCAAGAAAGAATTCAAAGCATCCATAAGCGCCCAGATAACCAGCGAAATTGACGAGATGCAGGAGTGTCGAGTGCCAGGACCGCGGGGACTTCAGGATGTAAAACACAGCCGCTATCAACCAGGAATAGAGGGGGCTGTAGAACCCGTTTATGGCCGAACTCCAGGCTCCTCGAGCGTAATATTCTGCGACGTCGAGGTAGGCCACGCCGTCGTGGTCGACTAAGTTGCGATGCGACCATGCCTGCAGAAGACCCAGCAACGCGACAATCGTCCAGAAGCCAGCTCTTCGTCTTCTCGCTCCTGCAAACCAAATCCGAAGCAGCGGCTCGCCGGAACTGGGACCGATGGAAGCCTGGAGATCGCTCGCCATACCTGGGAGCTTCGAACTCATATCCTCTCCTTTTGACGCAAGCCGATTTTATGCCGCGATGAACCTTGCGGCTGCTAGAGTCCGGAATTTTCGCTAGCTTTCGAAAGCTGACAGGTTTCGCGGGTTTGGCGACCGGTGGACAGGGGTCAGCTTCCCGCAGGTGGCTTGTTACTTGTAAATCCTAACTTCAGGGATGGGTACTACGAACTGGCCGCCCCATTCGCGGATGTAGGCGTTCTGCTCCATGATTTCGTCTTTCAGGTTCCACGGGAGAATCAGCAGAAAATCGGGACGGGTCTCGCGGATACGATCCGGCGAATAAATGGGAATGCGCGTTCCCGGACAGAATCTTCCTTGCTTATGGGGGCTGCGATCCACGGTGTAGTCGAGAAAATCGGTCCGGATCCCGCAATAGTTCAGAAGTGTGTTGCCTTTGCCAGGAGCGCCGTAACCCACAATGCTTTTTCCGCTCTGCTTGGCCCGAATCAAGAACTCCAGCAGCTTGCGCTTTGTTTCTCTTACCTGCTCAGCAAAACGGGAATAGGTCTCCAACAGGGCGTAGCCGGCGGATTGTTCGCGGGTGCGTAATTCAATCACACACGAACCAACGGGCTTGGAAGAATCCTCGGTGTGCCGGGCGTAGATCCGCAAAGAACCCCCGTGGGTGGGAAGTTCCTCGACATCGAAGAGAGTTAATCCGTGGGCGGCAAAGATTTTCTCCACGGTGAAGAAGGAGAGGTAGGAGAAATGCTCGTGATAAATGGTATCGAACTGATTTTGTTCCATGAGGCGCATCAAATGAGGAAATTCCATGGTGATAACGCCCTGCGGCTTGAGGAGGATCTTCATGCCGCAAACAAAATCATTGATGTCCGGGACGTGAGCAAGCACGTTGTTACCGAGCAGCAGATCGGCATGCTTGCCGGAAGCAACGAGTTCGCGAGCTGTGCCGCTGCCAAAAAACTTAATCAGCGCGGGGATGCCCTTTTGAATCGCAACGGCAGCCACATTTGCAGCAGGCTCAATGCCGAGGACTGGCACCTTTTTTTCGACGAAGTATTGGAGCAAATAACCGTCGTTGCTGGCGATCTCCACGACGAGACTCTTCTCCGAAATGGGAAAGCGCTTCACCATCTGGTCGGTATAAGCCTTGACGTGCGCCAGCCAGGTGTCTGAAAAAGAGGCAAAGTACAGGTAGTCGCTGAAAATATTTTGCGGAGCGACATATTCCCGGAGCTGGACGAGGAAACATTTCCCGCAGACATAAACATTCAGGGGGTAGAACGGTTCCATGTGATTCAACTGGTCTGCACTCAGGAAACTCTGGCAAAGGGGGGAGGCCCCTAAATCGACGAAGGTGTGCTCGAGATTGGACTTGCAAAAGCGGCACTGCGGATGACTGGTCGGGTTCTTCATTTCTCTCAATAGGATTTCAACATTGGTCTTATTCTGATGTCCGTAACTTCGGCAGTTGGCGGCAAACAAAGGGTGTGCGTCACCATCGAAGCGATATCTTCCGGTTGCACCAATAGCTCCGGGCGGTAGGGCTTACCCTCTTTTTTGAACAGCGCCTCCATGCGAGGCGTGGCGGTCCGGCCGGGATAAACGCTCAGGACGCGGATGCCGTCGCCATTGACTTCGTCGCGCAAACTATCGGCGATGGCTCGAAATGCGTGCTGTGTCGCGGAGAACTGGCCCACGGTTGCGGGAGAGCGTAACCCCGCAGAGGAATTGATGAAGACGACTTGGCCTTTCCGCTTGCGCAGGAGGGGCAGTAGCGACTGAGTCAAGGCATAATGGCCGCGAACGTTTGAACGATACATCAAATCAAACTCAGCCAGTGGTGCGCTCTCGAGCGGACCGTGGAAAATGGCACCTCCACAAAGTACGAGGACATCGACGCGACCAAAATCCCGGTTGATCTTTTGCGCCAGCGACTGGATGTCTTCATCGCTGGCGAGATCTGCACTGCAGACGTGGCTCCGCCCCCCATTGCCGCGGATCCGTTCTGCAACGGTTTCGAGGGCTTCGCGGCGACGTGCCACCAGGCAAACCTCAGCCCCATGCCCCGCAAGGGCGAGCGAAATGGTTTTGCCGATGCCACTGCTGGCTCCGGTTACGACCGCGAGTTGATTTTTCAGGGTATCCATGATTCGCGTCTAAAAGTTCCGTGGTCAGCCGCTGGTGACCGCGCGCATGGCGCTCGCGACGCTCTTGGCGATTCCTGCTTTGGTCAGCCCGTGGCACTCCTGCATGTATTCCTGGCTACCGATGTAAGGTGAAAAGCCGGAAGGAACCCCAATTCTCTTGAAAGGGACCTTAGTCCCTTCGGTTTCGGCCAAAACTTCCGCGACGGCGCTTCCCAGGCCGCCAACAACGCTGTGCTCCTCGATGGTGAAGATCGCACCAGTTTCGCGAGCCGCTGCTAAGACAGCTTCCGTGTCCAGAGGCTTGATGGTGGGCATGCTCAACACGCGCGTCGCGATTCCTTCCTTTACCAAGCGCTCCGCTGCCCTCACAACATTTTGCAAGATGCCGCCCGTGGAAATCAGTGTGGCGTCTCTTCCTTCGCGCATTGGAATCGCTTTGCCAAGTTCGAAATCTATCGGCGATTGATGTACGACGGGCTCGCCGGCCTTGCCCAAACGGAGATAGCAGGGACCGTGATAAGCGATGACCGCACGCGTGGCGGCCCGGGCCTCGACGGGGTCACCCGGAGCGACCACGGCCAGCCCTGGCATCGCGCGCATGACGGCGAGGTCTTCGAGGGCGTGATGTGTGGCGCCCATCGCGCCGTAGGTGAAGCCTCCCCCGACAGAAACAACTTTCACATTGGCGTTGTGATAGCAGACATCGTTGCGGACTTGCTCCAAGCAGCGCAAGGTTGGGAAATTGGCGATGGAATAGGTCAGGGCAATCTTGCCGCTGAGGGCCATACCCGCGGCCATGCCGGTCATATTTTGCTCAGCCACGCCGGCGTTCAGGAATTGCCGAGGGAGTTGCTCCATGAACGGAGTAACCACGCCGAACCCTAGATCGCCCACAATCAGAACGATGCGCTCGTCCTGTTTGGCCAGCTCAAACAGCTCTTTGATGAATGCGGTTCTCACTTGGATTGTTCCAGTTCCGCAAGGGCTTTGGTCATGTCTTCGCCAAGTGGAGCGCGATAGTGCCAGAGGAGTTTGTTCTCCATAAAGCTTACGCCCTTGCCCTTGACGGTGTGCGCGACAATGCAACTCGGCCGGCCGGCTTCGAAAGGCACCTGCGTCAGAGCTTGTTCAATGGCTGGTAGGTCGTGGCCGTTCAGTTCGCGGACCGCCCATCCAAAAGCGCGCCATTTGTCGGCCAAAGGATCCAAATCGATAACTTCTTTGACGGCGCCGAGGCTCTGAATCTTGTTGTAGTCGACGATAACGGTCAGGTTGTCCAGCTTATGGTGAGGCGCGAAGAGTGCTGCTTCCCAAACCGAGCCTTCATCACACTCGCCATCGCTGATCAGGCAGAAGATCCGGCTTGGCCGGCCGTCGCGCTTGGCCGCGATTGCCATCCCAATTCCCACCGGGAGCCCATGACCCAAAGATCCGGTGGATAGTTCGACGCCAGGCACGTTCTTGTGCATCACGTGGCCGGCGAGGGGTGAGCCATTTTGATAAAACGTTTCCAGCCGTTCGACGGGAAAATAACCACTCTCCGCAAGGACCGCGTAGAGAGCTGAGCACGCATGTCCTTTGCTCATAATGAACCGGTCACGATCCGGCCAATCGGGACGCTGTGGATCGTATCGAAGCGCTCTTCCGTAAACGCCGGCGAGCAAATCCGCAGCCGACAAAGCACCTCCGATGTGCGAGGCATTTGCCTTGCCCGTCATGCGGACGCAGTGTTGCCGTATTCGTTTTGCAAGCTCACTGAGGTTGATTCGCGTTTCGTGACTCATTGCACGTCTCTCTTCAATTCCCGCCTAGGGAAATGAAAAACTGCTCGTCGTTCATGCGGCGAACAACGGCATCGAGAAGCAGCGCTGCCGGTGCTCCATCTGCGACCCGATGATCAAAGGTGAGACTGAGCATACAGGTATGACCAATAGCGAGCTCGTCGTTGCGCACTACTGGCCGCTGAACGATTCGTCCGATCCCGAGGATGGCGGATTGTGATCCGTTCAAAATAGGAGTGAAAGCATCGATGCCGTGGCCGCCCAGGTTGCTAACCGTCGCCGTGCCGGCTTCGACGTCAGCGGGCTGCAATCGCCCGGCAAGGGCGCGCTCTGTCAAGTTCCTGACTGTTTTCACGATATTTGCAAACGGTGCGGAATCGGCATTAGGGACCACGGGAACGATCAGACCGTTGGGCACGGCCACAGCAAAGCCGACATTGATCTCCGCAAATTGCGCGATGCTGTCGCCTTCAATCACGGCATTCAATTCCGGGCGCTCGCGAAGAGCAGTTGCGAATATTTTGATGAAAAGCGCATCGTAGGAAGGCGCCTGACCTAACTTCTCCGATAGGCTCCGGCGGGCGGCAACCAGAACATCGGCGCTGGCTTCTCGGGTCAGGGTAGTAGACGCTGCCGTGGCCAGTGTCTTTCGCAAACGGTCGGCCAAGGACCGGCGCAGACCGGCCATGGGCAACCGCTCGCCCGCGCGATTCCCCGCCGCGGACAGTGGTCCTGCCACCTCGCGTTTAGAAAGCAGGGCTTGGATGTCCGCTTCGACGATCCGGCCGCCCGGACCGGTTCCAGTCACCTGCTGGAGATCGATCCCATGCTGCGCGGCAAGGCGTTTTGCAACTGGGCTAGCCCGCAGTGTTCCCGAGGAAGGCAAGTCTTTCCTGGGAGCGGGCGAGATAGCGGCAGGCCCTAGGATGCGAGGTGCCGCGCCGGTCTCACCAGGCGTGCTGGCGGGAACGGTTTCCCCGTGACGCAGGATGTATCCCATCAGGGCTTCCACGCACAAGGTTGTTCCTATCGCTGCTACCTGGTGCAAAATGCCTTCCTCAGGGGCCGGTACATCGAAAGTAGCTTTTTCCGTGGTGATTTCCGCAACGGGCTCGCCGATCGCGACCCGCGTACCTGCAGGACGTAACCACGCCGTCAATACGCCCTCCTCGGTATACATTCCCATGCTCGGCATTACAATCGCTCGCGCCACCCGAATCAGGCTCCCGTTCCGAATATTGCGTGCACCGCAGATATGACCTGCACGGCGCCAGGCGTGTACTGCGCCTCCAGGACCGCGGCAAAAGGAATTGGCGTGTCGGGTGCCGTCACCGTCTTAATCGGCGCATCCAAATTGTCAAAACCCTTGTCGGCGACGCGTGCGGCGATATCGCGAGCCACCGAGGCGGTAGGCGTGTCCTCATCCACGACGACCAGGCGGCGCGTGCGGGAAACGGATTCCAGAATCGTATCCTCGTCGAGTGGCGAGAGCGTCAGGACATCCACGACTTCGGCGTCGATGCCCTCAGCCAAAAGAGAGTTTGCCGCCTCCACACAGATATGGGTCATTCGCCCGATGCCGCAGAGAGTGACGTCGCGGCCGGGGCGCACGATTTCCGCTTTCCCAATGGGCACGGTGTAGGATTCTTCGGGCACAGGCCCTTTGGCCCGCAAGCCCAAAAACTTGTGCTCGAGAATAATTACCGGACCATTGTCGCGAATCGCGGCGATCGTAAGTCCTTTCGCATTATAGGCCGTGGAAGGAACGACCACCTTGAGACCGGGTATATGGGCCAGCACGGCATACAGAGTTTGAGAATGTTGCGCCCCGGCGCCGCCTCCATACGTTCGGTTGTCGCCGCCACGCGTGCCGTAGGCGGTGCGAATCACCAACGGCAGGTCCACCTGGCCACCCATCATGTAATGCATTTTGGCAGCCTGGTTCATGATCTGGTCGTAGCAACAGCCGATCAGATCCACAAACATAATTTCGACGATCGGACGCAGTCCGGACATGGCCGCGCCTACTCCTGCGCCCAGGAAACCCATCTCCGCAATTGGTGTGTCAAGAACGCGTTCAGGCCCAAATTCCGTGATCAAGCCACGCGTGGCACGGAGCGGCCCGCCCCAGGCGTCTACAAAACCTAAGTGCGTGCGGCCCGCCCCTCCGGCAACGTCTTCACCCATGACCACGATTGTCGGGTCGCGCCGCATTTCCTGGCGAATCGCTTCATTGATGGCCTGGCCAAAACTCAGCTCACGCGCAGCGGCGGCGATCATTTCCGCTCTCCTTCGGGTTCTGCGACGTATACGTCGGTAAACAGGTCGGCGGGCTGCGGCAAAGGACTAGCTTCGGCGAAGGCCACAGCCTCATCAATTTTCTTTCGATTAGCGGCGTCGATGCCGTCCAGCTCTTCTTGGCGGACCGCTCCCTGCTCCAGCAAGTTTTCACGGAATCTTCGGATGCAATCGCGGCGCCGCGCAGCCTCTTCTTCCTCTTTGGTACGGTAGCGGTGTGTATCATCCCCCTGATGGTGACCATAGTAACGGTACGTCATGCACTCAATCAGGGAAGGCCCCTGGCCCGCGCGGGCGCGCTCCACTGCAGAAACCGCCGCCTCCCATACCGCGATAACATCCTGGCCGTCCACAGTTACTCCCGGCATGTTGTAGGCTGCTGCGCGATCGGCGATGTGTGGAACCGACAGAGCGTACTCAACCGGCGTTGATTGGGCATAACCATTGTTTTCGCAAACGAACACCACCGGCAGCTTCCAAATGGCGGCTAGGTTCATGGCTTCGTGGAGCGCCCCGATACCGGCTGCACCCTCGCCAAAAAAGGATGCGGCTACTTGCTTCGTCTTGCGCACTTTTGCCGACAGTGCGGCTCCCACAGCATGGGTCGCTCCCATACCAACGATGGGGTTGACACCCAGCATGCCAACACGGACATCGGTGATGTGCATCGAGCCGCCCTTACCGCGATTGCTTCCGGTTGATTTCCCATAGAGCTCGGCCATCATACGCTGCACTTCCACGCCTTTTGCGATGCAATGCCCGTGGCCGCGGTGGGTAGAGGCGATCCAGTCGGATGGCTCCAGTGCTGCGCAGACGCCGACCGCACACGCCTCCTGACCGGTGTAATAGTGCACCGCCCCGACAGGTACGCCAGTCTCGACAAGCCACTTCAAGCGCTCCTCGAATTCCCGGATCAGCGTCATGCGCTCGTACATCCATAGCAACACCTCGCGCGACGGCAGTTCCTGCGCCAGTCTGCCGATTCCGTTAGATTGTTGAAGCACGGTAATTTTCTGTTCTTTTCCTAGAATTGAGCGATTGGCGATGACATTCCAAGATTTCTCCAATTTTCGTCCATACGTTGAGCTTACTCGAAGATCGTCGGGCGGGACGAACCCCGACCATCCATTTGAATGTCCACACGCCGAGATTGCGAAATAGGAATAACGGAATCCCCGCGACGTAGTACTTCGTAGCCGGTCGAAGACCGAATTGTCGAATGTTGGCTTCACAGTTATGAAACCACCACCTCAGGAAATATTCTTTCTCGATTCGATTCTTCTGCACCGGGTGATAGACGACGGCTGAGGGTTCGTAGCGCAGCCGCTCTCCGGCAGACAACAACCGGGCTCCGAATTCCATGTCTTCGTTCCGGATTTCGCTGCCGGGGCGGGGACCCAAGTCGGTTCGAAAACCACGGTATTTCTCGAACATTTCCCTTCGAAAGGCCATATTGGTACCGAATGGAGGCTCGTTAAGTTGACCGGCTTCCGGCCCCAGATCGAACGAGACGAGAGGCGCCGCCGAGTGTTGGCTCTTGAGTGAAAGCCAGCCAGCAGGAGGGCAAGTCCACTTAGAGACAATGCGGCCTCCGGTGCCAGCCATGAAAGCTAGAATGTTGCTCCTAGCCTCCCGAATTGCCGCGTTGAGGGCGTGTGATTTGCCCGGCTGTGGCTCAAACAGATAGCGAAAGCGACTTGGGTACCGGCTGCAGAACCCCTTCACTACCTTTCGGGTCTGATCGCTCGGGTTATTATCCACCACCAAGATCTCCCATTCGAATGATTCTGGAAGCGCCAACGCGGCAGCACTACAGTGCCCCATGGAGACTCTGGCAACGGTTGTACGTATACAAAACAACGGTGATCGTCGTCTCAGGCTCGCGTTCCTTCAGTTGCCCGTCCATGCTCACCATATCCGCGGCTGATTCAAAGCAGAATACCTCGGATTCGATGAAAAGTTGGCGCTATCGCTCAAAGTTGACCATCCACTGATCGGGCGACCATTCAGAGGCGATTTGCTCGTCAACGCTGATCGTAGAAATCTCGAAAATCAACTAGAGAACATGGTCGACAACTTAGTCTAGATCTAGCGTATCTTTTCATTTCGGGCAAAAGATGGCCATTTGCGACGTCCGAATCGAGAGCTGGTAGTCTTCCAGAAGTTCCTTCATGAACTTTGGGGTAAATCTTCGTTCCGTATAGGGTTTCTTCTGGTCAGAACCGAGACTCGCCAGCAAATCGGCTGTTCCTTCTAGACTTTCCTCGTCGGGACGCAACCCAATCTGCACGGTTTGAAAATGGCTGGTCCTAAGCAGTTGGAGTACCTTTTCCTCGGGTAGCCGACCCGCCCTGACCAGGTCTCGCACAGAATAGGGTTCGTACTCAAACGGTTTGCCAGCCTCGTAGCAGAGCAAAAGGCTTTCGCATAGGGCCGGTCCCGGACGCGATTTCACAAATTCGACTGCCGACCGAAACTCCTTTTCCTGAAGGGGTAGAACCCGAAGGCTTGCGCGGTCGCGACGGAGCTCTCCAGGAACGAAAATCATGATGCTGATGAAAAAGAATGCAGACATGAGCGCTGGCGCCGAGTTCGAAACGGAGGGCCGCGGTCCTGCGAGCGCAAGGGCAATATCGGACAATGCCAGGCCGCAAGCGATCGCGGCGGCGGCCAAGGCGTTGAAGAATATATTCAGATCAACACCGGATCCACCGGCTAACAAAAAGCCGAGGAGGTGACTCAAGACAAATGCGGACGCGAACACCGTGCGCGAACGGAATGAATAGATCGACCAGGCAGTTCCGATGACGAGCAGGCTCTGAAATCTCTCTGCGTATTGATGGAACTGGCTCCAGGCAATCCAGTACGAATAAGAACGACCGCCGCCACCCATCAAATGCATTGGAAAATAGCGACCGTCAATCACCAAAGTCATAGCCGTAAGAAACCCGGCGGATAAGAGCATCGCGCCGGCCCAAGTAACGAATGCTCTGCGTGATCGAAGCAGGAGATCAATCGCTACTGCGGCGGGAAACACAATCAAGTTATGCTTTGTAAATCCGGCGAGACAAAATAGGAGCGCCGAAACGCACAACAGACGATTCGAAACTGGATTGCGAAAATAGAAATACACACCCGCAATGGATAAAGCTTCTCCGAGCAGCTGAGGATCATACATCCCGATGCGGTCGGCCCTCAGGAGCGCGATCCCAATTTCATACAGCAAGAACGAAAAGCCAGCAATCTGCCGCGAAGCACCTCCACGCCTGACGATCAAACCCACAAAAACACCAGTCACCATCAGCGAAGTCAGCGAGACCAAACGGCCTATCACAGTAAAGGTGCTGGCAGTTCCCAATAAAGCTACTAAGTGGAATGAAAGCGGTGGATAAGCCGTCCCGGTCCCGAAACCCTGTGGAGGGGTGCCGTACAGAGGGATTCCGCTTGCCACCATTGCCGCTCGGTATGCGTTCCAACCTTCGTTGTAGTTAATTTCCACATTTGCAAAAGTACGCCTGAGAGGAAACCAGACAAGCGCAAGCAACGTCGCTATCATGAAACCGTTCACGGCTTTGGACAGCCAAGTGTCACTCGGCGTTTCACCGAGAAAAAAGTGTCGAATTTTCGCCGCTGTACTCCGCCGATTTTGATCGGCGCCTGTATTCATTGTCAGTAGCGAATTTGAGAGCGAAGAATGCATGAAATGTTATCCTTCCCCTTTTCGGATTCGGCTTCATCCGCAGGTACAGTCACCAGATTAATACGCGCCGCAGACCGGTACGCCAGGTCTGATTAAGTTCGCGATGGTTCGAGCCCTCG
>WNGR01011587.1_pt1 | contig 13763 bp, 10 predicted proteins | sample 5407581 | NCBI WGS metagenome assembly WNGR01 (sample SAMN13153383, study PRJNA577476) | soil metagenome | isolation source: 80 cm soil or saprolite under Garry oak tree replicate 2 | place: USA:California | collected 2016-06-15 | reverse complement strand
TGCGCAACTCGCCAAGCGCCCGACACGCGTCCGAACGTCTGCCAGCGGTGATCCGCGCCGAACAGCGAGCTGCCGTCGCGCCGTACCAATCCGTCCAAGATGTAGCGTTCCTTGTATTCGAGGTTCGCCCCTGCGAAGAGACCGATCTGGCGGATGCTCTGCAGGTACGACGTGATGGCCTTGTTTTGGGTGGCGTTGTCCAGCGCGTCGATCCCCTTGAAGGCGAGGAAGTTACCCTGGCCGTCTTGATAGGAGCTGTCGCGCTGCTCGTACAGATAGCGGAAGTTCAAGCGTCCGCGCAGACTGCTCCCGAACTCGTGGCGCAGGGTGGAACCGAGGCTCCCATTCACCTCCTCGGCTGACGCGGCGTTCCGGAAGATGTTGCCGAGGTTGATCGCGGGGCCCCCGTTCGACCCACTCCCGACGGTCGAGCGGAACCCCTTGTCACGGAACTGCTCCGCGGCCGTGCGCCGCACGTCGTAGCTGAAATTCCCGTCGAAGCTCACCCAATTCGCGGGATTGTACTGCACGGTGAGACCGCCGATGAAGCGGTTGGTGAGGTCTTGCCGCCCCACGTTCTCGAGGCGGTAGAGCGGGTTCTCGTTCTGGGATCCGCCGCCCTGCAGGTTGGGCCGGATGTAGAGTCGCCCCAACGTGTCGCGCTGCAGCACGTTCACGATCCCGGGGACCCGCGTCAGCCGAAAGAACGACTGGCCGCCGTCCTCCTGGTTCAGGCCATCCTGTGAGCTGCGGCTGTAGAAGGCGCGCATGCCGATGTTGATCTGCGAGCCGATGGCCTGGTCAACGTTGGCGCGGAACGAGTTGCGCACGAACCCTTGCAGGAAGCGGATCGCCCCGTGCTCGCTGAGATTCGCCGCACTGGCGTAGAAGCGCGTCTGGCCGACGCGCCCGGTCATGTCGATGCTGTTCTGGGTGTAGGGGCGCTGATCGACGGTTTGCCGCACGGCGTTATAAGTCTGCCCGGGCCACGGCGTGATCTGGAACCGGTTCCGGAGCGCGCCGCCCGAGGCCGCCGGGTTGATGTTCGCGCCGGGGTCCAGCGGAAAAATCGGAGGGGTGGCCGCCGAATCGGTGGGCCAGTTGTTAACGCGTGCTTGCTCGAACAGATAGTCGAATGTGCGCGAGCAATCGAGCGTGTTGACGGGGCCCGTGCAAAAATGCTGGTTCTTGTCGTCCATCAGGAGCGCATGGTACTTGGCGAGCCCGAAGTCCCGCTCGATGTCGCCGATCCCGGCCTCGCTCCGGGCGTTGAACTGCACTCCTTCGGACGCGCGGCGCCCCGATTTGGTCGTGATGGTGATGACGCCGTTCCCCGCTCGCGCACCGTAGAGCGACGTCCCCGCGGCCCCCTTCACGACCTCGATATTTTCGATGTCGCCGGGGTTCAAGTCGGGGAGCGCCCCGTTGATGATCACGCCGTCGACGATGTAGAGTGGATCCTGACTGCGGCCCGTCGCGTTGAGCGAGGTGGGCCCGCGTAGCAGCACCGAAGGCTGCGCCCCCGGGCGGCCGCTCGACGACACGATGTTCGCGGGGATCTTTCCTTGCAGCTCCCGCAGCGGGTCGGCCCCAGCCACTGGGATCTTCGAAGCGTCGAGGGAGGTCACACTGAACGGCACTTTCACCCGCTCGGTCGCCTCCTGCACGCCCGTCACGACTACCGCCTCCAGCAGGTTCACGTCGGTCGCAAGCGTGAAGTCTTCCGTCTGCTCGCCTGCCCGGAGCGTGATCTGACGCACGCCGGGCTTGTGCCCGATCGTGCGCACCCGCAGTGTCACCGTCTGCCCGGCCACGCGACCGGCCGGGACCGGAATCGTATAGCGTCCTTCATTGTTCGTGAACACGCCGATGTTCAGCTCCTGGATCTGCACGGTCGCGACCGGGAGTGCGTCGCCGCGGTCGTCGATCACTCGGCCGCGAATCACCGCGTCTTGCGCCCGCACCGGACTCGCCACGGCGAGCAACCCGGACGCGAGCAGCGCCACACCAAGCCAATGCCCACGACATGGTAGGGTCATACGCGCAATCCTCATGTGAGCGGTGAGATGCTGTGGGACGACACACGACCGCGGCCGTTCCCGAATGGGCCCGGTCGTGAGGTAGGATGAGCGGTCTTCCAGCTCCCGAAGACGGCGAACGAGCGTGACGGTCATGAGCGCTCGGACGGTTGAGTACAGACCACCCCTTGCACGTAATACGCCACCTTGATCCGCGGGTCAAGAGCTTCCCGGAGGGGCGGTTGCGGGCTGTCCCCCCGGGTGGACGGGGGGAGTGACGGCAACCTGTGACACATCCGTCCCAGCCCTGCGACATCCCGGCGCCCCCGCCGAGCTTTCCAAGCCCGCTGCCAGCCCGTAGTATCCAAGTGACTGTTCCAGCGGATCGGCTCGCCTCATGGCAGGTCGCATGGGCTCCGTAGGCGCCGTTCACGTTCTTGCCCTCAGCATGGCGCTCGGTGTGTGGTGTGCCCCCCCTGCCCATGCAGCGGTGCAGCGCCGCACCGGGGCCATCACCGGCCGGCTCGTCGACCGCCAGTCCCACAGCCCCGTCCGCGGCGCCCGCATCGCGCTGCTCGGCACGCCAGTCGGCTTCGCTTCTGATAGCGAGGGTCGGTTTGCCAGGGACAGCCTGCGCCCAGGCGATTACCTGATGCAGGTGCGCGCGATCGGGTACGCCGTCGCCGCGTGGCCCGTGCAACTGGGCGACGGCGAAATCTTGCGTCAGGAGTTCGAGCTCGAGCGGCTCCCCGTCCAGCTCGACCCGGTCGTGGTCGAGCGCCGACCGAGCTTCGCCGAGCAGCGGCGACGAGCGTTCGAGCAGCGCCGAGCGTCCGGCCGCGGGTATTTCATCACGGAGGACCAGATCGAGCGGTCGAAGCCGCGCACCCTGGGCGATTTGTTCCGGAACGTCCCCGGAATCCAGCTCGTGTGCCGCGGGTCGTCACGCTGCGCCATTCGCATGTCCCGAGCGCCGCGGGAGTGCAGACCGGACTTTGTGCTGGACGGGTTCCCCGCGACCAACTCGACGAGTCTCGACATGCCGGCGGTGGGAATCATCGGCGTAGAGGTGTACCGCACGCTGAGCGAAACCCCGATGGAGTTCCTCAAGGCCGAGAACATCTGCGGCATGATCGTGATCTGGACGCGGTCCGGGCCATCCGAGCACTGAAACACCGCCGTCAGGGGCGCCAGCGGGCGAAGTAGTCCGCCGCGTTCCCGCCGGTGATCTGGCGGAGATCGGATCCGTCCGGCATCACCAGCCACACGTCGCCACCCCGGTCGAACGCGAGATGGGCACCGTCCGGGGACCACGAGGGATACTCGGCGTCCGCGGCAGCCGACGTCACCTGCACGACCCCGGTGCCATCTGCATTCATGACGAAGACCTGGAGGCTATTCCCGCTCCGGCTCGACATGAAGGCGATCTTCGAGCCGTCGGGCGACCACACCGGGGCGACGTCCAGACCGGGGTGCTTCGTGAGATTCACCGGGTTCGTGCCGCTGGCGTTCATCACATAGATCTCCTCGTTGCCGTCCCGGTTGGTCGCGAAGGCGATCCTCGTGCCGTCCGGCGACCATACGGGCTGCGCATCGGTTTGCAAACCGCTGGTGAGCGTGTCCACGCCGGTCCCGTCGGTGGCGTTCATCGTATAGATGTGATTCTTGCCTCCCCGGTTCGAAACGAACGCGATCTTGGTTCCGTCGGGAGACCACGCCGGCTCCCCTTCCTGCGTCGTGTCCCTGGTCAGTTGCACCACGTTACTGCCGTCGGCGTGCATCACGTAGACATCCAGCGTGTCGCGCGCGTCGGCGACCGCGCTGCGGTCGGATTGGAACGCGATCTTCGAGCCGTCGGGGGACCAGGCAGGCCAGTCGTCATAGGCCAGCGAGTCGGTCAGATTGACGAGTGCTGTTCCGTCGGCGTTCATCGCGAAGATGTCGTACTGTAGGCCGGTACGGCCGCGGTCGCTCACGAAGGCGAGCCGGCCGCCAATCGGGGGCAGAGGCGGGGCTTCGCTGTTATGACAAGCGGCAGCGCACAGTGCGGCGACCGAACCTGTACACAGTAGCAGAGACCTCATTGACTCGCTCCTGGTGTCGATCGGACCAAACTACGCGCCACACCAGGGAGTTTCCATCGCGCGCGCTTGACGTGTGCTACGCCCCGCGCGACTATAGGGGAGAGACCGCATGCCGGCGCGCTCGTTGCTCCGACTCGTGTACCGCGCCCTCTCACTCGTTGGGCCGGTCGCGTACATCGGGTGCGCTGGGGCTGGCCCCGGCAACGTGGCTGCACCTCCTCCCCGCCCCGGCTCGCTCGTCACTCAGGAAGCGATCGCCGCATCCGGCGCGAAGACCGCCTGGGACGCGCTCAAGCGCACGGTCCCCTACGTCCATCTGCGCGAGAGCCGGGGCAGGCCTGCCCGCATAACCCGCCGCGGCCCCGCGAGCATCTACTTGGACGACCAGGTCCGCTTGATGGTGGACAACGTCCGGGTGTACGATGTCCAGCTGCTCGACCAGATCCCGGCGAGCGACATTGTGACGATCGAGCTGCTGAGCGGACTCGAAGCCACCACCCGGTATGGCGCGACCTCCACGGCCGGCCTGATCATCATCCGCACTAAGACCGGCTCGCAGTAAAGAGAACGGGGGCGCCGGTCCGCTTGCGCCCCCGTGTATTCGGCAGCTTCTCAGGTCACGGGTTCCGGTCGCGGCACTGCACGAACTTTGGGTTGTTCTGCTCGTCCTGCGGGATGGGCAGGCTGACCGCGCTGCCGTACAGGCCGCCTTTGACATACAGCCCCGTGGGGTACACGCTCTCGACCGGCCGGCCGTATTGCCGCACGAGCCGCCGCAGGTCGCCGAGGCGGTGGCCGGTGCTGAACAGCCAGAACGCCCGCTCGCTGAACATCAGGTTCTCTCGCGCGGCCTGGGTTCCGGGGTCGGCGAGCGCCGCGAGCACGACTCCCGGCCGCGGCTTGTAGCTCGTGTCCGCAGGCGCCGCAGGGTAGAGCGCCGTGTTTGCCCGCAGGGCGTTTAGCTTGGCGAGCCACGTGGCGTTGTCACCAGCCTTGAGCGCCGCCTCGGCTTCGATCAACCGGGCCTCGATCCCGCCTGCGATCGTGACGGAGCTGAAGCGGAGCCAGATCCCCTGCAGAATCGCGGTGAGCGGCGTTGCGCTGTCGAACACCGGGCCACCAACCCTCCGAGGGATCCGGGGATCGAGGGCCGACGCGAACGGCAAACCATTCCCGCCTTCGTTGTCGCCCATGGTGTAGCGCTTGATGCTCGTGTTCAGGTTCCAGAGCTCGTTCTGGCCCGCGTTGGCAGAGTAGGTCGCGTCATAATGGAACGTCGTGGCGACCCCCGCCACCGCAGTCGCAGCAGCGGCGGACTGACCGCGGTTCAGCAGGGTTCGAGCCTTGACGATCGAAGCGAGCTGCCGCACGCGGGCGCTGTCGGGCCCGGACTGGTTCGCCAAGGCCGAGTCGGCCGTGGCGGCGGCAAGCGCGAACGCCGAATCGTCGGAGATCGGGTCCCCATAGGTGATCGTGCCGTCCGGGTTCGCAGCGCTCAAGGGGATGCCGTTGCAGTAGTACTCCCCGGCGAGGTTCTCGACGAACGCGGTCAGCCCGAACATCAGGCCGATGTTCGAGGCGGGGCTGGGGCTATACGTACGCAGCGTGGCGATGGCGGTCTGGCTTTGGACGCGCACCCGGTTGAGAGAGCGAAACGGCCCGGCCAGGAACGTGTTGGTCGGGTCAAACAGGCGCTGGTCCATGTCGTTGCGCTGTACGAAAGTGTCCCCGGAGCGCCATTCGTCGGCCAGTAACCCGCCGTAAATAAAGAGATTGTCGGGGCCGTTGCCGCCGAGCCCGGCGGTGACCTGCTCCAAGCGCAGGATCACGCCGTTCTTGAGGGCGAGGGCACCGGACGGCGTATTGACGTCCGGAATGATGTCCGGGTCGGTGATCTGGAGCAGGTCGTGCGTGCACCCTTGGAGCAGCCACAGCGCGGCGAGGCCTATCAGGCCGATGACGCGCCAACCCCCGAGGTGCGTCGAGTGTCGAGTCATGGGTCGGTCCTCAGAACGCGACGTTCAGGCGGAACGTCCAGTACGTGGGCGGTGGCTGCGTCTGGAAATTGCTGACGATCCCGGTCGCGCCACCGAAGTAGTTGGCCTCCGGATCGATCCCGGCAAACTGTGTCGTCTTCCACAGGTTGCGGCCCGCGACGGTGAAGCTCAGCCGCTCCGCCCGGAACGCCCGCGCCACAGTGGCCGGGAGCTCGTAGGTGGCCGACGCCTCCCGCAGCCGCAGAAAGTCTGCGCGCTCGAGGTACCCGTACTGTGTGGTGGTGCCGCTCTCGCGCAGCGCCACCACCGCCGCCTGTTGCCACAGCGGCGCGGTGGGGTCGAACTCCGCGCGGCAATTGAGTCGCGACTGGCACCGGATCCGCTCGGTGCCATCGAGTTGGTAGAAGCCCGTCTTGGCGTCGAACAGTCCCTCGATCCGCAGCTTCCGGTCCAAGAGATCGAACCCGGTCGTGCCGCTGATCTCCCACCGTGGGTTGGCGTAACCCACGAATACCATATTGGGACCCACCGATATCTCGTTGGCGGTGATGACCCCGTTGCCGTCGGCGTCGCTGAACGTGTACGGGCGCTGCCACCAGCCGTTGATCGGGTATCCCTGCACCTGGCTCGTGGTCGTCCCGATGATCGGCGGCACGCCACCCATGTCCGCGATGAAATTCGTGTTGTAGCTCAGGTTGGCCGACACGTCAAAGCCGAACTTCGGGCGGTCAATCAGGCGCGCGTTGATCAAGGCCTCGAAGCCGCGGTTCACGACGGCGCCGAGGTTCTCGAAGCGGGTCACGCTCCCGCCCACCGACGGCGCCACGACGCGCGCGATCAGGGCGTCCTGCGTCCGCTTGTTGTAGTAGGTCAATTCGACGTTGACGCGGTTGTCCAACAGGCTCGCCTCGCCGCCGATCTCGAACTCGCGTGCCCGCTCCGGCTTCAGGTTCGGGTTGCCGATCGCGCTGTCAACAATGGCGGCGGCGTCCAAGCCGTCCACGTTCGACGTGCGCGGCGCGAAATACCGCAGCGCATCCGTGGTCCCTGGTTGCACGCCCGAGGCCCCGAAGGCCCCGCGCAGCCGCGCGCTGTTTAGCCAGGACCACTTCGGGAAGAACGGCTCGTCCGAGACCACCCAGGACACGCCCAGCTTCGGGTAGTACACGGCGCTGAAGTTCTTGCCGAAGGCGCTGTTCTTGTCGGTGCGCAGGCCGGCCGTGACGAACAGGCGGCCCTTGAACCCGAACTCCTGCTCCACGAACGCGCCGATCGTGACCGTCTTGTCGGTCGATTCGTCCGCCTGGGGAATCGACCCGGCCGTCACCGTCGTGCCCCCCGGCGCCAGGTTCTCCGCGAAGGCGCCGTTGCGGTCGAACACGTTCTTCACATACTGGACGCCCGCCGTGGAGCGGGAGGTGAGCGTCGGGCTCAGCACGAAGGACGCGGTGGCGTCCGCGTTCGCCGTGTAGTCGAAGAACATCGTCCGGTTATCGGTCTTGAACCCCGAAATGCTGGTCGCATTGATCGGCGGGCACTGGTCGCGCCGGCACAGGTCGGTATCCACCCGGTTCGTGAAGTCGGCCCCGCCCACCACCCGGACCCCCAACCAACTCTGGGGCCGCCAGTTGAGCGTACCGCTTCCGATGAAGCGGTCGATGTCCTGGTTCACCGTCTCCGAAAAGAACTGATCGGGTGTGTATAGGCGGTAGCCGAACAAGGGCACGTTGTTCGGGAGGAGCAGGTTTCCCTTGAAGCCCGGCCCGCCGTACCCATTCGACAAGAGGCCGACCGTGTTGTTGTCGGTCTGGGGTAGCCGCTGCGAGCTCGAGATGAATCCGGTCTGCACGGCAAGGTCGATTTTGGGCGTGAGGTTGGCCTGGACGTTGGCGCGCACGTGCGTGCCGCGGCGCGCGTTGGGCCGGTACTGCTCGTAGGGTAGCTCGTCGATCTGCCGTGCGGTGACGAGGCGGTTCCAGGCGAAGGCCGGCATCCGCAACAGCCCCCGCTCGTCCTCCCACTCCCCCGAGACGAAGTAGCGGGCGACGTCAGATCCGCCGGACACCTGCAGGCCGTATTGCTGCCGGTACCCGGTGCCCAGCGGCGTGGCGTCGGGATCCTCAAACAGGTTGAACGTCGTGATGCTGTCCTGCTTGCAGTATTGTGGGTCGCTCAGTGCGCGCACGGTCTGCGTGAGGAAGCACTGGGTGCCGTTGTTCGGCCTCGAGTTCGCCGCCGAGCTCGTGTCAGTGGCGCTGTGGACCCACCCGCGGTATGCCGTGGGGTAGGTGTTGTAGTCCTTGATGATCCCCGTCTCGGCGAACACGTTGAACCGCGCCGGCCCGGGTGCGCCGCGCTTTGTCTTGATGACGACCACGCCGTTGGTCGCGGCAGTGCCGTATAACGTGGACGCCGCCGGACCCTTCACCACGTCGATCGACTCGATCTCGTTGGGGTCGATGTCGTTGACCCGGCTCGGATTGGTGCCGCCGATGCCGATACTCGAGGAGTTGTTGGCACTCTCCATCCGCACACCGTCGATGATGTAGATCGGCTCGTTATTGAGCGACAAACTGCTCGTGCCGCGGATGCGCACCCGCGCCCCGGCACCGGTGATGTTCCCAGGGAGCACTTCGACGCCCGGTGCCTTGGCGACGAGCAGGTCGTTCATGCTGGTGATCGGGCGCGTCTGCACGAGCTTGTCGGCCCCGATGGTCGAGATGGCGTTGGGAGTCTCTTTCCGCGTCTGGTCGCCCGAAACCGTGGACACCACGGCGTCGAGCGTATAAGGCGTGAGCTTGAGCGCGAGGTCGGCGGTCGCAGTCTCGCCCGGGCCGACGGTCAACGCGCGAGTCGCCGCGGCATAGCCGATGAACGTCGCCCGCAGTGTAGCGCCCCTCGGCGTTGCTCGACGTCACGAGGGACGTGCCGTGGATAGTGACGCGGGCGCCCGCGAGCGGATGCCCGGTCGCCTGGTCGGTGACCTGGCCGGCGATGCTGCCCTGCTGGGCGCGGGCGGATGCGGTGACCCCCCCCACCAGGGCGCCGAGCCCCAACAACACGAGACACGTTCGACGATGCATGGTGCCCATATGAGCTCCCCCTTTCGTGCTGGACAGCGACGACGAAAACCCCTCACGCGCATGCAGCCGCGACTGAGGCAGCCGCACCACATGAGAGCGGTCATCAATTCCATACTTGTGATCGCGACGCGGCCGGACCCGACGGCGGTGAGGGCCGGACGCGCGATGCGGAAACGCCGTAGACCTAGAGGCGCTTCAGATACGACTGATTGTGCAGCTCACGCGGTAACGTCGCAAGGGCCTACTTCGAGAAATCCACCTTCGGCGCCTGCGCCGCGCCCGGGGTTTGTAGCTCGAAGTACGGCCGCGGCCCCTTGCCGATGACTTTCGCCGTCAGCACTTGGGGGAAGCGGCGTATATAGGCGTTGTAGCGGTTCACGGCGTCGTTGTAGTCCTGGCGGGCGACGGCGATGCGGTTCTCGGTGCCCTCGAGCTGGTCCTGGAGCGCCCGGAAATTCTCGTTCGACTTGAGCTGCGGGTAGTTTTCCGCGATGGCGAGCAGCCGGCCGAGCGGCGCGGTCAACGCCGCGTTCGCCTGCGCCATCTGCTCCAGATTGCCTCCCTGCACCGCCCCCGCGAGCTTGGCCCGCGCCTCCGCCACCTCGGTGAACACCGTCTGCTCCTGCTTGGCGTAGCCCTTCACCGTCTCGACCAAGTTGGGGACGAGATCGGCGCGCCGTTGCAGCTGCACCTTGATCTGCGCCTCGGCGGCGTTCACCTGCTCGTCATAGGTCTGGATGGTGTTGTAGCCGCAGCCCCAGCTGACCAGCGCTACCAGCGCCGCCGCGTTCCAATGTATTCCCTTGTTCACGAGAGTGTCGCTCCTTGTGGGTCCGCGAGTGAGACTCGCGGCTCGGCCCTGCCCGTAAACGGGCGAGCGCAAGCCGCTTCAGCGGCAGGGCCGAGCCGCGGCTTCAGCCGCGAAACGGGGCACCGCACCTATCGAAGTCCATTGACGAACTCGGCGACGCGCGCCACCGCCGCGAGATACGCCGCCGCAAGGGGATCGCCCGGTGCCAGTCTCAGCTGCCCCACCCCGCGAGCGTGCGCCTCGAGCGGCGCGAGTCGTTCGGGCGCGAATCCCACGAGGGCGCCGGCTTCGCGAACCAACGCGTCCGGCGGGACAGGCGGCGTCTTGCCTGCCAGGCGCAGCGTCGCCCGCAGCATCGTGAAGAACCCGGCGGCGCTCCCTACGATCACCTGCGCCAGCTGTTTCGGGTCGCCCCGCAACGCGGCATACGCTTGGCGCAGCCGCACCAGCTTGCCCATCAGCTCGTGCTCGAGCTGGCGCCGCACATGCTCGCGCCGCACCCCGATCCCCTGCCAGGGATCGCGCCCGGCGAGCAGCCGGTGCGCTTCGCGTATGTCCTCGTACTCGATCGGAAAGGCATCGGCGGACGTTTGCCACTCCCGCTCGGTGAGAATGAGCGGTGCCGGATGGCCGGCCTTCACCCAGTCCCGCACCGGCCGCTCGAGCCGTGTGAACAGATCCTCGTCCACGGCGTCGCAGATGAGCAGCGTGTTCACATCCGAGCGGTCGGGGACGTGCGTACCGCGGGCCGCCGAGCCGTAGAGCAACAGGGCGACGAGCCGATCGCCCAAGGCCGTCGCGACCGCGTCCGCGAAGTGCTCCACCGTGAGCTTCGCCATCGTCACAATCTCCCTCCCGCACCACCTCCTGAGAAGCCACCGCCGCCGCCGAATCCTCCGAAGCCGCCGCTGAAGCCGCCACCGCCTCCCCACCCACCCCCGCCTCCCCCGCTCCAGCCCCGCCCTCTGCCGCCGAACCGACTGAACAGGAAAATCCACCACAAGATGCGCCCGCGCGTGACGATAATCAGCAGCACGACCACCGCGATCACCAGGCCCGCGGGGATCGGCAGCTGGTGGGTTTCGTCGATCGGAGGCGGCGGCTCGCCGGTCAGCGTGAACCCGAATTCGCGCGCGAATGCCTGCGCGATCAGCTCCACGCCGAGCGTCAACCCCGCGCCGTAGTCCTCGCGAGCGAGATAGGGGGTCATAGCATCCCTGATCCGCCCCACCCGGGCGTCTGTGAGGAACCCCTCGGCGCCGCGGCCGGTGGCGATGAACACCTGCCCCGTGCCGGGGCGATGGTTCTTGAGCGGCACCAGCAGCACCACGACACCCAGGTTTTTCGCCGGATCGCCGGCCGCGCCCTTCGCGCCGACGCCCCACTGCCGCCCGACCTGCAGCGCCACGTCGCTCGCCGCGCGATCGCCGATGTCGGCGAGCGTCACCACGGCGATCTCGCCCCGGCTCTTCGCGCGCACGTCGGTGATCACGGCTTCGATGCGGGACACGGAGGCGGGGTCGAGCACGCCGGCGAAATCGTTGACGTAGCCGCGGGGCGGGGGGAGCGTGTCGCTCCCCAGCTGTGCAACGAGGAGCAGCAGCAATGCTTGCATGGGCGAGCGAGAAAGGTATCACGATTCGGACACGGCGCCCGCTTGACGCCGGCGGGCCACGGCGTATGATGCAACTACCCTCAGGACCGCCGAGGTCCGCTCTTGCTCCGCCTGCGGTCGTCGTTCGCGTCGGTGCCGCTCGCCTTGCTCCTCGCAGCGTGCAGTCACGCCGCGCAAGCGGGCGGCGATGGCGTGCTGGTCACGCCTGACGGTCGGCGGCTCGTCGACGAGCGCGCTATCGAGCAGTCGGGGGCGCGGACTGCCTGGGACGCGCTCCAGCGCACCGTACCGTTCTTTTCGTTCCGAACCAATAGTCGCGGTCGCCCCACTCGCGTGGAGCACCGCGGCCGGTCCAGCATCGTGTTGCGCGACCAACCCATCATCTTGGTGGACGACGTCGAGCTGCAGGATTTTACGGCGTTGGGCGACATGCCTGCGTCCGATCTTCTCGACATCGAGGTGCTGACCGGCGTCGACGCGACGACCTACTACGGCACCAACGCGACCAATGGCGCGATCCGCATACGGACCAAGCACGGCGGCACCTAGTCGCCGCGAGGACTCCTGACACGACACGGGGGAGCCGGACATCGGCTCCCCCGTGTGCTGGGACAGTCTGTTCACTCCATCATGGCGTGTAGTAGTCGCAGCCCGTGAAGTTGGGGTTGTTGCGCTCGTCGAACGGAACGGGAAGCTCCGTGTTGTTGCCGTACACCGTGTTGGTATGGACGTACGTCCCGATCGGGTAGACGGTGGTGACGGCGCGACTATATGGCGCCCGCACGAGCCGGCGCAGGTCCCCCAGCCGATGGCCGGTGGCATACAGCCAGAACGCCCGCTCGCGAAACAGCAAGTCCCCTCGGCCGGCCTGCGTGCCCGGATCGGGGAGAGCCGGAAGGTCGGTGGCGGTGAATCCGCCGTTGTTCGCCGCGTCGGCGCGCAGCGCGTTGAGGCTCGCCACCATCCCCGGCCCGTCGCCAGCCTGCAACTGAGCCTCCGCGGCGATGAGGCGGGCCTCGATGCCGTCCGCCACGCGCACCGGGCTCGTCTGCGACGTGTACTTGGCCAGCACAAACAGTGGGGAGGTGTTGTCGAACCCCTTCCCCGCGAGGGTGTCTTTTACACGCGGATCGGCGGCCGCCCGGAAATTCAGCCCGTTCGTCCCCTCGACATCGGCCACGGAAAAGCGAGCGGTACCGTTAGGCGCTTGGTTATTGAAGACGAAGACGCCGTTCTTCTGCCGGTCGGTCGCGGTCGAATGGAAGGTCGAGTAGGAGAAACCCGCGGGCACGGCAGCGACGGCGGCGGCAGCGCCGGCGAAATCGCCCGAGTCCAACAGTGCTCGCGCCTTCCCCACCACGGCCAGGTTCCGAACGCGGAGGCGAGCGAGGGAGTCGCTCGACGACGACTGTGTCGCCGTCACCACCAGAGCCGAGTCGAACCGGTTGATGGCGCGCGCGAGAATCGCCTTCGTGGCTAGCGGGACGCCGTTCTGGATCGTCCCATCCGGCAGGCGCTCGCTGAAGGGCACGGCCGAGCAGTAGTTCTCAGCGAAGTACACATAGGTGAAGCCCGCGAGCGCGAGCATCTCCCCGACACGGGAGTTCGGCGTCGGCGCGTACTGCTGGAGTGCGGAGGCTGCGCCCTCCAGGGCGACCCGCGCTTTGTGCAGGTTGAAGTACACGTTCGTCAGTGTGCCGTTTCGTTCGTCGATGGAGCGCGAGTCATACTCGATGCGCGTCGGAAACGTCTCGACGTCCGTGTACTCGTCCGACATCACTCCGGAGACGAGAATCTGTCCCTCGGTGCCGCCGTTATCCCCGTCGTTGGCGAAGGCGAAGTCGCCGATGCCGCCGTTATACGCCCCGACGGCGCCGTCCGCGTTCAGGACGTCCGGCGGGTTGATCACGTCGGGGTCCTTGACGTCGAGCAGGCTCGTGCAGGCCGCCAGGAGGGCGACGACGCTCGCGACGAGCGCAATCCGATTGGCTGTCATGGTCAGTGTCCCTCCCTAGAAGCCCAGCGACACCCGCACGGCTAGCGTGCGGATCGGTGGCGCCGTGAGGAAATCGTCAGCGAAATCGGACTGTCCGTTACCGTTCAGCTCCGGGTCGATACCGTCGTAGTTGGTCCACTTGAGCAGGTTCCGTCCCGT
>WNGR01006707.1_pt1 | contig 13764 bp, 17 predicted proteins | sample 5407581 | NCBI WGS metagenome assembly WNGR01 (sample SAMN13153383, study PRJNA577476) | soil metagenome | isolation source: 80 cm soil or saprolite under Garry oak tree replicate 2 | place: USA:California | collected 2016-06-15 | reverse complement strand
CCAAATCAAAGAATAATATAAAACAATGCAAGGCAATCTGAAACCCCAGTGAGAGAGAGAGCTAGTCCAGCTCCGCCAAGTTCTGTCGGACGGCCCGCACCCGCTCCTCCACGGTGTCCAACACCCGCCCGAGCTCCGCGACTTCCTCGTGCCAGTGCTCAGGCACCTGCATACCCGGCGGTATGATCGGCGGCGACTGGAAACCATCGGACGACGGTGGTGGTTGCGACAGCCTGGGCTCGACACACCACCTGGCTGGGGCCCGGCCTCGAGCTCCTGCCAGAGCGCGGTGACGATGCCTTCTCGCGCTCCTCCGCCGGGAGCGGGCGGGGGTTGTCCTTGCGGTGCGCCGCGTCGTCGCGCTTGACGACTAGCGTGAGCGTCCAGAGGTGGAGAGCACCAGGACAGCGATGACAGCGTAGAGGGTGGTTGAGGTCGAAGGCGAGGAGGGGAGGGAGGGAGCGGTGGATGAGGAAAGGGGGGGGGTGTTGTTGGAAGGAGCGGTGGCGGCGCCAGCGGACGCGGACGATGAAGAGGAGGAGAACTGGGAGAACTGGGAGGCCAAGTGCCTGAAGCATGCACAACTACCGCTCACATGAATGTGAGGACAAAAACTTCGGGGACATACGACGTTCATGGTCTACGCAGAACCGGGAAAGGTAACAGTGAAACGTGCCATCCCAAATGCGACGATTGACACAGTCAGCGTGACACAGGGCCCGACCGGTAACCTCTGCTGCCGATGCAGTGGAAATTCACGCCAAAATCAACCAAGTCCAAGCTACATTGCAATGGCCACACCAACATCTTATCCTGTCGACCTTAAGTGGGGCGAGATGTCTACCGTCCACTCGGGATCTTCGAGAAGCATATGGAATCTCCTAGAGTGTGCTGGATAGCGAAACCGAGCCGTTCAGAAACGTTGGAATCGCATAGCATTTGTGACGGGAATTGCACATACCAGAGACCAGTCAGCTCTGGTGGCATCGCCTTTACTAATATCTCGGCCCACCGGCCGGGTAATGGTGTAGAGCGGGAAAATGTCACCCTTTGATGCTTGCAGCTCCGGCTTAGCTCCGGCAAAACAGGGGGAGGTTACTGTGGTAGCGCGAACCCTCTTGGAAACTGAGAGGTCCGCGCTATTGCTACGTCCGGATGATTGCTGTTCACGGAAGTAGATGCGATTGTTGAGGCTCACTAAGAGGGTGTTGGAGTACCTGAGATATGTCTCAGCGTTTTGGCTCGAACATAATAGATAATGTGTCACTCACACTTTCCCGATAATCTTAGTCCTTTTTTTAACATTAGCCAGAAAGACGCACAGCAACAGACGAAGAGTACATACATGTACATGTAATATAGCTCATTCTGTAAATGATGTGATTGGGTCAGGAGATGGATCGTAGCGTATCTCGGCCCGACTCACGGGAAAGGCGGTATAAAGCACAAGGATCATGATGGCCAAGCTGGCTAAACAAGAAGTTAGATGCACGGATTTGTGGGGCTTTTCGAGGGATAGGTACCACTAAGTGCGTTCGTCTCAATAGTAATTCGTACCACACGAATTAACACGAAACCGGAGAAGTTGCTACTACTTGCCCTTCTTAGCTGTCCAAAAGGATCTCGGTCAATGTAGTAAAGGATCCAATAATGTGATGCCGTACCAGCAGCGTCATCGCAACCGCGATCAGAATGTCCGCCAAGGCACTCGGTATCGACCATAACTAACACAACAAAATATGAGGTGGTATGGCCACTTCCACCGAAACGAGAACGAGTGTGCATACGAATAGTGCTGTCTTGGTAACCAGATATCCTCTAACCGTGAGCGACTAAACGCTATGTGAGATAAGCAATTTCGGTAAAAGTGTATGTGGAACCGACTTTGATGCCCGCCCACATTCCTGCGATTGATTGAGTCACCGCAGCCTGTGTTCAAGGAAACATCACAAGCTTGAAGAATGCGGGGAGAGTATACATACGACAGCGATGATCCAACAGAGCCACGACGATCGTTTGTTCAGCGTCCAAATCCGAAAACAGAAGTATCCTTGAACGACGAGCGAAATAACTGCGGTCATGATGGGGGAGTCTATGGGGGAGAAATGGGAATGCGCGAGGCGCGCTGCATCGCCAAATCCATCAACAAACCAATAGTAGATATCGGCCCCAGTCAGTACCGTCTGAACCGTCTCCAGCACGAAGACGAAATAAGCTGCTCAAAGTTCGCTTCGACGTCAAAATGCTTCCGGCGAGTAATATCTAATACCAACCTAGAAACTTTATGGGTCGTCTGTCATTTGGAAAATTGTAGCTGTATACATCTGAACGTGTGTGAGTAGAATAAGCTGAGGCTTCGAGGGACAGGCGCCGTACAAATCTGGACGCAGAGAACGCCGAAGAGTGCCCAGTTGAATAGAGGGCCGAAGAGCTACATAGATTGTTGAGGATATGAGTTGGGTGGACAAGAGAACGAGGCTAAGCGCACAAGAGGAGCAGCTCTGCGATACAATCAGGGGACAATAGGCTTTACTAACACAGTATCATCGAACCCGAACTTACACTTTGATGACATCCGGGGAAGGGGTTCGTGACTCAAGGTATTCGGCCATTAATGCTGTAGATTCGAGGACAAGGATGGGGACTAGCGTTACGGAGAAGTGGAGACAGGGAGGTTGCGGTCCACAAGGAGGGTTTTATAATCCGAAAAGTTGGACTGTGAGCGCGAACGACTCGGAGATCAAGACGCCGAGGTGGCCGAGGAGTCAAAAAGACAGAAACATCTGCCACGGGTGCAGACATGCCAATCACCTTCGTCTGTGGCGACGAGACGGATATGGACTAACAGCGTGCAGCTTCTGCCCATCTGCCCAGAATCGAAGTCTGTGCGATCGGCATTGATCACTGGCCGCAGTGCGCGCCTGCGCCGTGAAGAGACATCGCCACCCTCATGACAGCATTGCGTTCATCAGGTTTGAGACATGACCCGCAAGTTCGACGACTAGAGCGCCGAGAGAAGTGAATGATCCGTGGAACGTGGAGACTTGGCACATGGCTCCATGTGGACCAGCCCATAGTAAGGGGGCGTGGCCCCTCATTATAACTCGGTCATACCTTTGTACTATGCGGTTTGTCAATGTGTGTACTCGCTACACGGGCCTTCGTTAGCGACAATCTGAATGGGAGTTTGAGAGGCTCAGGCCGGCGCTACCACCAACATGCGCCACTAGTAGTTTTCCCAAGAGTTTCCCACAAGGTTTCCCATGAGCAGTTCATGACTCGGAGCGCATGAGCAATTGGGGAATGGCGGTGCTTATCATGCATCGACTATACATCGATCATGAACCACTACAATACGCCGTGACGACCCCTGGAGCATGTCAGTAAAGTGTCACTGTTGATTCTTCATCATTACACCCATCTTGACTTGATCATCAGCACCAAGATCGCCACCCTTCTCATCGTGATCACCACCAATGGTATCAAGCCATTACCATCCCTTGACCTTCATTTCACCTTCCATCTCAATCTCCTCGGTACTTTCGCATTGACTGATTTCGCTATCATGCCTGGGAGTTATGGGTGCGTCGGCTTCACGAGAAAAATCAAGTGAATTGAAATATTCGCTACCCCGACTCGGAGTAGGCTGGTGCCCAATTGAACCAAGATCAAATCTCTGGCTCTATCCACGAAACAAAGTGTCCAACTTCACAACACTTGATACTACCGAACTTGAAGCTTGGCTTGAAGCTTGAAACCGTGAGGAGGCCTGTGATTTACTCCTTCACATCACGAATCCGGCGGAAAACCGGTGATGCACCTATTGGGCGGACAGATCAAATTGAGCTTCATACACACCACTGCCAGTGGCATGCACGGATACCTCGCTGGAGCGTCACTAACCCCCTCTCGGTATCGAAACCATTCAGGTTTAAGGAAAAGAGTTATTTCTGGCTGTAACTTCCACACTGCCACCAAGTAGTTGGACTAGTCGTGGCGTAGTACTAGATAAGTAGTAATAGGGCGCCGAATGCGATATGATGCCAAGGGGCTCGCGAAAATCATAGGCTTACTATAAGCGCTTAAGCACTATCTAGGGTTAGGAGGGAGGGTCCGAAAGACCGACCAACTCTCCACAGTTGCATTGGGGCATTTCTCCCAACTTTCTCCCTCAAGTGACTTTGACTACGGACGGGTAGCGCCATCGGTCATCCAGAGAGGACAGGCACACGGCGGACAGTAGGGTGAATACTGCAGAGATCATGGTGGTCGCGAAGCTGGAGGCCAATTGTCCGAAGTATTGACCTAGGACGTTCACGTTCACGGTCTATGCGGAACCGTGATAGATTACATTGGCAGTGAAGCGTGCTATTCCCGATGCGACGATTCACGGAGTCGGCGCAACACAGTCCCGACTAGCCAATCTCTGCTGCCGATGTAGTGGAATGTCACGCTCAAAGTATCCGAGTCCAAGTCTAAGCAGCAATGCAACGGCACCTCATCATAATCCATACATCTCATCCTGTCGACCGTAAGGATGGGGGAGACGTGCCTACCGTCCACTCGGGATCTTCAAGAAGTATATAAATTTTCCCAGGGCGTGGTTGGAGCGAAACCAAGCCGTTCAGAAACGTTGGAATTTGATAGCATTTGTGACAGGAAATTGCACATACCAGAGACCAGTCAGTGCCGGTGTCGTCACCTTTACTATTATCTTGGTTCCCCGGTCGGGAAACGGAGTAAAGCGGGAAAGTGTCACCCTTTGATGCTTGCGGCTGCGGCTCAGGTACGGCAGAACGAGGCGATGTTACTGCGGTAGCACGAATCCTCTTGAAAACCGAGAGGCTTGCGCTATTGCCATTTCCGGGTGATTGGTGTTCACGGAAGTAGATGCGATTGTTGAGGCTCACTAAGAGGGTGTTGGAGTACCTGACACATCTGTCAGCGCCTTGGCTCGCACATGGTGTATAACGTGTTGCTCACAGTTTCCCGATAATCTCAGTTCTTTTGCCACATCAGTCATGAAGGCTCACAGCGACGGACCAAGAGAACCTACATGTATATATAATATATCTCATTCTGTGGATAATGTGGTCGGGTCAGAAGATGGATCGTAGCGTATCTCGGACCAGCTTACGGGAAAGGCAGCATAAAGCACAAGGACCGTGATGGCCAAGACGGCTACACAATAAGTTAGATGCACGTCTATGTGGCGTTTTCAGAGAGAAAGGTACCAGTAAGGGCGTTTGTCTCAATGGTAAGCCGTACCACACGAATTAAAACGATGCTGGAGAAGTTGCTAGTTGCCCTTCTTAGCTGTCCAAAGGGATCTCGGTCGATTTGGTAGAGGATCCAATAATGTGATGCCGTACCAACAGCGTCATCGCAACCGCGATCAGAATGTCCGCCAGGGCACAAAGTATCGACCATACCTAACACGACAATGTATGAGGTGGTATGGCCACCTCGACCGAAACGAGTGTGCGTACATATATTGCTGTCCTGGAAACCACATGCCTCCCAACATTGAGCGACTAAACGCTGTGTAAGATAAGACGTTTCGGTAAAAATGTGTATAGCACTGACTGTGATGCCCAGCCACATCGTTGCGGCTGCTTGTGTCACCACACTCTGTATTCAGAAAAACGTCAGGAGCCTGAAGAATGCGGGGAGGGTCAGGAACACATACGACAGCGATGATCCAACAGAACCAAGACGACCGTTTGTTCAGCACCCAAATTCGATAACAGAAGTATCCTTGAACGATGAGCGCAATAAGTCCGGTAATGATGGGAACGTCTATGGGGGCGAAATGGGAATGCGCCGCGAGGCGTTCCACGTTGCCAAATCCGGCAACAAACCAATAGTAGATATCGGCCCCAGTCAGCGCAGTCTGAACCGTCTCCAGCACGAAGACGAAATAAGCTGCTCAAAGTTCGCATTGACATCATAAAGCTTCCAAGTAACATCTAATACCAACCTAGAAACTTTATGGATCGTCTGTCATTTGGAAAATTGTAGCTGTATACATCTGAACGTGTGTGAGTAGAAGAAGCTGAGGCTGCGAGGGACAGGCGCCGTACAAATCTGGACGCAGAGAACGCCGAAGAGCGCCCAGTTGAATAGAGGGCCGAAGAGCTACATAGATTGTTGAGGATATGAGCTGCGTGGACAAGAGAACGAGGCCAAGCGCACAAAAGGGGCAGCTCTGGGATACGATCAGGGGACAATGAGCTTTACTAACACGGTATCACCGCCGAACTTACACTTTGACGACGTCCGGGGAAGAGACAGAGGACTCAGCCATTGATATTGTAGATGTTGAGAAGTGGACCGGGACTAGCGTCACGGAGCAGTGAGGACAATGGGGTCGCGCGCCACAAGGAGGGCTTTATAATCCGACTTTGAGCGTGAACGAGATCAAGACGCCAATGCTATGTCAATCACGTCGGCGGCCATGATACAGGACCATGTGTGAATTAGAAGCGTGAAGCTTCTTCCCGGACATCTAGTAGGTCCGTGCAAGCGGCAGTTCTCACTGCCTGTCTGCGTAGCAAAGAATCGAAGAATCGTGGCCACCATGGTGACAGCATTGTGCCGCATCAGGGATGAGAGACCGCCCGCCGGTTCAATGACCAGAGTACCAAGAGTAGGAAATCCGTGATACTAGTAAGTTACTTGATACGAATACTTGATGCAAGGCTTCATGTGAGTCAGCGTCAAAAAAGAGCGTAACCCCGATTACATTTCGATGATCCCTCGTACTTATCTGGTTTGTGCGCGACTCGCTACCCCAGCCATCGTTAGTGATAGTATCAATAGGAACCAATGGGAGATGGAGCCGGCGGGCTTCTTCGAGAGACACGCCCGGGCCACCAGCTCCGCTTCCCACGAAAGTCGCAATGGCAGCATGGCGGCGCTCATCACTGGCACTGGCATGAGCCAGACAACATCCCTACAGTATGCCGTGATAATCATTAGAACATGCCAGTAGCATTGATTCTTCGTTACACCTACACGAGATGTACTGTAAACGTATACAAGCAGGTGTTACAAGCAGGTGTTATCATGAACCACGAGTAGCTGAAACTATGATCGTAATAGGCATGAGGTTGTCTCAAGGATTTGATTGAGGTTGCACCACATCTTGGGTTGATGCTGATGCCGATGCTGATGCCGATAGGACAGAAGATGCCGAAGCCGGAGACGCGGAATTGGCTACAAGTGTCGAGGACGCGGACACTGGCGCAAAGTGCAAAGCGCGGTGCAGGGGACGGTCATGAGGGTGGGGATGCGGGGGAGGGAGAGGAAGGTGAAGTTCAAGTTGAAGGCAAAGGCAAAGACGAAGTGATGAGTGTTGAACGGAACAAGAGACCGCATATGGCGATGATTAGACGCACACAGCCACAAGGACTCGGCGCAGAGGCTCACCGTACTTTACAAGCGTTAATATCCACGATCTCACAAACACTCTCGAATCTCAGCTGCAGACCAAGTGGGCGTTTATTAAACCCCTCGGCCCTCCCAAGAAAGAAAACAACAACGCCCCGGATCAAAGAATAATATAAACAATATGAAAACCCTAGCGAGAGAAAGCGCTAGTCCAGCTCCGCCAAGCTCTGTCGGACGGCCCGCACGCGCTCCTCCACGGTATCCAACGCCCGCCCGAGGTTCGCAACTTCCTCGCGCCAGTTCTCAGGTAACTGCATACCCGGCGGCACGATCGGCGGCGACTGGAAGCCATCAGACGACGACGGCTGCGGCTGCGGCAACGCCTGATTGCCACCACTGGGCTGGCGCCCCGCCTCGAGCTCCTGCCAGAGTGCGGTGACGATTCCCTGGACCCACTTCTCGCGCTCCTCCGCCGGGCGCGGGCGGGGGTTGTCCTTGCGGTGTGCCGCGTCGTCGCGCTTTCCGACGAGCGTGAGCGTCCAGAGGTTGGAGAGCACCAGGACGGCGATGACGGCGTAGAGGATAGTTGAGGTCGAGGGGGAGGAGGAGAGGGAGGGAGAGGTGTTGGAGGAAGGGGGGGAGGAAGGAGCGGAGGAGGTAGCCGCGCCAGCGGATGATGGGGATGAGGACTGGGAGAACTGGGACTCCCATGCGTCGCGTAGTAGCTCGATCGCGCCCGCGGCCGATTGCCGCGCGACGGACAGCGTGCCCTCGAGCGTGTCGTACGCCCACTGCAGCCCACGCTGGTCCTGCTTATGCTCGCGTGCCTTATGCGCCGCCTCGTCGCCCTCGCCCGCCGCGCCGCCCGCCATAGCCGGCATCGCGGGCGATGCCGACGGCTCCTGTACAGCTACGGCTACGGCGTCGGGGTCGAGGCCGGCGGGGATGAACTCGGTCTGGTGCTCTTGGATGTAGCTGCGCATGGCGCGCACGAGGTCGTTCTGGTACGTCTTCTGGCCCTCGATGGCGGACTTTTCGATGATCCCTGGAGCAAGCGAATGAGCCCAGTAAGGGGGGCAGAATTGCGGCGGCGACGCGTACCTTTGATGAAACTCCGCCCCGTCCATTCTACCTGGGAGGTCACGACCACTCGTGAGGACGCGCTGCTGGCCCATGTGACGCACGTCCGCGTCTTGACGCTGAATACGCCGCCGCTGGGCACGTCCGGCGTGCGCGTCGTCGTGACCATCGTGATGTAGTCGTCAAAGTCGCTGTGGACCGTCTCGTCGTGGATCTCGCATTTCGTCGACCTGGGGCCAATGCTCGCGTTCAAGTGTTTGATGTAGGACATGTTGCGCGCGAGACAGTTTTGGTCGCCGGGGGTCGGCGCCCAGTCGGACATCTGGATGTCTGTGCGTGCCCGTTAGTCCTCGTGCGTCGATAAGCGAGATCGGGTACTTGCCTTCGAGTTTCTGGTTCACGCGCATAAAGTCCTTGAGAAACCCGCTTGCGAACATCAAATTGTATATCCGCTCTGGCGTGCCGGGTAACATCGCGTCCATCGCAAGCTCAGAATAGTGGCTGCCCTCTCTCCCACATGCACACTGTGTCACCTTGTGTACTGGCACGACGATCCCGGGCCCATTTGCTATCGCACCCGGGCCGTTTGGTGGAACGCTGGCGCCGAGAGTATGTGTCGCATCCAAGGCCGAACGGCCCATGCTCTCAGCTTCACTGAATCCGTCCTCGGGTCGTGCGAGGCGCCAGATGTTATAAATCACGTCGTAAGCCGTGTCGCGGGCGAGGAAAGATGCGAACGTGTACTTGGTGGTGCGTGTTGTGATCTGAATGGCATTTGGGATGACAAAAGCCGTCATCTTCTTCTCGAGCGAGACGATGTCATAAATGGGAACGATGAGCTACAGTGGGCCGAATGTGAGTAGGGCGACGATCAGCCGAGTTTCATGCTACGTACGTCGGTGACCCAACCGAAAATATTGGCATGGAAACAGATGTGATTCTCCGAGATGTATATGCGACCTTGAACAAGAATCTCACGCTGCAGAGCGCAACCATAGTCTTGTAAAATCGGTGAGTAATGATACGAGGGTCAGGGCCAGACGCCACGGATGGGACACACCCTCAATCAAATAGTCGCCCTCTGGAATCGTCCCGAAGAGCTCGTGGAAGTCCGCGTTGCGCTTGTTGCTCGCGACCGCAAAGCCCGTCACCGGGATGTCGCCGTCATTCAGCTCTGCCAACAGCGCGTCGTCCTCCGAGTCGTCCTCGACCTCGTCATCGTGGCCCTCCGCGGACGAGACGTAGTCGGACTCGTGCTCCGGGGCGTGTACCGACAGTGAGCCGTGGCGCGAGTGTGTCCCCGACGGGTACATATCGATGGACGACTGCGACGCAGCCGCGTGGTGGCCGGACAGCGCGGGCGAGCGCTTGACCGCGGTGCCCTTGCGGCGCGGTGGCGAGGCGGGCGTGGACGAACTGCTCTCACTGCGGCGAGAGGGGACGGGTACGGCGGCGGGGGAGGAAGAGGAGGACTGCCGTGCACCGGAGCTGGAGTTGGTCACGGACGCGACCAGGGCGGATGCGAGCCCCGTAGACCGCTGCTGCTTTGGGGAGGCTGTGCTCGTCGTCGAGCTGCGGCGCCACAGACGCCGCTTGCGCGCGCTGGTGGTCGACGAGATGCTGACTGCGTCCGAGTCGCGGATGCGACTGGGCGAGAGGAACTGAGATTCGGGCACTGCGGGGCCAGGGTTGCTCGCAGCGACGGTGAACGCGCGGAGCTGCGTGGGTGTGGACGTCGGGGAGGTCTGGTACTCGTTCGTGCCGGTGATAGACTCTACCGAAGGGGCAATGACAAGTCCGGACCCGCTGCTGTTCGAGCGCGTCTGGGCGAGGGGGTCCTCGACGTTGCGCGGTTCAGAGTTGATGTTGGCGGTAAATTGCGGGCCAGATGGGGCGGAAGAGGAAGGTGCAGAGGGTTCCATGCGGGAACGGGAACGAGAGGACGAACGGGAGGAAACGACGCTGCGTACGCGGTCGCGTAGACTACCCGTTGACGCCGATGGTGCCAATGGATGCTCGTTGCCGTCGAAACCGAGGGTTTTATTGGAGGTGGGGGTGGGGGTGGGCATCCCGCTGTCCAATTCTGGCGATGTCGAGCCGTTGAGATTGGATAAGGCAGCGGGTCGATTGCGGTTGCTGCGTTCCTTCGGTGCAGAACTGTTGGCTTGTTCGCTTTGAAGGGAACTAGTGTGACTCTGCGGCGACGGAGGGATCACGGTGACACTTGGGTCTGAGCTGAGGGAGGTACTAGAGGGGCTGTACTGGGGTGGGACGATTCTGAAGGAAGGCTGTGCGCCAGCACTGGAGGGCTTGGCTGGCGAAGAAAGAGCGCGAGCACGAGCGGCTTCACTTTTCAGGGTTGGAGACGACGTCGGGGACGTTGGACGGCTCAAACTGTCGCTGGCCCTGTCTTGTCGGACACTCGACTGTGTTTTGACCAATTTCGAGAAAAAACCCGGTGCCATTCCGTTTATGAACACGTGAAATGTCGTCGGGCTGCGGGCTGCGAGGTTAATAATGTATCTGATGTCTTGTCGAGCGTGGGCCAAGCAACTCCTGCCGTCCTGTAGCGAGTCCCGTCAGTGCTGCCTCGTGTCTTGGCTTGGCGCCTGTTTGTCACCATGGAGCCATTGTCTCTCAAGTGATGACGACGACGCCAACGCGCCCTCTCCTCTATGCCGTCGGGTCTAATGGCAGAGGGCAGCTCGCCACTGCAGACTTGCAAGACACACACTATTTCACACCCTGCACATTCGACGGCTGTCAACGTGGCACGTTGCCTGCAGGTACATTGTCTGTCATTGCCGTCAAAGGCGGGGGCAACCACACCCTAGCACTGCTTTCTCAGCTCAACTCCTCGAATCCTCGAGTAGAAGTTTGGGGCTGTGGGGATGGCACAAAAGGCCAACTCGGTCCCACATATGTGAATGAAGCAGGTGATAACTGTGCAATTTTTAGACGCATCGCCCTTCCTTTGGAAGATCATGGTCTCTCCGGGTACGGAATATCAGATGTAGCCGCATGCTGGGAGACCAGCTTCTTCGTCCTCACCAAAGATGGCCAGCACGATGTCCTCATCTCGATGGGGGGAGATGACTTCGGGGACCTCGGCATTGGCGGCCTAGGCACGGCGAACAGCACAAGAAAGGCACTCCCATTTCACATCATCGATTTCACCCACATCGTGGGCCCTGTCGCTCACCGTTTGTCTATCACCAATATCGCTGCTGGTCCACACCATGCCGTCGTCCTCCTACGCGTGGGCAACAAGCAACACATCGCAGGCTGGGGCACCGCTCGCCACGGCCAGCTCGGACCCCTCCACGCTCCTTCAGGGCGTGCATTACCGTTCTCCCCTTCATCCGTCGCAATAAATCTTCCCATCGATGTCCAGCTCGATCCCGTGCGCTCCGTGCGCGCTGGCAATCAGCACTCGCTTTTCTCGCATGCATCCGGACGCGTTTCCGCACTCGGCTCCGACGCGAAGGGTCAGCTGCGGGGTCTTCACACCGTCGAGGACGTGCAAGCTATCGGTTGTTCATGGAACGGAAGCTATCTGCAGACCCTCCCAGATACCCCACACGTGGTGGATTTCGTGTGCGGGAGCGAACACGTCCTGTGCGTGCTCGAGTTCGAGGGGCAGGCGGAGGTGTGGGGATGGGGATGGAACGAGCATGGCAACCTGGCGACCGGGTCATTGAACGATGTGAAGGTGCCTGTCAGGATCTGGCCTCCATCGCCCGCGCAAGCCGGAGAGAACACGGGGGAGGCGGTTGGGGTGTGGGCTGGGTGCGGGACGAGCTGGATTGCGGTGTCTCTTCCGGCGTCTCCTCACAACTCCGGATAGCGGCACGGGATGGCGTGATTGGTGAGCAGATAGACGCCTAGCGTGCGCACGCCCAGACCCTGCAGGACCGACGGAATTATGAGAGGACAATTTAACGCAATCGCACGTTTCCCAAGCTCGCCGGAAACTATTACTGTAGGTGCGTAACGTCGTGCTACATAGGCGTCTATACCTAAACGCACACTTAATAGAATCAAACAGAAAAAAAAAAACTATTAGGATCCCTGCTAAGAGTCCGTTCGGCCACAATTTGGATCGAAATTTGAGAATTTGATTGGCAGTCGGTCCGGGGCATCCGTCTCTTCGTTTCGTTGACTGGAAACGACACACTTTCCCTTCTACTTCATTATTCATGGCCAAGAGGTCAGATAAAGCATGGGGCATATGTTATAAGCCTTTTCCTCATGTAAACCGGAGCTCCCTGCATCCCTACATCGATCCTAGCACCATCCAAGGGGTAATTAAACGCTTGATTAAACACACAACATGTAGCCTGTTCAAGCCTGTTTAATTCTGATTGGTTCTAAAGTCCAAGGCTCTTTCTGTACATGAACTGGCTCAAATCACACCTCAGTTGTTGACAGTCTTGCCGACGATACCCTAAACCGTCCCTGATCGCTAGGGAACATGTCTAAGATGCGCAGGATTTGTGGGGATGTGAAGCGGCAAACGCAGTCTTGCAGGCCTCCGCGCGGCGCGATGTCTCGCAGGTGGGTCCGCAGCGGTCGCGGACGCGTCGGAGTCGAGTTACTAAGGCCGCGGACGAGTGCGGCGGGTTCGGGAACGGAAGCGGTGGGCTACACTAAGCCCCGCTGGATCAGGTGGTCGGAGGCGATCGGAAACGGTCGCGCACGCTTCTGCACGGCGCATAACTTCATACGGGTGGCCACCTCGGTCGGGGACGCGTCGCGCTTGAGTCGCTAAGGCCGCGCGCGAGCGCGGCACGCTGGGGGACGCAAAAGGTGAGCTACACTGAGCTCCCTGAGATCTGAAATGCGAGGGGAGAAGTGTATTCTTTGTCCGTCATAAATATAGTAAGGGAGTGTATGTAACTAGTCCAGGGACCAGGGGAACAACTGAAACACATTGGAACTGTGCAGGAATAGGCGGGAGCCGAGCGCTCACAGCGCGGGAATGCAGCCCGAGAGAGCACGGGTGAGCGTGGGAATGCGGCGCATACAGCGAGTATGGGTGAGCGCGGAAAGCGACTGGAAACTGCAAAAATTTCATCGGCCAGGGAGAGAGCAGGCGTACCACCGATGTCATAGCCTACAGAAGAGCCATTTTGGGGCGAGCTATTTATTGGAATGTCTTGAGAGGAGGATGGGGACGGTTGCTACGTGATGGGGGTCTTGCTGAGCAAGCCATGGACGATGTCCCAAAGGGTGGAGAGGCAATAGTTGCATCAATATACTTCTCATTTTGACAACGAATGGTTCGAGATA
>WNGR01005364.1_pt1 | contig 13764 bp, 8 predicted proteins | sample 5407581 | NCBI WGS metagenome assembly WNGR01 (sample SAMN13153383, study PRJNA577476) | soil metagenome | isolation source: 80 cm soil or saprolite under Garry oak tree replicate 2 | place: USA:California | collected 2016-06-15 | reverse complement strand
GGCCTCCAGCACAATATTTGCACCCATCAGTATAATAAGTATGAACAAGAATAAAGACCCCACCTGACAACAGGAGGACCACTCATGACCAGATTCACCCTAAAAAGAAATCTCACAATAATAAATATAGAAGCAGAGCTTCACTCTGTCCCGTACCCCCTCCCTGACAGCTTATCAATTCTCCAAAATAAAACCGAGCGATTCCCTCGCTATTCTTCCAAATTAGCGAGCGCCAACAAGCTCATCAATTTCCAGAATATTAGCGAGCGTTTTGCTCGCTATTCTTCCAAATTAGCGAGCATCTTCCCTGGCAGCTCCCCTTCTACCAAATATCAATTCTTGGCAGCTTGACGCTCCTCCGCACACAGTGCTATGCTGCAAACACAGAGAGCGCGGCACAGAGTCGCGCCCTCATACCATTGACAACGCTATCGAGAGAATGGATTGCACATATATGGGCATCATCGAAACCCACATAAACCGCCAAAGCATCGAATATCAAGAGAATGCACGCTATTTTCAGCAACAGCTTGACCTACTTCGCCAACGTATACAACTGGTACAGCAAGGAGGAGGGGAAGACGCTGTCGCGAAACATCGCCAACGCAATAAATTACTCGCGCGTGAACGCATTAACCTGCTCTGCGACCCCAATACACCCTTCCTGGAACTAAGCCCCCTGGCAGCCTGGGATATGTACGACAATGAATCACCAGCGGCAGGCATTGTCACAGGCATTGGACTGGTGGAAGGACAGGAGTGCATGATCGTCGCCAACGATGCAACTGTCAAAGGCGGTACATACAATCCAATGACGGTGAAGAAACATTTACGTGCTCAGGAGATCGCTGAACAGAACCACCTACCCTGTATCTACCTGGTCGATTCGGGGGGTGCCTTTCTGCCTTTGCAGGCCGATGTGTTTCCTGACCGCGACCACTTTGGCCGCATCTTCTACAATCAGGCACGTATGTCTAGCCAACGCATTCCACAAATTGCTGCGGTGATGGGCTCCTGCACTGCGGGGGGAGCCTACGTTCCGGCAATGAGCGATGAAACAGTGATTGTACGAGGCAATGGTACTATTTTCCTGGGCGGGCCACCGCTGGTAAAAGCCGCGACCGGTGAAGAGGTGACGGCAGAAGAACTCGGCGGAGCTGATGTGCATAGCCGCACATCAGGCGTTACCGATCACTATGCCCTGAATGATGAACATGCCCTGGCAATTTGCCGCAGTATCGTTTCTCATCTCAACTGCCGCAAATATATTCCCTGGAATATTGCCGAACCAGAACCACCTCTCTATGAGCCTGACGAATTATATGGCATCGTCCCGATAGATAATCGCAAGAGCTACGACGTTAGAGAGGTAATTGCCCGCATTGTTGATGGAACCAGGTTTCACGAATTTAAAGCACTCTACGGCACTACCCTCATCTGCGGTTTCGCTAGAATCATGGGGTATCCAGTGGGGATTATTGCCAATAATGGTATCCTCTTCTCGGAAAGCGCCCTGAAGGCAACGCACTTCATCGAATTATGCGGACAACGGCAGACGCCTCTCATCTTTTTACAAAATATCACAGGCTTCATGGTTGGTCGCCAGTATGAGAACGGCGGCATAGCCAAGGACGGAGCAAAAATGGTTATGGCCGTTGCCAACGCTCCAGTACCGCGCTTTACTGTTATTATAGGCGGCTCGTTCGGCGCAGGCAACTATGGCATGTGCGGGCGCGCCTATTCCCCACGCCAGTTGTGGATGTGGCCAAATGCTCGAATCTCAGTGATGGGCGGCGAACAGGCTGCCAGTGTACTGGCAACAGTGCGTCAGGAAGGACTGGCTACCCGCGGGAAAAAGATGAGTGAGGAGGAAGAGGCCGCTTTCAAACAACCCATTCTCGATAAGTATGAGACTGAAGGCAATCCCTACCACAGCACGGCCCGTCTCTGGGATGATGGTATTATTGATCCTCGGGATACACGCACCGTGCTTGCGCTGGGCATAGCAGCGTCGCTCAATGCACCAACGCCTGACACACCGTTTGGCGTTTTCAGAATGTAGCATAGGTTCCTTGCGGCTTCATCAAACTGCTTGTATAGTACAATGACAGAAAAAGATATATGTGAAAAGGGCATGAACAATGACATATACACACATAACTATCGAGCGCAGTTTTCAAGACAGGGTTGCCACTGTCACAATGAACCGAGCAGAAGTGCATAACGCCTTTAATGCGCAACTGATTCAGGACTTACAGGCAGCTTTTATTGATCTCTCTACTGATGAGAAACTCCATGCCGTTGTTCTTACTGGTGACGGACCATCATTTAGCGCAGGTGCAGACCTGAGTATGATGAAAGCCTCGGCAACATTCAGCCACGAACAAAACCTGAGCGATTCACTGCACCTGGCAGACCTCTTCGACACGATCAATCGCTGCCCCTGTCCAGTTGTAGCTCGTGTCAACGGTACAGCAATGGGTGGCGGGGCAGGTTTAATCTCTGTTTGCGATATCGTCATTGCCGCAGAGAGCGCTCGCCTGGCCTTTAGCGAAGTGAAGCTGGGGATAGCACCCGCCGTTATTTCGCCTTACGTTGTACGTAAAATAGGCGAGACCCATGCTCGTGTCTTATTTGTGACAGGGGAACGCTTCAGCGCAACTCGAGGTCGCGAGATTGGTCTTGTACATACCGTGGTACCCCTGGAAGAGCTTGACGCTGCCATTGAGAAAACGCTGCGAGAATTGCTGAGCAGCGGACCACATGCCCTACGTGCTTGCAAAACACTGGCTCTAAATGTCGGGCATATGGAGCGTGAGACGGCTCGAAAATATACCGCTGAAACAATTGCTGCCTTACGTGTAAGCGCTGAAGGTCAGGAAGGATTACGCTCATTCCTTGAGAAGCGAAAACCCAACTGGGCACCGTAGGGGCATCCCTTGGGGTGCCCGCTAGCCTCTTTACACAGATGCTGGTCCGTAGGGGCATCCCTTGGGGTGCCCGCTAGCTCCTTTACAGGGATGCAAAGAACATGTTTTCAAAAATACTGATCGCCAACCGTGGTGAAATAGCGGTTCGCATTATTGCAACATGCCGTGAAATGGGAATACGCACGGTGGCTGTTTACTCTGAAGCCGACCGCAATGCTCTGCATGTTCGAGAAGCTGACGAGGCTTTTTTTATCGGTCCAGCTCCTGCCGCACAAAGCTACCTGCAGATTGAAACCATTATCGATGTAGCGAAACGGAGTGGAGCGCAGGCAATCCATCCCGGTTATGGTTTTCTATCTGAAAATACTGCCTTTGTCGAAGCCTGTTCGCAGGCAGAAATTGTCTTTATTGGACCACCAGCTTCTGCCATGCGCTTAATGGGTTCAAAGATAGCAGCCAAACAACTGGCAATTTCGGTTGATGCCCCTGTCGTCCCCGGCTACAACGGCGACACCCAGGACGATGTTATACTGCTGCGGGAAGCCGAACGCATCGGCTTTCCTTTGCTTATCAAAGCTTCTGCCGGTGGCGGCGGCAAAGGTATGCGCGAAGTACATACTCCTACTGATTTCAGAGCACAGCTCGAAGGTGCACGACGTGAGGCACTCGCCGCTTTCGGTGATGGAACAGTCTTTCTCGAACGCTTGATTCAGCGCCCACGCCATGTTGAGATACAGGTACTGGGAGATACCTTTGGCAAACTGATCCACCTGGGCGAACGCGAATGCTCAATCCAGCGTCGACATCAGAAAATTTTGGAAGAGAGTCCATCTGTCGCGCTGACTCCCACTCTTCGTGCTGAGATGGGTGCTACAGCTGTACGCATCGCCAAAGCCGCCGGCTATATCAACGCGGGTACTATTGAATTTATCCTTGACGCCGATAAACGCTTCTTTTTCCTTGAAATGAATACGCGTTTACAGGTTGAGCATCCCGTCACTGAACTTGTTACAGGCATCGATCTTGTTCGTCATCAGCTGCTGATCGCTGCTGGTGAGCCGCTGACCCTCAATCAGGAGCAGATAAGCCCGCGTGGACATGCTATAGAAATGCGCCTCTACGCGGAAGATCCTGATCAGGGTTTTCTGCCATCTACAGGCACGGTCACACGCTTTATCAAACCTGGAGGACCGGGTATTCGCATCGATAGTGGTATCGAAAGTGGCGACGAAATTACGCAGTTTTACGATCCGATGATCGCCAAATTAATTGTTTACGGCGAAGATCGCCCAACAGCCATAGCGCGTCTGCAAAAGGCGCTCGAACGGAGTGCAGTTTTCGGTGTCAGGACCAATGCCTCACTCCTGTCTATTATTGCTACACATCCTGCGTTTCAGGAAGGACGCACCTATACCAGTTTCCTGCTTGAACACTCTTTAATAAGCGACCACAAACCTCAAAAGCCAGAGAAGCAAGGGGAGCAAGGGAGGCAAGGGAAGCATTTGTCTATTCCAAAAGAGGCGCTGATAGCAGCCGCTCTTCATGAGTTTGCTGAAGATGCGATACCACCTGCGGCTAGCAATATGAAGAGGCAGGTTACATATCCCGCTCCAATAAATCCCTGGATGACTCTGGGTCCATGGCGGATGATCGGGGAGGCGCGGCGCGTCACATACACATATAATAGCGAAGAGCACAGCGTTGCGCTTAGAAAATCAGGGAATGACGCCGATGAGTGGATTGTTCAGATTGATGCGCTACCTGCAGAAAATATCACGTGGGTGTTAGAGCATAATAGTCTCGTTTTGCTCCGGCAAGGGACGGCACAGGTTCAGGCTTACGTACAATGCTACGCAGACAGGACAGAAGCCATACTCCATGGACACCTTTATACACTCAAAAAGCTTCAGCCTCCTGATGTAGACAGCGCCGCAAGAGGCAGTCATACAGTTCATGTACATAAAATACTGACAGCCCCAATGGCAGGCACAATTGTCAAGGTTCAGACACGCGATGGCGATGAGGTGGAACATCGCCAGGTACTGGTTATCCTCAGCGCTATGAAGATGGAGCATACAATTACTGCTCCCTATGCTGGTAAAGTACTACATGTGTACTATCGAGAAGGCGCAGTCGTCAAAGGTGGGGCAACCCTCATCGAAATGGAGTGAGAAAGGATATTTTTCGATGCAAATCGGATTTATTGGTATAGGAGTTATGGGTCGCCCCATGTCTCTCAATCTCTTAAAGGCAGGACATCACGTCACTATTTTCGCCCGCCACCCTGAAAAACCTGAAGTCCAGGAAGTACTGAATGCCGGGGCCAAATTAGCTCCGTCATCTCGCGCCGTTGCCATTACTTCTGATATGGTGATCACGATGGTACCAAACTCGGCACAGGTAGAGGAAGTCGTGAACGGCCCACAGGGCATTCTGGAAGGCGCTCGCAAGGGGCTGGTTATCATTGATATGAGCACAATTGCTCCGAGCACAAGCCGCAAGCTTGCCGAGATTGCAGCAATACATGGCACCCATTTTCTAGACGCGCCAGTGAGTGGTGGCTCACAGGGAGCGGTAAATGGCACTCTGACGATCATGGTCGGTGGAGAATCTGCGATATTTGAGCAGGCGCGACCGGTACTTGAAGCAATGGGCAAGAAAGAGAATATTTTCTATGTCGGTCCACACGGATCAGGAGAGGTGGTGAAGATCGTCAACAACATCCTGTGCGGCGCTATCGCAGCAGCTATTGCCGAATCTTTTGTGCTGGGGGTCAAAGCGGGAACCGACGTGGAGATGATGGCAAAGATTATTGGAGTGAGCAGTGGTGCAAGCTGGCAACTTGCTAACCAGTTTCCTTTACGCGCTTTCAATGGTAGTTTTCAGCCTGGTTTTATGACAGATTTACTACATAAAGACTTAGGACTGGCACTCGACCTGGCGGCTGAGAATCAGACACCTATGGCGATGACTGCACTCGCACGACAAATGTACGAGATGGCGCGAGCTGCAGGCTTTGGGCGGGAAGATTACACGTCGCTACTCAAGGTGCTGGAAAAGATGGCAGGCGTTGAAGTCAGAAGTTAATCTTGAAAGACAACGAGAACTGCTGTCTTTCCATCTTCACGCTACCTTGAAATGCGACCCTACAACGAAGCTATCGCTTCTACCTACGGTCAGCAGTGTCGAAAGGAATTACCTTATTATTGCATAAGTGAGAGGATCAGGTTATGTGAAATGGTCATCCCGAAAACCAGCACAGCAGCCAGCCCGAAGTAGAGCAGGCTTAGTATGATGCGTTCTCCCACCGGAACAGTATAGTAAGCCCGAGCCTCAGGGGAATTAGGAAGAGAGCGTCGAGACCAGAACTGTGTACCGGCTATGATGATAAAGAAGAGCAGCCAGAGAGAGAAATTGCCTTGTAACCACGACCAGATCTGGAAAGCGACGAGACCAAGAAAACCCAGGATCCAGAGGCGACGATCTATGGCAGCTAAAACTCGCCCACCATCAAATGGGACAACTGGAATAAGATTAAACAGGTTCATAAAAAAGCCAAAGTAGGCAAGTGGTGCCCAAACACTACGTATTTCTGGTGTCTGTAGTGCAAAGAATAAACAGACCGAAGAGGCAATTGCACCGGCGATAGGTCCTGCAATGCCAACCTCTGCCTCATCTTTGGCATTTTTGGGCATCTGGCGCATAAAGACAGCCGCACCCAGTAATGGAATGAAAATCATACCTCCGACGGGTATGCCTTTCAACTTCATCACCAGTGCGTGTCCCATCTCATGAATAAAGAGCAACGCTACTAGTCCAACAGCAAATTGCCATCCAAAAATGTATGAATAGACGACTATCGAGACGATGGCAGAGATACCTGCCCAGCCAAACTTCAGGAAAACGCTCAGCAGCGGAAATTTTAGCAGTAATGCTCCAATAGCTGCACCGATCCCTCCAAGCCCAGCCAGTCCCTTGCGTTTCATACTACCAGCATTCGGTTTTTCTTTAGCTGATGACTCCGGCGTTTCAGTGCCAACATCACCAGTGTAATCCTGGCTGCTCCCGCTAAATTCATGATATTCTTGTGTCATTGCGGGATCATAGCTATTCACCACAGTTGGACCATGCATGTAATCGGAATATGATTGTAGTTGTTGTACAGGTTGGGCAGAACGAGGTGTCTTTGACATATCCTGCTGATAATAAGAAGGGTTAGCATAATCAGTTTCTTGCGGAGCCTCGCTATATTCAGCGAAATCATCAGAATTCCAATGCATCTCTGGCCTCAATTCTGCCTATACCTTTGTTTCATTGTATATATACACATTATATATTACGTAAACAGTACACGTTGGTTGCGTTATTCCCCCTTCTTAACACCTTCAAGGTGTAACCTCAATAGATTAAGAGAGGAGAGTATGGCAAAGCGCTTATTGTCCTCACGACTACTGCGCCAACCCGGCCCCATCCCTGTTACAACACCCTGCGGGCCTTCTATGGCTATATGAATAGTCCCGACGGCTTTTCCCTCCTGTGTATCAGGTCCAGCAACCCCAGTAATACCAAGTCCGTAGTCTGCACCGAAGTGCTCACGAATAACATGGGCCATGGCACGGGCAGTTTCTTCACTGACAGCTCCGTGTTGCTCAATTATCTCATGTGGCACACCCATCAGCTCCTTGACTTTGATACTATATGCTGTCACGCCACCAATGAAGTGCTTCGAACTGGTGGGAAAATCCGTAATGGTACTGGATAGAAGCCCACCTGTGAGCGACTCCATCACGGCCAGTGTCTGATTTCGTGCCTGGAGAAGATTACCCACCACACCTTGTAGCGTTTCCTTGCCGATACCAAAGACGTGATGACCCAGTATTCGGCGTACCCGCACCTCCACCTCCGAAACCTGTCTCTCGGCCTCTTCACTGCTATCACCTTTGGCAGTAATACGTACATCTATAGCATCAGACTTGGCGTAGGTAGCGATGGTCGGGTTATTGCTATGGAGCAGTGAATCCAGTCGCTCTTCAACAGCCGATTCTCCTAGACCAGAAACACGGAGAATACGAGTAAAGATTAAACCGCCTGTATAGGGCTTCAACCTTGGGATGACTTCTAGTTCCCACATACGATACATTTCTCGCGGCACGCCAGGCATGGCAACAATGATATGATCGTCTTTTTCGACCCACCAGCCTGGTGCGGTCCCCACCGGGTTGGGAATAGGCTTTGCGGAAGAAATCAGCGTGGCCTGTTTGACATTACGCTCCGGCATATCGACCTTACGAGTCGCAAAATAACTTCGCAATTCTTCCTCTAACCGGGGATCAACCTGCATTGTCTCTCCGAGCAACGCGCTAATTGACTCACGGGCGAGATCATCTTCGGTTGGCCCCAGTCCACCTGTCATGATAATCAAATCGGATCGTTCCCAGGCGCGCTTCAACGTCTCAACGATTCGACCCTGATTGTCCCCCACTTGCGAAACAAAATAGAGATCTATACCCAATGCCGAAAGACTTTGTGCAAGATAGGTCGCATTGGTATCGGTAATGTGACCCAGGAGCAATTCAGTACCACATGAAAGGATTTCAGCGCGCATGATGCCTCCGTGAACGGAATAGAACGACAAACAAGAAGCAAAATGAGATATAGCGGGGCTGAACAGAACACATGCAAGCACCGTGTACTACATCTCAACAAGCGTAAAACGCATGTTACTATATCATATCATAAAAACGTTCATCAATATATTGTGTTAGAAACATAAGAAAATCAATATGTTGTGCCAAAAGCCTTGTAATTGGCGTTTTTTCTGAGTATACTGTGTTGCGTAGGTCAAAAACCTGCAAGGTAATTTCTGAAGGCGGGCATGTGAATAAGTGGGATGTATCATTTTTGTAAAACGGATATTTTGAACAGAAGGAGCGACAACGAGTGTTGGAACAGCAGAAGCAAGCTTCTCAAATAAGCCCCGGTACGGAGAAGCGCACCCAGTTAGAAGGGATTCGCCAGAAAGTTTTCATGGATAGATATTCTCTGAAGGATCCATCGGGGCAGCCATTGGAGTTTTATCCAGAACAACTCTGGGCCAGGGTTGCACGGGGTATTGCCGCGGTAGAAACGACAGAGGAGAAGCAGGCGCACTGGGAAAAGCGGTTCTACGAGGCGCTGGTCGACTTTCAGTTTGTACCGGGCGGCCGTATCCTGGCCGGCGCGGGCTCGGGCCACCAGGTCACGTTCTATAACTGTATGCCACCTGACCAGGAAGTGCTTACAGAAGATGGTTATCGACCAATTTCCGAAATCAAAATTGGCGATCTTGTGGTAACACATCGCAATCGTCTGCGTCCAGTAGTGCATAAGTTTGAGCGCGAAACTGAGGACCCACTCTACATCATCCGACCCAAGAAAATGGGCTACGATGATTTGCGCGTGACAGGCGATCACAAAGTATACATTATCCGTTCAGAGTGGGTTAACAAACATAAGTCGCGTGATGGTCTGCATTTGCAGCATGAGCCAGATTGGATTCCAGCCAAAGAAATTAAACCTGGTGATTACGTTGCCGTCGCATATAACGGCGAGGAATGCCCTCCCAACATTATCTCCCTCCAGGATCACATCCCAGAATATGAAACGCAGGACGGCAAGCTCTTTAAAGCAACCACACGCGGCTATCACGGTTATGTATCGGATTGGGGAACACACTACAAGATTCATGATCGCCTGGTTCTCGATGGAGAATTGTGCTATCTGTTCGGACGCTGGCTTGGTGATGGTTGTGTGACGCATCGCACAGGCACTGATATTCCATCCGGGATCAAAATCGTTTTTTCCCTGGATGAGAAAAATGAAGCTAAAGAGGTTGCTCGAATTATCGAAGCCAAGTTCGGTATCGAAGGCTCCATCAAGTTGAGCAGTACAGAACGCTGGTATGACCTGTGGGTGAATTCCATGCCCATTGGGGAGTTCTTTAAGGCATTTCTCGGTTGCTACAGCTATGGTAAGCGGCTTCCCGACCAACTGATGCATTTGCCTGCCGAACTCACTCTAGAATTGTTGCGTGGATTGTTCAGCGCCGATGGTTACGTATCTGATAACAAACTCGGCATAGTGCTATCGAATCGAACACTTGCTGTCCAAATTCACCAGCTTCTACTGCGAATGGGATATTTATTCTCGGTTCGTGAGAATACGCATCGCTTAGGGCGTGTGCCTGCCTACCGTGTTCAGGCTACTGCAAATGAGTGCGCGCCGCTCTTTGAGCGATTCTTTGGTGTTCAAGCACCTGAACACAGCGTCGATTTGAAATACTATTTTGAATACGACAGCCTCAAGTGGGTGCGGATCGATGAAATTGCTGTTGAAGATTATTCTGGCATCGTGCTGGATATTGAGGTTGAGGAAGATCATTCGTTCATTTCAGCCGGTATCGTGGTCTCAAACTGTTATGTTATTCCCAGTCCTGAAGACAGCCGCCAGGGTATTCTCGATAACTTAAAGGTTATGACCGAAATCATGGCGCGCGGCGGCGGGGTCGGCATTAATCTTTCTACGCTGCGACCGCGCGGTTCTTACATTAAGACGGTGAATGGCACTGCATCGGGTCCGTGTTCCTGGGCACAACTGTATTCGGTGGCAACAGGGGATGTCATTCAGCAGGGGGGATCCCGGAGAGGAGCTCTTATGATCATGCTGGATGACACGCATCCGGATATAGAAGAGTTCATTACAGTCAAGCGCACGGCTGGCAAGATCGAACATGCCAATCTCTCGGTTTGTATTTCCGATAAATTCATGGAAGCGGTTAAAGAGGATGCCGACTGGGATCTTATCTGGCAGGGTGAGGTAAAGAAGACGATCCGCGCTCGTAGTTTGTGGGACCTGATCTGCAAGTCTGCCTGGGAGTCAGCGGAGCCAGGGATGGTCTTTATGGATCGCTACAATAAGCTCTCCAATACCTGGTATTACGAGAATATTCGCTGCGTCAATCCTTGCGTTACAGGCGATACGCTTGTTTCTACAGAGCATGGATATACGTCCGCGCGTGACTTGCGAGTAGGTATGAAAGTCCGCACTCCGTCTGGGCTAAAGCCCATCGAAAAGATGTATAACAATGGTCTTCAGCGCATCTATCGTGTGAATTTTTCTGACGGTGGCTATCTAGAAGGTACCGCTGATCACAAGCTTAAGGTCGTGCGCGGCAAAAAGTATCAGTGGGTGCCCATCGCCGAGTTGACTGAGAGTGATAAGGTTCTGGTCGTGGCCAATGAAACTTTTGGGCCACGCCAGAGCCTTCCAACGGAAGCAATGGAGTATATCGCCAAACGAAATCTCAACGCCGCCAACTTTTACGACCGAAAGCTGGGCCTAACCGTTGGTACCGTGTTAGGCGATGGCACACTGCGTGAACTGCAAAGTAGGAACAGCCATTTTTATCAATGCATAGTAGCTTTTGGCACTCATGAAGATGGCTGGTATGATACATTCACGAATTTGATGACGGATATGAACATCCACACGCATCGCACGCTCGCCGAAAAAGAGTTTGTTGGTGAAGGCGGTGTTGCCGTCAAGCATGCATCCGTGCGGCTAGAATGCTATAAATTGGCAACTTTGCTCGTACGCATTGGTATGATACCCAATATTAAGGCACCACAAAAGACCATTCCTGCCGCTTTCATGTGCATGGAAAAAGAATTCCTGGCTGGAATCCTTGATGGCCTCTTTTCGACGGATGGCAGTGTACTCATGAAACAGGACAACCCGATGTTGCGCTTCCACACGTCATCATATGAATTGGCGCAACAGGTACGTTTAATCCTGCTTCAGTTCGGCATTCACGGACGCATCTATCGCGCAACCCGTGATGAGGATATTGTGTACGATGGCCGCTCGATGTATGGCACGGGCGAGAAGTACGATATCCTCATCATGAACGAGGGTATTGCACGCTTTTACGCAGAGATTGGTCTAAGTCACCCAGAGAAAGCAGCACGCCTGAAAGAGATCGCCGAAGATTGGCATTGCATCGGTGGTACATGGACAGCATCGGTTGTCTCGGTTCAGGATACTGAGCGCGAAGAAGAGGTCTATGACCTCTACGAACCTGACACGCTCACCTGGGTCACAAATGGGTACTGCTCGCTGGATTGCGGAGAACAAGGCCTGCCTCCCTGGGGCGTGTGCAATCTAGGAGCCCTCAACCTCTCGGCCTTCGTAAAAGATGGACAGATGGACTGGGAGCGGCTTGCCGAGACAAGCAAGATAGCGATGCGCTTCCTGGATAACGTCATCGACGCCAACGAGTACTTTATCGAGGAAAACAAGCAGGCGCAGCTTGGTACTCGCCGTACAGGCCTGGGGACGATGGGGCTCGCTGATGCGCTCATCAAGATGAAAGTTGCCTATGGCAGCGAGGCATCGGTCCCATTGATTGAGCGCATCTACACGATCATCCGCGACGCCTCTTATGACGCCTCGTCGGATATAGCAGCCGAGAAGGGTTCGTTTCCCCACTTCGACCGTGAAAAGTACCTGCAAGGGCAGTTCATCAAGCACCTACCTAAAGCAATACAGAAAAAGATTAAGGAGCAGGGTATCCGTAATGCGGTGCTTTTGACACAGGCTCCGACGGGGACGACGAGTCTGTTGGCGGGCGTCAGTTCGGGCATCGAGCCGGTATATGACTTCGCAATGGTGCGACGTGACCGCACCGGTGAGCATATACTCTATCATCCTTTGCTCCAAGCCTGGCGAGATGAACACCCCAATGAGCCAACACCGCATTACTTCGTTGCTTCCAACGATCTATCACCGGAAGAACATGTACGCGTGCAGGCGACGATCCAGCGCTATACAGACTCTAGTATCAGTAAAACGGTGAATGCGCCCAACAACCACACGGTCGAAGACGTACAGAGACTCTATCGATTGGCTTATGAGATGGGCTGTAAGGGTATCACTTATTACCGCGACGGTTCGCGAGATGCAGTTCTAACTCGGGTGGAAGACGAGAAGAAAGCAGCCGCCCAGCAAGAACCAAAGATGGAGCCAGTGGTATCTATCCAGCAAGGGATCAAAGCAAGACCAGCAGTGGTACAGGGCTACACCCGCCAGGTAAGTGCGCCGGAAGGGAAAGTCAACGTCACGATCAATAGCGACGAGCACGGACCATTGGAGGTGTTCGTTAACGTTGGTAAAGCCGGTAGCGATATTGCAGCCCTTGCCGAGGCGTTGGGCCGCCTGATTTCTCTGAACTTGCGTGTGCTCAGCCCACTTTCTCAGACTGACCGTGCCAAAGAAATCGCGGATCAATTGCGCGGCATTGGTGGGAGCCGCTCCGTAGGCTTTGGTATGCAACAGGTACGCTCTCTGCCTGACGCTGTTGCACGTGCATTGGAGATGCATATGGAGGCGTTGGGGGCAGAGCAGGAGAAAGCTGGTTCCCGGGACAACCCAGGAGAGACAGCCAATAAGACATTAAGTAATGGCAGTGGAGTTCAGGCGGAAGATGCGATGCCACTACTCAGCATGAGCCATTTAAGCGTAACTGGCAATCTCTGCCCGAAGTGTGGGTGTAATACCCTGGTGAATGAAGAGGGTTGCCGCAAGTGCTATAGCTGCGGACATAGTGAATGTTAAACTCGGCTTAGCTGGGGCGGCCTGTAGAGCCATTTCGAGCTGAAATAGACAATGATTGGGAATGCATACATGTGTATTCCCATTTCGTAATACAAGCACCAGCCTACCGTGTGATATACTCATCTAGCAAGGACGATCTTTATGCCAGCAACGCATTGGAGGGATCATGGTCGAAAAAGCAGGC
>WNGR01005363.1_pt1 | contig 13765 bp, 13 predicted proteins | sample 5407581 | NCBI WGS metagenome assembly WNGR01 (sample SAMN13153383, study PRJNA577476) | soil metagenome | isolation source: 80 cm soil or saprolite under Garry oak tree replicate 2 | place: USA:California | collected 2016-06-15 | reverse complement strand
CCGTGAAGGCGTTCGCGGATGGCGACGCCATGCTCGACGTGCTGGCGAACGTGCTGGCGGGCGGGCGGTCGTCACGGCTCTACAAGCGGCTCGTGTACGAGCTGCAGATCGCCACGGACGTGGTGGCGTTCCAGGACGGCGGCCGGATCGACGGGAAGTTCGAGCTATGGGCCACCGCCCGGCTGGGGCACGACCTCACCGAGCTCGAGCGCGTGATCGACGAGGAGGTCCGCAAGATCGCCCAGGCGGGGCCGACGCCGCGCGAGGTCGAGCGGGCGCAGAACAGCTTCGAGGCTCAGTTTCTCTCCCGCATGGAGCGGGTGGGAGGCTTCGGCGGCAAGGCCGACCAGTTGAACTTCTACAACTACTTCGTCGGTACGCCCGACTATTTCGAGAAGGACCTGGACCGCCACCACGTCCGTGGCGATCTGCAGCTCGTACACGAGCCGCTTGTAGAGCCGTGACGACCGCCCGCCCGCCAGCACGTTCGCCAGCACGTCGAGCATGGCGTCGCCATCCGCGAACGCCTTCACGGTGTGCCACGCGTCGTACACGCGCGGCACCTGGACGCGGTCCTCGATCGTGGCATACACGTCCGCGCCGAGCTGCACGGCCGGGGGCGCGGGGCGCGTCACCGCGGGGCCGCGCGGTATGTCGCCGAAGTAGCGCTCCACGAGCTGCCGCGTGGCGCGCGGCGTGATGTCCCCGGCGATCGCGAGGGTCGCGTTGTTGGGGGTGTAATAGGTGCGGAAGAATCCGCGCACGTCGTCGAGCGTGGCCGCGGACAGATCGGCCATCGAGCCGATGACCGGCCAGTGATACGGATGGTCCGGTGGATAGAGCCGCTGCAGGATGTTCTCCTCCGCGAGCCCGTAGGGACGATTCTCGTAGCTCTGACGCCGCTCGTTCTGTACGACCCCGCGCTGCAGGTCGACTTTGTCCGCGGTGATCTCGGGGAGCAGGAACCCCATGCGGTCGGAGTCGAGCCACAAGGGCAACGGTAGGGCGTTGCCCGGCGCGTCCTCGTAATAGTTGGTGCGGTCTTCCGTGGTCGAGCCGTTGTTGTCGCCCCCTGCGGCCTCGAGCAGGCGGTCGAACTCGCCGGTGGGCACATGCTGCGAGCCCATGAACATGATGTGCTCGAACAGGTGGGCGAACCCGGTGCGGCCCGGCTTCTCGTCCGACGAGCCGACGTGATACCACACGTTCACCGATACCAGCGGCACCGAATGGTCCTCGTGCAGCAGCACCTGCAGACCGTTGGGGAGGGTGAAGCTTTGATACGGCACGTGGAGCGCTTGCGCGGATAGACGGATAGACGGATAGACGGATAGCAGTCCGCAGCAGGCCGCTCCCAGGGTAGCGATCTTTCGCATCATTACTCCTGTGATTCGCGTTTCAAACGAACGGTTGCATGCACGGCCCATCCGGAAGATTTGCACTCGAAACAGCGACGCCGCAACTTGCGTACGGCATCACCACAAGGAGCGACGATGATCGGACTGCTGATTGGCGCCGCCGCGCTGGGCGGGGGCTTCGTGACCACGCGGAACTTCGTGCGGCGCCGGCTGCGGTTCGTCGATGCCGCTCAGAAACCGGCGGTACCCCTCCTGGTCGGACTCGCGGCTACCGCCGTCGCGCTGCCCATCGCGCTGCTGCCGGTCGTGACCGTCGGGACCGCGGTGGCGTTCGGCGTCGGCGTGGCGGGCGGCTTCGCGGCCGGCCGGAAGAACGGCGCCGGCGGCAGCTAGACGACCCGCAGCTCCTGCAGGTCCCCCATCGCTTCCGGCCGGCCCGCCGCGGTGCGCAAGGCGCGCACTGCGTCCTTCGCGAAGGTCTTGCCCGCCCCCTTTTCCACCTCTTCCAGGGCGCTCCACTTGGGGAACGCGGCCCGCACCGGCGTCGCCATTTGCAGCGTCTCGAACGCGTCGGCGACGGCGAGGATCTTCACGGTGATGGGCAGGGGCAGGGCCTCGATGTCCCAGTCCTCACCCACGATCTCGTAGTAATGCCCGTACTCACCGATGATCTCGGCGGCGCCGCGCATCCAGCGCGCCACCGCCACGGTGGAGTCCGTCACCGAGCGCGACAGCAGCCGCAGCAGCCGCTGGTCCCGCGTGCCCACCTCGTGCAGCAGCGCCGCGACCCGCAGGTTTTCGACGTCCTCCTCGGGGAGGTCGAGCTCCCGTCCGATCGCGACTGCCACGTCCGCCACACGGTTCGAGTGGCCCTGCTGGTTCCGCTCGGTGGACTCGATGTGGTAGGTCAGGAGCTCGAGCGTCGCGAGGTAGGCGTTCTTCACGTCCCCGAGGCGGGCCTCCCGCTGCTCGGCGAGCGTGCCCACCACGTAGCCCGTGAGGATCAGGAACCCCGCCCACGGTACGAGCGCGAGCAACGCGTCACCGTAGAACCCGGGCAGCATGTCGAGTCCCTGCACGTACTGGTAGAACAACACCAGCACGACGACGAATAACCCCGCCAGCACCGCGAAGCGGCGCCCGCCGTAGAATCCCGCGAGGATCAGCGGCAGATAGTAGAAGCTCAAGAACGCGAACTTCTGCTCGACGAGGGCGTGGATCGCCACGATCGCGAACACGAGGAGCAGCACGAAGATCCGCTCGAAGTTGCGGAAGAAGAACAGCTTGGCACGCTCCACCAAGCGCGGCTGGGCCATGAGGACACCCCTCTAGTGTACGGGCGGGCGCGGCACCAAAGTGGGGAGGGCGGTCCCCCCGCGCAATAGTGTGAGCTTGCGGACCCTCAGGTTTTGAGCGTCCCGCGCACGTTTTGCGGGTTGAAGGCGACGATCTCGGCCCGCGCCACCCCGGCCCGCACGTAGGGATCTTCCGCGACCACTGCCTCGAGCGCCGCGCGATCCGGGGCCCGCGCGATCAGCACGCCACCCGTGGCGGGGTCGCGCCGCGCCCAGGCGTGGAACACCCCGCGCGCGGCGTACGTCTCGAGGTGCCGCACGTGGTCGGCCCGCACCGCGTCCACGCGGTCGAGCGGCGCGGTGTAGTGGATCAGCACGACGAACAACATCGCTTCCTCGAAGCCGGAGCAGGTGAGCACCGGGAGCACCGGGTAGCGCTGGAACCGCGCATCGGTGTCGGCGCGGGTGCATCGAAAGAAAATCGAGCCCCGCTGGTTGCCGGCCGGCCGCATCCAGCGGCAGGTGAAGCACAGGCCGACGGCGATCGCATCGCCCATGGGACGGAAGTTACCATCCCGGCACGCACGTTCGGGCCCGCCGCTCTGGCATTTTCGCCCGCCGGTTCCCCATCTTGGTAGCCATGACCGGCCAGGCCACGCCACCCGAGCTGCCGCCGGGCCTGCTCGAGGAGTATCTGGCGGGGATGCGCACCGAGCTGGCGGCGCTCGCCACGATCGCCGAGCGCCTCGCTGCCGCCAAGAGCGATCGCGCGACGATCGAGGCACTGCGCCGAGCCGCCCACAAGATCCACGGCTCGGCCGGCTCGTTCGGATTCATGGAAGCGTCGCGGCTGGCAGCCGGTATGGAAGCCACGGCCAAGGACTGGGCCGACTGGCCCGGCAATCCCGAAGTGGAGCGAGCCTCGCTGGCCCGGTGGTTCGTGGCACGGCTCGCCGAGCTGCTCGGCCTTGCCGTTCCCCGCGCTCCGGCGGCGGTACGCCCGCCAGCCATATCGCCCCTGCCACGGGTCGGCTCGACCCCGACCGCCCCGACCCCCCCGATCCGTCCGACCCCCGTGGCCCCCGCGGCCCCGGCCCCCCCGGCCCCCCCGGCCCCCCGGGCGAAACCCGCACCGCCTCCTGCCCAGTCGAGTCCGCCGGTCGCGGCGCCCCAGGCGCCCGAGGTGATCTACGTGGAGGACGATGCGGCGCTGGCGGAGCTGCTGGAATACGGGCTCGGGGCCCACGGGTACCGCTTCGCCGCGTACCGCAACGGGCGGGAAGCGCTGGGCGCGCTCCTGGCCCTGGACGTGGAGGGTACACACCCGCTGCTGCTGCTCGATGTCGACCTCCCGGCGCTCGACGGCTACTCGATCTTCGCCGCGCTGCAGCGCGAGCGTCCCGGCACCTACCGCGTCGTGTTCACCACCGTGCACGGAACGGAGGAGGAGCAGCTGCGCGGTCTCGAAGCGGGGGCGCTCGACTACCTGGTGAAGCCGATCAGCCTGCGGGTGGCGCTCGAGAAGATCAAGCGCTGGGTGGGGAGGTGACGAGCCGTCAGTTCCTGGTCATCGTCGCCGCGGTTCAGGGCGTGCTGCTCATCGCCCTGGTCATCCTCATCATCTTGAATCGCTGGATCCGGCTGCGCCGGGGCGCGAAGCTGCATCCCCGCCGGGTCGCGCTCGACGGCGTGATGCAGCGCTGGACGCTGGGCCAGGCCGGCGCTGCCGACGTCCTCCGAGCGCTGGCGCAGCTGCCCGTTCCGCTCGCCATCGACGCCCTCGTCACGTGGTCCGCTCGCGTAGCGGGTGAGCGGTGGCAGGCGTTGTCGCAGGCGCTCGAGCACCAGTGGTGGACCCGTGTGGTGCGCTCGAACTGCCGCTCGGCGCGCTGGTGGAAACGGCTCGAGTGCGCGCGCTTCCTCTCGGTGGCGGCGACGTCGCACGACCTCGGTCGCGTGCTGCGGCTGCTGCGCGACCACCATCCAGCCGTGCAGATCGCCGCGGCCACGACGCTCGAGCGGCTGGCCAGTCCGGTGCTCGTGACCGCGGCGCTGGATCAGTTGCCCTTCCTGGGCCCCACGGTGCAGGCGTACTACGCCAGCGTGCTCAAGCGCGCGCGGCCCGCCGTGCTGCGGCACTTGCAGCAGCTGTTCCGGCGCCTCGACGACCCCAGACTCCCCCGCATCGTCGAGTTCGCAGGGCGGTTGCAGGAGCCGGTCTTGCGCGAGCCGTTCACGACCCTCGCGACGCACCCCGACCCGGAGGTTCGGAGCCAGGTCGCCCGCGCGCTCGGCCGGTTCCCGCACGCCGAGTCGGTCGCCGCCCTCGCCTTCCTCGTCCAGGACGAAGCCTGGCCGATCCGTGCGCAGGCGACGCGCTCGCTCGGCATGATCGCGGACCCGACCTCGCTGCCGCTGGTGCGCGACGCGCTGCGCGACGTCGAATGGTGGGTGCGCCTGCGCGCCGGCCTCGCCCTCACGCGGTTCGGCACCGCCGGGCGCAATGTGCTGCTCGAGGCGGAAGTGGGCGCGCACGCCGAGGCGCGCGACATGGCGCGCCTCGTCCTCGGCCTCTCGCCGCAGGCGCTGGCGGAGTACGCCGCGTGACCCACGTCATCCAGGCGACGGATCTCGTCATCCTCGCGTACTTTCTCGGGCTCAACTCGTTCTACGCGCTGCTGCTCGTGCTCTCGATCCCGGAGATCTGGGAGCAGACGCGGCTGGCCGAGGACGAGGACTTCCAGCGCCTGATGCAGAGCGACGCACTCCCGCCCATCACGATCCTGGTCCCAGCCCACAACGAGAGCGCGACGATCGAGACCAGCGTGACCGCGATCCTCACGCTCGAGTACCGCAGCTTCGAGGTCGTAGTGGTCAACGACGGATCCAAGGACGACACGCTGGAGCGGCTCCGCCACGCGTTCGAGCTGTACGAGGTGCCGCGCACGTATCCGGAGGGGATCGCGACGAAGCGAGTGCGCGCCGTGTACCGCTCCCGCACCCGGACGCGGCTGCTCGTCATCGACAAGGAGAACGGCGGCAAGGCCGACTCACTCAACGCCGCCATCAACGCGAGCCGCTTCCCGCTCGTCATCGCCGTGGATGCGGACACCCTGATCGAGCCCGACGCACTGCTGCGCCTCACCCGGCCGTTCCTGCTCAGCAGCAGGATCGCCGCCGTGGGAGGCACGGTCCGGGTCGCGAACGGCTGCACCGTGGGGGACGGTCGCGTGAGCGACGCCCGCGTGCCCCGCCGTTTTCTCCCGGGCATCCAGGTCGTCGAGTATCTGCGGGCATTCCTGTTCGGCCGGCTCGGCTGGAACCGGCTGGGCGGCAGCCTGGTGATCTCCGGCGCGTTCGGGCTGTTCCGCAAGGAGTACCTCCACGCCATCGGCGGCTACCGCGTGGCGAGCGTGGTGGAAGACCTGGATCTGGTCGTGCGGCTGCACCGCCATCTGCGACAGCGGCGCATCACGTACGAGATCCCGTTCATTCCCGATCCCGTGGCGTGGACGGAGGTGCCGGAGTCGGGGCGGATCCTGTCGCGTCAGCGGGAGCGCTGGCATCGGGGACTCCTCGCCGCGATGTGGCTGTACAAGGGCATGCTCTTCAACCCCCGCTACGGGCGGGTCGGACTGATCGCGATGCCGTTCTTCGCCTTCGGCGAGGCGCTGGCGCCGTTAATCGAGGTCGTGGGTTACGTGATCACGCTCGCGGGCCTCGCGGTCGGCCAGCTCAACGTCACCTTCGCCCTGCTCTTTGTGCTCGTTGCGTGGGGATACAGCATGCTCCTGTCGCTGTGGGCGGTCGTGCTCGAGGAGGTGAGCTTCCGGCGCTACCGGCGGGCCGGCGATCTCGCGAGGCTACTCGCGTACGCGACGCTCGAGAACTTCGGGTACCGGCAGCGAACCGTGTGGTGGCGGCTCAAGGCATTCTTCACGGTGTGGAAACATCGCCAGGTGTGGGGAGAGATGACTAGGAAAGGGTTTGAGTCAACAGGAAAGCAGGCTGTCTAGCCCTTGCCTTTCCTCATCTCCCCAGCGACCCGTTCGGCGTCCCGTAACACCCGCAGTGCATTCAGCCCCGCCACCTTCCGCACGTCCTGTTCGGTCCAGCCTCTCCTGAGCAGCTCCGCGATCAGATCGGGAAATTTCGACACGTCCTCGAGCCCCACGGGCACCTCGGTGATGCCGTCGAAGTCGGAGCCCAGGCCCACGTGGTCCACGCCGACCACCCGCCGCAGGTAATCGATGTGGTCCGCCACCTGTTGCCGCGTGGCCTTCGGGGCGCGCGCCTGCCACGCCTGCGACGAGTCGCGCAGCGTCGCCGAATCGGTCCCCGCCGCGCGCAACGCCCGTGCGCGGGACTCGAGGCTGTCCGCGTACACCCGCACCGCCTCCGAGACGAAGCCGGGGTTGAAATTCACCATGACGATGCCGCCGTTCGGCGGCACCAGTCGCAGGATCGAGTCGGGCACGTCGCGCGCGTGGTGCGTCAAGGCGCGCGCCGACGAGTGCGAGAACATGACAGGGGCGCGGGCGGCGTGGAGCGCGTCGGACATCGTGCCGTCGTTCACGTGCGACAGGTCCGCCAGGATCCCGAGTCGATTCATCTCATGCACCACCTCCCGGCCGAAGGCCGAGAGGCCGCGCCGCGCGGTGTCGGTGGAGGCGGTCGCCCAGGAGAGGCTCCGCCAGTGCGTGAGCGTGATGTAGCGGACGCCGAGTGCCGCGAACATCCGCAGCGTGCCGAGGGAATTCTCGATGGCGTGCCCGCCCTCGATGCCGATCAGGCACGAGATCTTGCCGGCCTTGAAGTTGCGCTCCACGTCCGCCGCGCGGTACGCCATCGCCAGGTCGCGAGGATACCGGGCGCACAGCCGCTTGATGAGGTCGATCTGTTCGAGGGCGTAGACGGCCGGGTGCGATCCGGAATCCAGCGTCGTGACGGGCACGTACGCGGCCCAGAATTGGCCACCCACCGCTCCGGCGCGGAGCCTCGGGATGTCGGTCATCAACGTCGGCTGGGGCGCTGCTAAGTCGACGGAGTCGAGACCGCCCCGCTGACGGATCGCGTCGGCGATGTCGTTGTGGCCGTCGATCAGCGGCACGGTCTTCAGGATCCGCAGGGCCCGGGCGCGGTAGTCCTGGGCGGACAGATGGAACGACGGAACGGTGCAAAGCAAGACCGCTGCCACTCTCACCTTCCATCCTTCCATCGTTCCCCCCTTTCCAGGCCCAAAAGCTGGCTTCGCCCCTGGCAGTTATCAAGATTAGGTTTCCACAAATGCCCGACGCCAAAGTGAAGGTCGCGCTCGAGCTGAACGGCGAGCCCGTCGAGGTCGCCTTCGCGCCCCACAAGACCCTGCTCGAAGTGCTGCGCGAGGACCTGGGTCTCACCGGCACGAAGCATGGCTGCGAGCTGGGCGAGTGCGGCACCTGCGCCGTGCTCATGGACAGCAAGCCCGTGCTTTCCTGTCTGGTGCTCGGCCTGGCGTGCGCGGGGCATCGCGTGAAAACCGTCGAGGGAATGGCCGCGGGCGGGACGCTGCATCCGCTCCAGGACGCCTTCGCCGAGCTCGGAGCGGCGCAGTGCGGGTACTGTACGCCCGCCTTCCTGCTCACCGCGGAAGCGCTGCTGGGCGAGAACTCGCGACCCACGCGTGACGAGATCAAGCAGTCGCTGTCGGGCAACCTGTGCCGCTGCACGGGATACCTGAAGATTTACGAGGCCGTGGAACTGGCTGCGGCTCGCATGCGGGGGGAGCAGGCCGAGCCGGCGCGGGAGACCCTGTATGGGCACCCGTAAAAAGGCGGCGGTCAAAGAAACGGCGGCGGTCGGGCGGTCCGGTACACCGTTTCGAGTCGTCGGCAAAGCGATCCGCAAGGTCGACGCGACGGCCAAGGTCACCGGTGCCACGCGGTTCGCCGACGACCTGTTCCTTCCGCGCATGCTGTACGCCAAACTGCTCCGCAGTCCCCATCCCCACGCCCGGATCACCGGCATCGACCCATCGAAAGCCCGGGCGCTCCCGGGCGTGAAAGCCGTGCTGACCGGAAGGAACCTGCCGATCCCGTTCGGCATCCTGCCGGTGAGCCAGGACGAGCACGCCCTGGCGATCGACAAGGTGCGGTTCGTGGGTGACCCCGTGGCGGGCGTGGCCGCGGTGAGCGAGGACATCGCGACCGCCGCGCTCGAGCTGATCGACGTGACGTACGAGCCGTTGCCGCCCATCACGGACGCCGAGCATGCCGTTGCGCACCCGGAGCCGCGCATCCACGACTACGGCGACGGCGGCAACCTCCACAAGCTCGTCAACCTCGAGTTCGGCGACGTGGACGACGGGTTCGCGGCGGCGGATCTGGTGCGCGAAGATCTGTTGTTCTTCGAGGGCAGCACGCATCTGCCGATGGAGCAGCACGCGGCGGTGGCCGACTGGTCTCCCCTCCCCGACGGCAAGCTCACTCTGTGGAGCTCGACCCAGACGCCGCACTACGTGCACCGCGCACTCGCCCAGGTGCTGGAGCTCGCCCCCGCCAAGATCCGTGTCGTCGCCACGCCCAACGGCGGCGGCTTCGGGGGCAAGAGCGACCCGTTCAGCCACGAGATCGTTGTGGCGAAACTCGCGATGCTCACCGGGCGGCCCGTGAAGATCACGCTCACCCGCGAGGAGGTCTTTTACTGCCACCGCGGACGCCATCCGACGCTCATGTGGGTGAAAACCGGCGTGAAAAAGGACGGCGCGATCACGGCGATGCACTTCAAGTCGCTCTTGGACGGCGGCGGGTACGGCTCCTACGGCGTCGCCAGCACGTACTACACGGGCGCGCTGCAGACGGTGACGTATCACGTTCCACGGTACAAGTTTCAAGGCGCAAGAGCGTTTACCAACAAACCTCCCTGCGGACCCAAGCGCGGCCATGGCACGCCACAGCCGCGGTTCGCGCTCGAGGTCCACCTCGACAAGATCGCCGAGCAGCTGGGACTGGATCCGGCGGAGCTGCGGCTCAAGCATCTCGTCCCTCCCAACTCGCTCACCGCGAACTGGCTCAAGATCGGCTCGATGGGCCTCGGAGAGTGCATCCGTAAAGTGATCGACGGCTCCGGCTGGAAGCAGAAGTTTCGGAAGCTTCCCCCGGGGCAAGGCATCGGCCTGGCGTGTTCGTCCTACATCACGGGGGCGGGCCTCCCCATCTACTGGAACCCAATGCCCCACTCGGGCGTCCAGCTCAAGTGCGACCGGGGCGGCGGCGTTACCGTGTTCTGTGGGTCGACCGAGATCGGCCAGGGGTCGGACTCGATCCTCGCAGTGCTGGCCGCGGAAGTCCTGGGGCTCGATCCGTTCGACATCGCGGTCGTCACCGGCGACACCGACCTGACGCCCGTGGATCTCGGCAGCTACTCGAGCCGCGTGACCCTCATGACCGGGAACGCCTGCATTCAGGCAGCGGAGCGGGCGCGGGACGTCATCGCCAGCCACGTGGCGCGCAAGCTCCTAGTCCCGGTTGAACGAGTGGCGTTCGCCGACCGGCGGGTGTTCGACGTGGAGGATCCCGCGCACGGGCTCGGGTTCGCCGAGGCGGTGCAGGCGGCGGAGGCGGCGGAGGGAACGATCGGCACGGTGGGCTCCTACACCCCGGCGCCGTCGCCCGGCAAGTACCGCGGCGCCGGCGTGGGGCCGTCGCCCGCCTACTCCTACAGCGCCTGCGTCGCCCTGGTGGACGTGGACCCCGCGACGGGCATCGTGCGCGTCCCGCGCGTCTGGATCGCGCACGACGTGGGTCGCTCGATCAACGCGGCGACCGTGATGGGACAGATCGAGGGGTCGGTCTACATGGGCCTGGGCGAGGCGCTGATGGAGGAAATGGCCTATCGCGGCAACCGCAACGTCGTGCACAAGATCCCCAGCCTGCTCGAATACAAGAGCCCCACCACGCTCGAGATGTGCGACGTCGTCACCTACGTCGTCGAGGACCCCGATCCCAACGGGCCGTACGGTGCCAAGGAGTGCGGCCAGGGACCGCTGCTTCCGGTCCCGCCCGCGGTCGCGAACGCGGTGTACGACGCGGTGGGCGTGCGCATCGACGAAGTGCCGATCACCCCCGAGAAGGTGTTCAAGGCGCTGCGCCGCAAGGAGAAGGGCGAAGCGCCGCGCTTCGGCCCCACCGCGTTCCCGGAAATCGCGTGGCCCGAGCCGACGCGCGTTTCCCCGCCCTGGGAGGGTGGGGATGGCAAGGCGGTACCACTAACCCCGGGCGCAAGCCCGGGGTTACACGGTGCCAGGATCCCCGGGCTCGCGCCCGGGGTCAGCGAGGGGCCGCGCTAGTGCTCCGCCTCCCCTCGTTTACCTACCTGCAGCCGACCACGCTGGCGGAGGCCTTGCGAATGAAGGCCGACGCTGGTCCGGCGGGAACGTACGTGGCCGGCGGAACGGACCTCTACCCCAACATGAAGCGGCGGCAACAGGAGCCGCGCACGGTGATCTCGCTGATGGGGATTCGGGAGCTGGCGGGATGCGAGATGCGTGATGCGGGATGCGTGGTCGGGCCCTGCATCAGCCTCACGGAGCTCTGTGCGCACCCAACCATCCGACAGCACTACGACACTGTCGCTCACGCCGCCGAGCTCGTCTCCACTCCCCTGCTCCGCAACATGGGCACGCTGGGCGGCAATCTCTGTCTCGATACGCGCTGCAACTACTACGATCAGACCTACGAGTGGCGCAAGGCGATCGACTTCTGCATGAAGAAGGACGGCCATATCTGCTGGGTGGCGCCCTCCAGCCCGCGCTGCTGGGCCGTCAGCTCGTCGGACGTGGCCCCGGTCATGGTGGCGCTGGGCGCGGAGTTCCGGCTCGCGGGGCCCAAGGGGGAGCGGGTGGTGCCCGCCGCGCGGCTGTATGCCAACGATGGGATCGACTATCTCACCAAGCAGCCCGACGAGATCCTTGCCGAGGTGCGGCTGCCGGCGGCGGAGGGCTGGGACGCCGTATACCACAAGCTGCGCCGCCGCGGCTCGTTCGACTTCCCGGTACTGGGCGTCGCCGTGTGGCTCAAGTGGGACGGGCGCCAGGTCGCCGACGCGCGCGTCGTCCTGGGCGGCGTCGCTAGCCTCCCGCAGGAGGTCGCCCAAGCCGGCGCCGCGCTCACGGGGACGGAACTGTCTGACGAGGCGATCAGCGCCGCCGCGGAGGCGGCGTACCGCCCCGCGAAACCGCTCGACAACACCGATTTCGACCTTTCGTGGCGGAAGCAGATGACGCGGGTGTACGTGAAGGCTGCGCTCGCCGAGCTGCGAGCGCGGCGGCGCTGACGCGCGTCACGGCACCAGCGCTTCGAGTTCCTCCCGCACCTTATCCAGCCGTTCCGCGATCTGCTTACGGGTAGCTTCGTCGCGCGACCGCCAGCCCGCACGGTACACCGACTTGACGAGGCGGCCCACGGCGCGGTTCATGTCGGCCATCGCGCCGCCCAGCGCGCGTTCCACGGTGTCGTGGACCCGCTCGAAGATGTCGTCCACCACGTCCTTGTGCTCTTCCAGAAACGCGCGTCCCGCGTCGGTGACCTCGTAGATCTTCTTGCCTTCCACCTCGCGGGAGGTGACGAGCCCTTCGTCCTCGAGCAACTGCAGCGTCGGGTACACGGTGCCGGCCGACGGTGTATAGCAGCCGCGCAGTTGGTCTTCCAGCTCCTTCATCACCTCGTAGCCGTGGCGCGGCTTGTCCTTGAGCAGCTTGAGGATTACGTACTTCATGTCGCCGGACTCGAACCACTGGCGGCGCCGGCGGCGCGGCCCGGCCCAAAACACGCCGCGGGGTCCGAACCCGAAGGCGTAGGATTCCCATCCGAAATGACGAGGCATGGCTTTCTCCCTAGTGACGATGTAACGGTAAGATATTATTGCACGATATATCTTGTCAACCTAGGGGTAACGTCCCTCACATCGGTTTGGGCCGGAGTGGAGCACCTTCCAAGGTCCCATAAATTTGTCTTGCGGGGGCGAGGTCGTACATTTACCGCCCGCCGGACGGTTGTCTATTTTCTCGTTCGCGCCCTGGAAGGAGATCCAATGTCTGTGCAGGTGACCCCCCACCCAAGCTGGGTGGCCGACCTGGATGCCACTCTCGACCCGAGCCGTGAGGCGATCCTCGACACAAAAGTGATCGTGCACGCCTCCGAGAACCAGTTGATCGACGGGAAGATTCAGAACTTTCTGGTGGCGTTCTACCCGATCATCCGGGACTTTCCCCAGTGGCTCCAGCTGCTGCTCGACCGCTCCCCCGAGGACGGCAAGGCCTTCTTCCGCGACAACATCCGCGTCGAAAAGCGGCACGACGCCATGTGGCGCGCCATGGGAGACGGCTTTAACGTCCCCCGCGAGCGTTTTCAGGTGCCGGAGCCGATGATTCCGGAAGTGAAGGAGTTCCACGGCTACCTCACGGAGATGTGCCGCGGTGCCCAGTTCGGCTCGGCGGTGTCCGCGACGAACTACGCCGTGGAGGGCGTGGCGCAGAAGATCTCCGAGAAGGCACTGCGCGGCCTGGCGAAGAACGCGAAGATCGGCCCACGCGGGCGCTGGTGGCTCGAGGAGCATGCCAAGTACGACGACGAGCACCCGATCCACGCGCTCGAGATCGTCAAGAACTGCGTCAAGCGGGGCGAGACGCCGCAGGCCGTGAAGGACGCGGCGCTGAAGAGCCTCGGCTTGATGAAGGAATCCATGGTGGCATCTTACGACTCATGAGTAAGAGCCGGCGCGCTTCGCCGACCCGAGGGCTCGGCCCCTCGGCGCTAGCGCCCAAGGCAACCGCGAAGCGCCCGGCGTTCGACCCGGCGCGGGTGGCCGCGGAGATCGTGGCGGCCCTCGCCGACGCGGTGGTCGTGACGGGCGTCGACCGCCGCGTGCTCACCGCCAACCGCGCGGCGGCCGAGCTGTTCGGACGCCCGCTCGACGACCTCCCCGGGATGCCCATCGACGACGTCGTCGCGTTGGCCGAGCGTGAGCACGTGGCCGCGCGCGAGCGCCGCGCGTTCGAAGGCGAGGAGCAGCACTACGAGACCAAGGTCGTGCGGGCGAACGGCGAGGAGCGCATCGTCGCCGTGTCCACCACGC
>WNGR01007236.1_pt1 | contig 13766 bp, 14 predicted proteins | sample 5407581 | NCBI WGS metagenome assembly WNGR01 (sample SAMN13153383, study PRJNA577476) | soil metagenome | isolation source: 80 cm soil or saprolite under Garry oak tree replicate 2 | place: USA:California | collected 2016-06-15 | reverse complement strand
ACATTGGGGCAGAATGTTGTTGTGGGGTCCATGCTTGTGTCCTCCGAGTAGCGTTGGGGAACGTACCAAGAGGAAGTATGCCTGGACCCCCATTTTCATTGCAAGCGAACCATACCACGGTTAGCTGTGGAGCTACCAAAAGGATCGTAGTCATGGAGAGCGCACAAGAATCAATAAATATTGTACTTCCCGTGTCACAGCGTATGTTTGCAACGGTACGGCGAGATATTAGACGTTTTATGCAGTTGGACAGCCGTGATGGGAATCCAAGGTTATATGAGAAACTCCGTATCTTTTTTGAATCACCAGGTCTGCAAGCGGTATTGGTGTATCGTTTTGGCTCCTGGGTTCAGCGCGCGGTCCATTTCGCGCCGATCAGGTATCCGCTAAAGTTGATTTACTATATCTTGCAGAAGCTCTGCATTGTTTGCTGGGGAATATATATCGATACGGGCGCGCAGATAGGCGGTGGTCTCTACATCGGTCATTGCGGAGGTGTGGTGATCGGGCCAATCCATATGGGGAGCGATTGTAATGTCGCGCAGCAAGTCACGATTGGACGGCGTGCGGGCAACGATACCGGCGTGCCGACCATCGGCAATCGTGTATGGATTGGGACAGGTTCGGTCGTATTTGGCGGCATACGCATAGGCGATGGGGTCACCATTGGTCCGCTGACGGTGGTTTCCCGCAACCTGCCCGCGAAAGTGTTGGTTATAGGAAATCCCATGCGCCTGCTGCGCAAGAATTACGATAACAGTGCCGAGATTTATGGAAAGGTAGCCCTGCACTGAAGCGCTTGTCATTATTGGCAACCGAAGTAGGGTTGACCCAAAGGTAAAGACGTTCAAACTCGGAGCGCACAATGGACAGCGCGATAGTGGAGGGGGCGGTGCAGAAAGTATTGCAGAACGATGTGTTCAAGCTGGATGAAGCCGCCGAAGTCGAGCGGATCAGAGCACGCTTGCGCGAGGTGTGCAGCAACATCTTGCGCAAGCGCGGGTTGGTGGTGGCGCTGTCGGGTGGCGTGGACAGCTCGGTATGCGCAGCGCTCGCAGTGCATGCGCTCGGCCCGAAAAAGGTCTTTGGACTGCTGCTCCCGGAAAAGGACTCATCATCCGCGAGCAGTACGCTCGGTCACCGCGTCGCCGAGCAACTCGGGATCGAGTATCGCGAGGAGAATATCGGCCCGGCTCTCGAGGCGATCGGTTGCTACCGTTGGCGTGACGACGCCATCTGCGCGGTGTTCCCCGAATACGGTCCCGGGTGGAAGAACAAGATCGTGATCGGCGGCGGTCTCGATGGGCGACTGAATCATTTCAAGCTTGTGGTACAAGCCCCTGACGGCCGGGTGCTCGAGCAGCGGTTGCCGGTCAAGGAGTACTTGCAGATCGTCGCGGCAACCAACTTCAAGCAGCGCATCCGCAAGACTATGGAGTATTTCCATGCTGATCGGCTCAACTACGCTGTGGTTGGCACACCGAACCGGCTCGAGTACGATCAGGGGTTTTTCGTCAAGAACGGCGACGGCTCGGCCGACGTCAAGCCAATCGCGCATCTCTACAAGACTCAGGTTTACGCGCTCGCGCGTCATCTGGGATTGCCTACGGAGGTCTGTAACGCGCGCCCAACGACCGACACCTACAGTATGCCGCAGGGGCAAGATGAGTTTTACTTCGTGTTACCCTATGAGCAGATGGACTATGCACTATGGGCATGCAACCACGATGTGGATGCAGCCGAACTCGGGGGCTTTCTCGGCATCGGCGCGGAGCGCGTGCGGCACATCTACTTCGACATTCAGGCGAAGCGACGCACGACGTCCTCTCTGCACGCCAAGGCACTGCTCGTCGAGCCCATTGCGGAGCTACCGCAAATCGAGCCGCACGCAGTCTGTGGCACCTTTTTAGACTAAAATGATCTATTAGAAAGCTTGAGGTATTCTTGTCCAAGGCTATAAAGTTTGAAATGAAGAGCGTCGATACCTATGAGATGAATGCTTCCAGCGTGGTACGAGCAGTGGGACGGATGTTCTCATGCTCAATATGGTAAGCCGCTGACTTTTCCGTATCGTGATTTCAGCAAGTATGTGTGCCAATTTCGGGACAATACCCCATGAAAGTGCTTTGTTCTCAAGAAGTTGTAAGCCAACATATCTGGGGGGTACTATGTCAGGTCACCGCGAAGGCTTCTGCACCTCAGGCAACATGGTGTGTGTCCTGGTTTGTGGCTCCACAAGGGATATCAGAGGGGATAGTAGGGTCCAAAGCCATTGATTTTTATGCGTTTTCATGGGGTGCTCCTCGGAACCCGGTATGAAATTTGGTCGAAACAGCACAACGGAAGAGTCAGGCTGGAAGTTGGTCAATAAAGCGAAAGGGGACAGAGCATAAGTGCTAAAGTCAACATGACACTGGTAGGCATGCTTTCAGTATAACTGCTAATGGCACAGTTTCTCAACAATAGAAGGAGGCACCTTGTCCATGCGATCAATTGAGCAAGAAATCCGTCAATTTATCATCGACAATTTTCTCTTCGGCGACTTGGCGACCGGGCTGTCTAATGACGACTCATTGCTATACCGGGGCATTATCGATTCCACAGGCGTCCTGGAACTCATAACATTTTTGCAAGATATGTACGAGATTCAGATTCTAGACGACGAACTCCTCCCGCAAAATCTGGATTCCATCAACGGGTTGGTCCAGTTCATCAACCGCAAAGTGCAAATGAGGAGCACCACGGTTGCAGGTTGAAGCCTTTCTTGAACTCAGTGTCCAGCAATCTCCCCATAAAACAGTGCTTGTCTGTGGAGATCAGCGACTGAGCTATCAAGAAATTGAGGAGTAGTGTAACGCTTAAAGATCCTGAGGCTTATATGTGCGGTATAGCTGGTATCATTGACTTTCTAGCTGCAAAACCCCAAGAAGGCCTCCTGCGCCGGATGCTAGGGTTCATCCGCCACCGGGGTCCCGATGCCTTTGGCATCTACACGGATAACGAGGCCGGATTGGCACATGCTCGATTGAGTATCGTCGATCTCAGTGGGGGAGACCAGCCCATTCACAATGAGGATCGGACGGTGTGGGTCGTGTACAACGGCGAGATCTTCAACTATCCGGAACTGCGCCACGAATTGGAGAAGCGAGGGCATCAGTTCTACACCCGCACGGACACCGAAATACTGGTCCATCTCTACGAGGAGCGCGGCCCCGATCTGTTCAAAGACGTCAATGGGCAGTTTGCCTTTGCGCTGTGGGACCAGCGCAAGAAACGCTTGCTGCTGGGCCGTGATCGTCTGGGCATACGCCCCCTCTTCTATTACCACGATGGCAAGCGACTCGTATTTGGCTCCGAAGTCAAGGCGCTCTTTGCGGACTCGCGTATTCCCCGTGTCCTCGACCCGCAAGCCATCTCAGACGTTTTTACCTGCTGGGCGCCGTTGGGCCCCTTGACCGCGTTCCAAGGGGTGCGCCAGCTTCCTCCAGGTCACTATGCCGTGTTTTCGCCTGCAGGGCTGGTTATCCATCCATACTGGCAACTGTCTTTCGCTGCCTCAGGACGGGAAGATCGTTGCGATAATCAATTGACCGAGGAGTTGCAGCACTTGCTCCTCGATGCAACGCGCATCCGCCTGCGTGCTGATGTTCCTGTAGGGGCCTACCTCAGTGGTGGACTGGATAGTACCTGCATTACGTCACTGGTCAAGCGTTTCTTTGACAATCACTTACGCACCTTCTCAGTGAGCTTCACAGACAGCCACTTTGATGAAGCGCCTTTCCAGGCCAAGGCCGTGCAAGCCTTACAGACTGAACACCGCAGTATTCGCTGCAGTGAGCAGGATATCGGCGAGAATTTCCGTCGCGTCGTCTGGCATGCGGAAGTCCCCCTCCTCCGTACGGCGCCCGCCCCCCTGTATCAGCTTGCACGACTGGTGCGCGCTAACAACTTCAAGGTGGTGCTCACGGGAGAAGGCGCCGACGAGATCTTCGCTGGCTATGATATCTTTAAAGAGGATCGTGTGCGGCGATTCTGGGCGCGCCAACCCGATTCCACCATGCGCCCACGGCTCTTCCAAAAGCTGTACCCTGACATCTTTGCTGCTCAAGACGGCCGGAACCACGCCTTTCTTGCCAGTTTCTTCCGCAAAGGTCTGACGCAGGTGGACGCCCCACATTATTCCCACTTGATTCGGTGGGAAAACACCTCCCACCTCCAGACATTTTTCTCTCCGGAGATGCAGGGGCTCATAAAAAAGCAAGCAGGATTTCTGGAGCGGTTCTGTGCCTCACTGCCGCCTGATTTCATGACGTGGGACCCGCTCTCCAGAGCGCAGTATACGGAGATCTCCATTTTCCTGTCCAATTATCTGCTCGCATCCCAGGGGGACCGTGTCGCGATGGCCCATGCCGTGGAGGGACGCTATCCCTTTCTCGATTACCGTGTGGTGGAGTTCGCGTGTGCTCTTCCGCCAACCTACCGCCTGCGGGGTTTGCAGGACAAGCGTATCCTCCGCAAGGTTGCCACTGGCCTTATGCCACCCGCATTGGCGCACAGGCCAAAGCAGCCGTATCGCGCCCCTATCAGCCGATGCTTCTTTGGGAGTGCGCCCCAGGAGTATGTGTCTGACCTGCTTTCAGAACAGGCCATTCGGCAGTCGGGATACTTCGATGCCGCCAAGGTGGCACGGCTCGTAGAGAAGTGCCATCAACAAGAAGGGTCCTTGACTTCTGAGCGAGAGAACATGGCGTTGGTGGGCATTCTTTCCACGCAATTACTCGACGATATGTTTGTACGCCATTTTCCTCCATCGCCAGCCCAAGAACTGAAAGATGTGAAAGTGATACGGGTTCCAACTCTAGCAACTGTCTCGTAAACGCAATAGCGTTCACATAAGGTTTCCCACGTTTTATAGCATCAAATCACGCAACTCTTCTACCCTGGAGGTGCCCCATGTGCGGTATTGTCGGCTATGTTGGCCAGAAACATGTTGTGCCTATCCTGCTCGAAGGACTCCACCGTTTAGAATATCGGGGTTACGACTCGGCTGGTATTGCGGTCATGGAAGATGGCGAACTCTGTCGTGTCAGGATGCAAGGCAAAGTCAACAGCCTGGCAGCCGAGCTGGCAGAGCGGCCTTTTGAGAGCACCATTGGCATGGGCCACACCCGCTGGGCCACGCACGGCAAGCCTTCGGAAGCCAATGCCCATCCGCACGCCAATGGTAATGAAAGCGTCATGGTCGTGCACAATGGCATCGTGGAGAATTATCAGATTTTACGCGAGCAGTTGAGCGCCCGCGGCTACCGCTTCAACTCGGAAACCGATACGGAAGTGGTCGCCCACCTGATCGAAGACGAGTACACGGGCGATCTGCGCCAGGCGGTCAAGCGCGCCCTGCGCAAGGTGACCGGCACCTACGGGCTGGTGGTGATGCATGCTGATCATCCGCATGAGCTGGTGGCCGCGCGGCGTGGCTCGCCGATGGTGCTCGGCGTCGGGGATAACGAAATGCTCCTGGCGAGCGATGTCGCCGCGTTCCTGCGCCTCACTGATAGGGTGGTGTATCTGGAAGACAACGACATCGTGACCATTCGGGCGAATGAGTACATCATTGATACGCTTGCCGACAAACCGGTCGCCCGCGAGACGGAACGGATTGAATGGCAACCCGATGACGTCGAACTCAATGGCTTTCCGCATTACATGCTCAAAGAAATTTTTGAGCAGCCCGACACGATGACCAACGCCCTGCGCGGCCGGCTCATTGGTGGTGAGGGCATGGCGCATCTCGGTGGTCTGGATAAAGTGCTCAACCGCCTGAAAGAGGCGCAGCATCTGGTGATTGTGTCGTGTGGCACGAGTTACTACGCGGGGCTGTATGCCCGGTATGTGTTCGAGCGCTTGACCGACCTCGTGGTGGAAGTCGAGATCGCCAGCGAAATGCGCTATCGCAAGACCAACATCCGGCCGGGCACAGTGGTGCTGGGGATTAGCCAATCTGGCGAGACCGCGGACACGATTGCGGCAATGCACGAAGCGGGTCGCAAGGGCGCGCTCCTCTTGGGACTGGTGAACGTCGTCGGCTCCACCATGAGCCGCCTCACGGAGGCCGGCGTCTATAACCACGGCGGCCCGGAGATCAGTGTAGCCTCCACCAAAATCTTTACGAGTCAGTGCTGTATTCTGACGATGATTGCCCTGCTCCTCGGGCGTTTCAAGCACCTGTCGGTCACCGATGGCATGGAAATCGTCGCCGGCCTCGAGCGCCTGCCCGAGCAGATCCAGAGGGTGCTCAAGCAGGCCGATGCCATTCGGTCCATAGCTGCCACGTACGCGCGCTACGACAATTTTCTCTTCATCGGCCGGAAGTACAACTATCCCATGGCCCTGGAAGGCGCCCTGAAGCTCAAAGAGATCTCCTACATCCACGCGGAGGGGTGCGCGGCGGGCGAGATGAAGCACGGCTTCATCGCCATGATTGATAAGCGCTTCCCGACGGTCTGTCTGGCCACCAGGGATATGATGTACGACAAGGTCATCTCCAATATGCAAGAGATCAGGAGCCGCGGTGGGAAGATGATTGCCATCGCCACCGAGGGCGATGAGGAGATCGCCGAGATCGCTGACGACGTCATTTATACCCCGCAGAACCTCGATTTCCTGCAGCCCATCCCTGCCGTTGTGGCGCTCCAGCTCTTCGCCTACTACTGCGCTATCGAGCGTGGGTGTGACATCGACCAACCGCGCAATCTCGCCAAGTCTGTCACAGTGGAATAATCCTGGCTTGCTTCTTCCTCCTCTCCCAGGAAGTTATGCAGGACGGTCCACACCTGGTATCGCCGCTTGGGTCGTCCACGATGATTGTGATGCATTTGCGACAGAGAGCCATTTCGCCCTTCGACAGCCGACGAGGCCCAAGGTATCGAATACTAGGTGTCTATTTCGTAAATCCTATGCCAGTACATTTTGACGTCGACAACGTATAGAATTGGGGCATTGGCGTATCATGTGTGGCCATTTCTCCCTTGTCATAAGGATCTCGACAATGCCCGTGCCTCTTGCTCCCCATGTGACCTTAGGTTGCGATGCACAGTCCCATGTGGAGTCGCTCGTGCGCGCCCATTCCACCCCACAAGCCTTCGTCTTTCATTGCCGCTTGATCCTCCGGACGGCAGCACCGGACCACCCGTCGAATCTTCAGGTGGCCCAGGCCCTCCACTGTCACCGCCCTACCGTGGGCCGGTGGCGCCGTCGCTCTCTTGCGCAGGGCCTCAGTGGCCTGCACGATGCGCCACGCCCAGGTCGGCCGCGGCGCTTTTCCCCCCTCAGCGCGTCTGGATGTGCTGGCGATGGCCACCCGTAAACCTGCCCGGGACCACTGCGCCGCGACACGCTGGAGTCTCGACGACCTGGTCGCCGCCCTGGCGCAGGGGCGAACGTGGACGATGAGTCGTGCGAGTCTCTGGCGCCTTCTCGATGACGCGGACCTCAAACCCCACCGGAGTGTCTATTGGCTCAACAGCCACGCCCCGGACTGCGAGGGGAAAGCGCACGACATGTGTGCCTTATACCTCAACGCCCTCCGCTTCTTTGCGCCGAACCGCGTGGTTATGTGCAGCGCTGAAAAGACCGGCAGGCAGATGCTGCAACGTCAATACCCCACACAGCCCATGGCACCGGGCCAACCGGAAAAACGCGAGCACGAGTACCTCCGGCATGGGGTGCGTGCCGTGATTGCCTCGTTTGTCGTCGCCACGGGTCACGTCGTCTGGCATCTGGGCCAGACACGTACCAGTGAGGACTGCGCCACGCATCTGGCTCATGTCGTCCAGCAACGCCCCGCTATGCAGCGCGACGACTGGGGGGTGGATCATCTCAATACCCATGGGAGCCTCGCGGTCTGCCGTCTGGTCGTCCAGTGGTGCAACGTGCCCTTGGTGGCGAAGGACCTGCGCCGAGGGGTGCAGCGACGTGCTTTCCTGAGCGATCCGACCCATAAGCATGTCTTCCACTTTACCCCCAAACACGGCTCATGGCTCAACCAAGTGGCATGGTGGTTGAGCGTCTTGGGGCGGCGCTTGCTCAAGCGCGGCGATTTCGATGCGGCCCACGATTTTGTAACGCGCTTGTCTGACTATCTTGAGGTTTACAACACCCATCACGCCCATCCGTATCGTTGGACGTATACGGGACAACCCTTGGTGCGAGCGACACCCTTCAGTAGCACTCGTCGTCAACAACGTCATGGGCGGGCCTGGTGTAGCGCACGGCCCAAACGATTTGCACAGGCCTTTTATCCGCCTAGGCCTTACAAGCGAGCCGCTGCCTAACTGGCAGCGAACTTATGAAACAGACATCTAGAGCCCTAGAAGAGAAAAACCCATGATCTCGACTACCCCTACCCTCGTCCACCACTTCTTGGAACATAGCGCCCAGCAGTATCCTGATAAGGTCGCGCTGATTCACGCGGGCGTACGGTCCACCTATACCGAAATTAACGCGCAGGCCAACCAAATGGCGCAGCTTTTGCTTGACTGCGGGGTGACATACAACCAGCGTGTAGTACTCCTACTGGAAAATAGTCTGCAATATGTCGTGGCGTATTATGGTGCTCTCAAGGCCGGGGCGGTTGTGGTGCCATGCAGTAGCGATAGTAAGCCGGAGGGTCTGCAAGGTGTCCTCCTGGACGTGGAACCGAGTGTCATCGTCTCCTCCACGAGATTTGAAAGACTATTACAGGCGACTGACCTGCGTGCGCCGGGCGTTAAGTTGCTCATTCTCAAGTCTCCTCAGTGTGCCTGGTCCTCTGCAGCGTTTCCGGTGCATACCTGGGAGGATCTCATGCAAGAGAATCGTCGTCGACCTAACCCCCAAACCACTACCGGACAGGACAACTTGGCCAGTATTATCTATACCTCCGGCTCTACCGGCCGTGCCAAAGGCGTCATGCTGTCGCACCGGAACATCGTGGCCAACACTGGCTCCATTTGCCAGTACCTGCGGCTGACTCACGAGGACGTGCAGATGGTAGTGCTGCCGTTTTTCTACGTCATGGGCAAATCGCTCTTGAATACCCATTTTGCTGTGGGGGCCTCGGTCGTCATCAACAACAAGTTTGCCTTTCCCGTCTCGGTCCTGAACGAGATGGTTTCTGAAAAGGTCACCGGTTTTTCCGGTGTCCCTTCTACGTATGCCTATCTCCTGCACCATTCACTGCTGGCCAATTACCGTCACAAGTTGACTACGCTCCGCTACTGCAGCCAAGCGGGGGGGCATATGAGCCGGACCATCAAGGAAAGATTGCGCCAGGTATTGCCTGCTCATACCCAGATTTACATCATGTATGGGGCTACCGAGGCTGCTGCCCGGCTGTCTTACCTGGAGCCCGAGCGCTATGTGGAGAAAATGGACTCGATCGGTAAGGCCATACCGGGAGTCACTTTGCGTGTCGTTGATGCCAAGGGAGAAGAAGTTCCGCGCGGGCAAGCGGGAGAACTCGTGACCACTGGCCCAAACATTATGCAAGGGTATTGGAAAGACCCTGAATCAACCACGAAAGTCCTGCATGGAAACTGGTACCGAACGGGCGACCAGGCCTATCAGGATGTTGATGGATATTTTTATGTCATCGGGAGACAAGATGATCTCCTCAAAGTGGGCGGACATCGCATCAATCCGAGAGAGGTCGAGGATGTACTCATGGAGTTAGACCAAGTGGTGGAGGCTGTGGTTCTGGGTGTGCCGGACGCCCTCCTGGGGCATAAACTTGTCGCGTGTATCGTCTTAAAAACCAATGATTACAGAGAAGGACATATCTGGTTGCACTGCTCGCAAAAATTACCAAAGTACAAGCTGCCCAAAGAAATCAAACTCACTCAGTCCCTGCCAAAAAATGCCAACGGCAAAGTAGATCGTCTGAAATGTCTTCAGCTGTTATGAGACTCTCCCCCGTGCACAAAAATCAAAGTCAGAATGGATTGGATGGCGGTGGGTGGCCCTGCGTGGGTATGCCCCAGGGCCTGACAGGGGGGAGTGCGTCTCTGGGGTATAAGAGATTTCGTGGAAACCGATAAATTTCTGGGTTGGTTCTGTACCTCGTATGTCAAGCAATTGAAGGAGTACAGCAATGACGCCGCGCACGGAGACGTCTGGTCCCACGCCAGCCGAGACGGCACTGGAGGAGCAGCGTGGTGGCAAAAGTCGCACGGGTTTCCTGGCCAACCGTGTAGGGGCCAGCGTGACAAGGCCCATGGCCGTTATGGATCGGGTGTTGCAGTTCCTCACACAGCAATCTCCAGTGGAGATGCGAGACGGCAAGCGTGTCGAGCGAGATCTTCGTCTCGACTTCATCCGAGGCTTGTCTTTAAGGGACTCTCGAAGCTGGATCTTCCATGCTTTTGGTGATGCGTCCTGCACTGGTTATTGAGGGAAGGTCTCCGAATGACGCATCGGAATATGAGGCTGTCCTGAACTGTTATACAGAATATCCCGAACATAATTTCCCAGACTTTGTGTGACCGACCGCAACCCAGATCTGCGCGGAACGGTATCTGTGTTGCCTGTTGATACCATACATGAGGAGGAACGCGCTTTCGTTTCCACACCCGTTCTTGCTCTCTTTGCCCGCTTCTTACCGGATAGGACGAGGCTGTCCCTGCCAGCGTGGCACGTCGATGATGCCGCCGCCGAGATCACGCTCCACGTGACCTCGCCCCAGACCTGTGTCCCCTGCCCGCTCTGCCACGTACAGACCCCGCGGGTCCACAGCCAGTACGCACGAACCCTCGCCGATCTGCCGTGGGGCGCCTACGCCGTACGCTTGCAGCTGCGGGTGCGCAAGTTTTTCTGTGACAATCCTGCGTGCCCGCGCCAGATTTTCACGGAGCGCTTGCTCACCGTGGCGGCCCCGTGGGCGCGTCGCACGAGACGGCTTGCCCAGCTCCTGCTCGCCTTTGGCATGGCTCTTGGCGGAGAGGCCGGTGCGCGTCTCGGAGCTCGGCTGGGGCTGCGGGCCAGTCCAGCCACCCTGCTGCGGCTCGTGCAGACAGCCCCGGCACTTGATAGCTCCGCCCCGCAGGTGCTTGGGGTCGATGAGTGGGCCTGGCGGCGCGGGCAACGCTACGGGACCATCCTGGTCAATCTGGAGGATCATCGGGTGCTTGACCTGCTGCCCGAGCGCTCGGCGGAGAGCGTGGCCGCCTGGCTCGCGCAGCATCCGACCGTCCGCGTCGTCTGTCGCGATCGGAGTGCGCTTTACGCCGATGGCATTCACCGCGGAGCGCCCAACGCGGTGCAGGTGGTGGATCGGTTTCATCTGGTCAAAAACCTTCGGGAGGCGGTCGAGGCGTTCCTCCACAGCCAGCGGCCCGCGCTCCAGGCCGCAGCCGCCCGCACCGCCCAGGCGCTCACGCTGGTGGCAGGCCCTGGGTCCGTCACACGGATGTATCGAGGGCGGCGCCAGTGCTCACACGTCGAGCAGCAGCGGCGGGAGGCGGAGCAACAGCAACGGCACGAGGCGTGGGTCGCCACCTACGAGGCCATCCACACCCTGCGCGCCCAGGGGACCCCGATCACTCCCGCACCGTCTCCCGTTTCATCACCCGGCTGCGGCGTGCGAGCGAAGCAGGATGGGCCCCCGAGACGCAGACCTCGCCCTCCACTCGCCCGCAGGGGCCGTCGGCCCGGGCTGTCTCGTTCACCTGGGTGTGCCCCGCCGCCAAGCAGTCGCAAGACGCCCCGCTGTATGTGGATCAGCTCACCCAGGTGGACCGGTCCATTGCACAAGCCTACACACTGAGCCAGGCATTGCTGTCGCTCGTGCGGGAGCGCCGGGGCGACGCCCTGGAGGCATGGATGACCGAGGCGGCGGCGAGCGGGATTGAGGCACTCGCACGCTTCGCCCAAGGCCTGCAAGAAGACCTCGCGGCGGTCAAAGCGGGGCTCACCCTTTCCTGGAGCAACGGTCCTGTCGAGGGCCATATCAACCGCCTGAAGCTGCTCAAGCGCCAGGGCTATGGACGGGCGGACGTCGCCCTCTTGCGGCAGCGCGTGATGCAGGCCGTCTAGAAGCATGATGGACAGGCTGCCATGGCCCAGGCACTCCACTCTCCCGCAGGCTATGCCATCTGTGGACGTGTAGCGAGGGATATAACCGGGGTGTGGTATGCAGGTGGAAGCAGTCATGCCTCCTCTCCCATCGCGGGGGAATACCTGCAAAGGGGGTAGTTAACCCTGGTTCACCAAAAGCGCGGAAGACCCAGGATGTGTTGGCCAGGTTTGCCCAGTGCATGAAAGCCACGCGCGGGCAAGGCAGAAGCCTGAGCATCCGCGCGGACGAGCCGTTCCAGCAGAAGCTGCGGACCAAGCTGAAGACCCAGCGTGGACGGGCCTCGCGGCGCAAACGGACAGCGGTGGAGCACACGATTGCCCATCAGTTGGCACACCAAGGACGTCGCGCCCGATACACAGGCTTGCGCAAAAACCAGGTTGATGGCCGGCGTCATGCGGCGGTCAGCAACCTCCAGGTCGCAGCACATTATGAGGAGGAGCATCGACTTGCCTCCTGAGGTACTACCGACTTGATCAGTGTTCTAGGCAGCCGCAAAGCGCGAGGTTTGTGGTGGCCGGTTTTTTCGCGGCGCTGGCTGTTCGTTTTGTCGGTGATCGGCCTTGCAGTGATCGCGATTGTGCGGTGCGGAACGTCTCTGACACTCGAGCACATTCTCCATACTGACCTGCTTCATAACGTGCTTCGCGGCATCCCAGATGAGTGTCCTCTGACGGAGAAGGTGAATGTGCAGCCGTTTCGGCTGGTAAACCTTTTCATGCTGATGATTGTGGCGTCCGCGCTGAGCCGTACTCATTGGTACTGGAAGAGCCGCGGTGCGGCGCCTCTCATTCTTCTCGGAGCGAACTCGTTAGCTGTATATTCGGTGGGTAGCCTGCTGAGTTATACTGCCATGGGCCTCGCAAGCCGATGGGCTGCGGGGAGAGAAACTTTCCTGTGGCTGACCGTCGCCGGGATTGGCATTATGCTACTGACTGCCAAGATCTCTGATTCTGGCCTAAAACTGTTGTCATATCTTTGCCGGGTAGCTCCCCCCCCCTTAACCGCTTGTCATTACTCAAATTTTACAACGGTTCGACACAAACGGACTTCTGACAGCCCCCGAAAAAAGTGGACCTTCGGTCTGCCCAGGCAGAGAGCAGCCTCAAGGCGACATGTCTTTGAGGCGCACATAAATTGGTTTGCCTTGTCCCTTCAAGTCCATCGCACACAGTCCTGCAACGGCCTTGGTGAGGAGGTGGCGATACGGCACCGATAGACCTGCGGTGTTGACCCAATAAACCACCTGGGAGCTTGTCTCTATGCGCGCCCCGCTGCGCTCAAAGAGCAGGTGCAAGATTGTTGCCAAACTCACCTTCGTTTGGAGGGTCCCGAACAGCGCGACCATGAACGCCCGCAACGTATTCTCCAGCAAAAGCGTGCGAATCGTCATGATCGTCTGCTTGCGAAAATCGCGATCCGCCCGCTGCCCAGATGGCCCCACGGCTTGGACTTGCTCAGCCAACTGGTCTTGTTTGTGCTGGGCGTCCTTCAACTCCGTTGCCAACACCGCCAAGGCGACCTGACGCTGGGCGAGACGTGTGCCATGTCTTTTCGACTCGGACACGGCTACCTGGTCCTGTTGCGCTTTGACCGCCTCGGCCTTCTTGTCGACCCGTTTCTGAGCCGTCGCCAGCGACTGCTCGAGTTTCTCTCT
>WNGR01005356.1_pt1 | contig 13769 bp, 9 predicted proteins | sample 5407581 | NCBI WGS metagenome assembly WNGR01 (sample SAMN13153383, study PRJNA577476) | soil metagenome | isolation source: 80 cm soil or saprolite under Garry oak tree replicate 2 | place: USA:California | collected 2016-06-15 | reverse complement strand
CTTCGACGCTCCAAGAGCTTTCTCTCAGGAAATCCTTCTTTTTTGACAAGAAATACGAATCTCACCAGGGGAAAGAGCCTCCTTGTTCTTTGCTAGAGCTGTATTTCTCGCAGAAAGGGTATTTCCTGCTTGCTCCTTTGCGCTTCATGACAGCTTACGTGACACCGGGCCAGAGGGTTGTGTTGCCAGTGATTCAGAGTAGCAATTGAGCAACTTGCGGAAGATTGTGCGCTAGCTCGTAATCGCTAAACAACTGCACTCGGTTGTTAGGTAGCGTATCAAGTGGATGCCGGACAACCTGTCGATCCTGTTGAACAGGATAGGCTCCTAAAGCATACGTTCCATGCGTTGATTTTACCAGGAGTGGCACGCGCAGTCCTTGCAGTTCACGCTCACGATAGCACTCGATGCCGCCTGCTAATTCGAGGAATTGGCAGAGCGCATCCAATTGTTCTGCCTGTTTGGCGATTGGTGGCGTTTCAGGCGCTTTTCCACTCGCGAGAGCGCGCAAGAGAACGCCAGCCAGGTGACGATCCAGGTGATGATGTAAAATCCGGTTGGCATAGTTGCGCAAACAACGATAGCATGATCGCTCGCACTGTTCTGGACAGTGATCTAGGATATTTTGTGTTTGGGTGAGCAGCGCTTCGATATGGTGCCCAACCTGGGTGGCGTAACCAGCGCCACCGGAGAGCGTATCAAAAATGAAAAAATTGGCCATGCGCGGGGCTCTTGCCTGGTTGGAGGCAATCTGTTGAGCGGCAATTGTATAGCTCCATCCCACCTGAAGCTCTGAGGTTGCCACATCCAGCAAGCGCGTAGCAGCGAGGAGTAGCGCCTGAGCAAGTGTATTGAGGGCATCACGCATCCAGGGTTGCGCAATCTGGAAGGCTACGCCTGCTGGCCATAGAAAGCGTAGCAACAGGAGATCGCTGTGAAACGTGTGCCCGAGATACCCATGCCAGATACCCTCGGAACCGTAACATTTACGTGACGCTGCTACCCAACCTGGCACGAGAAACGGCCTGTCATGAGCTTCGTTCAACCAGGATGGATCGCCGGGCGCTGCCGCTCCACATGAGCGGCAAATAGAAAAGCCCTTCCCATCGACCCCGCGGTTAGCAATGAGCAGTTCCCGGTGCTCTGCAAAGCTCCACGCCACACGTCCATCCGCAGTTGTAGATGCAAAATCTTCTGCATCGGTCAGCGGCAGCACCAACTTCACCTGGGTTACGGTTCCACTTTGGGCAGAACCATCGTTTCGGATTTGCCCCGGATCAAGGCGCTTTGCTCTTTCAGGGGCGAAGCCTGGTGGGTCGAGAATCTCCTCAATAGCCAACTGCGTTTGACACAAAGGACAGAGACGTTCCGAACTGCCTGTTCCAGCTGACCCCTGCTCATGGTGCGTGTAACCGCATTTCGCGCAGAGGGCAAAGGTGCTACACGCGCGCTTAAATATGGAAGGAACGCGGTTTGCCAATGTAGCGCCCGGAAAAGGATCAACGTAGATACCGCCCACACGGTACGTCGCCTTGTCTACAATCAGTTCGCGACCAGGCGCATATTCAGACAAGGCCACATCAATACTTTGCTGGGGCCGCTGCTTGATACCGATGCGCTGTGACCTACCGCTGCTCTGCTTCCATTCTTCAATCACAAAACTACACACTTCACGCGGAAATGCATACATTGGCAAAAATCCATGCTCGAAGAGAGCATCAAGCAGCATGGTTTCGTCTGAACCCGTCCCAAATTGATCGTTCTGTTCTTGCATGTTGACTCCCGTGTTATCTAGAAACATTTGTTTGCCTAGTTGGCGTAGATTGGCGACAAAATCGTGGGCAATATGGCGCACAAAGTCGCTTTTTTGCTGTCCGCTTTTTGTTCTATCAGCAAGATCATCAGGAAGCCAGGCGGCAATTTGCTGCGCGAGCAGCGGAATATTTCCTTCGAGAGCGCCTTTCAGCCATCGTTCAAAGCCCGAGAGACCATAGGGCTCGGAAGAGGTAAAGAATGATCGGGCCTTTCCAAGCGCCTCTGCAAGGTAGCCATATTGCCGATCGCTGACCTTGTTCGGTTCTTGTGTATATGCAAGAAAGAATATCTGAATGAGAGCGGCCTGGATATGGCGCCGGGCAAGCCGCTCGTTCACTCTTGATATTTGAAGGTAGGGAAGCGTGCCCGAAATCATTTCATTAGGATGCGCGAAGTAGTGTCCATCGTGCGAACCATTCTCACTGTAGCTCAAGACGGTGGAGAGGGCCGCGCTGCGACGACCTGCGCGACCGGCACGTTGCTGATAGTTCGCCCTGCGAGGCGGCATGGTACGTAGTCCAATGCCCAGCAGTGTCCCGATATCGACCCCTACTTCCATCGTTGTCGTGCAGCTCAAGATATCGATTGCCGGTCGTTCCGCGGAGATCCCGATATCTTGAAAACGCAACTCATATTGCTCTGTTGTTGCCGAGATCTGGTGGGCGTCCCGGTAGGAGAGCTGTGCCGTGTGTTCTTCAGCAGTCATGTGTACCGGTGAACGCTGGCCTGCAACGACCTGGCGAATAGGTTCACGATAGAAGTCGGTTCGAGCACGTAAGCTTGGATCATCGCCCGGCAGTTGAACAAGGTTCTGACCGCCACAATGAGAATTGGGACACTTTCCACCAAGGGGAAGCCAGATTAACTGCGCGCATTCGCTGCACTGGTACCAGGAGTCTTCCAGCGTGAGCCGGATCGCCAGCTTTTCAGGTTTGAGAAATGCAAGTCCATCTTTTGCCTCACAAAGCTCGTCCACCAAAGCCATGCGAATCTGCTGAAGCTCGCTCCTGGCGTAGCCTAGCAATGTCTCGGCCGCCTTTTCGGCATCATTCCAACTCTCTGCTTTGGCGGTATCACCTGTGATCGCAAATCCTTCACCGGCTACGGTGTCTTTTCGATCTGATGGTGAAATGTTGGCATCGAACGCGCTATCATCGAGCAAGGCCTCGATCCAGTTGATGGCAAGCGCTCTCAGGTCATTCTCTGTCAGCCTGGCAAATATCTGTTTCTTTTTCAGCAAACGCAGACTGCTGGGTATGGGTTCAACGACAGCGGCGCACATGCGTTGCATGGAATAAAAGCGGTCAGCTACTTGCCGTAACAATGCCAGGCGGTATCCTTGTGGAATAGATGGCTCCCATTCCTCGTCCTCGGCGAGTTGAACATCCAGTTCGTAGTCCTCACGTAATTTGTGTATTTGCCGCAGCAACGCTGCTTGTGATTCCCCATCGAAAAAGTGCAAGCGGTGGCAGGCACAAACGCCCACAAATTCGCGGTAGAGCGCAATATCCATGCGTACCAGAGGTTGCTCTACCCGTTGCTTTCGTTGAGCAACAGCAAGTAGAAGTGCCTGTCGAAAGGTATCAAGTTCCACTTCTCTAGGCAAGTCGCGGGCAAGTCGTGCTGCTCTCTGCCGCCCATCAGAAAAGAGGAGCACTTTACGCCCCATATTCGGCGCAGCGTCCTGAGCTTGCATACCTGGTGGCTGCAGCTCGAACTGGCTCCGCACGAGGTTCACAAAGGGCTGCTCGCCTTTTGTCGAGAGGCTGGTAATAGATGATTCGCGCAATCGCTTGTGGCAGACCGGGCAGGACTTCCACTCTCGCACGGCATCTTCATCTTTCGCTTCTTCACGTTGCTTTTTCCCTCGTTTAGCAGTCGAGGCTGATTGCGGGCGATAGACAAGAATGGCCTCGTTCTCCTGATCCATGTTTACCAATTTAGCAAAAGGTGATTTCCCAGGTATGGCTCGCCCGGTCATTCTTTCTAAGAAGATCGGCTCCAGGTTACTTGCCTTTGGATGAGGCTGCCCAAGCAGAAGGAATGTTTCAGTGCTATGCCCATCTCCATCATAGGCAGAGCCGCCAGGTTCATGCCAGTAGAAATCTGCTGGCTCGGATGCAGCAAATGCTCGTAAGAAGATAGCGCCGCAATTACGATGGCCATAGAGCTCGTAGACGCGAGCGCCGCAGGTGCAATGAAGGCGCGGGCTAAGCCACAAAGCCCCGATCTCTGTTGGAGATCCATCATTGATGCGCCTGGCGCTGCAATGTGGATTGATGCAGGCGTACAGTGGCGGCAATCCACGAAAGAACAGGTGCGCTCGCACGGGAAGAAGAGGGCGCTCATCCTGTGCGATGGCGGCCGCAGCGAGCGCAAGCAAAGAGCTTGTCGCCATTCCGCGCGCTTGCTCATTGAGCGCAGGAAACAGGTGTTGAGCGAGTTGACCAAAGGCTTGCGCGTTCCCTGATGTCATTTCCCAGAGTTTGCGAAAGACTGGTAAGCGAGGTAGTTGCTGCCCTAAGTAAAGGGGCAGGTTTTCATATGATAGAGGTGATGGCCATCCAAGCTGCTCTGCCAGCTTCACAACAGCTATTTGTCCGGCAGTTAGATCAGTTGCACGGGAGGTGAACACCGACAAATCAAACTGAGCAAGAGCGATAGCTTCTCTGTCCGAAGCATGAGTGCTTCCTAGCGGTGAAGGAGGGGCGCTAACCCGTTGCCCCTGAATAATGGCAAATCCAGGACCTGGCCGTGTGCGCGTTCCTGCAAGAGTTGTAGCAAAGTCGCGAATTGCTTTTTGTCCTTCACTCCCTGTATCCAGACTCGCGCTGGTGAGAATGTAGCGCACCCGGTCGCGATCAATGCCCAGACGTGCTTGCAATCGACGGAGCAGTAGGGCAATCTCCGCCCCCGTGACACCGCTATAGAGATGCGCTTCATCGAGCACAATCAACAAGGTATCTTCCGTATTGTCTGCTAGCCACTCTGCTGTTTGCTGGAAGATGGACCGCTCAATGGGCCGCATCAACATATATTCCAGCATCGAATAGTTAGTGATCAGGATATCAGGGCACCAGAGTTGCATCTGATGGCGTGTGTAGAGTTCATAGTCGCTCTCGCCAACATGCGTCTTCCCCGCGAGTGCTGCCTCATTGAGCGCGACCATATCGAGTGCTGGCCAGCGGCCATGCTTTTTGAGTTCGTCAGCTTGCCTGGCCTGCTCCTCTTCAAGCTGAAGATAATACTCCAACAATGGAAGTAATTGCTGCCGATTCTTCTCCTGGCTCATCATACCTGGATAGGGAGTGCGAGATGTATACATGCCAAAGCGAATTGGGCGTGTGGCGCTATAGCGTTGGCGAAACCATGATACGAAGTGCTGATCGCCAAAGAGACGGCGGAGGCGAGTCAGTTGGTCATTGACGAGCGCATTCATCGGATAGAGGATGAGCGCGCGCATTCCCGGCATGCGAAAGCTGTGCGGTCGCGTTTTTGCTTCTTCAAGAGAACGGACCAGGATGGGGAGTAAGAACGTCTCCGTCTTTCCCGAACCTGTGCCTGTCACAACAACCAGGTCGCGATCATTCCCAAGAAACGCCTCTAATGCCTCAGCCTGATGCTTGTAAAGACGCGGCGGTACCATAGCTGACGGCAGCGATGACAGTTCTTCAAAGGAGGCGGTAACGAGTGGTGGGAGAGCAAGGTCATGATAGCGTGGGCCTCCTGTAAATCCGGGAATGCCTTCAATAAACGGCTCTCGTGAAATAACGCCCGCTGTTTCCAGGAGCGCGTGTCGTTCGGCGACAACGGCAGGATGCCGAATGGGGTACTGTGCCTCTATATAGCGCTCTAACTGCACGTGCAGCTTACGTGCCAGATGAGGAACATCGAGCGCATGAGCGCCATTATTGTTGCTGGTTATTGCACGATTGGTTGCCATGAAACCCTCTCATTTCTAGCGATCCTCGTCGACTTGAATACCCAAACCTTCGAGTATTTCATCGACTTTCCCCATATCCTGGATATCAACCCATTTCCGGGGATAGTAACCATGTTCAGATAGCTGCAGATGCCCAATAGATGCGAGTAGCTTGCGTTCGCGCATGGGTAGTTCGCTCTTGAGGATGAACGTACCGAGGGTCTTGTTCCATTTTACCCTGGTCGGAACGCCCTCCCTGCGATCGAGCGCGTAACAGAGGCGTCGGATATCCATTTGACGCAATTCGCTACTTTCCCTGATTAGGTGGTGGTTCCGAATTTCGCCCACGCTATACCGCCTCATTCCCCAGGGAGTGCTTGTCCTGAGCAAATAGCATCCACCTGCAACGTGGTCAAGTGATGACCATCGCAGGCCTTGTGGCTTATCCAGATGTGCTTCGTACGCTTCGGCAAACCCGCCTCCGGCATCGTGGTGATCAACTGGGAGGAGTTCTCGCATATGAAATTCTTGTAGAAGCATATCCAGAGTAGGTGGTGATGGTCCCAACCAGCCTTCCAGTGATTGGTATTGCCAAGCTGTATCAGGGCTGGAAGTTGGCGACAAACCTGAGATAGACTCGCCATCAGCTTGTCGGAAACTGTCGTGCAGGTGAAGCGTTTGAAGCACCGTATTAGGCAGATGGCGTGTCGGCAGACCACCCACCAGGAGGTAGCGTTTGGCCGTGATAGGTACGAGACGCAAGGGCGTAGGGAGCCAATGACCACCTGCTAGAGATAACACATCGCCCTGCTCAGCGAGTGCGTCGAGGAAGTCTCGCTCCAGTGTTTCCTCTGATCCCTCTTCACTTTCCTGCTTGCTCTCTGTTAGGTTCATTTTCAACTGGTCAGCTTCTTGAAACGGCGTCCAGAAAGACCTGGCCAGAGTCAGAACCTGGCGAGTAGTCGAGGCTGCACCAATGAGGGATTCTGCCTGCTTCGATGCGCTCAACGCCCATAAAGCGGCTCGTACTGCTTCAGCTCTGAACGCCTCGTTTGACACCCGGCCAATGCCAGTTCCAAATAACATTACTTTGACCTGATGTGCGATTATGTGTACGGGCTGTGGCCCTTGCCACGGAGAACTTTGCACTACCATCATTGTTTCTCCTGGACATCTTTGTCTGAAGCGTGCAGGAATAGCTGCGGCCAGTTATCTTCTAGAATCTTTTCAACCTCAGATTTCTCGAATTTGAGCATCGTCAATGCCGCCCAAAAAGCCTGCTGCCGGTAATCCAGGCCTTCTGGTTTATCTGTACTGGTAGCGGTCTGATGATAAATGTGCTGTCTCCATGCCTGCCAGTGCTCGAAAGAAACATATGCTGGAGTGCTGGTGGAGGGTGGTTGAGCACTTGACCTCTGACTGGATTTTTTACGAACGAACCAGGGAGCGCAAACCGAAGGAAGCGGTATACTTATGGTATCTCTATCAAGGGTCACTGCCAGCAGCAGGTTGCTTGGCCAGGTGAACTGAGCGAGTACTCTATAGGGATCATCTGCAACGAGTGCGCTTGGATGAAAAAGGTTGATAGGCTCAGATTGTAATGGAGAGGTACGATATTGTTGCACCTCGATATATTGACGTAAGAGTGGCACATACACTGGCATGCCTGGAACCCGGTCAATTCCTTCCAGGATAACGAGCGCCAGTTCGTGACGATGCTCCCACGCTTGAAGAATACAATCCGCCAGTCCACCTGCGGTGGGAACAAACCTTCGCCGACTTGAATCGATCGTGCCGAACAAGTCGAGCGGACTAAGTGCAGTTACTGGCACTGGTATCACGGAGACACATCCAGCCGCGATGAACTGTGCAACTGCGCGGGGCACAGCAATGGCCGCCGGTCCCCAGGTTGCCGGAACAAGTCCTGCAAGCAGTGCTGCAGCACATGCCCGCACGTCCTTCGATGGTACGCCAGCTTGTTTTGCTGCCTGGCTCCAGAATGGTAGGGTCAGTTCGTGCAGGCCATCCTTGATTTCTTGGGCGTCTCCATGAGGTCTCCAGGTATAGTTGCCTTCAAAGGGTATCGGCTGCTGAATTGTAGAGGGATGATTATGAGGGATGCCAGGTTGCTGCTGTTCCCTTTGACCATCGATAAGCGTCCCAATATTTCCCCCCAGCGCTTGAAAGAAAGATGCAGTTAACTGAAGCTCGGCCAGTGCGCGCAGTGGTTCCTCTCGCAGCGATTGGATTCGCTTCTGTACTTCTTGTTCAAATGCGCTCAATTCCTGCAACGCTTGCTCTCGCTGTTTCCCGGCGTCAATAATTTCTCCCTTCAATTGAGTCAATTGTGCTTCGGCTTGCCGCACTTCTTTTTCTAATTGCGGCAGGCGTTCTTGATGAACTTGAGCCCGCACTTCAGCATCCCGGGCGATCTCAGCGCTCCTCTTCTCTATTTCCTGCTCTCTCGCAACACATAAGAGGGGATGATCAGCGGGTAACTCTTCGATCAGGGCGCGAAGATTGTGTAGCCGCTCCATTTGATGGGTCAAGATATATTGCGCGCGCTCAAGTATACAAAGCTTGATGTGCACACCGTAAGGGCCATCGCGGCTGCTCATGCGTACCAGGTCACGAACACGCTTATCAACAAGACGGGTATTTCCCTCAAGATCGGCTAAGGCCGTATTACTTGCGTTGAGGATTTGCTTGATGGTAATCTGGGGTAGCGACCAGTCCACTACATCCAACGGAGATCCAAGCGAGCTTTCATCAAAGAATACGGACTGAGGGGAATAGGCTATGAATTGAAGCATGTGAGCATGTGGTAATGTGTATCTGGAGACCAAGAGCAGGTTACCGCCCGTACTTGAACTTTTTACATACTCGTGCGGTCTAACCCTTGATGATCTGTCATCGATCTCTATCCTGATCGGTCCATACAGATCGTCTTGATAACGGATATAGATGCTATGGCAAAAGCAATCTTTTTCTTCTATTCCCTTCTCAAGAAGGTCTGGTAGATCATACACATTGCTTACCCTGGTAGTCCAATCGAACACTTGTGCGAATGGCGCTGGTTCAAGATCAGAGAAAGCAAGGTAGTGCGAAGTTCTGGGTGATTCCGAGTCCTTGATAGTTGCATTGAGTTGGGGCCAAAAAGAGTAAAGTCGATTGGTTTTAGATCTTGGATAATCTTTCACAAATATGGCAGCCTTCCCATTGTTGGGGAAGCATTGACGTCCGACATCCGGTGAAATAAGTTCCCAAGCATTTATATCTTCATGATAGAAAGCCAGAGGCGTGATAAAAGCAACAACATCATGAACATCCCCTGGATAAACGATGCCAATCCACTCATAGTCTTGCACGTTCATTGTGATACCTCGCCAATTTGGTTTTCGTAGCTCTGTATTGCAGATTCAAGGTTTCTATTCAGCCTTGGTATTCTTGTGCTTGCGCAACCAAGGCTTGCAACCGAACGATTATCCACACCGGTGCATCACCTACTCTTGCAAGTCGATCCAACGCGATGTAGAGAGGGGAGTTCGCATCTGTCTGAGCGCGAAACTGGCCTAGAGCTTTGCGTAGTGATGCCGGAACGACCACTTGAGCCTGCCCAGGCCTGGCACAAACTATCCGGCTTAACCAGCAAAACTGAGTTAGCAATCTTGAATCGTAGCACCACGCTGGTTTTTCATCTTTCGTAGAGGAGGAAATGAACAAAAGCTCGATATAACCGAAGCTTGCGCCATCGAGAGTGATCTTTGCTTGAGCGGCATGACTGATGGTCGGCCAGATCTTCTCCTGCCAGAGCACAGTAAGGGTTTTCCCTGATTGGATAGGGCTCTCGCTTTCTGAAAGCGGCATTCCTTGCGCCGAATGATATTCCCAGGTCACACGAATAGGTAAGCCTTCCGGCTCAAATACCCACTTCAGCGCTGGTAACTCGTCTGTGGCAAACTGATTGAGTAGCTCTGCCTTATGGGCCTCATCGCTTGAATCTGTAGCCTGTGTTTCTTTGAATGCGTGAAAAGTATGCTGCACCTGGCCAGATGCTACAGTGCAACGCAACCCATGTAACCATGGTGGTTTGGCATTAGTAGATGACGCTACGCGAATCAACACTGGTTCTGAGGTGGAATCGCCTGCTATGCGAATACGAAACTCCCCTTGCTGCGAAGCAGCCCAACTAAAGTAGCTCACCTCATCAGAAGGGATAGAAGCCGAATGTGTGTGTTGCAAAGGAGCAATTTGAGATGGAGGCGCTGGACTATTCACAGCTACGGCAGATACATAGACCCGTTTGGAGATCCCCTCTATATACTTGCCTGATGGATCGCAGCGAAGCAGCAGCGGTTTGCTTGGCGTAGTAATATACCAACCATTCCCTGTCACTGCTTCCGGCGGACTGACAATCTCCAGACGCTGGTAGTGAGGTACTACATCAATCGAACGATAACTGAACCAACGTTTTAGCTCTTCCCATTGAACTGGATTCTTGTTATCCACAACGACATGCCAAAGCTGCCATGATTCGTAAGGGTGTCCAATAGGGGAAGTATTGGGAGGGCGTTCTGATTCATGATACGAACGCGCCAGCCAGAGGAATGACCCGGTAAATGATATGGCGCTTTTGGGGAGGCAGCGCCGCCACGTTCGAGCGCTATAGGTGCTTTCGACAAACACATTTCCTTGCCAGCCTGGGTTAAGTCCGAGGGGGGTGTCCTCTGCCCTGAGTTCATGCCTCTTGTATCGGCCATCTTCCCAACTGATACGATATGGTTGTGATTGTGGTTCTACATGCAATGTGTAAAATTTGCTTGATAACCGTCGAAAAAGGACAGGAGTTGGAGAACCAGCGACATGGATAGCAATGGCTTTGTATCGCTGCATTTCAACCCAGGCCTCTTCACTGATCAAAGTGAGGTCAACGGCCAGTGCCCATGATCGATGCTGCCCCTCCTTTAATTCAAGGAGTAACGGTAAGCCTGAAGGAATAGCTTCGGGCTCCTGCTGAGAGAGACTGGGAGTATCGTGCTTGTCATAAGGCAAGCCATAAATGTAGAGATAACCTTCATCCCGGAGGCGGCAGAAAGTTCCCCCCTCGATTTCGGTACTTTCATCTCGGCCAGGTATACGATAGTCATTGGCACATAACCAGTGTTCGGCTTTTTCGCTCACCTGCCAGGTTCCCTGACTTGGTCCACCAAGGATGTAGAGGTGACCATCATCCTTTGACCGCTTTAGCTGAGCCATATCAGCGCTCCTGGAATAAACTAGAGCCACTACAATCGTTGTGAGTTGAAGTAAAGTTCAGGCGTATGAAGTAGGTTGCAGTCGCCAAAAAGAAATCGTTACCCACCCTAATAAAGTGAGAATTGGAAAGCGGAAAGCTATAATAAACTCTATCCATACTCACTCTTGGTCAACTCGCTTCTCTACGTCTCCCCGCGTATATATTGATTCTCCTCTCGCGATACCTTGCCTTGTCGATTCTCAGCTTGAAAATCGCGCCACCCTAGTGCCGATGTAATGCGGTGTCCTCCATTGTAGTCACTATTGAATAAAAAAACAAGATGCTTGGTCAAAAGGCCAGGGCTGTTGCAAGAATAAAGTCTCCATCTAGGCAGCCAGGGTAGCCAAAGCGCGGTCGAAGTGATAGGCGAAGGAGCGACGAGCCTGAGCGACATTGTGGTGATGGCGCAATAAGAACAGACCGATGGCGGTATTGTTGAGGGCTGCGAGGACTTCGGGGGCGCGCCCCATGCGAAGCTGGGAGCGATCCTCCTGAAAGGTGACATCCTGCCTGTAATGTAACCCATTTTCGATTCCCCACTGGCCGCACGTGAGTTCTAACAAGCGGGCGGCATCAGCGACGTGAGCAGGCAGGCTGGTAATGCCATAGCGGATGTCAGTGCGGATCTGCCCGAGTGCATCGGTAGTGCGGCTTTCGAGCCGGAAAACCTGCGCCACATGCGGCCAGGTGCTGTATCCCGCCAGATCGCTGCTCGCGGTGAGCGTGCGGACTTCGAGGCGTCCATGCCCTTTCTCGGTCGTGCGAGCGGTGCGCAGGTCCATCGCAGGCGTCGAGGTGGCAGGAAGCGGCGTGGTCGGGGCAAACAGCGTGGCAATCTCCTCGCGCAAGTCGGGTTGATTGTCTTTGACCGTCCACAAGTAATCGCCGTCCGCCTCCACGATCTGCACACTGAGGTCGCGCTGAGCATGCATGGCATCTCCCGTCACCACCACCGCACGCAAATCGAGCGCCTTGAGCAGCGTGGGTGCGGCAGTGATTTCATTGGTGTGGCTCGCCACCTGCACTTGGGCGAGAACCACTCCCTGTTGCGGTAGATAGGCCGCCATCAGATGCACTCCCTGCGTCTGGCCTGCACTCAATCTGGTCTCCTGGCTTGCACTGGGATGGTTGGCCGTGATGTCCACGGCCCTGGCTTATCTCGCATGGTTTCGAGGACTCTCCAAGATCGAGGGGACCAAAGCGGCGTCTACCCTGTTTCTCCAGCCGTTGGTTGGAACGTTGCTGGCTATTGTCCTCCTCCACGAGCAGCTCACACTCACGACGGTTATGGGCGGAATAATGATTGTAGGAAGTGTGTACCTGATTTCGCGGAAAGGACCTCACGCCGCGCAGAGAGAGGGGGACGTTCTCAAGGTTGCGTTAGCACCTGAACACGTAGAAGGAGCACAGCCATAAGCAAGAGCATGTGGCCCGGTATTGATGCTGATTTCCCGCCTCCAGCTCAGTATGCGTTTGGTGTCATCAGCGAGTCCTTGAACAGTCCTCGTCGCAACGATGTGTCATCCGGCTCCATATCGTTCCTGTCCCATGGGAGATCTCACTCGCCTTGAGCTGTTATTTCGACACCATCCCGAGTTTTGTGTAAAGAAGAGGCTTTTCAAGAGGTCCATTTGAGAGGATACTACAGGCATAGACAGTCCCTTGAGAACATTTTACCCATTTTTCAAAAAGGAGGATGTCATGCCTGTTTCCAAGAACAAGCCTACCACATTGTCCCCTGAAGGTTCAACCTCGGAGTCCGCGTCAACCACCATACGCCTAGCCGGGAGGAATTTCGCCAGCATTTACGGCGTCTCGCCGTGAGCGCCGTGCAGGTCCTGATCGAACACGTCATGCGTGAAGAACTGGACGAGTCGCATCGGAGCCTCGTGGGGCGAATGCACGCCTACGCGTCGTGGCTATCGCAATGGGTCCTATACGCGCAATCTGGTCACACCCACTGGGCGCATGGAGGCGCTCAAAGTCCCCAGGGATCGGGAAGGGCAGTTTCACAGTCAGGTGTTCGAGCGCTACAGCCGCTATGAACCCGAGGTGGCCGAAGCGCTGACCCAGATGGATGTCGCGCGGAGTGAGTACGCATAAGGTGGGAGAGGTGGCTCAAACGCTCACGGGAGTCGCGCGAAGTCGCCAGTGCCGTCAGTCGTCTCGACCGCACGCTGACCGAGCACTATGAAGCCTGGCGCGAGCGTCGGCTGCTCCCCCACTACCGCATCCTGTACCTGGATGGCATCCATTTCACGGTTCGTCATGGCACCCAAACCGATGCGACCATGATTTTAACGGCTCTGGGAGTGGATCTAGAGGGCAGCAGAGAAGTGCTGGCCTTCCGCGCCTGTGCAGAGGAAGACAAAGATGGGTGGAGTTGTCTCTTCCAAGATCTGCGCACCCGTGGAGTGACCGAGGTCGATCTGATCGTCACCGATGGGCATGATGGACTGCTGGCAGCGGTCTCCTCGCTGTTTCCAGCGACCCTACGCCAGCGCTGTCTGGTGCATAAACAGCGCAACGTCATGAACGCCATTCCCAAACGAGAGCAACAGGAGGTCACCACCGAACTGACAGGCATCTGGAAGCAGGAGAAGAAAGAGGATGCTCTCCTGAATCTGGCGGCGAGCACTCGCCAAATACCGCCAGAGCTATCCCGAAGCCATTCGCAGCTTACTCGAAGATGAAGAGCATGTGCTGACCTTTTATGCCTTTCCACCCGTCATGCAT
>WNGR01005350.1_pt1 | contig 13775 bp, 13 predicted proteins | sample 5407581 | NCBI WGS metagenome assembly WNGR01 (sample SAMN13153383, study PRJNA577476) | soil metagenome | isolation source: 80 cm soil or saprolite under Garry oak tree replicate 2 | place: USA:California | collected 2016-06-15 | reverse complement strand
CGCCCTCAACCGCGCCTTCAAGCGCCGCGACGGGCCGACCCTGATCGAGGTTCCGGTCGGACCGCTCCCCTCCCCCTGGGAGTTCATCAACATGCCGCGCCTGCGCGGCGGCTGAAGGTGGTCCTGACAACGGCACCAGCCTGCGCTATCTAGCGCCGGATGCAGCCGATCACCACAACCGACCAGCTCGCCGAGACCTGTGCGCGGCTCGCGCTCCATCCGTTCGTGACCGTCGACACCGAGTTCCTGCGCGAGAGCACCTATTATCCGAAGCTCTGCGTGGCGCAGATGGCGAGCACCGACGAGGCGGTCGTGGTCGACGCGCTCGCGCCCGGCATCGATCTCGCGCCTTTCTTCGCGCTGATGGCGGAAGCAAAGGTCATCAAGGTGTTCCACGCCGCCCGCCAGGACATCGAAATCTGCTGGCACGAGGCCGGAATCATTCCGGCGCCGCTGGTCGATACCCAGGTCGCCGCGATGGTGCTCGGCTACGGCGATTCGATCTCCTACGACCAGCTGGTGCAGCGAATCACCGGCGACGCCCTCGACAAGTCCCATCGCTTTACCGACTGGACCCGGCGGCCGCTCTCCGAGGCGCAGCTCACCTATGCCGTCTCCGACGTGACCCACCTGCGCGACGTCTATGTCAGGCTCTCGGCCGACCTCGACAAACTCGGGCGCACCGAATGGATGCGCGAGGAGATGAAGGTGCTGACCTCCCCTGAAACCTACCGCATGGAGCCCGAGCATGCCTGGGAGCGGCTGAAGACCCGGGTGCGCAAGCCGAAGGAGCTCGCGGTACTGATGGAGGTCGCCTCCTGGCGCGAGCGCGAGGCGCAGACCCGCGACGTGCCGCGCGGGCGCGTGCTCAAGGACGAGGTGATCGGCGACATCGCGGTGCAGGCGCCGACCACGATCCAGCGGCTCGCAGGGCTGCGCTCGCTGCCCAGGGGATTCGAGCGGTCGAGATGGGGCGATGCCATCGTCGAGGCGGTCAAGCGCGGGCTGGCGCGCGATCCGGCGACACTGCCGTGGCTCGATCGCCACAAGCCCGCGGCCAACGGACAGGCCACCGTCGAGCTGCTCAAGGTGCTCCTGCGCATGACCGCGGAGCGGCACGGCGTTGCCGCCAAGGTGATCGCCACCGTCGATGACCTCGACCGGATCGCCGCCGACGACGGGGCCGACGTGCCCGCGCTGTCCGGCTGGCGGCGCGAACTCTTCGGCGAGAAGGCGCTCGCCCTCAAGCACGGCAGGCTCGTGCTCGCGATCGAGAAGAACCGCGTGGTGGCGCTGGAGCGCGAGTGAGGCGCTAGGCGCTCTATCCTGATCGGCAGGCCGAACGGTGGCCGCTCCTTTGTGCAAACAAGTCCTAAATATTGCTCAAAGCTGCCATCCATTTAGCGACAATCGAGCAATGAGTTGACGCGTTATTTCGAGCAAGTAGCTGCGCATTGCACCGCCGACGGCAAGTTCCGTTTCATTTCCTGATGCCATTCTCATCGAGCGGATCATCAACAGTCCCGCAGGTGCATCATGTCGAAATTGATGATGATCGTCGTATTGCTCGCCAGCGCCGCAATCGCCGATCCACCACGCGCAATCGGACTTCTCGGGCCGCAGGCCCAGGTCATCGGTGGCAAGATCAAGGCCGCCCTTGAAGGCAACCGACTTTTGCCGCAGTTCTCTCTATCAGGCAGACGGTGAAGCTTTAGCCACCTGCCTTAGGGAGCTGCGGTCGTGCCGGCAGCGTGCGGGGTCTTCGGCCGGTGGGAAAACTCATGCCCACCAAGTGGCTGGCCGGTCCCGAAGCGGGATCACATCCCAGCTGATACTCCGAGTGATGCTATCGCAGTGTGCCACGGCCTGCATTTTGCTCGGCCAGACCGGGGCCGACCGAGATGCTCTGGCTGATGCCGTCGTAGAGCTCCAAGGCCTCCACGACGCGTCCTTCGTAGCAGACCATCCGCGCATGCATCATCTCGATCATCGCATCGCCCAGCTTTTCCGCGGAGACTGTGTTGGTGCTTTCGCGATCCTCGATCACCTTGAGGATCGCCAAGTCACGTGCCGCACATCCCCGTGTGAACGAGCCGGCTGCCGCGCTGCCGATCATCGCGCACAGACAGACTGATGCGAGGGCCCATCCGGCCGCGCGTTGGAGCAATTTCTTTTGCATGGCTAATCTCCCTGTGCTTCTGGGGGGTGACTCTGAACTCGTCAGCGTTTCGCCTGAGTTAGGAGAAATGCCCTCCCGGCTTGCCAGGAGCTGACATCGGGGACATGACGGGAGGGCCCGCAAGCGGCCGGCCCGAGGACCGGCCGCAGCGTTGCTCTGCAATCAGTCGGGCCAGCCGCCGTGCCAGCCCCGGTCGCGGTGCATGTCCAAGCGAATCTGCGCGTCCCCGTCGTAGTGCATTCCACGGCTGTAGTAGGCGTCGAAAGACGGGTTGGTGGTGTTCTTCTTCGTCGCCGCCAGCGTACCCGTGGCGGTGCCGAGGACGATTGCCAGAGCAATCGCGATCTTGGTGAACATGGTCGTGTCTCCGGGTTGAGGTGCCACTCGCACCTTCTTGGTCATGCTCACAACTTGTTCGCATGACCGCGCCGGGTAAATCAGCCTGACGTCCTGCCGAATCGATCGTTAAAAGGACCAGCGAGAGACGGAAAGCCTTGCCCGCAATGGACTTTTGGCGCCCGGCGCCGCAGGCAGGAAGGAGATGCCTTGGTCCTGGGACTGAAGTATCGGTCCCTTCGAACAGTTCTAGCGCACTCACCGACAAATGACCGACCGATTTGAGATATTTCAAGCCAACGCAAAAGTGATCGAGCATCCTCGATTCAAGCGCTCCGCGCACTGGCGATGATGCCTCTTTCTCGGCTGCGTGAAGTGGCGTAATTTATGAACAGCCAACCTTCGAGTAACCACGGGAGGAACACCATGAATCGGCGTACCACACTCGCGATGACGACCCTGGCGCTGCTCGCGAGCAGCATGCTTGCGGCGACAAGGCCCGCACTTGCGGCCGAGGTGACGCCGGACCGGCTGGTCAACGCCGACAAGGAGCCGCGGAACTGGCTGATGAACCATCGTACCTATGACGGTCAGCGCTATTCGCCGCTCGACAAGATCAACAAGGGGAACGTCAAGGGCCTCAAGCTCGCCTATGCCGTCCCGCTCGGCGGGTCGGCCGGCAACGAATACGTGCAAGCGACCGCGCTCGCGGAAGACGGATTCCTCTACATCACGGATTCCTGGGGCGTGCTCTATAAGATCGACGGCACTTCGGGCAACGTCGGCCGGATCGTCTGGCGCATGGACCCGAAACAGCAGAAGCAGCAACGCAACCGCGGCGCCGCCTTGTGGGGAAATTTCGTCATCACTGCCGCCGATGGGCCGCCGCGGATCATCGCGACCGACAAGGAGACCGGCAAAATCGTCTGGGAATCCTCGTTCGCGGATACGCCCGATGTGGCGCTGACATCGGCGCCGCTCGCGATCAAGGACAAGATCATCGTGGGGGCGGCCAATGGCGATCAGGGCGTCCGCGACTGGATCGCAGGGCTCGACGCCGCGACCGGCAAGCGGCTTTGGCAGAAATACACCGTCCCCGCACCCGGCGAGCCTGGCAGCGAGACCTGGAAGGACAAGAACAACGCCTGGCAGACCGGCGGCGGCGCCGTGTGGGTGACCGGAACCTATGATCCCGACACCAACCAGACGATCTGGGGCACCGGCAACCCGGTGCCGATGTACGATCCGACCTATCGGCCAGGCGACAATCTCTTCACCAACAGCGCGATCTCCTGGGATCCCGACACCGGCAAGATGAACTGGTACTTCCAGTATACCCCCGGCGACATGTGGGACTTCGACGAGGTCGGCACCCACATCCTCATCGACGGCGACGTCGCGGGCCAGCCGCGCAAGCTGATCACCCATTCCGCGCGCAACGGCTTCCTCTATACGATGGAGCGCAGCAACGGAGCCATGGTCAGCGCCAAGCCCTATCTGGACAACGTCAATTGGACCAAGGGCATCGACCAGAAGACCGGCAAGCCCGTCGACTACGATCCGAGCAAGGACATCCAGACCTATTCGACCCTCTCCAATCAAAATCCAGGAGAGCCGACCAAGAAGGTCTGCCCCGGTCACGCCGGAGGCAACAACTACTGGCCCTCCTCCTACAGCGCCAAGACGAAGCTCGTCTATGTCCCGGCGCTCTCCAACTGCGAGGACATCACGATCGACACCGCGCGGCACAGCAAAGCGACAGGCTGGAACGGCGGCTCCTTCAAGATCACCGAGCGCTATGAAAGCAACCTGACCGCCATCGACCCGGTGACCGGCGAGATCAAGAAGAACGTCCATCTTCGTTACCCGAACTACAGCGGGACGCTCTCGACCGGCGGCGGGCTTGTCTTCCTCGCGCTCATGGACGGCACCATTGCCGCCTTCGACGACACCACGCTCGACGAACTCTGGAAGATCAATGTCGGCTCGGGCTTCACCGCACCGCCGATGACCTTCGAGGTCGGCGGCAAGCAATACCTTGCGATCGCATCCGGGCCGTCGGCCGCGGGCAAGTCCAGGCTCGTCAACACGCCCGAGCTCAAGGATCAGCGCCACGCCACGGTGCTCTACGTCTTTGCGCTGTGAGAGCACGGTCGTTGGTTGCGACCCGTCGCCTGTTGCAATCGCCGCGCTTGCGGGACGCAGACTCAATGCGCCGCCGGCCTGACCGGCGGCCCCTCGCGAAGGAGAAAACCAGATGCGATTGAGAACGATTGCAGCCGCGGCGGCCGCGCTCGTCGCGCTTGGCGCCATGGCGCAGGCGCAACAGCTCCAGCCATTGGCGCCGGCGCCGGACTTCGACAAGGTCGTGATCAAGACCACCGATCTCGGCAAACGGACCTACGTGCTCGAAGGCGAGGGCGGCAACATCACGGTCGCGGTCGCCGATGACGGGGTCATCATGGTCGACAGCCAGTTCGCGCCGCTGCACGACAAGATCAAGGCCGCGATCGCCGCGCTGACGAAGCAGCCGATCCGCTATCTCGTCATCACCCATTTCCATCGCGACCACACCGGCGGCAACGAGGCTTTTGGCAAGGACGGCGCCACCATCGTGGCGCACGAGAGCGTCAAGACCCATCTCGCGAGCGGGACCAGGAACGGCCTCACCGGCAACATGGTGCCGCCCGCGCCTGCCATCGCTCTGCCGAAGGAGACCTACAAGGAGACCATGACGGTTCGGCTGCAGGACCGTTCAGCCGAGCTCAAACATCCGGCAGACGTGCACACTGACGGCGACACCTATATCTATTTTGCGGATGCCAATGTGCTGGTCACCGGCGACATCGTTTTTTTCGGCCGCTATCCGAATATCGACTTTTTGTATGGCGGCAGTATCGATGGGATGATCCGGGGTGTCGACGAATTGCTCAAATTTGCCAAGGACGATACCAAGATCGTGCCGGGACATGGACCGGTTGGGACCAAGGCGATGATGCGGGAATATCGCCAGACCTTGGTGGATGCGCGCGACCGCATTCAGAAATTGAAGGCCGCAGGCAAGACCGAGGACGAAGCCGTCGCCGCCAAGCCGAACGCGGACTACGATGCGAAGTTTGGTCTCGACCCGCGCGCAACAGGAAACTTCGTGCGCGTGGTCTATCGCTCGCTGAAAAACTAGGACTGGTGCCCCTGTCACAGCGGTGACAAGTCGCGATTGTGCAGCGCTATTGCGTCTCCATCACCGGCTCGCGGCCGATCAGGCGCGCAAGCTGGCGAAGACGCACGAAGACGCGTTCGCCCGCGAGCGCCTGGAGGCCGTTCTCGAACCGCAACACCAAGCGCCCGCGCTCGACCAGCATCGGCGTCTTGGGCAGCACACCAGGCGTGGAGGCGGAGACGAGATAGGCGACCCGCAGCGCGGCGCCAAGGACGCGCGCGCGGTCGAGCACGCGGGTGGTGGCGAGCTCGCGCAGGCGCGGTGACAGCTCTTCGTCGATCAGCCCGACATGGCGGAAGAACACCGCCAACGCGAGAAAGGTGCGGCCGGGGTGGTCAATCGCGACGAAAGCGGCATTGGCGATGATGTTGAGCGACTGCTCGCCGCGATAGTCGGGATGCGCGCGCCAGCCGATGTCGGCCAGGAGGCAGGCGGCGTGACGCAGCCGCCGCTCGTCCGCGGTCTCGTCGAGGCCCGAGGAGGCCATGAAGCGGTCGGTCCAGGCGATCAATTCCTCGCCGTGCGCGGGCGAGCGCGAGCGCAGGACGTTGAGCTCGCTGGCGGCGGCCATCAGCGGGTCCTTGCGGCGCTCCTCGCTGTCGAGCATCGAATAGAGCAAGCCCTCGCGCACCCCAAGCGCCGAGACCACGACATCCTTCGGCTGCGCGATTTCGACCAGGTGCTCGAGCACGAGCGCGGCATAGGCGAGCAGTGGACGCCGCGCGTCGGTGACCACCTCGATCTGCGACAGCGTTTCCGGGCTGACCCGGTGCACCAGGCTCGAGAAATCATAGGCCTCCCGGGCCGGGATGACGTAGCCGTGCATGACGTGCAGGGGATAGCCCTTCTGCCACATGTGCAGCCGTGCGAGCGCGCGCCAAGTGCCGCCGATCGCGTAAAAGGTGCGGCCGACGCCGGCTTCGAGCAGGCGGGCGCCATCGAGCGCCTTCTTGACCACCCGCTCGGCCTTTTTGATCGACTTCGAGGAGATGTCCTGGAGCGCAAGCCCGCCGAGCGGGAGCGTGATGCCGGTGTTGACGCGGTGCCAATGGATATCGGTGAGTTCGAGCGAACCGCCGCCGAGGTCGCCGACGATGCCGTCGGGTTTGTGGAAGCCGGAGACGACGCCAAGCGCCGACAATTCCGCCTCGCGTTTGCCCGAGATCACCTCGATCTTGGTGCCGCAGATGCGCTCGGCTTCGACAATGAAGGCCTTGCCGTTCCTGGCGTCGCGGCAAGCGGCGGTCGCGATTGCAAAGCGCTGCGGGACATCGATCCGGTCACATAGGGCGCGAAAGCGCCGGAGCGCCACCAGCGCCTTGTCCACGGCGTCGGCGGCCAGGAGGCCGGTCGATTGCACCTCGCGGCCGAGGCCGCATAGCACCTTCTCGTTGAAGATCGGAGTGGGACTGCGGATCAAACCCTCGTAGACGACGAGCCGCACCGAGTTCGAGCCGATGTCGATGACGGCGACCGGCGGCCCGTGATCGAGACGACCTTGCGCGGCATGCATGGCGGGCCGGCGCCGCCTAACTGCGGTCGAGGCGGCGTATAAGACTGCGCGGCGAGGACTCTTTGAGCGATTTGCCACGACCGGACAGGCTCGGATTTGTCATGAAATACTTATGGGCGTTGAAGGGTTCCTCGCCCTCCGCCGCTTTTACGCGATTCGAGGTCCCGTCGGGCAAAAGTTTCCAGCTCTGTTCGTTGTCCTTGAAGTTCGCCGCCATGATCTGGTCGAGCACCTGCTCGTGCACGGTCGGGTTGAGAATCGGGCACAAGACCTCGACCCGGCGGTCAAGATTGCGCGGCATCATGTCGGCGGACGAGATGTAGACCGCGGCCTTCGGGTGCGGCAGGCCGTGGCCGGAACCGAAGCAGTAGATACGGCTGTGCTCGAGGAAGCGGCCGACGATCGACTTCACCCGAATTTTCTCCGACAGCTGCGGCAGGCCCGGCCGCAGGCAGCAGATGCCACGCACGACCAGGTCGATCGACACCCCCGCGCGCGAGGCCTCGTAGAGCATGTCGATGATCTCGGGGTCGACCAGCGCGTTGTCCTTCATCCAGATCGCGGCCGGACGCCCGTTCTTGGCGTGCGCGATCTCCTGGCCGATATGCTCGCAGATGCGCTTGCGCAGCGTCAGCGGGGAGACTGCCATCTTTTCGAGCTCGGCGGGTTCCGCATAGCCGGTGATGTAGTTGAACACGCGCCCCACATCGCGCGCGACCACCGGATCGGAGGTGAAGAAGGACAGATCGGTATAGATGCGGGCGGTGACGGGGTGATAATTGCCGGTGCCGACATGGACGTAGGACGCGAGCGCGCCCGCTTCGCGGCGAATGACGAGCGAGAGCTTGGCATGGGTCTTGAGCTCGATGAATCCATAGACCACCTGGGCGCCGGCGCGCTCGAGCGCGCGCGACCAGCGGATATTGGCCTCTTCGTCGAAGCGGGCCTTCAGCTCGACCAGCGCGGTGACGGATTTTCCGGCTTCGGCCGCCTCCACGAGCGCCCGCACGATCGAAGATTCCGACGAGGTGCGGTAGAGCGTCTGTTTGATCGCGACCACGTCGGGATCGCGCGCGGCCTGCTGCAGGAATTGCACCACCACGTCGAAGGATTCGTAGGGATGGTGGACGATGAGGTCCTTCTGACGGATGGCGGCGAAACAGTCGCCGCCATGGTCGCGGATGCGCTCGGGAAAGCGCGGATTGTACGGGACGAATTCGAGGTCTGGCCGTTCGACGCTGGTGAGCTGCGAGAGCTCGTTGAGCGCCAGCACGCCGTCGACCAGGAAAACCTCGTCGTCGCCGACCGCAAGCGAGCGGGCGACGAAGCGCCGGAGCTCCGCCGGCATGCTGGCCTCGATCTCGAGCCGGATCACCGATCCACGCCGGCGGCGCTTGAGTGCCGTCTCGAACAGAAGCACCAGGTCCTCCGCCTCCTCTTCGATCTCGACCTCAGAGTCGCGAATGACACGGAAAGCGCCCTGCCCCTTCACGGCATAGCCGGGAAACAGGCGGCCGATGAACAGGCCTGTCGCCTGCTCGATGGTGATCAGGCGCGCAGGCGCGCCATCGCTGTTGGGCAGCCGGATGAAGCGCTCGATCTTATTGGGCATGCGGATGAGCGCATTCATCGCCTTGCCGTCGCTCGTGCGCGCGAGCTGCAGCGCGATGGTGAAGCCGAGATTGGAGATGAACGGGAACGGATGCGCCGGATCGATCGCGAGCGGGGTCAGCAGCGGGAAAATCTGTCGAAGGAAGTGGTCCTCAAGCCAGGTCCTCTCCTTCTTGGTCACGTCCGGGCCTTCGATCAGCACAACGCCGTTCTCGGCCAAGGTCTGCCGCAGTTCGCGCCACCGAGCCTGCTGGTCGCTCGCCAGCGAGGACACCGCCTCGGCGATGCGGGCGAGCTGCTCGGCGGGGGTGAGACCGTCGGGGCTCCTGGTGGTGATTCCGGCGCCCACCTGGCCCTTGAGACCGGCGACGCGGACCATGAAAAACTCGTCGAGATTATTGGCGGAAATGGAGAGGAAGCGCACCCGCTCAAGCAGGGGATGGGCGGCATTTTCCGCTTCCTCGAGCACCCGCCGGTTGAAATGCAGCCAAGACAACTCTCGATTGATGAATCGCTCAGGGCTCGCGGCCAGCTCGGGCGCGGCCCCTCGCGGGCGCAGATCCGGAGCCGAAGCCTGCGCTGTTTCTTCTTTAAGAACAATAGCTTGCGCGCTATCCATGGGAGGTCAAATGGTACCGGTCAGGGGTTAATAATCGACTCATCATGGCCATCATTCGTGACCATCCGATGACATGACACGCCTCGGCCGGGAGCGCGTCAAGCCTCATCCGCACGCAACAATTCGGCCGCCAAGGCCCTCGTTAACGGACGCTTCTGACCCATCGCCTCCTGGTCGAGGCGCGCCACCACCGCGCGCGCGGCGGCGAACGAGCGTTCAATCCGCGTCGCCAGGTAGCCGATCAGGCTCTCGTCTACGGCGAGCTGCCGGTCCGCGAACAGTTTCACCAGCACCGCCCGCAACAGCATATCGTCGGGCGCCGCCAGTGCGACGACCGGCAGCGCCTTGAGCCGGGAGCCGAGGTCACGGATGGCGACGCTCCATCCCCCTGGTGCGGTGCGCGCGGTGACGAGCAGGGAGGCCTGCTCCTCGCGGACGAGATTGATGAGGTGAAAGAGCGCGCGTTCCTCGAAGGCGCCTTCGGCGATGTCCTCGATGACGAGCGCACCGGTGGCGAGGGCGGCAGGCAGATCGGCCCCCGCCAGCGAACGGGCGGAGAGAAACCGCGCCCCCGCCTCCCCTGCCCAGATGGCGGCGAGATGGCTCTTGCCGGAGCCTTCTGGACCGGCAAGCACCACGATGCGGTCGGGCCAATCCGGCCAGCTTTCGACCAGCGCGAGCGCGGCTGCATTGGAAGGGCCTGGGAGAAAATCCTCGCGCGCAAAACTTTCCGCGTGATCGAGCGCGAGCGCGAGCTGACGCGGAGCGCTGCGCATGGACATGACGGTCAGTTCGTCGCATTCATGTGACGCACCCACTCGGTGAGATAAAAGCCGATGGAAAGCAAGGTCAAGACGGCCACAAGCGCCGTCAGTCCCTTGATGGCGACGTCGGCATCAAAACCATATCCGAGCGCCGCCAGCACCAGGAGCGCGAGCAGGATCTGCGCGACCGTGTTGAACTTGGAGACCGCGAGCGGCTTGAGCGCGACCGGCTTGTCCACCAGCCACGACAGGATCACCGCGCTCACGATCATGATGTCGCGCGAGACCACCAGGATGACCAGCCAGCGCGGGATCGCGTCGGCTATACCGAGCGCCACATAGATCGAGACGATCATCGCCTTGTCGGCAAGCGGATCGAGAAAGGCTCCGAGTCTGGTCGCCATCCCGAAGCGCTTGGCGAGGAAGCCATCGACGGCGTCGCTCACGCCGGCGGCCAGGAACAACAGAAATGCGATCTTCATCTCGCCCGCCGTGATCGCCCAGACCAGGACGGGCACCAAAAGAATACGGGCAAGCGTGATCAGATTGGGAATGCTCAAGCCTGCGCCCCAGCTCATGCGCCTTACCGTTCCCGCGGCCTGGCGCATCCTTCTTGCGCCGCCGAGTATAGCAACGATCGAGCCATTGCACAGTCGGCGATTGTGCCTTAACACGCCCGCGCACGGTCGAGCACAGGCGGACACTCGACCTCGCGCGGTGAGCCATGGCCAGCAAGCGCGTCGCCATCCTGATTTCTGGCCGCGGCTCCAACATGGCCGCGCTGATCGAGGCCGCGAAGGCCGCGGACTATCCGGCGGAGATCGCGCTGGTGGTATCGAACCGGCCCGAGGCGGCGGGGCTTGCGCACGCCGAAGCGGCCGGTATTTCGACCGTGGTGATCGATCATCGCCGCTATGGAAAGGATCGCGCCGCTTTCGAGCGCGCGCTCCAAGGCGTGCTCGGACAACACCGTGTGGATCTCGTCTGTCTCGCCGGCTTCATGCGGCTGTTCACGCCCGCCTTCGTGCTGCCTTGGCAGGGACGCATGCTCAACATCCACCCGGCGCTGCTGCCCTCGTTTCCCGGGCTCGATCCGCACCGGCAAGCGCTGGCGGCGGGCGTGAAGATTTCCGGCGCCACGGTTCACTTCGTCATTCCGCAAACCGACGCCGGTCCGATCATCGCCCAGGCCGCGGTGCCGGTCCACGACGACGATACCGCCGAAACGCTGGCCGCCCGCGTGCTTGCAGCCGAGCATCGCATCTACCCGCTGGCGCTCAGGCTCGTGGCCGAGGACCGCGTGCAGATCGTCGAGGGGCGCTGCCGCATCGCCGCGGTCCATCCTGCTGAAGCCACCTTGATGGTGCCGCGGGATTGAAGCGCCGCACGGGTTCTGCGCACAATCGCAATGCCGCATCGGAGGAACCAAAGATGATCACGCTCTATACCTTCGGACCGCACTTCGGCCTTCCCGATCCGAGCCCGTTCGTCACCAAGGCTGAGATCCTCCTGAAGATGGCCGGCCTGCCCTATCGGGCCGACACCGGGGGATTTGCCAAGGCGCCCAAGGGCAAACTGCCCTATATCGACGACGACGGCAAAAAGGTCGCGGATTCGACGTTCATCCGCCGACATCTCGAACGGAAATACGGGGTCGATTTCGATCGCGGGCTTTCGCCCGAACAGCGGGCGAGCGCCTGGGCGTTCGAGAAGATGGCGGAGGACAACCTCTATTGGGCGGCCCTCGATTCGCGCTGGAATGACGATGCGAACTTCGCCAGGGGGCCGGCCGTTTTCTTCCGCAAGATTCCGGCTCCAGTGCGTCCGCTCGTGGTCGCCATGATCCGCCGCAAGGTGCGAAAGGCTCTGCACGCCCACGGCATGGGCCGACATGCGAAGGAGGAGATTGCCGCGCTCGGAATCCGATCGATCGACGCGATCGCCGACTTTCTCGGCTCAAAGCCGTTCTTCATGGGCGCCGAGCCGACCGGCGTCGATGCCACGATATTCGCCTTTGTCGCCGGCATCCTGTGTCCCCATTTCGACTCACCCCTGCGGGCGGCGGCGGAAAAACATGACAACCTTCGGCGCTACATCGGACGCATGACCGCACGCTATTATCCCGAGCTCGGCGAAATCGCCGGCTGCAAGGCGGCAGCATAACGCAAGCAGATGCGCCATAAACAAACCCCCGGCGAGCGGCCGGGGGCTATGCAACGTGTGCCTTGCTCCAATGTCATTCGTCGTTGGCACAAGCGACAGGGCCGCGCGGATCAGACCTTTTTTTGCTCGATGTGCCACTGGCTGCGCGCGATGGCGTAGGCGACCATCATCACCGCGAAAACAGCTCCGCGGACGCTCCATATCTTCTGCGGATCCGCATTGGCGCCGCCGAACAAGTTATCATTTACCCGATCGACGAGAATCCATATCAGCAGCGCGACGCCGGCGAGAATCTCGTCGAGTATCAGCCGGCGATGCTGACCGACCAGGATGTAGCCCGTGCCGATGACGATAATTCCCCCGACCGGCCCGCCCCAGATATGGAGTTGGTCCAGCACCGGCTCGCTGAACCAGTCATTCAATGCTGAATCGGCGGCCATGACGTCGCCCGCGATCCAACCGAGCAGCGCGCCGCCGCCCCAGACCAGCACCCGGTAACGGTCCAAGAGCAACATCAGGATCGCGCTGCCGGCGATGATCAGCGGCACGCTGGTGGCCAGGCCGAAGATGATCAGGGTGGACTTGATCGCCATGGCGTGCGCGAGGTCGACCTGCGCCGCCGCGCTCTCGGCCGATGCCGCGATCGCGATCACGTTGTCGAGACTCATCACGATGTCGGCGATGGCGACAATCCGCACCGCACGCCACAAGGTGTGCGCGCCTTCGACGCCCGCGTCCTCGCCAGCGGCGTCCTCAGTCACGAGCTTGATCGCCACATAGAACAGCAGCGCGCCGCCGACCAGTTTGAGATAGGGATAGGTCATCGCCTGGGCAATGACGAGAGTGAAGATGACGCGCAGCAGCACCGCCACCCCGGCGCCGAGGATCATGCCCCACAGCCGTTGCCTTGGCGGCAGCGTGAGACAGGCCATCGCGATGACGACGGCGTTGTCGCCCGATAGGATGATGTTGACGAGGATGATCTGAGCCACCCCGATCCAGAACGGACCGTGCGCCATGTCTTGCAACAAAAAGTCCACTTGTCTTCCCCTTGGTTTCCCTACGCGTCCGATCGTTCGGCCTGTTCGGGGTTGGCCCCCGCAGCCCAACCGCGGCGCCGCCTAATCTACCGATCTCTCCGGCGCCTTGACCAGCGCCCGAACATGGTGAAAAGCCATGCCGCGCCGGGCGCCCTAACCGACGATCTGGTTGCCGGAGAAGAACTGGGCGATTTCCTTCGCCGCCGTTTCCGGCGCATCCGAGCCATGCACCGAGTTCTCCCCGATCGAGCGGGCGTGGATCTTGCGGATCGTGCCCGGCGCCGCCTTGGCCGGATCGGTCGCGCCCATGACGTCACGGTAGCGTGCGAT
>WNGR01019166.1_pt1 | contig 13779 bp, 3 predicted proteins | sample 5407581 | NCBI WGS metagenome assembly WNGR01 (sample SAMN13153383, study PRJNA577476) | soil metagenome | isolation source: 80 cm soil or saprolite under Garry oak tree replicate 2 | place: USA:California | collected 2016-06-15 | reverse complement strand
TACCACGGTGGCGTCGATGACGACGCTGACCGCCAGGCCCAGCGCGAGCATCTTGACCACGACGTTGCCCGACAGCAGGAAGGCGGCGAAGACGCTGGTCATGATGAGCGCGGCGCAGGTGATGACCCGGCCGGTCGCGGACAGGCCGGCGGCGACGCTACGGCTGTTGTCCATTGTGGACAGCCAGGCCTCGCGGATGCGGGACAGCAGGAAGATCTCGTAGTCCATGGACAAGCCGAACACGATGGCGAACATCATCATCGGCACGTACGACTCGACGGGTACCTGCTCCCCGACGCCCAGCGCCGGCGAGCCCCAGCCCCACTGGAACACCGCCACCAGCACCCCGTAGGAGGCCGCGATGGACAGCAGGTTCAGCACGGCCGCCTTCACCGCGACGAGCAGGCCGCGGAACACCACGAGCAGCAGCAGGAACGCGGCGGCCACCACCACGGCGATTATGACCGGCAGCCGGGCGGCGAGCACGTCGCGGAATTGCAGCTGCGCGGCGGTGACCCCGGTGACGTACCCGTGCGCGCCGGTACCGGAAAGGGTGTCCGGCAGGGTCGTGTTCAGCAGGCGGCCCAGCAACTCGTCGGTGGCCGCGTCCTGCGGTCCGCTGGCCGGGGTGACCGTGGTGGTCAGCAGCGCCCCGTCCGGGCTCGGCGTGACCTGCCCGACGGCGGCCACGTCCGGTACCGCGGCGAGCGCGCCGCGCAGCCGGGTCGACAGGGCGTCGCGGCTCCCCGGGTCGGTCCCGCCGGGCAACCGCACCACCACGGTCAACGGCGCGTTGGCGCCCGGGCCGAACACGGCGGCGATGGCGTCGTAGGCGCGCCGGTCGGTGTAGCCGGTCGGGTAGGCGCCGGAGTCTACGTGGCCCAGCCGCATCGACAGCGCGGGTACCGCCAGGACTGCGAGGAGGGCGAGCCCGGCCAGCAGGAACAGCCAGGGCCGGCGGCCGACCACGGCGGCGTACCGCTGCCACGCGTCGTGCGAGCCGCGCGGCTCGCTCACCGGGGTACGCAGGTGCCAGCGGTCGATGCGCCGCCCGGCCAGCCCGAGCAGCGCCGGGGTCAGGGTGAGCGCGGCGGCCGCGGCCACGGCGACGGCGATGCCGGCGGCCAGGCCGAGCCGGCCGATGAAGGACAGGCCCGAGGCGTACAGACCCAGCAGCGCCACCACCACCGTGATCGCGGCGACCAGCACCGCCTGGCCGCTCCCCGCGATCGTGGTACCGGCGGCATCCGCCGGGTCGACGCCGTCCGCGACGTAGCGGCGGAACCGGGTGGACAGGAACAGGGCGTAGTCGATGCCGACACCGAGCCCCATCATCACCGCGAGGGTCGGGGATACCGAGGCGAACGACATCGACGCGGCGACCACGCCGAGTACCGTCGCGCCGCCGGCCACGCCGAGGATCGCCGACAGCAGCGGCAGCCCGGCCGCGATGACGCTGCCGAATCCCAGCAGGAGTACCAGCAGGGCGACCACCACACCGACGACCTCGGAGCGGCGGTCGTTGGCCTTGGGCCGGGCGGCCTGGCCGAGCTGACCGCCGTAGTCCACCTGGATTCCGGCGGCACGCGCGGGCGCGACCGCGTCATCGACCTGCTTGAGGTAGGCCGCGCCGTAGTGGGCGGGGTTGTCGGCGAAGGTGACGTTGGCGACCGTGGTGCGACCGTCGGCCGCGGTCGCCGCTGGGGACAGCGGGTCGGACACGTTGTTGACATGCGGCAGCGCGCCGAGCCTGGCGACGGTCTGGGTGACGGCGTCGCGGTGGTCGGCGACGGTGGAGCCGGCCGCCGCGCGCAGGACCACCTTGCTGGTGAACCCGCCGGCCCGCGGCTGGTGCGCCCGTACCAGGTCGTTGCCGTCCTGCGCCGAGGTATGCGGCAGCGTGAAGTCGTCCACGTAGGTACCGCCCGCGGCGCGGTCCGCGCCGAACAGCGCGACCACGAGCACGAACCAGGCGGCCACGATCAGGCGGGCATGGCTGGCGCAGAACCGGCCCAGGCGTCGCAGCGGGGTCGTAAGATCGGAACTGCTCCCGAGGGTGTGGGCAACGTGACTATCTCTCGATGTGTGTCTATGCTTCCTGTTTAGCCGCCGAATCCATTTAATCGCCTCGCCGCGGCCGGCCGAACCGGGTCTGGCAGCGGCTAGGTATCGATGGTAGTTGATGGCCTGCCACTCCTCCCGTACGTGAACTGTGGGCCGACAGTCGATGAAGATCGGCGTTAGACCCGCATCCCGATCCCGGACACGAACTGCGTATAGTGCGCGAACGCAACATCGACCTGCTCCGTCGTCACCCCGTACCGTTCGAGCGAGTACCGATGCGTAGGCTCACTCGCCCGCTGGGCCGTCTGCCTGCCGTGCCACTGCTGGATTCTGGCGCGGGTCTGCTCGTCCAGCGGCCACCCGCAACGCCGATAGATCTGCTGCACGACCCCTTCCGCGTCGGCGACGAGGTCGCGATAGCTGACGTCGACAAAGCGTTCGGGATGTGTGACCCGGAACCGCATGGCACCTTCGAGCATGCGGCTCATCCAGTCGAGCTGTTCGCGTCCGATCGCCAGTAGGTCGGGTGCGTGGGCGGTGTTTCTGCGCACCGCTTCGGTGAGGCTGAGCCACGACGGCATGAACTCGCGCGGACTGCGGTGGGTCTGGATGAGGATCGCATCCGGGTAGGTCGCCAACAGCGTCTCGAGCTCTGCGAGGTGGAAGGGCATCTTGAGCAGCCATTGACGCCGGGGGGCACCGAGCCGTACGCCTCGCTGCCAACTAAGGTGTTGCAGCGCGCGGCGATGCAGACCGTAGGCGAAAGCGGAATGTCCGCCGGCCAGCCACTTCGCGTACTCGGGGACGTAGAAGCGCAGTGTGTACGACCAAGCAGCGAAGGACTGCTCCAGTAGCTCGATGTCCTCTTCGGGCGCGTCGATGTCCACATCGTGGATGCCGCGCATCGTATCGGCAAGTCCGGTCGCCGCGATTAGATCGGCGATGTATTCCCGCCGCGCCGCCTCGGGTTTGCCGACTGGTAGCGCGGGGTGCGCGAGCTCGTCTGGGCGTGGCGCCCAGAAGCGTTCGCCCTGCGTGAGGAGCCGATGTAGCAGGGTTGTGCCGGTGCGGTTGATGCCGATGATGAATACGGGGCGCTGGACGGGCTCGATGCCGATGGCCGGTTCGCGCAGGTACTCGCTGGTGAGAGCCGCCCGGTTGGACAATCTACGAGAGAATTCGAAATTGAGGGCGGCGAGTTGCTCCTCGCGTAGTCGCGCCGCAGGGGACCGCATGGCGCGTAGCAGTTGGTCGAGTCCCTCGAGGAGTTGCGGCGGGTAGGCGTCATCGAAGCCTACCGAGAAGCGTGTGGCTAGGTGGCTGGCGCGGCGCAGCAGGGCGTCCGCGTCGAGGGATACTCGCGGCCGGGAAAAGGACCAGGTCTGTTCGTGGCGCAGGATCCAGGCCAGGGATCGCGATGTGGTGGTGATCAGCCCGGGCCAAAGCGGCGGCACTAACGCGTCGGCTGCGACGGCGTTGGCGGTGACCGGGGGCGCGGAGCGGGGAGGTGCCGGCGCGAACCAGTGCTGAGCGAAGTGGTCAACCAGGGGCCAGTGCAGGTGCAGCGGCGAGCGTGTGCCCCGGGCACGGCACGCGTGCCGGAACTCCGCGTAGCTGCACTCTCGTATCTCGACACCGAAGTCGGCCAAGTCTAGATCGTGTTCGACCGGCTGCGGGTTGACTAGGTGGTATACCGCATGCCGGCGGTCCGGGTTGAGAGAAATCGCGGTGAGTAACTGGCTGATCACGTCGACCGGCTCGGACCAGGTGTACCGGAAGCCGGTCGGCATCAGGCCGACGTCGAGGACCGCCATCAGGATCCGGGTCTTGATGTCGCTACTCTGGATGTAGCCCGTCTGCGCGGCCAGTCCGGTCTGCGGCAGCCGCATGATGCCGATGGGCAGTCCCGTGTTCTGGCCGAACCGCATGGCCTGCTCCACCACGAGCTTGGACCACGGGTAGCCGATCAGGTCGGGCGGCGCGGTCGACTCAAGTACGTCGAGGTCCGGCTCGTCCCCATCGTCGACGCGGTGGTTGCTGAACTCGCCCCCGAAGTTGCAGAAGTACTGTGGGAAAACTCCCATTGTTGAAGCGTAGATGAGGTGTTTGGTGCGTCGGCGCAGCGCCAGCTCAATGATGCCCGCGAAGCTGGCCGTGTTGGCCACCCGCACGGCCGAGTAGGAAGCGACCAGGGAGACGTCTGCCGCGATGTGGTAGATGGCGTCGAGCTCGTTGCTGAGCCGATCGAAGTCGGGTTCTTCCAGACCGAGGTTGGGACGCTGCAAGTTGCCAGGCCAGACCTTTAGACGGCGTGCGTAGGCGTCGTCCCAGATCTCGGCGTACTGCATGGCCGCCCGGATGCGTTCGAGACCATGTGAGGGGTCGTCTGCGCGCACCAGACAGTGGACGGTCAACTGTGGACGCTGGCGCAGCAACTCGCGCAGCACGAACCGGCCGATGAACCCGGTTGCGCCGGTGAGTAGGACGGCCCGGAACTGGTCCGGGGTAGTGGGTTCGGTGACGCCGTGGGTGTTCACCGCGGCGACGATGGTGCGCTGCAGGAGGTCGAGGTCGTCCTGGCACTGGGCCGGCAGCCGGCCCCGGCGTTCCCCGGTGGTCCTGCCGGGCTGTGGCGCCGCGGGTTTGGTGTCGGGCCGGAGGATTACCTCGGCGACAGATTCGGGGGTCGCCGTGGTCATCAGCTCCAGCACGCCGACCTGGTACCGGAAGCGGGTGGCGATGAAGACGGCGAGTTCGGTCACTGATACGGAGTTGAGCCCAAAGGACCTGATGGGTTCGCGCGCGCCGACCCGGTCGTGCCCGGACAAGGTCGTGATCTTGTTGGCGATCTCCTGGGCAATATCCTCGACGGTGGCGTCCACTCCACCGATCGCGGTGAGGCCGACGTCGTTAGCGAGCCAATGGCCGATGCGCATGTAGTCCGGGTGTTCGGTGCCGCCGGGCTGGCGCGCCAGGTCGACGCAGATGAGGTGGCCGTCGGCTGTCCCGCGCCGCAGCGCGAAGTCCAGGTTTGTGATGGCCAGGGCGACGCTGACCGGTGGGAGCCCTGCCGCCTTCGCCAGGCGCAGCACCTGGGTGTCCCGCGCGGCCATCCCGACCTCGGCGACCGCCGCCAGGTTGTACGCGAGGGCGGGCAGGCCGAGCTCGCGCCGGTGCGCGGCGAGAGCGTCGAGGAACGCGTTGGCGGCGGCGTAGACACTCTGCCCAGCGTTGCCGAAGACGGATGCGATCGAGGACAGCAGAACGAAATGGTCCAGGGGGATGCCCAGGGTCGCCTCGTGCAGATGCCACGCACCACCGGCCTTGGGTGCGAAAACCGCGGTCACCGAGTCGGGAGCGACGTCGGCCAGCTGCTGGTCGTCTAGGACCGCGGCGAGATGGAAGACGCCCTTGAGCGGCCGGGTCAGGCGGGCGAGGCACCTGTCGATGTCCTCCCGCCGGGACACGTCCGCGGGCACGACATCGATCTGCACGTCCTCCTGTGGGAAGAAGTAAGAGACACCGCTGGCCTCGCGTACCCACCGAGCGTCGCGGCCGCGTCCTGGATCGCGGTCGAGCAGGGTCAGGTGCCGTGCCCCGGCGGAGACCAGGTAGGCGACCAGGCGCAGCCCGAGGCCGCCCATGCCGCCGGTGACAAGGTAGGTCGCCTGGGGGTCGAGGAATGGACGCCGATCGATGATGTTCAGGCCGGCCGCCTGCGCGTCGGTGGGCGCGCTCAGGACCAGCTTCCCCTCGTGCTGTCCGTTGGCCATTAACCGCAGCGCGTCCTCGTAGTCGGCGTACCCGAATGTCTTCACCGGCAGCGGCGGCACCGTGCCGTTCTCGATCAGCCGCAGGCACGCATGGGTCAGCGCCCGGGCGTGTACCGGGTCGTCGTTCATCAGACGGTCGACGTCGATCGCGGCGAAACGAAGGTTCTTACGGAACACCGCAAGACCCAGCGCGTTGTCGGCGTAGATGTCGACCTTGCCGATCTCGCAGTGCCAGCCGCCGGGTCGCAGCGCCCGCAGGCACAGTGCGATGTGATGGCCGGCCAGCGAGTTCAACACGACGTCGACGCCCTCGCCACCGGTTGCCGCCAGGAGCTCGTCGTACCAGCGGTAGCTGTGCGAGTCGAAGGCCGCAGCAACACCGAGGTCGAGCAGACGCGCACGCCGGTCCGGGGTTCCTGCCGTGGCGTACACCGTGGCTCCGGCGTGCCGGGCGAGCGCGATCGCGGCCTGACCCACCCCGCCCATCGCCGAATGGATGAGCACGCGTTGACCGCCGCGTAGCCGGGCCAGGTCGATCAGGGCGTGGTACGCAGTCAGGTAGACCGACAGCACGCCGGCCGCCTGCTCCATAGTCAACGCGTCCGGGACGGGGAACACCGCGTCGGCCTCGGCGATGACGCGGTCACCGACGCAACCGCCCTTGAGGAACATTACCCGCTGACCAGCGGGCAGTTCGCTGACCGCGCCGCCGGTGGCGACTACGGTGCCGCTGCCCTCCATGCCGACCTCCCGCCCGAGCGCTGAGCGCTCGTAGGAGGCCAGCGGCAACAGGTCCATGGTGACCATGACGTCGCGGAAGTTCAGGGCCACCGCCGCGACGTCGATGGCGACCTGGCGCGACCCGGGCGCCGCCGGTGGCACGGTCCGCATCGACAGTCCGCCTAGCTGCCCCGGGGAGGTCAGCATGAGACGGTACGGGCGGCCGAGGTTGGCCGGTACGGTGGCGTGCCCACCGGGCCGGCGGGGCGCACGTCGTGACGGACCAGCCAGTCCAGCATCGGCAGGTCCGCTGAGTCGCCGAGGTCGACGAGCCGCAGGTCCACCGAGATCTGGCCGTCGAGCTCATGACCGAGCGCCCGGATCGCCCCCCACAGCGTGGCTGCCCACGGCGAGCGTACGTCCAGCGCGGACCGCCGGGTGATAACGGTCAGCCGGCACTCCGTGCTCGGCAACTGCGCCCGGGCGTCCGACAGTGCCTGGACCAGAAGCAGGAACTGGGCGGTGAGCTCCGCACCAGAGGGATCCCCAACGTCATCGCCGTCGCAGAACACGTCGATCGCGCGCAGGGACCGCAGCCATTCCTGGGTGGCTGGGGAGTACAGCCACTCCGCGTTCAGCGAGTTGAGAGCCACGCCTTCATCGCCGATCACCCAACGCGGGCCGACCACCTCGCTGGGCCCGTCGTCGAACGGCTCGCACGGCGCGCTCCACACGGCAATCTGCTCGCCCCGGCAAATCAGGGTCCAGCCGGGCTCCGGCGGCGCGAGCTCGGGATCCGGGTGCCGGATCGCGGCGACGCCACCCGGAAGCAGCAACCGGCGCAGGAAGACCCATCCCGCGTCGGTGAGCTGAGTTGTGCGGGCGTCCAGGAACACCAGCTCGCACGCCGAGGCACGCAGGAGACCACTGTCGAGGTCGATGGAGTCCGGGTCGTCCAGGTTTGCGGTGGCGAAACGTACCGCGGGGCCCTGTTTGAATTCGTCAAAAAGGGCCCGGGTGTGCTCCACGGTCGACGCGAGCAGCCACACCTCGACCTGGTCGACGCCGGGCGGCCGTCGCAGGAACTCGGCGGCGGCCGTCTGATCGGGTGCAAGGGTCTGGCTGAACTCCGCGACCCGCCAGGTGCGGACCTGGTCCCTCGGCGTCCCGGACGCGAGCGCCGCGACCATTGTGGGCAATTCGAAGCGATCGGCGCTCAGGTGACCGAGCAGACCAGGCGCGCCGGTCACGAACTTCGGCTGCCAGCCGATCACGTACTTGCTGTGTTCGGGCGCGTCGGCCTTCGGGTTGGCGTGGAAGCTCGTGTACTGCTCCAGACGGGCCACGCGCTGGCCGGTGCTGGCGTCGTAGATGGCCAGACTCCCGCTGACCTGCTCGCCAAGGGCCAGCTTCAGCTGGCCGAGCTCGTGCGATTCTTCCATGTCAGTCGGGGTGAAGTGGCACACCAGGTGGCCGCTGCTGGGCAGGCGGTCGATGGTCAGCCCAGACATCCGCCGGGGAACGCCGGAGATGTCGGAGCATTGCATTACAAAGTACAGGAAGGCATGAAGGCCGCCGTCGAGCAGCGGCGGTGCGAAGAGGTACCCGGCGCGCTGGCAATCGCGCCACAGCGCGTCGTCCAGACGCAGATCCAGCAGCAGGTGCTGCGTCGCGATGTCGCGCTGCACCCGGGAAACCGGCTGGAAGCACGGACCGTACTGGAAATATTCGCCGAGTACCGCGTACAGCTGTGCATAGAAGGCCTCGCGGGTAGCCAGTGGATCCACGGCAAACCCGGAGCGGTCCAGCGTCGCCAGGTCGTCTGGCGCAGGCTCAGCCGGAACCATCCGGCGGACCCGGCCGCTACAGTGCAGCATCGTCTCGGCGTTCTCGCCATAGCCCAGGGAGAGGATGCGAAACGCGTACTGGTCGGGCTCGCCCGGCTCCGGTATCAGCTCGGTCTGAAGGCGGACCGGGACGTCCGCGATCGGGCACGGATTACGGAACTCGACATGGTCGAAATAGGCCGGCGCACCGCCGAGCGCTTCCAGCACCATCTCGACATACCCGGTCGCCGGCATGATCGGGGTGTGCTGTACGCGGTGGTCGGTGAGCCAAGAGAAGTCCTTGGCGCTCACCCGCACCTCGAAACGCGGGTGCTCACTGGGTACCACGCGGCCGACCAGCGGGCCCTTCGAATACGGCCCGCGTCTGACGAAGTGCATGTCGTCGACCATCGGGTCGAGCGTCGGCACGTCGTTCCTGGGATGGGGCGGCAACAGATGGCTGATCGGCCGCGGGTTCGGGTACTGTGCGGCGAAGTCGAGGGCCACGCCCTGGCAGAAGAGCGCGCCGAGCGCCTCATGGAATGCCATGCGCGAGTCGGTGTCCCGGCGAAGGGTCGCTACCAAGCCAGGACCGGTGGCGTCCTCCAGACACTGCCGTATGGCGGGCAGCAACACCGAGTGCGGCGCCACCTCGATGACCACGGTTGGCGACAGTTCCGCTACGGCGGTACCCACAGCCGCCCGGAACCGCACCGGCATACGGACGTTCGACCACCAGTAGGCCGCGTCCAGCTTCTCGGTGGGCTGGCCGGTCACGCTGGAGACGAAGGGTGCCGACGACGGGCGCAAACGGTCGGCGAGGAAAGCCAGGCTCTCGCGCAGCGGCTTCTCGATCGGATCCATGGCTCGGGAGTGGAACGCCACGTTGCCGCGTAGCAGCCAGTGCACGATTGAACGCTGCCGCATAGCCTCCATCAACGGCGCCAGTGCGGCCTCGGTACCGCAGACCACCGTACTCACCGGTGAGTTCTCGCAGGCGATTTCCAGGCCGGCGTCGGGTAGCTCCGCAAGCAGCGCCTCGGTGCCCGCCAGATCCAGATCCACGGCCAGCATCCGTCCCGACCCGGCGGTACGTTGCTGCAAAGTAGACCGGTGAAACACCAGCCGGGTCGCGTCGGGCAGGGTCAGGATCCCCGCTGCGTACGCGGCGGCGGCCTCACCCGCGCTGTGGCCTACGACGACATCGGCGCGAACTCCCCATGAAGCCAGCAGGTCGACCAGGGCAACTTCGATCACGAAGATCACCGGCTGGGCGAGCCGGGTCTCGTCGAGGTTCGCCTGCGGTTCGGTGAAACACGCCGCGCGCAAGGAGTAACCGGCTTCCTCCTGCCAGACGGCGTCTACGGCGTCGATGGTACGGGCGAAGGTCGGGGAGGTTGCGTAGAGCTCGCGACCGCAGCCTGCCCACTGGGTCCCCTGACCCGCGAACACCATCAGGATGCGATGCCCCCCGCGGCCCTCCTCGACTTCGGCGACCTGCGCGCCATCGCGGGCAAACACGTCCAGCTGCGCGGCGAGATCCTCAGCCCCGGTTGCGGCGAACGCCGCCCGTGCCGCGAAGTGGGTCCGGCGGCGACTCAGATTCGCCGCGAGGGTGTACAGGTCGAACGGTGGCTTACTCGTGAGCAGGTCGCGGTGGGCCAGGGCGGTGTTCCGTAGGGCCTCAGGTGTACGGGCCGACAACGGGAAGAGGTAGCCGGCGTCGGGCGCCACCGGCCGGGAGTACGCCGGCTCGCGGTCGGGGCGGTACTCGGCGAGTAAGGCGTGGCCATTGGCACCACCAAACCCGAACGAGTTGATCCCGATCAGGACCGGCCGGTCACCGAACGCCTCGCTCTCCGTCTGTACCCGCATGCCGGTGAAGTCGATATCGGGGTTCGGCACCGCGAAATGGCTGGAGATAGGCGCGTACGCCCGGTATTCGAACATCAACAGCGTCTTGAGCAGGGCGCAGGTGAACGCAGCGGCCTCCATGTGCCCAACGTTGCTCTTGACGCTCGCGATGCGCAGCGGGACAGACCGCGATGGTCCGGCAAAGACTTCCTGGATCGCGTTGCCCTCGATCCGGTCGCCGACCCGCGTCCCGGTCGCATGCGCCTCAACGTAGTCCACGTCGTCCGGGAACACACCGGCGCGGGCACACGCGGTTCGCATCAACTCGACCTGCGCGTGCTGAGTCGGGGCGGTGATCATCCGGCCCGGTCCGAGGCTCCGGGCGCCGTCCGCCGCGCCGGCGGAATTCACTGCGGTTCCTGCGACGACGGCCAAAATGCGGTCCCCGTCCCGCTGCGCCGCGGCAAGCGGTTTGACCAGGTACACGAACACTCCTTCGGCGCGCATGTAGCCGTTGGCGGCCGCGTCGAAGGAACGGCAGGCGCCGTCTGGGCTGATGACCCCGAGTTGCGCGAAGCCGGCGCTGGTGACGGCGCTACCTAGGTGGTTGGCCGCGCCGACCACGGCCTGGTCGCAATCGCCACTGGCCAGTGCGGTCACCGCAGCGTGCAAGGCGGTCATCCCTGACGAGCACGCGGTCATGTAGGTGGTGGAGGGCCCCATCAAGTTGAAGGAGTACGAAATGCGGTTGGCCAGCATGTCGGAACTGGTCCCGGTGATGTTGTACTCGCGGGGCCCGAACAGCGGCCGCCAGTTTGCGGCCGAAGGCAATTGGGCTCCGATGTAGACACCGGTCCGGCTGTTGCGCAGTCGGGCATGGTCCCATCCGGCCTGCTCGAACGCCTCCCAGGTGCAGGTCAGCAACATGCGGATCTGCGGCTCCATGGAATTGGCCTCAGGCACGGACACGCCGAACAGGCGGCTGTCGAACAGGTAGAAGGCATCCCCAAACAGCAAACCCTCGTAGGAGGAGCCGAAGCGCTCCGGACTAGGCAGACCAACGGCAGGCTCATACCCCGGACCATAACGGTCGGCTACCGGCTCCCGGACGAATCCACGCTGGCTCAGCAACTGCCAGAACTGGTCGGCGCTACGGATTCCCCCTGGTAGCCGAAATCCGTACCCGACGATGGCACATGCAACGTTACGAACCACAGCGAGCTACCTTCCAGGAGCATGTCATGTGTCCCTGCCGTGACTGAGTCCGGCATCGGGCCGCAGGTCGGCCGTCCGGACCCCCTGTCCGCGTGAGGAAAGTCGGTCCGCTAACGCACGTACTTCGGGATCTTGCAACGGACAGTATCTGGTCTGGATTTACAGGTAGGCTCCAACCGTTGCGATGACAGGACCGCAGGTAGCTGCGACGTGCGAGGGTCAACCTCACAACGAGGCGCGCCCCGCACCGGTTCATGATCCCGATGGGAGTGCTCCAGCTTCTCCAGCCCGAGCCACGGCAGCGGCGATGGCTGGTCTTGGCGCGGTCTGGTGGATTCATCGCCAGCGGGACGAGGCCAGCCAGTGGGCGGTGGTGTGTGCAGTGTTGGCGATCAGTCTGCCGAACAGACGGCGGATTTCGTTGACAGTTTCTCGGGTCCGTTGGGGCGCCGCGCATGCGGGAAAATGGGCACAACAAAAGCCCCGAGACCCTTGATCAAGGCCGTGGCGCGGGGTGGGAGCACGGCGGGCCATAGACAGTTACCTGCAGTTTGTCACTCTGGTCGTCGGCTGGGGAGCCCATTTTCGGGTCAGTCGAGGGGATCAACTGCTGATCGGCGGGTTGGGGCGGCCGCGCTCACGCGTGGCAATAACCAGTCGAAGTGCCCGTGCTGAGCCATGATGCATGCACGGGTAGATGGACCATGAACGCGTTTAGGTTTAGCGCCCGAGTAAAAATTAGTTGTGTTGATCCGGGCGTGTCGTGTCTTGGTCGGGCGCGGCCTTGATCATATAGTTCCAGTTGCCGTGAAACTCGTGTCGTTGCACGTGTCGAGTCTCGAAAGCTTTCATGTCCCTGTCGGAGATCTTGATGCCCCGCTGGTAGGTGTTGGTGTCAAGCATCGCCTGAATCCTCAGTCCGGTCCTGGTGGTGGTTGCCGCGATCGTCTCGACGACCACCTCGTGGGTCTCCAAGGGCCGGCCACGCCAGTTCATGGTGATCGCGGAGAACATCCGATGCTCTATTTTGTTCCATTTCGATGTGCCGGGTGGCAGGTGCACCACCGTGATCTCCAGCCCGGTTTCCGCGGCCAGCTGCGCCAGCTGGGTCTTCCACAACCGCAGCCGGGCGCCGTTGGACCCACCACCGTCCGCGGTGATCAGCAGCCTGGTCGCCTCCGGATAGGCCACCACACCGATCTTGGTCCACCAGCGACGGATCGACTCGACCGCGAACTCACCGGTGTCGGCATCGGTACCCACATTCACCCACCCCGCGTTCGCCGCCACGTCATACACCCCGTACGGCACCGCCTTACCCAACTCGCCGATGAAGTCGTACGTGTTGGTCTTCACCGGCTCCCCCTTGCGCTGGTACTCCACACCACCGTTCTTGTACCAGCCCACATTCTCCTTCTTCTTGCCTGGGTTCCACGGCTAGTTGATCAGCTAGTACACGAAAATGGGGCTTGACCTGCGGAGATACGTGTTCGGCCGCCTAGTGGTCGTGTCACTAGGCGGCCGGGTTTGTGCTGGTCGGAGCGTTGTCGGTCAGGGTGCGGGTTGACCGGTGATGTCGCTGATCGTGACGGGTTCGTCGCAGTGGGGGCAGAGCCCGCCGGTGTCGACGCGGGTGCAGGGCCGGTTGCAGGCGTGGCACCACTGTTGGCCGAGGTGGCGGCCCTCGCATGCGGGGCACTGGTAGACGGTGATGTCGCGTCGGGTGGTGCGGGGTGAGACCACTATGGGTGGTGGGGGTGTCGGGTTGGTGTGGCGGGCCCGCCACGCGGCTTGGCGGCAGGCGGGTGAGCAGTAGCGTTGGCGTCGGATCGGGGTGAACGCCGTCGCACAGTTCGGGCAGGCTGTTGTCGTCTCGATGTCGTTACGCGACGGAGGCATCGGCTGGGTTGGCTTCCTCGTCGGCGGTCGGGGTGGTGATCTCGATGATCTTCTTGGGTGGGTCGAGGTTCAGGGCGGTGAACAGGTCGCGTTGGGGTTTGGTGAGTTCGGTGCGTTGGCGGAAGCTGCCGGCGGGGCCGGTGAAGGTGATGATGTGTAGCCGTTGGAGGTGTGCGCGGATGGTGGGCCAGGTCTGCCCGGTGGTGGTCTCGACGACGCGGACCAGCAGTAGGGCGAGCCAGCACAGCAGGACGTGGGCGCGGATGCGGTCTTCCAGGCGGTGGTAGACCGGTCGCAGGTCCAGGACCGATTTCATGTCCCGCCAGCCCTTGCGTTCCGCAGCTGAGTGTCGGGTCTGGACACGGGGTTTGAGCCTTGAGCTGGCTATATCGACGCATCCTGATGAATTTCGCGTGTGTCTAGTGCCG
>WNGR01012745.1_pt1 | contig 13779 bp, 11 predicted proteins | sample 5407581 | NCBI WGS metagenome assembly WNGR01 (sample SAMN13153383, study PRJNA577476) | soil metagenome | isolation source: 80 cm soil or saprolite under Garry oak tree replicate 2 | place: USA:California | collected 2016-06-15 | reverse complement strand
CAGGCTCCCGGTTCCGTTGATCGTGCCTCCGACGACGGCATCCCCCTCCGCTTTTTCAACCGGAATGGATTCGCCAGTCACCATGGATTCATCGACAGCACTCCGTCCCTCTATGACGGATCCGTCCGTCGCAATCTTCTCCCCCGGTCGAATGCGAATGTGGTCTCCCACGTGAATATCCGCGAGAGGGACATCGGCTTCTGTTCCATCGACAGCGATACGACGGACGGTATTTGGCGCCAGTCCCAGCAATGCCCTGATGGCGCCGCTGGTTTGGCTCCTGGCTCGCAGCTCCAGGACCTGTCCCAGCAGCACCAGTACGACGATCACCGATGCCGCCTCGAAGTAGAGGCCCAGGTTGCCATGCATGTCGCGAAACGAGTCCGGGATGATGCCTGGTGCAAGCACGGCAACAACACTGTAGAGATAGGCTGAGCCAGAGCCAATTGCGATCAGCGTGAACATGTTGAGGCTGCGATGGATCACCGATGCCCAGCCGCGCTGGAAGAACGGCCACCCGGCCCAAAGAACAACTGGTGATGAGAGGATCAGTTCCAGCCAGCCGAGTGCTTGCCCGCTCAAAACGCGTTGCACCGGATGGCCTGGCATCAAGTCTGAAATCATGATGACCGGCAGTGGAAGAACCAGGGCGACCCCGATCCAGAAACGCCTTGTCATATCGGCCAGTTCGGGATTGGCTGAATCGTCGGTTACCATGCGTGGTTCAAGCGCCATGCCACAGATCGGGCAATCTCCCGGTCTGTCCCGGACGATCTCCGGGTGCATGGGACAGGTGTATTCTGTCGCCGCCAGCGTGGCGCGGCTCTCCGATTTGGGTGCGACTCTCTGAGCGCCTTTGTACTTCGCAGGATCCGCTTCAAATTTCTTCTGGCAGGATTGGCAGCAGAAGTGCCATCTCTTCCCGCCATGTTCAGCAGCCCACTTCGCGGTCGCGATAGGCACCTTCATACCGCAGACCGGATCGGTTGTTTCACTAGCCGTCTCCGCAACGTGATTGTGAGTATGCATGGCTCTGACTAGATAATATCCACTTATCCGCACGGAGTCCTAAATCGATAAAGTAGCTGGCCTTTGCAGAGATTTCGGCCCGCTCGACGACATTCAGATCGAGCTGCCTCTAATATCGCGGAGCAGGCGTGACCGGATAGTCTTCTCCGAATTTGTTCTTGTGGTGCCCCATCGGGTCGACCGTCTTCTGCAACACAATCTCGCCCAGGTCAACGTTGGCCGTCGATACCTGCACGATCCTCTGAGCTTCCGTTGCCTTCGACGGCTGAGCGCTCTCCCCCCATATGTTCACCCGGTAGCTTCCAACCGGAACATTGTGTATCACTACAACGCCATTGGCAGCCGCAACGCCAAAGTAGGGCGTGCTAAGCGCAAGGACAACTCCACCCATCTCCGGATGGATATTACAGAAGATGTACGAAACGCCTTCGCGATCGAACCGCACCGAACGCGTGGTACCCGACTCGTAGAGGCCCAGGTCGAATCGCTTGCCGTTGAACAGCGAGAAGACGTTGTGGAAGAATGGGTCTTCGTTCGGAAACTCGACGCTTGTCCCCGTGGGAACGACAAGCAGATGTGGGGAGAATTGCTTGTTCTTCTGAAGGAGCCTATACGTTGCCTGACGCGGCGGATTTACCAGCTTCGTATCGCCGGGCTCCAGCGGTACTAGCCAGACCACCACATTGGCCGTATTCGCAGAACTTTTGTGTCTCTTCTCCTCTACCTGCTCTTGCGAAGACATCAATATCTTCGCAGACACGCTCACCCCCTGTGCGTGTAGCTGAGACACGAGGAGCGAAGCGAGAGCCATCAGACATCCGAAGAAGATCAAGCGTAGCGTACTGCGCACTATCCAGCCTCCTAAAATTGATAGCCCATGGAGAAGGTAAATACCTCTGCCGTACTACCTGTGCCATAGATAGGCCAGGTCCAGATCCTGCGATATTCGGGTGAAACGATGAGGTAGGTCTTCGGCCTGAAGATCAGGTTGCCGACGACCATTCTGTTGCGCGCACGCAGTTGGGTGGAGTTTGCCGTTGCAGGAAGCACAAGGGCATGGAAGTCTCCAGCCAGCCCGGTATCCTGTCCAATCGCTGCGTTGGCTTCAAGCGATTGGCCGAAGCGGAATTTGAACTGGGTCCAACCGCCGACTGCGTTCAGCCCGCGCATGACAGGCAAACCCGAGATAGGATTGGTGCCGTAAAGAACGTCTTTGTAGACGCCTCCACCCAGCCCGCCAAGCGATTGGCCGCGATAGCCTTCACCGCTTACCTCGAAGCGGTGGCTTAGGGGGATTCGCCAATCCGCAGTGGCTGCCCAGGAGTCATTACCCTTGCTATTAGGGTAGCTCTGTCGGCTGTAGTAGCCACCCAACCCCAATTGCAGCCCGTGCTCCCCGGAAGCCGTACCAAAGGAGACGCGCGTCTCATACCCCGGCTGCTTTGCCTGCTCGCCGGGGCTGGGAGCGCGAAAGACATCGCTTGAGTTGTAGCCGGCCGCCGGCGGATCCCACAGTCCGAACTCCAGTTGGATGCGACGATCGTTCTGCAGCACAAAACGATGCGACACCTTCAGTTGCGGCGCCCATGTCCACAAATTACCCGCCCATGCCATTCCGGGCTCCGCGACGGTTGCGTATGACGTCGGCGACAAGGGAGAGATCAGCGGAGCCACCATTCCAGCCTGTACAGAGTCATGTGCCCAGTCCAGGTTGATACTTGCGGTTCTCATGCGGACGATGCCGGACGTAGTGCCAAAGTTGCTGTAGGCAACGCCGGCGAAGAAGTCCAGACTGACATCGGCAGAGGTGCGGGCTCCCGCAATTCTAGGGCCGCTGCCCTCAATGCCGAGAATCGTCTGACGGAACGTCGCGCCAACGCTTCCACTACTGACGCCAAGCGTTTGACGAGTGGCAATCGCAGGAAGGTCGATATTGTCGACCGTGCCTCTATTCGCGAAGGCATTGAACAGGATCAATCCGGTAAGACGGACCGGATACTTCGAGCCGCTCTCTACCTTCGTCTGATCGTGAAGTTTAACCTGCGCCTCGAGCGTGTCCTGCCGCTCTTCCATATCGACCGTCGTTCTCTTCGAAGAAGACGCGTTGCTGGCTGAATCAGGCACTGAAGCAGGAGCTGGCTGAGTTGAGGCAAACTGCTTTTTGATTTGAGCGAGCTCCTCCTGCAGAGCCTTAATCTCCTGCTGGGACTGGTCGAGTTGTTGGCGGGTGCTTGCGAGGGCCGAGGAGATCGTCTCCAGCTTCTGCTCAAGCTGTGCGGTGCGAGCGTCATTCAATGGAGAAGAAGGTGCAGAGGCGGACTGTCCGGCCTGTGCGTGCGACGAGATCAACGTTGAACCCAGGAACAGACACGCAAGTAACTTCTGAGTAAGGTCTCTCATTTCTTCAACCTCATTGATGTGCTGGAGCTTGTGATTGCAGGCTCCTCTTCTCAACTGCATCGCCGAGCGCCTGCAATGCAGCCTTGGAGAGCGTGATGGTAAAGATGGTGTGACCCTCCGCCGTTTCGTCAAGGCTGATCGAGCCGCCGTGCTCCTGCGCGATCTGTCGGGCAAGCGTGAGACCGAGTCCGATTCCGCTCTCTCTTCCCTCGCTGACGAAGGGCAGAAACAGCGTATGGCGAATCGACTTCGGCACCCCCGGCCCATTGTCGGCAATGAAAATATGGATAAACTGCTCGTCCTCCCGCAGGCCGACCGTTACAGCCGCCTTCCCACCGCCGAGCCTTGCGGACTGGCAGGCGTTCAGCAGCAAATTGTAGACAGCTCGGCCCAGCTTCCTTGCATCGACCCAGGCCGCGAGCGATGATAAGCCGCTGATCGTAATCTTGACGTCACGGGCTCCAGGATGAGAGCGGACCATGCTGACGGAGCGCTGGATCAGCAACGCTATCGATTCGTACTCCGGATAGAGCGCACGGCCGGTCTGCGTAAACAGAAGCAGTGAGTCGAGAAGGTCCGTCATGCCCTGGACCGCGGAGCGAACATCGAGGAACAGTTCATCGCGCTCCGACTGGGAGATGGCACCGTCGCTCAGGAACTCGGCGTTCGCATACATCGCGGAGAGATGGTGCCGCAGGTCATGCGAGATGGAGCTTGCCATTCTGCCAATGGTGGCCAGCCTCTCTGAGTCGAGGAGCTCTTTTTGCGAGCGTCGCAACTCTATTCGCATACGCTCAAAGGCACGGCTCAACTCCCTTATCTCGGCAGCCCCACTCTCGCTGAGCTGATATTCAAAGTTGCCATCAGCCAGCGCCCGGGTCCCCCCCACAAGAGTCTCGAGCGGACGTGTGAGCGTGCGGGATATGGCGATAAGCATTCCCGTCCCCGCAAGAAGCGCAATGAGTCCGAGCGTCAACACCCATCGATTGACCTTGCGGATCAATCGGGTAGCCTGATCGAAGGATTTCAGCACGATGAGCTGAGGAATCTCATCCACACTCGTACCGGTCGTCGACAGATGCACAGATGCAGCGAGATACTTCTCCTCTCCGATCTGGATCTCTTTGTTCTCGGTGGTGGACTGCAGCTCCTCAACCTGCGCCATCAACTGCTGCTGCAGCGTAGCATTCAGCGTGCTGGCGACCACCTTGCCGTGAACGGCAAACGTGACCTCCGCAGCCGCGGCTTCGCTGACCTCGCGCGCAACCCGCTCATCGACGGCATATCCAACAGACACGAAACCCAGTCGGCTTCCTTCAGCTCGCGCTCCGAAGAAAAGCGGCTGAGTCGATATCTCGTAGAGACGGCCACCGATCGCCAGCAGAATGGGCTCTTCCGGTTTGCGCAGGGAAACTTCGAGACCGTGTTCCACCATCGAGCGGTCAAGGCCGGAGCCCCGGTTGTAAGTCGCGATCAACTTGCCGTCCGCATCCAACAGCGCAAAGAGGTCGCTTCCGCTTACCTGCCAGAACTCGACGCCCGCGTCCACAATCGTGGGAGTGTCGTGAGTCGTCATCAGAGCTTTCAGGCTCGGCAGGTCGGCCAATAGCGCGGTCTCTCGGGCGAGCAGTTCGCGGCGCTGCCGCTGAATGTTCTGGTAGGTCTTTACAGAGCGGCTCAGATCGGAAGCGAGAATAGCGCGAACCTCTTGCGACACGATCGTGCGGATAACCAGGAGGCTGACCACCGTGCATCCGAAGGACAGCAGTAGCAGGGGGATGAGCAGCGTCGTCCGCATGCGCAGCCTGTCCATGTACCTCGCCCTCCGATCAGGCACTAACATCAATTTCCGCTTACGAACTTATACCCGATACCGTGCATCGTACGGAAATAGAGTGGTTTGGTTGGATCGACTTCGAGCTTCTGCCGGAGCTTCATGACCTGGTTGTCGACGGTGCGAGTCGTAGGGTAGGAGCTATAACCCCAGACATCGTTCAAAAGTTCCTCTCGGGTGATTACGCGTTCGGCATGATCGACAAAGTACTTCAACAGCTTGATCTCATGTGCAGTAAGGACTACTGGAGAGCCGTTCTTGAAGACCTCCATTCCCGAGAAATCCGCGGTGATATTACCGAAGGTTACGCGGTTGCTGGGCGTCGTCTTCTGCGTCCGCCGTATCGCCGCCTGCACACGCGCCATCAACTCACGCGGACTGAAGGGCTTGGTCACATAGTCGTCCGCGCCTAACTCCAGGAGAAGCACCTTGTCCGCCACCTCGGAGACAGCGCTTAGCACAACAACGGGTGTGTTGGCCGACCATGCTTTGATCTCCCTGCAGACATCGCGCCCCGACATGCCCGGAAGCATCAGGTCGAGCACGACGCCCGCCGGCTTCAAACTCTTGCACGCTGCGAGCCCGCCCGTCCCATCGCCCACAACATGCACCTCATACCCCTCCGTAGTGAACTGCCGGTGAAGCGCCTTCTGTATTCTTGGGTCGTCCTCAATCACTAAGATCATGCTCATCTTTCGCCATCCTGGGAGAGAAGATTCGGGTGCGGCCGCCGGCTCCTCAATCTGTCCCTTTATATACCTCTCAGAACTCGCCTATTTCTATTTTGACTGGAGGGAGCTCACGGCAGAAGTACGAATACCATCAAATGACATGCCAGAGACATCTCGCTGACATTTCCCTAGAAAGAATAGAAATCCGCTACAGAAATGGCGTCTGCAATCATGTGCAATGAACGCAACGCGCGGCCTCGCCCACTTGCGCGAGTTCGACAGCAAAGAACCATCCCATTGTCGTATTTCTTTGGTGCCCGAAGGGGGACTTGAACCCCCACAACCCTTGCGGGTCTACGGATTTTAAGTCCGCTGTGTCTGCCAATTTCACCATTCGGGCATCGCGAGAGGCAGGAACTCGCCTCACCTATCTTAACGCATAGCCTCCCGGCCAGCCGGTAAATCGGCAGAAGGAACCTTCCCACGCCCTTCTGCGTACATAGGACAAGTTGCGCATCTTTACTTTGGACCGTCTCAGCCTATGCCAATACGAGAGATCCTCAAGCAAACGCTGTCCGCACTGTGGGAGACCAAGCTCCGCAGCTTCCTCACCATGTTCGGCATCGTCTGGGGCATTACCTCCGTCATCCTTTTGGTGGGGCTCGGCATCGGCTTCAACGTTGACCAGAAGGAACATCTGCGCAGCATCGGCACCGACATCGCCATCATCTTCGGCGGCAAGACAGGCGCGCAAGCCGGAGGATACGCCGCTGGCCGCGACATCCGCCTCACCATCGACGACGCCATCGCCATCCAACAGCAGGCCTCGCTGGTAAAGACAGTTAGCCCGGAGCTTCGCCGCAGCGTCTCCGAGGTAAGCCAGTGGAACGCCGCCAATCGCCCGGTTCGCGGCGTCTGGCCCGAATATCAACGCTTCCGCTCTCTCACCGTGGAACAAGGCCGCCTGATGTCGGAGCAGGACGAGGCCAACGGCGAACGCGTCATCTTGCTCGGCGCCGATGCCAACCGGCAGCTCTTCCCCGGCAAAGCCGTCATCGGCCAACCCCTCATGGTCGCCGGATACCGCTACACCGTCATCGGAGTTCTATCGAAGAAGAAACAAAATGGAAGTTACGGTAGCGGCCCTGACAACACGCAGCTCTTCACTACCTACTCGGCCATGGCCCGCGACTTCCCTCCGCCGGAGCGCCCGGGAATCGTACGCGGCTACGTGAACAATATCGTCGTCGAACCGGTCTCGCCCGACCTCCACGAAAAGGCTCTCGCCCAGGTAAAGCGGATCATCGCCGAACGCCACCACTACAGCACCGACGACAAGGAAGCCCTCTGGATCTGGGACACCCTCGAAGGCTCCAAGTTCACCGAGCGCATCTTCGGCGTCATGACCCTCTTCTTCGGAGCCGTCGCTCTCCTTACTCTCGCCCTCGGAGGCATCGGCGTTATGAACATCATGCTTGTGGCCGTCACCGAACGCACCCGCGAGATCGGCGTCCGCAAGGCTCTCGGTGCAACCGCCGTGGACATTCGCCGCCAGTTCCTCGTCGAGTCCGCCATCATCACCATCGTCAGCGGCATCAGCGGCCTGGTAATCGGCGTCGGACTCTGCCTCCTCCTGCGCTTCATCCCGTTGCCCGACTTCGTCCCTCACCCCGTCATCTCGCCCGTGGCCATCATCGCATCGCTTGCCACGCTCACCGCCATCACACTCTTCGCTGGCACCTACCCTGCCCTGCGAGCCGCCAACCTCAGCCCGATGGAATGCCTGAGAACGGAATAGCCATGAACCTGAGCGAGATCGTCCGCCAAAGCATCGATTCCCTGCTGCGCAACCGCCTGCGCTCCGGGCTTACCATGCTCGGCATCGTCTGGGGCCTCGTCACCGTCGTGCTTCTGCTCAGCTATGGGCGCAGCCTCGGAGAAGGCGTCCTCAACGGCTTCCTCGGCCTCGGCAACAACGTCATCATGGTCTGGGGAGGACAGACCAGCATGCAGGCCGGAGGAGAGCGCTCCGGCAAGCGCATCAAGTTCCTCGACGGAGACACCCAGGCCGTCCGCGAGGCCGTTCCCTTCCTCACCGCCGTCAGCTCCGAGAGCGACGACGGCTTCAGCTTCAAGTACGGCCCCAAGGTCGTCAACATCTCCAGCAAGGCGGTCGAATACCCCTACGGCAGCATGCGCAAATTGAACATCGCCGAGGGCCGCTACTTCGAGCCTGCCGACTTCACCGAGCATCGCCAGGTTGTCATCTTCGGCCCTCACGCCGCGCAGAAACTCTTCAACGGCTACCCACCGGTCGGCGAATCCGTTCAGATCGAAGGCCACGTCTTCCAGGTCATCGGCGTCCTCCAGACCAAGATCCAGGACTCCTCCAACAACGGCCCCGACAACGAGAACGCCTTCGTCCCCTTCGACACTATGCGTCTGCTCGCCAACCAGAAAGACCCCGACAGCATCGTCTTCCAGCCCAGTTCGCCGGAGCTGCACATCAAAGCCCTGCAGGCAGTCCGCGCCGTCCTCGCAAGCCGTCACCACTTCGATCCCAAGGACGACAAGGCCGTCCCCAGCTGGGACACCGTCGCAGACTCCGCGGAGATCATGCAGTTCAGCACCGCGCTCGAACTCCTCCTCGGCATCATCGGAGCCATGACCCTCGGCGTCGGAGGCGTAGGCGTCATGAACATCATGCTCGTCTCCGTCACCGAGCGAACCCGCGAGATAGGCCTCCTGAAGGCGCTCGGAGCACGCCCTCGCGTCGGAGCACGCCCTCGCGACATCCTCTCTCAGTTCCTACTCGAGAGCCTCACGCTGACCTTCATCGCCGGCATCGTCGGCATGGTGGTTGCTGTCATCGTCTCCTACCTCATCCCGCCCATGCCGCTCTACTCCGACATCTACAAGACGGCCAACCACGAGGGCGACATCATCCTTCGCGCCTCGCCCACCATCATGCTCGTCTCGTTCGCGATCCTCGCCGTCGTCGGCGTCGTCTCGGGTCTTCTGCCCGCAGTCCGCGCCTCCCGCATGGACCCCGTAGTCGCACTACGCCATGAGTAGCCGGTTAGCTCTTAGCTAGTCTGACGATATCGAATCTGCCCGTCCTCGAGAAAGTACTCCGCCGAGCACCTCTCCGACCCGCAGATCATCGCCTCGAGCCCCGCGCACTGCTGTCGTGTGATCAACCCCAGCGATCCGCACGACGGGCAGGCGAGAACAGCCCAGTAAGGATTCTCCGCCTTACCCAGCTCTCCAGCCTGCTCCAGCATGAACAGCGTACCCGGCTGCATCTGCTCCGGGATCCATACTTCCAGAAAGTTGAGCTCCGCCACCATACTTGCCTCTTCATCTCACGGTTGTCTTTCGTTCACGACCCACGTTCGTTGCGCTGAATCTGTCTCTCAGGCTACGGAAGAGTACCCCCGGACTCTGGTACGTTCTTGCACCACTTCTGGTGCAAAGAATATCCGATTTTCCCGCGCTGTCAATCGCCTATTTGAAGAGGGGCTGCAGCTTGGTTCCTTTTGGCCCGACTGCGACTTTGGCATGCCTTCTGCTGCACGAAAGTTGATGCTTCAAGAGACGATGCCGGTGAGATCGTGGGTTACAGACCGAAAGGAAAATTTACTTGGCGGGATACAGAGCGCTGTACATCTGCCGGTTCCGCAGAATCGCCTGCACGTACTCCCGCGTCTCCGTGTACGGAATCGACTCCACGAACTCGGGAATGTCTTTATAGTCGCCACTCGACATCCACTGCCGAACCGGAACATCGCCGGCGTTGTAGGCCGCCAGAGCATACTCCTGCTGCCCGCCGAACCGATCCAGCACCTGCCTCAGATTTACGGTGCCCAGCTGCAGATTCAGGGTCGGGTTCAACAGGTCGGCAGTCTTGAATCCCTTCACCTTCTGCCTCTTCGCCATCGACTTCCCCACCGAAGGCAGCAGTTGCATCAGCCCATAGGCATTCGCGCGACTCACGGCGCCCGGGTTGAACTCCGACTCCTGCCGAATCAGCGACGCAACCAGGTACGGGTCCAGCCCATTCGCCTGCGAGTACCCCACCAGCGCCGACCAGTACGGTTGCGGGAACAGCAGCCGCCAGTAGATCTCCGGAACCTGATCCATCGGCAGCGCGAAGAACGAGATGCCGCTGCGCTTCATCGACTGCAGCGCCCGCGTGTGCTCGCCATAGGAGACATAGATCTCAGCCTGCCCCAGCGCACCCCACTCACCCGCCGTCGCGCTCGCCTGAATCTCCGGCCCGATGTACTCGTTCAGCGCAGCATTGGCCAGCAATCTCCCGGAACCACAGGCTTGCGCACCGCACTCAAAACCGCCGCAGGAGCCGCCGCGGCCTGATTGTTCAGGACGCCAAGCCGCTTCCTCGCCAGCTCGCCATAGTAGTAGTTGACGTAGGTATCGGCCAGCACGCGGTAGTAGTTCACCGCCTGCCCGAAGTTGTGCTCCTCGTCCTCATAGATTCGCCCCCGCCAGTAAAGCGCGCCCGGAATCTCGATGCCCGCCGGATAGCCCTTGATCTGCTCGTCCATCAGCCGCCCAGCCTCGGAGTAGTTCCGCATCCGGTAGTTCATCCACGCCGTCCGCCAGTGCGCCGAGGCCGCATACGTACTCTCCGGAAACATCTGCACCAGCAGCGAGTAGTGATATGTCGCCTGCTTCGCGTCATGCTTCAGCAGGTACATGTTGCCGCCCGAGTACAGCGCCTCCTCCAGCCACCGGCTCGCTGGAAACCGCTTCACCATCTGGCCGATCAGCGCATCGTGCCCACTCTGGTCGTTCTCATTTCTGGAGATCTCCGCCAGCATGTAGAGCTTCAGCGCCGCCGTGTCGTCCGACGTATCCGGAAGCCGTTCGACGTCCCTGCGGCTGATGCGCTTCATCTTCATGTCGCACACTGCTGTATAGATCAGCAAAGCATCGTGATCGGCGGAGCTCAACCCGTTGCCGTCCCGCTCAATCGCGTGGTACTCATCGCCCGCCTCGCCATAGCGCTTGGCATTGAAGAGCTGGTCGGCATGGCTCTTCCGCTCCGCAGAGGTAAGCGGCACCCCCATCGCCTGCAGCTGTGTGCGCGCCTGTCCCGCCTCGAAGCTTAGAGGCAGCGAGACATATAGTTTGCGAAAGATCGGCGCCGCATGGCCGGTGTCGCCGGCCATCTGGTAGGCGCGGCCCAGAGTATAGCGAAAGTCTGCGTGAGACGCCTGCGGAGTGTCCGCCAGCGGCTGGAGAACCCGTAACGCGCCCTGCGGATCATTCTGCTGGATATAGGCATTCGCCAGCAGGACCGGGGCATTCGCAACGAAGATGCTGTCCGGATGACGCTCCGCGAAGCGATCGAGCAGAGCGTACGCATCCGCTCCGTGCCCTGCCTGCAACGCCGCCTGTGCGCCCAGGTAATCGGCATAGTCATCCAAAGCCTTGCCGCTCACACCCGCCTGACGATATCTGGCAACTGCATCGGGGTACCGCCGATCCAGCATATAGGCATGGGCTAGAGCGAGATACGCCGCTGCCGCGCCCTCCCCCGGATGCTGTCGCGCATAGCCTTCCACACCGCTATACGCCGCAGCCGACCGCGTGGTCGCCAGCTGCTGCGCCATGGGCCGTAGCTGCTCCGAGGCCCTGAACGCGCTGATCAGCCGGATGCTCTTGGCCGTAGGCTTCGGGGACAGTGCGCGCTTCCTGCGGAAGGCAGTGGTCTTACCCTTGGCCGTCGTCTTTCTCCCGGAGCCCTTGGCCGCACTCGCGGTCTTGCCCGTAGTGCTGGTCTTCCCCTTGGTTTGCGTCTTCTTCGTGGTCGCGGCCGAACTCGTCGGATTCGTCTGCGCCGCCACGCCACCCGCCACCGTCAAAGCCAGCGAACAGCCGACCACCATCGCAACCCGAACCTTAGCCCAACTCCTCAACATTGCCTCGCTCTCAAGAAAGCCCACACCTCCACTCTAACGGTGCGCGCCCGGCGCCGATACCGCCGCAGCCACGGTGGAATCACAGCAGGTACGCTCAAATCATCGCTTTAGAGGGTGCTGAAAAGGCCGGTCTTGTTAAGGGCGGGGCTTCAGCTGTGCCGTAAATGCTTCGTTGTGTCCTGCGGCTGGTAGCCCAATGCTTTAGCTTCGGGTCTCCGCTGGGTACGATTTCTTTTGCTGGCTGACTTTTCAGCACCCTCTTCAGCCCCGGGCCCTCCCTCCCTGGCTGCAATCGATTCGTAAGACATTCTCTAGCCTTTAGACCAGACTCGCAGCTTCCACGTAACCATCTTTGCTCTCCGCGCCGGTGGCATTTACTATGAAGAGAGCACTGGATGCCGCCGGTATTGAACGGTGAATTCAGTGCCTGTTTTTCGCACCTTTTTGCACATGCCCGCCATCCAATCTCCAGGAACGGAAGAGATCCACCCCGACGTAGCGCTCGTAGCGCGCGCGAAGGAAGGGGACGCGGCTGCCTTCGAGCAACTCGTCAGGCAGTACGAGCGCCAGATCTTCCGGGTAGCGCAGCATATTACACAAAATCGTGAAGACGCCGAAGACATCACGCAGGACGCTTTCCTCAAGGCTTACGAGAAGCTCGATCAGTTCCAGGGAAACTCCAAGTTCTCCACCTGGCTGGTCCGCATCGCCGTCAATGAGAGCCTCATGCGCCTGCGCAAACGCAAGACCAGCAAGACCGTCTCCATGGACGAGGACGTCCAGACAGACGAAGGCTCCATCCCTCGCGACTTTGCCGAATGGCGGCCCAACCCCGAACAGCTCTATGGCCAGTCCGAGCTCAGCGCCATCCTGCGCAAGACGATTCAGGGTCTCCCCCCAGGGTTCCGCACCGTCTTCACCCTGCGCGACATTGAAAATCTCTCCACGGAAGAGACTGCGGAGGCTCTCGGCTTGAGCGTCCCCGCGGTGAAATCCAGATTGCTGCGTGCGCGTCTCCAGCTACGCGAGCGGCTCAGCAGATACTTCCGGACGCAGAAGGAGGGCCAGACCGCATGACCTGCACTGACTTTCTCAGCCAACTCACCGACTACTTCGATGGCCAGATCAGCCCAGAGCTTCTCGAAGAAGTTCGCGCCCACACCGCCTCCTGCAGCCACTGCGAGGTCGTCCTCGACACCACCCGCAAGACGATCGCCGTCTACCGCGACCACGAGGTCTACGAGATCTCAACCGAGTTCCGCGAGCGCCTTCACTCCGCCATCATGAAAAAGTGCGCCGAAAAGGGCAAGCGAGGCTGCCCTTAAGCCCCGCCTCGCTATATTTCCCCCGAACTAGCGCGGAGAGAACCCCACATTTCCCTTTGCATTACTCATTACTCTTACCCTTGCTGTTGTCATAGCCTCTCTTGTTGTCATCCCGTAGGGATCCGCTTCTGTTTTTGCCGTTGCCTGTCTCTTTCTTCCCCCTGACAAACGTCATCTCGACCGAAGGCGGCGCATTTTGCCGCCGCAGTGGAGAGATCCCTGTATTTCGCCTTTGCCTTGCCGTTGCTTGTTCTTTTGTTTGTCATCCCGTAGGGATATGCTTCTGTCTTTGCTGTTGCCTGTACTCACATTACCCCCTAACAAGCGTCATCTCGACCGAAGCGCTGGACAGTCTCACCGTCCAGTGCGCAGCGGAGAGATCCCTGTATTTCGCTTTTGCCGTTGCACCTGTCGTTGTCTTTTCACGTCGTCATTCTGACCCTGAGCGTAGTCGAACGGGGAAGAGTCCCCGCATCTCGCTTTTGTCGTTGTTTGTTTTTGCTCTTGTCGCCGCCCTTGCTTCTGAGTCATCCACCAAAAATCCAGCAAAAACCCATGTCAAGCCCCAAACC
>WNGR01008613.1_pt1 | contig 13780 bp, 12 predicted proteins | sample 5407581 | NCBI WGS metagenome assembly WNGR01 (sample SAMN13153383, study PRJNA577476) | soil metagenome | isolation source: 80 cm soil or saprolite under Garry oak tree replicate 2 | place: USA:California | collected 2016-06-15 | reverse complement strand
CGCCACCCGCGAAGTGCAACGGTGGCTGGTTCAGGGCGTAGGTCACGCTGTTCTTCGTGAAGATGTTCTGCTCGATCTGCACCCACAGGAAGCGCAACGTGTCGGGAGAATGGTTTTCGTAATGGATCCGCTCGCTACCTTGGAGGAGGGAGCCCGCCGTGTCGAGTGTCGCGCGGATCACGTAGTCCGCGCGTTGCTGCCAGTAGTCGGGGCCGGGCGCGCCCGACGCCCCGCGCACGCGGTTGGGTGCGGGGAGCGGAAGCGCGCGGAACGGGGAGGTGTCGGCCACGGAGGCTTGAAGCGCCAGTGCGGTGACCGTCAGGAATAAGAGCATGCGTGTCCTTCAATTCCGCATTCCGCACTCCGCATTCCGCATTGCTACTCCTGAATCACCGTGATCTTGAACCCATCCGGATCGGTCAGGGCAAACGCCCAGTCGCCCCATGGCGTTTCGGACGGCTCGCGGTCGAGCGTCCACCCCTTCGCCTTGACCCGCGCCGCCACGGAGATGATGTCCTGGACCGTCGCCACCCACAGACGGAAGCCGTCGCCCTTCTTGCGATCCCGTCCCTTGGCGAAATCGTCCTGGCCGAGCATGATGTCGCAGCTGCCTGCCTTCATCTGGATGCCGCGGACTTTTCCCTCGTCTTCCCAGCGCTCCCCGACGACGAACCCCAGCACATCGCGATACCACGCGACGCTCTCGTCCAGGTCCTTCACGGTGAACGACGCGGCCATGGAGCGGAGGCGCAGCGACTCGGGCTGCTGCCGGTACGGACGAGGGGCCGCGCGTTTCTTGGCCGGACGCCGGGTCTGTTTCTTCTTCGTGGCCATCGTCGGGCTTCCTCTCTAACGCGGGGGAGCGCGCTCCAAGCGTAGCGTCCCCCCGGCGGTTCCGCCAGATTTCCGATTGTCACCTTCACCGGGAGGCGGGACGATGCCCACGAGTCAAGCGACAGCGATCTGGGAAGGCAAGCTCAAGGACGGGAAAGGGAATTTCAAGGCCGGGAGTAGCTCGTTCAACGGCGCATACACATTCGCCACCCGGTTCGAGGGCAAAAAGGGCACGAACCCCGAAGAGCTCCTGGCCGCGGCGCATGCGGCCTGTCTGAGCATGGCGCTCTCGGCCGGGCTCGAGAAGGCCGGCAAGCCCGTCGCCCGGGTCGAGACCACGGCGGCTTGCACCATGGAAATGGTCGGCGGGGCGCCCCAGATCACCAAGATGGAGCTCAACGTGCGGGGACGCGTGCCGGGCCTCGACCAGGCCGGGTTCCAGAAGGCCGCCGAGGAGGCAAAGCGCGGGTGCCCGGTATCGAAAGCGCTCGCGGGCATCCCGCAAGTCACGCTCGACGCAAAGTTGGAATAGTCGGGTGTGGACGGTGTACCTGCTGCGCTGTCGGGACGGGACCCTGTACACAGGCATCACCAACGACCTTGCGAGGCGTCTAGAGCGACATAGAGCAGGGACGGCGAGTGCGTACACGCGCGCCCGTCTCCCGGTGCGCCTGGTGTTTCAGGAACGGCAACCGGACCGGTCAGCCGCCCAGCGGCGCGAGGCCGCGGTTCGGCGGCTGTCGCGAGTCGAAAAGCTCGCGCTCGTGCGAGGCGCGCGATGAGGCCCAAAACGAGGCCCAAAATGAGGCCCAAAATGAGGATGGACCGGCGCGATCTGGCCGGCCTGGTGGTCGCGCTCCTCATCGCGGCGACCTGTATCCGGCTGGGGGTGTGGCAGGTCGACCGGTTGCGCGCACGGCGCGAGCGCAATGCCCTCCTGCTCGCCGCCCGGGTGCGTCCCCCGCTCGAGGTGAGCGGGTCGCTGTCCGGCGACTCCGCCCGCGACCGCCGTCTGCGCGCGCGCGGTGTGTACGATTACCGGCACGAGCGGCTGTGGCACCCGCGGAGCTACCAAGGCGTGCCCGGGGTGGACCTGGTGACGCCGCTGCGGCTCGGCGACGGGGCGGCGGTGCTCGTGGATCGAGGCTGGGCGGCTTCACCGGACGCGTATCACGTTGACCAGGGTGCCTACAGAGAAGGGGACAGCGCCGCGGTAGTGGGAATCGGCATGCTCGCCCCCCGCGCCCGGGGGGATGTGGACCCGGTGGCGCTCCGGGATTCGGTCCCCTACCGGCTCTTGCCCTTCGTCGTCCAACAGCTGCCGCCCTCTACCGCCTCTTACCGCCCTCCACCGCCCGGTTTGGTCCGCTGGCCGATGCCCGAGCTCTCCGATGGCCCGCACCTTTCCTACGCTATCCAGTGGTTCAGCTTTGCCGTGATTATCATCGTGGGATCCCTGGCGCTGGCCCGGAAGCGGGCCGCCGAGGCGCATTTGGCGCTTGGGGACGGGGGGCGGGGTACCATTAACGCCCTGTCCTAGCTATATTTAGCGACGTTCGCCCGCGGTGTGCTGATAGGCCGCTCTTTGCACCGTGGGCCTTTTCTTGTGCCGTCCGAAAGGAGCTACCTCGAGATGCCTGCAGCTCTCCCGCTCAAAGATCCTGTGAAGGTGGGTCAACTGCTCCGGCGTCGCCTGCGGGAGCTCAAGCGCACCCCGCGCGAGCTCGCCGAGGCGGTTCAGGTTACGGAAGACTACATGGCGGACCTGGTGTCGGGCCGGCGCCGCCCTCCGGCTCCGGGCCGCAGCGACCTGTATGCCCCCATGACCAAGTTCCTCCGGCTGCACCGCAACGACCTGCCGACGTGTGCGCGGGCCGAGCGGGCGGCAGCGGTGGCCGCCGGGCGGCCCGACCCGGAGGTGTGCCGCCAGGTGCTGGATCTGTGCGCGCCCGAGCGTCAACGGGTGCTGCAGCGGCGCCTCGCGCGGCCGGAGGGCGCCGAGCTGGAGCGGGTGATCGTCGGCCGGCTGCTGCTGGTGGCGCAAGGGTTCGTGAACCGCAAGCTCGAGGACGAAGTGGGGCTGCGGATGGCGGCGGTGCGGGAGGGGTGCACCTACCTCGAGGCGCGGATGCGCCTCCTCGAGTTCCTGGATGCCGATGCCGCGTCGCTCACGCCGCGCGCCTTGTGCCTGGATCGCGGTGTGGTGCACGAAGCAGTCCTTCTCGCCGTTCTCGGGCGTGATGAAACCAAAGCCCTTCGCGTCGTTGAACCACTTCACGACTCCGGTGATGCGTGCCATCTTGCTGTACTCCTGACTTAGTGTTGTTCGCGACGTCGTGCGGACTTCACCTTGCGGCGTGCCGCTGCCTTGTCCTTCCGTCGCCGTAGAGCGCCGGGGCTCTCGTAGAAGCGCTTCCGCTTCATGTCCTGAAACAGGCCGGCTTTCGTGATCTGGCGACGGAACTTCTTCAACACATATTCCAATCGGTCGCCGTCGCCTACGGTCACTTCCATCCGGTCGCTCCAGTCGAGTCGCCCCAGAAACGAAACGACCCGGGCGGTAGCCCAGGTCCTAAAGAACAGTCTCTGGTTCGTTATCGCTCGGCGTGGATGATCGCCGAGGGGGCGCCATTTGTCAACACCTAGCAGAGGCGTATCACGCAATCGTCGCACCAGAACGTCGCGCCGAAGACATAGCACGGGAAGGCGTTACGGTTCAGCGCCACGGTTGTGTGCTGCGTGGTCACTTGACGTATCTGCTTGACGTAGTTACGGTTCTGTCGAACCAAGAGCTGGCATCCTTCCGAAGGACGGTCCCGCTCAGGAGCGGGTTCCGGCGCTGTACACACGCCCGGTCTCATTCCCCAGGTTCAAAACTGAAGAAACCGTCGCGTAAGGGCGTCACGAGAAAGACGTCACGAGACGGCGTTACGAGGGAGCGTGTATCACGATGCTCTCGTGACGATTTCACGTGACGTCTTTTCGAGACGTCTTTGTAAGGGAGTAGTATGCCATTTGCTTCACTGGGGCTTGCCCCCGAACTGGTGCGCGCCGTGGCCGACGAAGGCTACGAGCAGCCCACCCCCATTCAACAGGAAGCGATTCCGCTCGCCCTCGCCGGCCGCGACCTCATCGGGTCCGCGCAGACCGGCACCGGCAAGACGGCGGCGTTCATGCTGCCGATCCTGCAGCGCCTGTCGCGTAACGGCGTCAAGCACGTCCTGCGGGCGCTCATCCTGGTCCCCACCCGTGAGCTGGCGGAGCAGGTGTTGCAGAGCGCCAAGGCGTACGGGCGCCACCTGGACGTCAGCGCCGCGGCGATCTACGGCGGCGTCGGGATGGAGCCACAGACCCGCGCCCTCGCGCGCGGGACCGACATCGTGGTCGCGACCCCGGGCCGGCTGCTCGACCACATGGAGCGCGGCCACGTGGATTTCTCGCGACTCGAGGTGCTGGTGCTGGACGAGGCCGACCGCATGCTCGACATGGGGTTCGCGCCGGACGTACGCCGCATCCTGCGGGCGCTCCCCTCAAAACGACAGACGATGCTCTTCTCGGCGACGGTGTCGCTCGAGGTGGATGCACTCGCCCGCACGGCGCTCGACAGCCACGCCTCGGTCGAGATCGGCCGGCGGGCGAAGCCCGCGGAAGGCATCGAGCACGTGATCGTCGCGACCGATAAGCTGCAGAAGCGCGGTGTGCTCGCGCGCATCCTGCAGGCGAAGCCGGCCGGCCAGACGCTGGTGTTCACGCGCACCAAGTACGGCGCGGACAAGCTGGTGACGTTCCTGCGGCGGGAGGGGATTCCGGCGCACGCGATCCACGGCGACAAGGCCCAGAGCCACCGCACCCGCACTCTGGACGCGTTCCGCTCAGGCGAGGCCGACGTGCTGATCGCGACCGACATCGCGGCGCGGGGGATCGACGTGGACGGCATCCGGATGGTGGTGAACTTCGACGTGCCGCACGAAGCGGAGGTCTACGTGCATCGGGTGGGCCGCACGGCCCGGGCCGGCGCGCGGGGGCTCGCGCTCACGCTGCTGTCGCCCGATGAATGGCTCCTCATGGGGGACATCGAGAAGCTCGTCGGCCAGATTTTCCCCCGGGAAGTGATCCCCGGTTTCGAGCCGTCGGTCAAGCCACTGCAGCCCAAGCCGCTCCAGGCGGAGCAGCCCAAGCAAGGCCGGTCGGTGCGGGCGCGCACCGGAGGCCGTCGCCGGCGCTAACGCCTTCAGCCTCTGTTTTCGATCGCCACGTAGTCTCGCATGTCGGCACCCGTATAGATCTGGTGCGGGCGGGCGATCTTCTGCTCCTTGTCGAGCAGCATCTCTTGCCACTGCGCCAGCCATCCCGGCGTCCGCCCGATGGCGAACAGCACCGGAAACATGTCCATCGGGAACTTCATCGCTTCGTAGATGATCCCCGAGTAGAAATCCACGTTGGGGTACAGCTTACGGGTGACGAAGTAGTCTTCCTGAAGCGCGATCCGCTCGAGCTCCACGGCGATGTCGATCAGCGGGTTCTTCCCGGTGACATCGAACACCTCTTCGGCGACCCGCTTGATGATCTTGGCCCGCGGATCGTAGCTCTTGTAGATCCGGTGGCCGAAGCCGAACAGGCGGAACTCGCCGCGCTTCACGCGCTCGAGGTACGCCGGGATGTTGTCCTTCGAGCGGATCTCGCGGAGCATCTTCAGGACTTCTTCGTTGGCGCCACCGTGTAGCGGTCCGTACAGAGCCGCGGCGGCGGCGGCCATCGCCGAGTAGGGATCCGCGTGCGACGAGCCGACGCCCCGCATGGCGCTGGTCGAGCAGTTCTGCTCGTGGTCCGCGTGGAGGATGAACAGGACGTCCAGCGCGTGCTCGAGCGTCTTGTTCGGCACATACTTCACCTCCGTCGCCTTGAACATCATGTTCAAAAAGTTGCCCGTATAGGACAGGTCGTTGTCTGGGTACGCGTACGGCATCCCCACCGAGTGCCGGTAGGCGAACGCGGCGAGGGTGGGCGCCTTCGCGATCAGCCGGAAGATCTGGTTCCAGCGGGAGGTCTCGTTCATGATCTGCTTCGCTTCGGGATAGAAGGTCGACAGCGCGGCCACCGTGCTCACGAACATCCCCATGGGATGCGCGTCGTGATGGAACCCGTCGATGAATTTCTTGATGCTCTCATGGACGATGGTGTGGTGGGTGACATTGTACACCCACGAGTCGAGCTCCGCCGCGGACGGCAGCTCGCCGTGCAGCAGCAGGTACGCGGTTTCCAGGAACGTGCTCCGCTCGGCCAGCTGCTCGATCGGATACCCGCGGTAGCGCAGGATCCCCTTGTCGCCGTCGATGTAGCTGATCGCGCTGCGGCACGCCGCGGTGTTCAGGAACCCCGGGTCGTACGTCGCCAGCCCCGCATCGTCGCTCGCCACCTTGATCTGGCGCAGGTCGACCGCCCGGATCGTGCCGTCCTGGATGGGAAGCTCGTACGTCTTGCCGGTCCGGTTGTCGGTGACGGACAGGGTGCTCTTCGACACGCGAATCGTCCTGGGAAATGGCTGGGGAAAGATAACTGGGAGGCGGTAGAGGACGGTAAAGGACGGAAGAAGACGGTGGAGGAGCGGCGGCAACCTCTACCGCCCTCTACCGCCCTCTGCCGTCCTCTATAATTTGTGAGACCATGCCCCCACCTGCGCCCGCCAAGCCCGCCTCCCCCAAACCGGCTCCGCTCTACGCGACGCGCTCTGCCGCCGGTGCCCTCCTGGGTCAGCAGCTCGCGGGCCGCGGCTACCTCGGATGCCTGTTGCTCGGCATCACGCCCGAGGGCGTCGAGATCGCCGCGAACGCCTCCAAGGCGATGGGGGCCCAATTCGACGTCCTCGTCGCGGCGTTTATCAAGCTGGGGTCCAACCTGGCGCCGATCGGCGCGATCGCCGAATCGGCGCCGTCGGAGATGGACCCCGACTTTCAGCCGAGCGGTTCGCTGATGGACAAGCTGGCGAGCGCGATCGACGAATCCCGCGCGCGTGTGAAGCAGGACCTGATCCTGTACCGCACGGAGCGCCCCGTGAAGAAGCTCGCGGGCCGGATTGCGGTGATCATCGACGGCCAGGTAGCGTATCCGTGGAGAGTGCTCGCGGCGGCGAAGCTGGCCGAGCAGCTGGGCGCGAAGCAAGTCGTGATCGCCACGCCGGTCGCCAGCCAGGTCGCGGCCGACTGCATCGCTGCGCGGCGCTACGACTTCGTGTGCCCGAGTATCGTGATGGATGCCCAGGGGCACCCGACACCCTACGGGGACGCCGCGGGCGAGACCCCCGAGCGCCTGCGGAGCATCATGATCGCCCACCAGGCGGCGTAAGCCGCCGTCGGAGGGCTAGCCGGTGCGAGCGAGCTCGAACAGGTAGTCCACGTACGAGCGCACCGCGCCGGCCATGCCCTGCACCTTCGGGTTCTTCGACTCGATCACGTAGTACTCATTCGGCGCGTGCGCCCCGCTGCCGTGGCCGAGGCCGAAATGGCCTGCCGGAAGGCGCAGCGGGTCTCCGGTGAACACGTAGCCCGGCCAAGAGCCGGCGCTCCGGGGCAACACCACGGGGTCGATCCCGCCGCGCCGGTACACCGCCGTCTGCGCCCGAATCAATCCGGCGTCGGCGACCGTGCTGTTGGGGTCGTACCCGCCGGTCATGTTCACCTCGATATCCCCGAAGCCGCGCTTGGCGAGGTGCGCCTTCAAGGCGGCGAGCGCCTCGGCCGCCGTCATATCGGGGACGAGTCGCAGGTCGAGCTTGGCCACCGCCCGGTGCGGAAGAATGGTCTTGCCGCCCGGCCCGGTGTACCCGCCGACGAGGCCCTCGATGTTGACGGTGGGACGTGACATCAGGAGCTCGAGCGCCTCGCGCCAGCTCACGTCGTGGACCCAGTGCTCTACCCCCAGCTGCTGCTTCGTCACCTGCTCGTCGAGCCGGTTCGCCGCGTCCGCGATCATGGCCTTCTCGGCGGGAGAAAGCGGTCGCGCCTTGTCGGCGAACCCCTCGATGGCGGGGTCGTTGCCGTCGGGAGAGACGAGCGTGGCGAGGGCTTCCACCAGGTGCCACGCCGGGCTGTCCACGCGGGCCTTGTTGCTCGAGTGGATGTCGCGCTGCGGCCCGCGGCCCCAGCGCTCGCCGCTCGAGACCACCTCCGCCTCGATCACGCCCTTCGCGCCGAGCGTGATGATCACCTTGCCGTCGAGCTCCTGCGCCGCCGCGGGCATGAAGATGCCGAGCGCGTTCCGCAGAGCCGCGAGCACCTCCGGACGGCGCACGATCTGGGGGAAGTGCGGCGAGCCGATTTCCTCTTCGCCTTCGGCCACCAGCACCAGGTTCACGGGGACCTTCCGGCCGGCGCCGCGAATGGCGTGCAGTGCGGCGAGGAACGACGCCTCGGGGCCCTTTTGGTTCACGGCGCCACGGCCGACCAGCACGGTGCCTACGCCCGGCTTCTCGACCAGCGACGCGGCCCACGGCGGCGACGACCATTCCGCGGGGTCGACCTGTTTGACGTCGTACATGAAGTAGACGCCCAGGGTGCGAGGAGCACCGGCATCGAGCGTCGCGAAGATTCCCGGCTGGCCGTCGGTCGGCAGCTTCGTGACCTGGTTGAACCCGGCGTCGCGCAGCAGCTGCATCGTGAGGTCGCATCCCTCCGCGACCCCGTTGTTCTCCGCGGCGATCGATGGCTGATGGATCCACCGCTGCAGCCGGGCCACGGCCTCCTGGTGACGCCGGTCGATCTCTGCTTGAATGTCGTCGAGGCCGCGGGAGGGCAGGGGTGTCCAGGCGGGCCAGGCGAGCGCCGCGGCGCCGGCCGCCGCGCCCTCGAGGAAGGTGCGTCGGTCCACCGGATGTTGCATCGTTACCTCAGGTCTGGGGGTCTTGTAGCTCGACCATCCCACGCTCGAGCCACCGATGCTCGCTTTGCAGCACTTCCTGGGCCAGCCGATACGTCCGCGTGTCGGCGTTGTGCGAGAGCTCGTGAAACTTCGCCTCGACCCGGCCACGCGCCTGACGGCAGAACAGATCCGCCACGTCCACGGCGCGCCGGCCGGCTGCGGGGTCGCTCTTCCGGAGCCACTCGGCCCGCGCGCACGTCGCGGCCATGGCAAACAGCTCGGCACCCACGTCCACCAGCCGGAACAGCACGGCCTGGCGGTATTCGAGCTTGGGTCCGAAGCGCATCATCGCGTGGAACACGCCGCGCGCCAGGCGCCGGGCGGCCCGCTCCACGTAGCGCAGATGCCTCGCGAGCGGTCCGAACCCGGCGTACTTGGGCCAGAACCCCCAGCCGAGCCAGCGCGACGGATACCACCAGCCGTAGAACAGCGCGGCGCGCACGAGGCCGCGGACGCGCTCGCCCACCGACTTCCCCGGCATCACCACGTCGCCCGCCACCTGCAGGTGCTTGTCCACCGCCTCGCGGGCGATGAACAGATGCATGATCTCGCTCGATCCCTCGAAGATCAGGTTGATGCGGAAGTCGCGCATGATCCGCTCGACGGGTACGGGCTTCTCGCCGCGGGCACGGAGCGAGTCCGCGGTCTCGTAGCCGCGGCCGCCCCGGATCTGCACCGTATCGTCGATGATGCGCCAGCCACCCTCGGAGTTGTAGAGCTTCGCGATCGCGGCCTCGAGGCGGATGTCGTAGTCACCGCGGTCCGCCATCGCGCCACACAGCTCCGCCACCGCCTCCATGGCGAAGGTGTTCGCCGCCATGGCACCGATCTTCTGGGCGATGGCGTCGTGCTTGCCGATGGCGCGACCCCACTGCACGCGCTCGCTCGCCCACTGACGGGAGATCTCGAGACAGCGCTTCCCGGCGGCGACCGAAGAGATCGGGAGCGTGAGCCGACCGGTGTTGAGGGTGATGAGGCCCAGCTTCAGGCCCTTGCCCACCTCCCACAACACGTTCTCGTTGGGCACGCGCACGTCGCTGAAGCGAATCACGCCGTTGTAGATCGCCTTCAGGCCCATGAAGTGGCAGCGGTGCTCGACCTTCACGCCGGGCCATGCCGTCTCGACGATGAACGCCGTGATCTGCCGCTTTTCTTTCCCGTTCACCACCTTGGACGGGGTGCGCGCGATCACGACGAGCAGCTCGGCTTTGGTGCCGTTGGTGCACCACAGCTTCTCCCCGTTGAGCACCCACGCCTGGCCGTCCGCCGTCGGGACGGCGGTCGTCTCCATCGCGGCCGGGTCGGAGCCGACGCCCGGCTCCGTCAGGGCGAACGCCGAGATCGCCCCCTTGGCGAGGCGTGGCAGATATTTCTTTTTTTGGGCGTCGCTGCCGAACAACTTCAGCGGCTGAGGCACGCCGATCGACTGATGCGCCGACAGGAGCGCGGTGACCGAGCCGTCGATCGACGAGACCAGCTCGATGGCCTTCATGTACGACAGCTGCGAGAGGCCCAGCCCGCCGTATTCGCGCGGGATCTTGATCCCGAAGGCGCCGAGGTCGCGCAGGCTCTGGATCACGGCCTCGGGGATCTCCCCCTCGCGGTCGATACGGTCCGAGTCGACCTGTTCACGCAGCAGCCGCTCGAGCTTGTCGAGGAAGGGCTGCGCCCGCCGCACCTCTTCGGGATCTTGCTCGGGGTAGGGGTGGATGAGGTCGAGGCGGAACTTCCCGAGGAACAGGTCGCGCACGAAGCTCGGGGCGACCCACTCCTGCTCGCGCGCGGCCTCGGCGACTTCGCGGGCTTCGGCGGCGCTGACTTTGCGCTCGGGTGCTGTCGCGGTCGTGGCCATGGCCCCAATCTAGCCTCTGGAACGCCTGGACAGCAGGCTCGGCTCCAGCAGCAAGGCGGCGCTCGCGCCCCCCGCGAATCCCCCGAGATGTCCATAGTTGTCGATGTAGGGATTCAGGAGGCCCGTCGAGATCTGGTACGCCGCCCACACCAGGAGCACGAACCCGATCCGCTTATCCCGCAGGTAGAACCGCTTCTGGTGGCGGTACAAGGCGACGACCACGGCGGCCACGACTCCGAAAATCGCGCCTGACGCTCCGACCGACGGCCCGGGCGACAGAGCGGTGGAGAGGAGCGAGCCCGTGAGGCCGCTGGTGAAGTACACGACGGCCGTGCGCGCGAAGCCGAAGGCATGCTCGCAAGCCATCCCGACCACATACAGCACCAGGCAGTTGCCGATCAGGTGATCCCAGCCGGCGTGCAAGAAGGTGGCGCTCTCGAGGCGCCACCACTCGCCGGCAAGCACGCGGTCGCGGACCAGGGCGCCGGCGTCCACGATGCCATCCCGACTCGCGAGCGCCCCGGCGGCGAGCTCCCAACCGAACAACGCCACGTTCGCGGCGATCAGCACGAGGATGAGCGGCGGGGCGACGCGCATTCCGCGCTCGAAGTCGACGCGCGTATCGCTCCCCCCCGCCAGCATGTCGGCGGTGATGACGATCGGCTTCTCCCGCTGGTCGCTCACCGCCGCTCACCGGTGTCGAGCATGACGCCGAGCGCGAGCGCCACACGGCGGTCGAGGGCACGGACCCGGTCCGCCTTGAGGTCGAGCACGTAGCGGTCCAGCAGCGTGAACTTGCGGTTGAACTCGCCCACCACGTCCTCCGAGCCGCTGCGGACGATGATGAAGTTGGTCCGCAAGATGCCGAACAGCGGCCCGAGCAGGCGGCGCAGGAGCGAGAGGATGATGGAGTCTTCTTTCGCGACGTACAGCGTCGCGCCGTCCGGCGCCTTCACGTACCAGCGCTTCCGCACGATGTTGTACAGATAGTTCTTCCACAGGAGGGCCATGGTGCGGCCGCTCCGGTCGCGTACCGTGTAGGTGGCGGTGATCGGCTGCCACTTCCGGTCCTGCAGCACGTCGAGCAGCTTGTCGCGTTTCGTCTCGTCGCGATAGAACGTGACGTGCCGCTTCGCGGAGAGGCCGACCCCGACGGCGATCAACGCAACGAGAGCGGCGATCACCGCGAATGCCGCCAGGAGGCCTTCGAACGCGGTGCCTTTCGCCATGTCGGAGAGGATCCCGAACCCCACCCCCACAACGGCGGCGGCCGCGAGCGCCGCGAGCAGCGCCCCGACGTTGCGCAGCAGGTGCGCCGGCCGCTCGACGAATACGATTTTCTTCCCCTGCTCGTCCGCGACGTCGTACTTTTCGGAGATCCGCAGCAGCTGCTGGCGCAGGAGAAAGACGTCGCGATCGAACACCGGATCCGCCTGAGGCTTGACGGCCTCGGCCGGGACGACGCCCGGTACACGATTGTCGCGCCCGCACTGCGGGCATTTCACCAATCGTCCGGCAAACTCGTCCTTCAGCTCGTACGACGTCCCGCACCGACAGGCGACGCGGACGGCCACGGTTGCCTCCGTTCGGAAGTCCCCCAATCTATGGCTTGACAGGGAGGCGGTCACGAGGAGATTCGCCTCGCCCCACAAGGAGACCGCGATGCGTCCCAGTTTCGTCCTCATCGCCCTGCTCGTCGCACCGACGGCGTGGGCGCAGGCACCCCGGCCCGACTCGTCCGCGCCCCCGGTCCTGATCAAGGCCGGCCGCCTGATCGACGGCCGATCCGATGCGCCGCAATCGGGCGTCGGCATCCTGATCGACGGCAACCGGATCAAGACAGTGGGCCCGCTGGCGCAGGTCCAGGGGCAGGCGAAGGGCGCCCGAGTAATCGATCTGTCGCAGATGACGGTGCTGCCGGGGTTCATCGACACGCACACGCACCTGCTGCTCCAGGGCGATCCCACGGCGGAGTCTTACGACGAGCAGCTGCTGTACCAGTCGACGCCGTACCGCGCGATTCTCGCCGCCAGGAACGCGCGGATCGCACTCGAGCATGGCTTCACGGCGATCCGGGACCTCGAGACCGAGGGGGCGATGTATGTGGACGTGGACGTGAAGCGCGCGGTGGATCGGGGCGAGATTCCCGGGCCGCGCATCTTCGCGTCGACTCGCGCCATGGCGCCCACCGGCATGTACCCGATCGTCTCCGACAACTGGGAGCTGGAGCTACCGCACGGCGTGCAGCCGGTGGACGGCGTGGAGGGCGCCCGGTTGGCCGTCCGCCAGCAGGTGGCTCACGGCGCCGACTGGATCAAGTTTTACAGCGATCGCCGCTACTACTTCGGCCCAGCCCCGGATTCGGTGCTTCACAGCTGGGTGAACTTCACCGACGAGGAGGCGCGCGCCATCGTGGACGAGGCGCACCGCCTCGGTCGGAAAGTCGCGGCGCACGCGATCGGGTCGGACGGGATCGCGGCGGCGCTCCGCGCCGGCGTGAACACGATCGAGCACGGCGACGGCATGACGGACTCCCTGCTCGACGTCCTCGTCGCGAAGGGCGTGTATTGGGTGCCGACCGTGACGGTGGCCTACTACGTCGCGGGGCCGCGCGGCGGTCCCTGGGGGCCGATGGTGGAGCACCAGCGCCGGGCGTTCGCGCGGGGGATCAAAAAGGGCGTCCGGATCGTGTTAGGAACGGACGTCGGCGGATTCCCCTGGACCGAGTTAAACCAGGCGAAAGAGTTCGAGTACTACGTGCAGTACGGCATGACGCCGATGCAGGCGATCAAGTCTGGAACGTCGCTCGCGGCCGAGCTGCTGGGGCAACGGGATCTGGGCACCGTCACCCCCGGCGCGTACGCGGACCTGGTCGCGGTGGCGGGGGACCCATTGAAGGATGTCACGGAACTGTCGCGCGTTCGATTCGTTATGAAGGGCGGGGTCACTTATCTTTCGCCATAGTGCGGCGCGCGCTCGGGACTAGCCTCGCTCTGTTGTTCGGCGCCGTCGGACCGGTCGTGGGGCAGTTCGCTCCACCCGGCACCGGCGGCGTCGCGGCGTTGGCGAGCACGCTGACGCAGCTCGGCGCGAACAAGCGCGTCCTGATGATCGGCGCGCATCCCGACGACGAGTATTCCGACCTCGTCGCCCTGTTCGCCCGGGGGATGGGTGCTCAGG